>JADHEF010000842.1_pt1 | contig 25248 bp, 24 predicted proteins | sample 8952391 | NCBI WGS metagenome assembly JADHEF01 (sample SAMN16124439, study PRJNA663245) | bioreactor sludge metagenome | isolation source: sludge (nitrite) | place: India:Bengaluru | collected 2019-02-28 | reverse complement strand
AAGAAATGGAGCGCATGATTAATGTCGCTCCAGAACAGTATTTGTGGGGGTATAAGCGGTTTAGGAAAATAATTGATGAAAGTAATATTTATCAATAAATTTTAATTATTCAATTAAATCACTTAAAGTTAACTTAATATCGATTCCTAACTTTGTTGTTCGTGCATTAACTTCATTATGTCGTTTAACAATCTTTTTAGTACTTTTTGACAGTAGAGAAGAACGCATTATCCATTGATAAATTGAATTTCTTTGCTCATATTTCTGTATCCAACGCTTATCTCTACTTGCTTGTAATTGTTCAATACTAGGTTGAATCTTATCCCCATATAAATTACGAGATGTATCAAAAATAAATGTATAGTTTGGTGGTAGCTTTTTTAATGTAATAAGGCCTGCATCATGCCACTCATCAACCAAGTTTTGTAAAATAATCTGATCCCAAATAGTTGGATTTTGCAACATACGCTTCTCCCATTCATCCATCAGAGAATGTGCATTTTTAGTGTCATTTATAAAAATAGTACTACTAATTAAACGCTTCTTATCTATGTAATGTACTGCAATATCTTCTTCAATTGCATTGAAGTATGGCCGGATATCCTCAAGAATTATAGCATCAGCATCAACAAATAAAAGTGGGCCATGAGTTTCACGACGCATTTGCGAAATAAACACAGGCTTAAATGCAATAATGGTTTGCCAGTCATCTTTTGAAAATTGCTTTAATAGAATATGAATATTAAATTTTTTTGCTGATTCAGCTAAAATTTGAGCATGCTTCGTATATAGTTTATCATCTGTATGAAAACCAAAAACTGTCAACATTAAGAATCCTTTTAATTTTCTACCAATTTAAGTTTAAAATCATAGATAAAAGTGTGATAAAAAACTATAATTTTAAATTTTTTTCGTAATTATATAACAATATAATACACATAAGTTATTGTAATTTATTTAAAAACCAAAGAAGTCATTGAAATAAATTCGATTATTTTATTTAAGTTTTAATTATAATAGAATAAATAAAAAACATAGTAAATCTTATGTAGTCTTTGTTTTTATATAGTCTTTGTTTTAATATAGTCTTTGTTTTAATATACATTATCATATCACAAAATAATTGATAAAAATGAGTCTCAAAACAATCAAAATTTTTATAGGCTGTGACCCAAACAACTGTGATTTAGAACAAATGATGGTTTTAGACTACAGCATTAAAAAACATACCCAGCAGCCTGTAGAAATTATTTGGATGCAACTTTCGCGTGATCCTTCTAGCTATTGGTATTCTGATCCGAAATCGAATCAAGGATGGAGAACAGAAAACTGGGCGACACCTTTTTCCGGATTTCGGTGGGCTATTCCAGAGTATTGTCAATTTCAAGGTAAAGCCATTTACATGGATACAGATGTCATTGTACTCGATGATCTTGCACTACTCTGGGAACATCCTATTGAAGCCAATGCTATTGTGGCAGCCAAGGGGGGGGGAAGCTCAGCCCGTTTATGCACTTGTGTCTGGGATTGTGAAAAGGCCAAACATTTTCTTCCTAGAATTGAGGAATTAAAAAGTAACCCTGCCAGTCATCAAAGTCTGATGAGCCAAATTCAAAAAGAACTGTCATTGGTTCAAGCTTATAATGATCATTTTAATTGCATCGATGGTGAAAATCTAAGTATCAACGAGATTAAAATTTTGCATTATTCCGATATGGGCACCCAGTTTAGTCACAAATATTCAATTCCTCGTCTTCAACACAATAATTCAACACATTGGTTTGATGGCGAAATTATTCCTCACCCCCGAGCGGACCTGACAACACTTTTTGACCAATACTATCACGAAGCCCTTTCTGCCGGATACCAACTTGAGGACTATACAATTACACCCTACGGAAAATTTCACAAAGCATCTCAAAAAAAATACTCGGGCAATAACATTACTCGGTCAGAAACATCCCAGCCTTGGTTTAAGAGGCTCCTGAGCAAGTTTAAAACCAAGCGTGATTCATTTAATTTAGATCATTAACCCTCTAAGCAACTGAATCATCTTATCAATTAGATTATTCTCAAATAAACTTGATATAACTCATAGAAATAAGCTATGAAAGAGACAAGAATATGTGTGGTTTAATTTTCAATCATTTCGTTCGAAATTTGACAAAATATACCTATAAACTTTTAAAACCGAGTACTTACAAACACAACAGACGCTATTGGCCTTTTTACCGCGTGGTTCGTAATGCATCGGGTCAAATTGATCAAGTTTTTTTTAGGAATACCTTAATTGCAGACCATACGCTTAACTTAAAGAATAAACATTCAAAATGTATGCTGATCGCAACAGGACCATCGATTAAAAAGATTCCTGATAAATTTTTTAAATATGAGAAACTGGACTATATTGGCATCAATGGAGCAATCGCTTTGAATGAGGTCACTTTTCAACACTATGTCATTATTGATCATGATTTTGTACAAAATCGTTTTGATCTCGTTGAGCGGGTTTTAGACACAGCATGCAATTTTTTCACCACCGCACGTTGCTTAGACTATATTCTAAGAAAAGTAAAAATCGAACAGATTCGTTGCCAATTTAAAATTATTGAAATCACGAGTAACTGTAAAAATGAACTTTTTATGGGAAACACTATTCATGTTGATGAAAAAGTTAAGAGTAATTACTTCTACAATGGTTTTGGCTTTTCTACACATATGTATGACACAGTATTTGACTACTATACCGTGGCTTATACCGCATTACAGATTATGTCAGGATTAAATTACCAACATATCTATATTGCAGGTGTGGATATGAATAACTTCCACCTACCACGATTTTATGAAACTTTAGATACAAAACAACCTACCTTATTAAACCAGCACACCCAATCAATCATAGCGGCATTTGAAACAGCAGCCTATTTCTTTGAAAGTCAAAAAGTGTCTGTTTATAATCTTTCACCCCATAGTCTTATCAAATCATTTAAGAAATTAACGCTCGAACAAGACACCATCCTCTAAGTGGTTCAGATCATCCAACCTGATAGAGCGTTAAGATAAGGTTTTACTCTGATCATCATGGAAATCTAGCAGTGAATCTTGAAAATACATTCCTTTTTCATAAAATTCGCCTATATGTTTACGCTCTTTACCGGCAAATTTAATCAATTTAGGGTATTCACCTGAATGATGATTGATTGCCATTTCAATTAATGTTTTTTCTTTGACCCATTTATTTTTTACCTGATAGTAAAAGGCATTTTGATCACAATCAATTAAAGTAATACTAGGCAATGCTTTCAGCATAATCACCTGACACACCACATAGGAAATCAGGTACTCTAAATTACTAATCTTTTGAAATATTCTCTCATAATTTGGCACAGTACGTTTAATTTCATTGATATATGTTTTAGGGCCAACCTGCATGGCGTTCACCAACTCATCAAACCAATCTTTAAAAAACCTATTGTTAGGAGTCGTTGCTAAAAGCCAATTCTCGATGACTGGAGAATCAATATTGGTAGTGTTTTTTTTACGATAATAGGCAAAACTTTCGGTCTGATTTTGAGAAACCAACTCTTGAATCCAATCTAAATTTTCATAAACGATAATACTTGCATCTAACCAGATTCCTCCATAAACATAAAGTAATTTAAATCTGATTAAATCAGCTTTATGCTGAGGTAGATGAATATTTAAAGAATCAAAATCTATCTGTATAAATTGATCAACAGTTGTTGGTGTTAAAAAATGAACCTCATAATTTGCATTTATTAGCTTTATATTTTCTATGCATTTTTCCACAAATAATGGTACATCCCCCTCCCAATACAGCCAAATCAGCTTAGGTATTTTAACTTCTTCTGGCTTTGGATTAAGCGTAATCATATTTGCGTAATTATGAATTTTTAAATTCGTGCCTCTAATCTTGTAAAAATACATGATATAAAACTTAAGCATATAATAAGTTTTTTTAAATATTTTCATCTAAATTATTTCCAACATGCTCATTGATTTATTCCTTTAATGATAAATATTCAATTATTAAGATATTCGATGAATTTTAAGAATTTAGCAGATATTTTAGTGCATGATAACGATCACGCCACATACGCTTCTGCTTTTTAAAGCCATATGATTTACTACGATTTTCAAGCATTTTTCGAGAAATCCCCTGAGTAGCAACCGTTCCCAAAATATCACTATCGACCCCTGCTGGCTTCACTAGTGGTGGCCAAATCCCTAAACCTTTGCCATTTTGACTTAACCAAGACTGGAAGAAGATATCAACCGGCATATTTATAGTTTTGCCTGCCTCAACAAAAGTCTGTGCTCCCTGCCGCGACCAGATTAACCCTAAGCCACGAATTGGGAAATAAAAAGCATGCCATAGACTTATATCCCCTATTTGCGTAATATCTTTTGCTAGTTTTTTCTTTTTTGAAGCAATATTAATAAGATACCAGTTTAAATCTTGATGTTGGTGCAAATATTCAATGATGCTGTCAATTTTAATCTTAAAGTCACTATTAATTTTAAGGTCATCTTCCAGAACCACTAAATAATCTGCATCAGTGGCTAAAAATTTTTCAGCGCATCCATAATGACTTAAATAACAACCTAACTCGGAATTCATTAAACTACGACCTAATACCTTATTAGTTTGATCGTCATTATAATTTATGAATTCAGAGAGTGCTTTACCCCGACCATCATAAGCAGCAAAACGTTCAAACCTCCAGCCCACACTATTAAGCTGCTGAGTTGCTGCAGCTAGACGCTCATCACTTCCGTCTAAATTAATTAAATAAGTTACAACTTTCATGATTAACTCTTAATGCTGAATAGATAGAGGTAAATAGTTTTTAAATTTAGCAATTAAAGCAAAAGATACCTTTTCTGCTTCTTTTGGATCAAATTGATCTAAACTCTGAATACAACCGAATTTAACAGCTGGATTATTCAGGTGTGATAAAAATGTAGATACTAAAGTCTCATTTTTTAAGTAAGCGATATTTATATCATCACACAATATTGTTTTTTCTTCTCGAATTTTTAAATGATTATTCAGCCCTACTGGTAAAAATTGAAAAGCACTTCTAAAACGATGCTTAATCTGTTGAGTTAACGTTGTAGGGTATTTTTGAAAATACTTTTGTAGTACATCACGATCCAATATATGGGGACGATGATGAATTTCATAATATTTATTAAATCCACATAATTCAGCACTAAGCATTTGAGCAATTGTATATTTAGGCTGTAAAGGTTTACCAAAATATTTATTAAGACCTTTACGTAGATTAAATTTTGCTTTAATTAAGGAGTTATTTTCCCAATGTCCATAGACTTTTATATGGTCACCAACTAAAAAATCATCTAATTCAGATGAAGCATTAAAGAAGAAATCATCATTCAAATAAATAAAATACTTTGATAACCCTGGAATATTCCAAAGCATGGTTTCAATACTTAAAGAATTAAATGTAGGCAAGTATTGCTCATGACCAGCAAATATTGTTCTATGATCAATTATTTTTATCTGCTCAGGAGCACATAATCCCTGTTCGAAAAAATCATGAATATGTGCAGGCTGCTGTTCATCCGTAATAATATAAATTGTTCCAAAATAGGGAACATATTTAAGAATTGAAGCAATTGAAAAATAGATTTCATCATTACTAGCAAATCGAGTTTCTTCTGCTGAACCTTTTACGATATTAGTAGATTGAAACTGTTGCCTTTTAAGTCGATGCTTTACATCATTGCCATCGACCCACGCAATAACAAAATCTATTTTTTCCATAATACTTCTAATCAACAATTAGCTTGAATAAACTCTATAACTTACTGCCAAGCATCCTTAATCCACTGCGATGGCAATACATAACGGTACCACTTCCCACCACCACCATTCACTGCATCTGGCGGATTAATTTCACCGTGGAATACAATAATTTTAGCGCCTTCAGGTTTCACAGGGGGCTTAAAGTAAGCCATCGGGATTTTTTGCAGGCAATGATACTTATAGCTCTTGCACCAACTTTCTGGCCAATAGGTCTGTTTACCTTCACGGTCTACATACCAAGACAAATAGGCTTGCTCATTCCGGAATTTTTTACGGATTTCATCAAAGTTTTCACGGAAATAAGGTAACAGACCTGGGAAAGCACCCAGTTTAAACCGGTAAACCGAACTGTTACCGGTAATACGCCACGGCCGTTTCCAGTCATGAATAATCAGAAAGTCGCCCGGATAGGTAAAGAACTCATCGATATTATCGACAATCACCACGTCAAGATCGAGAAATAATGCATTGCCTTCTAAACCATACAAATCAGGTTCAAAAGTGGACAGCTTGTTCCAGCCACGCTCAGGGGCACCTTCAGGCAATGCTAGAGGTGGAATAGGGAAACATTGTACTGCAGGATCAATGCCTTCAGTACGATCCGTCAGACAGACCATTTTAAAGTCGACTGTCGTATGTCGTTTAACCATATTGTATAAACGATTGACGTATTCCGAACCGTATTTGGTTCCCCATTTCATACAAATAACGATGTTACTCATTGCGTATGCCTAAGCTCATCTTAAAATCTTCTTGATGCTGAATATGATGACATAAGTTCAGCAGAATAAGTACATCCGTTAAAAAAAACCTCTCAAATGAGAGGTTTTTTCAATCAGTAAATTCTTAATTACTTCACATACGTTAACCAGTGTGCATATTTCGGGTCTTTGCCCTGAACTGCATCAAAATATGCTTTCTGGATTTGTGTGGTGATTGGACCACGCACACCTTCACCAATTTGACGGTCATCGTATTCACGGATTGGTGTTACTTCTGCAGCAGTACCGGTAAAGAATGCTTCATCTGCGATGTAGAACTCATCACGGGTAATACGGCGTTCAATTACGTCATAACCCAAGTCTTTAGCAATCGTAATAATCGTTTGACGGGTAATACCATCCAGAGCACCACCTGCGATATCAGGCGTATGAATCACGCCATCACGCACCAGGAATACGTTTTCGCCTGAACCTTGGCATACATAGCCTTGTGGGTCGAGCAGCATTGCTTCATCATAACCTGAATGCGCCACTTCCTGATGCGCAAGAATCGACAAGGTGTAGTTACCTGATGCTTTAGCCTTACACATGGTCACGTTCGGATGATGGTGGGTAAATGAAGACGTTTTTACGCGAATTCCCTTCGCCATCGCCTCTTCACCGAGGTAAGCACCCCAGCTCCATGCCGCAACTACGGCATGAATGGTATTGTCAGTTGCAGCGATACCGAGTTTTTCAGAACCAATAAAAATAATTGGACGTAAATAGCAAGACGCTAATTTGTTTTCACGAACAACATCAATTTGAGCCTGTTCTAATGCTGCTTGATCAAATGGAACTTTCATTTGATAAATTTTTGCAGAATTCAACAAGCGCTTCGTATGTTCTTTAAGACGGAAAATAGCCGTTCCATTCGGGGTTTCATAAGCTCGGACGCCTTCAAACACACCCATGCTGTAATGCAAAGTATGTGTTAATACGTGAGTTTTTGCCTCACGCCAGTCAACTAGTTGTCCATCTTGCCAAATGAAACCATCACGATCAGCCAAATTCATGCCACAAACTCCAATTTCTCACAATTATTCACTATCCAGTGCAAAGTCTGCACTTGGATCAATCAGTCTTTGCCATAACTTGCAAACGGTCATTCGGGTATCGTGCCAGTCGCTTGCAGACACTTGCATGGATTGATTTGCAAGGGCTAAGCGATGGCTCTCGGCGCGTTCACGGAGATAAGCTTGAATCAGAGCAGTCGCATCGTCGCTGGATAAGCAACCTGATTTTGCGGCATCCTCAAGAATTCGTACATTGTCGGAGAAATGGGCGAGATCTTTATTCGTCCCACTCCAAGCCAACACCGCATACTGTGCCATAAATTCGATGTCTACGATACCACCTGCATCTTGTTTTAAATGAAAAATACCATCTTTTTTTTGCTCTTTAGAAGAACCGAGATGCTCCTTCATTTTCTGACGCATTTTCAGTACTTCTGCCCGTACATAATTTTCATCACGGGGCTGAATCAAAATATCCCGGCGCAAGACTTCAAACTTTTTCCGCAAGCTCATTTCACCCGCAATCGGGCGGGCTCGTACCAAGGCCTGATGCTCCCATAGCCAGGCACTCTTGAACTGATACTGTTCAAAGGCTTTTAAACTGGTGACCAAAAGCCCAGCTTCGCCCGATGGACGCAATCGGGTATCGACTTCATATACACGTCCATCCAAGGTTTGCGTGGTCATCAGTGACATAAACTTTTGTGCCACGCGCATGGCAAATTCAAAGCCACTGATCGGCTTAAGTCCATCGGTATCGGCCTGTTCACCCATATAGTGAATAAACACCAGATCCAGATCCGAGCCATAACCCAATTCAATTCCACCGACTTTACCATAACCAATGACTGCAAAAGCCGTATGCTCAACTGAACAGCGCTGCCCTTCAGCATCCAGTGGAAAACCATGTTTTTTCGCAACAATCTGATAGGCTAGATGCAGCGCTGCATTCACCGATACTTCAGCAATATCGGTCAAGGCATCGGAAACTTTCATTAAAGGACTTTCAGCCAGCACATCACTGGCGGCAACGGCCAGAACATTAGATTTTTTAAACAGGCGCAAAACCCGCATCTGGTCTTCGACCTGGTCAATTTCAATCCGTAACAGTTGCTGGCGCAAGGAATCTTCCAGATCCTGACGTTTTGGCAATTCAAAATCCATCGACAGGAATTCATCCAGTAGCACCGGATAATGGGTCAGTTCTTCACAAATCCAGGGGCTGACCGTGGCCATCTTCACCAGTCGCTGCAACGCCCCTTTACTCTCGATTAACATCACCAGATATACCGTACGGCGCATCACTGATTCGACTAAGGGCATTAAGCGCACCAACGCCACCTGAGGATCATCTGACTGTAAAACTGCTTCGATTAAATGCGGCCAGAAGGTTTTTAAACGCTGCACTGCTTTGGCTGGTAATTTTTTTAAGGCATGCCCATTCCAGAACTCATAAACGAGATTTTTCGCATTCTCATCCAACACTTCTTTGAGTTTTTTTTCCAGCTGGGAAAAACTTTCAACCAGGGTATCTGGACCATTTTCCTTGATTAAATGATCAAACTGATACATCACTTTGTCACGCTTTTCATTGAGATATGCCATAAAGCTTTCCCAATCAGCAAAACCAAGTGTGTCCGTCATCCGTGCCCTTAACTCTGGCTCTGTCGGTAGTAATTGCGTTTGCTGATCATTCAGTGCCTGAATCGCGTGTTCGACCCGGCGCAGGAACAGATAGGCATCTTCCAGATCCTGCACCGCCTGTTCATCCAGTAACTCGGTATCATCCAGATGATTCAGATTTACCAGACACTGCCGATCCTGCAATTCAAGCTTGGCTCCACCATAAATCAGCTGAAACACCTGCACGATAAATTCGACTTCGCGAATGCCACCGGCTCCGAGCTTGATATCATCTTCTATATTCCGGCGTTGTACTTCACGCTCGATCATGGCTTTCATTTCGCGCATGGCTTCAAAAGCGCTGTAATCGACGTACTTGCGGAATACAAATGGACGAGTCATCTCCAGCAGCTCATCGCCTTCCGGGCTTGGATTGACAATACGCGCTTTAATCCAAGCATAACGTTCCCATTCACGCCCATGCTGGCTCAGATATTTTTCTAAGGCCGCGTGGCTAATGGCCAGCGCTGAACCATCGCCCCAGGGACGCAGGCGCATATCCACCCGGAATACAAAACCATCCGCCGTGATCTGATCCAGCAAATGAATTAGTTTTTGTCCCCACAGGATGCAAAACTGCTGTACATCAATACATTTGCGCCCATCGGTTTCACCCTGCTCATCGAAGGCAAAAATCAGGTCGATATCACTGGAAAGATTGAGTTCTTGGGCGCCGAGTTTCCCCATGGCAATGACTATCAGATCCTGGACTTTTCCGTTATAGCCAATCGGCTGACCATACTTGGCAGCGACCGGAATACGGGCAAAATTTTTCGCTGCACAGATGCAGGCATCGGCAAAATCGGAGAGTTCTTGGGTGAGGGTAATGACATCGGTGAGTTGATTGGCATCCTGCCAGATCCAACGAAACATCAATCGAGCCCGCAAAATACGCATTGCGCGCATCCACGTTGCTTCATCGCTTATATTCAGAATGCAATGCTGCACCAGCTGATCAATATATTCCCGACTGAGTGAGCCTTGAAACTGGTCAATTGCATAATCCTGTTCCAGTAGACTCTGGTGATTGGCCAATACCTGTTCGGCATATTGGCTGGCTCTTAAGGTTTTCTGCAATTGTGCCGCATTCATCACTCAACTCTTCCCCTGAAACATTCTGCTTAGTTATAGCAGGAGTTTTGTCTCAGTGGGAATGTTTTAGCTTGAAATTTACTTCTTTAAGATTGCTCGATATGTATATCTTCAAGCACCAGTGCCTGATGATCATTGGTGACCATCGGTAAATGCACGGTAAAGGTCGTACCCCGACCCTCTTTGGAATCTACAGCAATTTGACCATGGTTCAGGTCAATAAAGCGCTTGCAGAGCACCAGACCCAAACCTGCCCCTTTCTCTTCAGCTGTGCCTCTGACACTCACACCCAAAGTCGGTTTAAACAGATTCTGCATCTGCTCTTCAGTCATGCCCAAGCCAGTATCCTGAATCGTAATCTTGACCTGCTCGCCTTCCATCTCTGCATCCAGAATTACTTTCCCACCTTGATTCACCGGGGTGAATTTAAGCGCATTCGACACCAGGTTCTGCAAGACAGAGGTAATCATGTTGATATCCGCATGTACCTTGATGTCTTCAGGAATATTGTCGACCAGTTCAATTTTTTTATTTAAGGCCAGACTTTTCAGCACACTGCACACAATATTACTGGATTGTTTCAATTCATAATTAATCGGATGATAAATAAAGCGTCCACCCTCTGCCATCGCCCAAGTCAGCAGGCTTTCCAGCAGGTTATAGGTCGATTGTGCATTATCATATAAATAATCCGCGATGCTCTGGATACTGGATTCGTCCAGAGTGTCACGCTCCTGCGCTAGCACTTCGGAAAAGCCCAGTAAACCATGAAATGGTGCACGCAAGTCATGCGCAATAATCTGGAAAAATTTGGTTTTACTGAAGTTGAGTGCGCATTGCTGTTCATATAATTCTTTCAGTTCAGTATGTTCTTGATTGAGCTGAATTCGAATCACTAAACTTTCAGCAAATTGTTTAATAGTGGCAATATCGTCCTGATCAAACAGTTCGGTCTGATCATCAAAGAAAATGACTTGTCCAAAAGATACACTGTTACTCGATTTTAAATTAAATGCAACCAGTCTCTGATGCGCTACACCGAGATCTTTCACATAATTTGACAGTTCTGTATAAGCAGGATGCATCTGGTCGATGACATCTGCGTGTTGCAGATACGTAGGCAGATTCACGTCCTGCGGGGCGTGCAAAGCCCGGAAACCGCGCGGACAGCTGTACCAGATATAGGGCTCCGTGTGGAAGCGAATAATGCTGGTTTTAACGTTTAAAACTTTACGGGCGATCTTACAAAAGGTGTCTAATAGGTTATTGGAGGTATAGACACCTAAAATGAGAGATATACGGCACGAGCTTAATTGCTCCGTATTCTGACCGACCTCTAGCAGTTTTAGTTCCATGTCTGCCTCTCTGAATGTTTATGGAATAAAGAAAACACAGCCGACCAAATTCATACAATCAATAACAAAGATTCTATATTTACTCAACGATGAAAACCCACCTCTAGGTTAAAGGATTTGTTAACCTGTTTCTATCCAGATACATTCTTAACTGCAAGGTACTGATATTTAATTGATTAAGAATAACTTGAAAATTTACTATTCTAAAAAAACCTACATAAGTATTTGAAATTAATATATCTCACCTAAAATAAGTATCTTTATTTGTATTTACTGTAACACAGTACTGAATAAAAAATACCCCCCATCGCTTTTTACTCTATTTAAAGTAAAAGCTAATGATTTTTCAACTATATAGTTTGACCTTATGATTAAAAACAGATTTTATATCAGGCTTCATCTACCTAATAATGCTCAGAATTAATTTTTAATTTTTTAAAATATCTTAACAATTCTAATGTAAGAAATATTTTAAATATCAGCATTTCAACTAAAAACAGACCCAAAAAACCACTGAGGATTGTAAAGAACTTACATTTATTAACAAATTAATTATGAAAATTTTGTGTTTTTTATCCTCAGTGCAGTTTTAGAAGCTGGAATAGAAATATTAAAATAGATCACTTATAGGCTATGCATGTCTACGTCAAACCAATCGGCTCAGAATAGCTATAAAAAAAGCGGCCTAAAAAGACCGCCTTTTTATATGGCTGCTTAATTGTCAGAAATCAATGCCACTTGCTGTACATAGTTAAACAGCTTTAATTTAGAAGCATTCACTTCTTCTTCAGGTGCTTGATTCTTTAAATCACGGTGTACCCGAAGATAATGTTGACGTAAGGTATGACGCTCTGTCGCATTATAGTTTTTGGTAAATTCATTGATGGCTGGATCACCATCTTTAACAATTCGATCCACCCAACGCTGTAATTGAGCTGTCTTTTTAAGACCTTGTTTGGGTGTTAAATAAGACAAAATCACCGTTTCATTTTCATTACGTAATAATTTACCAATCCGTGAAAATTGACGACGACGTGCTTCATGTGAACTAATTGCCTGCACATCAAGCAAGGCGTCAATCAAACGCTCATCTACGGGTAGGTTTTTAATTTGTTTAGCGCTCAGCTCTGCAAGCTGCGCACCCAAAGCAGCCATACGCTGGACTGCTTTTTTCTGTTCGGTCTTACTTGCGCGTCCCTCTAAAGAATCAAAATCTTCTTCAGTTAAACTGTTCGGTCGACGTGCCACGATTAATCTGCCTCATAAAATTTTGCTGCAAATAGTGCCTGAATTTCAGATAAGGCTTTGTCCTCGTCTGCTCCTTCAATCACCAAGCGTAAAGTTGTTCCTTTGCCCGCACCGAGCATCAGCAAGGACATGATATTTTTTGCATCTACCAGTTTATCCGCTTTGCCAATCTGGATACTGGAACGAAATTTGGTGGTAACTTCTATCAGTTTACCAGATGCGCGTGCATGTAAACCCAGTTTATTAATTACGTCAACTGTCGTATCAATCATGACCAGTGCTTCATTTCTCGATGGAGGACTTGAATAGACCATTTTGCCTCAAGGGCTTTTTTTAGTCTATCCACAATATAAACAGAACGATGTTGACCACCGGTACAGCCTATCGACACGGTCATATAATGACGATGCCCTTCGGCAAAGGTCGGCAACCACTTGTCCAGAAAATGATACAGATCATTGAACATATCCTCGACCTGATCGCTCTTTTGTAAAAACGCCTGCACCGGCTGATCTAGCCCTGAAAATTTGCGCAGTTCTAGTTCCCAATGCGGATTCGGCAAATGTCGAACATCAAAAACATAATCCGCATCCAGGGGAATCCCATGCTTATAACCAAAGGATTGCAGAATCAGGATCAGATTATTGGCCTGTCCGAGCTTGGACAATAAGGTATGTTTCAGGTCATGCACGCTTTTGTCGGTGGTATCGATATGCACCGTAGAACGCAACTGAATCGGCATCAACAGGATTTTTTCTTCCTGAATGCACTGATTCAAGCTTTTAAAGCGTGAAGCTAAAGGATGCGGTCGACGCGAAGCACTAAAGCGGGCAATCAGCTCCTGATCCTGCGTGGTCAGATAGATAATATCGACCGAACCATGCTGTTGCAGTTGCCCAAATACATGGTCAAATTCTTGTAAATCTGCCCGAGTACTGCGCACATCGACGCCCAGCGCCAACTGTTCCAGATTGTTTTCGCTGTCCAGTTTTGCCACAATTTCGGGAAGCAATGCCAAAGGCAAATTATCAATACAGTAATAACCCAGATCTTCAAGCACCTGTAATGCAGATGATTTACCCGAACCAGATTGTCCTGTGACAATTAAAATGCGCTTCATGCATGCTACCCTTTCATCTTAGCCGGCAGTGTATTTAACCTGCAGGTTATCGATCAGACGTGTATTCCCCAGCTTTGCAGCTATAAATAACACAAGATCTTGATTAAACGTATGAATTTTTTGTAATTCTGGCGTGCGGGCTTCAACATAATCAACAACGAAACCGGCATCGGTTAGGCTCTGACGAATTTCGGCCAATACCGTATCCAGTTCCACGCCTGCATGTAATTGCTGTTCAGCCCGTTGCAAGCTTTGATAAATGACCGGTGCGATTGCACGATGCTCTTCGCTTAAATAACCATTGCGCGAACTTAAAGCCAGGCCATCTTCTGCACGGGCAATCGGTACACCAATCACTTCCAGTGGAATATTCAGGTCTTGTACAAACTGACGAATCACCGCCAATTGCTGATAATCTTTCTGGCCAAAGAAGGCGTAATTCGGCTGTACGATATTAAACAATTTAGTGACCACCACCGCCACACCATCAAAATGGCCGGGACGCTGCAAACCGCATAAATCATTGGTAATGTCAGAGACACTGATATTGGTCAGACGCGGTTTTTTGCCATACATTTGCTCAACCGTCGGCGCAAACACGATGTCACAACCAACTTCAGCCAATAGTTGTTGATCCTGTTCAAGCGTGCGCGGATAGCTGTCAAAATCTTCATTGGGCCCAAACTGAATCGGATTGACAAAGATACTGACCACCACCACATCACACAACTTACGTGCTTCACGCACCAGATTTAAATGTCCCTGATGCAGATTGCCCATGGTCGGTACAAAACCGATAATCTTGCGACTGGTACGCGCCGGATTTAATGATGCCGCTAAGCCCTGAATGGTGGTTTCTGTTTTCATCTTACAATTCAACCTGAAAAGTTTGTTCTGGTGCCGGGAAAGATCCATCTAAAACTGCAGCATGGTAGGCTTTAAAAGCATCCAGAATGGCTGTCGCACCCGATTGTTCTTGCATAAAATTACGTACAAATTTTGCGGTATGTCCAAAAGTCAAACCGAGCATGTCCTGAACCACCAATACCTGACCATCTGTAGCTGCACCTGCACCAATGCCAATGACCGGAATCTGCGGAAACAGTTCGGTGATTTCCTGGCCAAGCTGTGCTGGTACGCATTCAAGTAGCAATAGTGCAGCACCCGCCTCGACCACTGCCTTACAGTCCGCAATGAGCTGATCGGCCGCTTCACGGGTACGGGCTTGCAGTTTATAACCGCCAAAGACATGTACCGACTGCGGAGTAAGACCCAAATGCACACACACCGGAATACCGTTACGGGTCAGCACTTGCACGGTTTCTGCCAACCATGCACCGCCTTCCATCTTGACCATTTGCGCGCCAGCCTGCATCACGGTTTTCGAACTTTGCAAGGCATCATTCAAGGTAGCATAGCTCATAAATGGCAAGTCAGTCATGATAAAGGCATGCTGGTTACCACGGCGTACCGCAGCCGTATGATAGGCCATATCTGCAACCGTGACCGGCAAAGTCGAATCACGCCCCTGAATTGACATTCCCAGAGAATCGCCAATTAAAATGCTGTCCACTTCGGCAATTTCCATGGCTTTGGCCATACTGGCATCATAGCAAGTCAGACATGAAAATTTGCGTCCATCTGCTTTAAAGCGTCTTAAATCACTCAGACTGACCATGAAAATGTTCCTCTATGCTTGAAAATTCTGACGAAGCTACCATCACTTAAAAATTAAATATTTGCCCAGTTGCTGTCATCGAGTACCGCGAGGGTCGACTGTTTGACAATGTCCAGGTCTTTTAATATGTGTCCATGAACCTGTATTTCAGGATCAATATCCAGAAGTGGAATCAGGACAAAATCACGCTCTAATACCCCGACATGCGGCACAGTTAAACGTTCATTTTGAATCTGCTCATTGCCGTAGAGCAGTAAGTCCAGATCCAGTGTACGTTCGCCCCAATGACGTAAACGTACCCGACCTGCGTCCTGCTCGAAGGCTTGCAAACGATCCAGCAAGCTTAAAGCGGCCAGATCGGTATTTAACTGCACCACTGCATTCAGATAGTTCGGCTGATCCTGTGGTCCCATTGGTGGACTTTGATACAGATGCGAAGTTTTCACCTGCCCCAAGGTCGCCAGTTTCTGTACAGCTTCTGCCAGAATCTGGCGTGAATCACCTAGGTTACTGCCCAAGCCAATATACGTCACGATCATTGTGTTGGTCCAAACACCACTTGGCTCAGATCACGTTTTACCCGCTTACGTTTCATAATCGGATGATCTGCGCCAATTTCACCGCTGGCACTGGCTGCCACATGCGACAGAGGTTTTACCTTGTCTTCAAACTTGGCTTTACGCACCCGACGATTGCGTGGTTCAGGTTCATTCACTAACGGCTCAATCTCGACGAGATCTTGCTGTTGGGTCAGTTTCTGTTCCAGATGTTCTTCCTGACTGACCTTGCGACGGCTCTTGGCACGCTGACGGTTATACTGGCTAATAGCCCGTTCTTTCTCGTCACTGCTCATTTGCTGGTAAGCCTCCCACCAGCTGCCCATGCCTTGTGCAGTTGCATCACCTGATTTTTCACGCAACAACAAAAAGTCAAAGCCGGCACGGAAACGCGCATGGCTGGACAAAGCCTCGATTTGCTGTGGTTTCGGGTTCAGCAAACGGGTCTGCATTTCCCAAACTTCACGAATAAAAGTTTCCGCAAAGCGTGGAATAATAGTGCGGGTTGCCTGACGTTTTAATACGTCGAGACCAGCTTGGGCACGGGCTTCGGCCGCTACCACGCCTTTATTCAGATAGAATTCACAACGTTCCAGGAATGGCTGCCATAACAGTACTGCATAAAAAAATGCAGGGTTGATGGTCTTGCCAATCGAAATACGCTGATCGGTATTTTTCGCAGCGCGTTCCATAAACGGCGTAATTTCAGGCTTGATATCTGCAAATAACTGCTGCCAGATCCCGAAATCGATTAGCATGGGCAAGACACGATTCAGGTGTCCCATGGTAAACAGCTTCTGTGATTCATCATAAAGTCGATGTGGAGAAACATCACGCAGCAACTGGGTCATTTCCGGCGTAAAGACATCCAGAATCGCTTCATCAATATTAAAGTTCAGCTTGGCGGCAAAACGTAAGGTTCGCAGCATCCGCACCGGATCTTCTTCAAATCTTAAAGCCGGATCACCAAGTAAGCGTAAGGTTTTGCTGTGGATATCATCCACTGCATTACAGAAATCCAGCACAATACCTTTACGCGGCTGGTAGTACATTGCATTGATGGAAAAATCACGACGGGCAAAATCCTGCTCGATGCTGCCCCAATTGTTGTCACGCAGAATCATCCCCGCGGCCGAGGTCACTGCTTTTTTTGGTGGGGCACGGAAGGTTGCCACTTCAACCAGTTCCCGCCCTGAATAGACATGCGCCAGTTCGAAACGTCGTCCGATAATTCGACAACGTCGTCCGAAAACTTCCTTGACCTGAGCCGGGGTTGCATTTGTGACTGCATCGAAATCTTTAGGATTCAAACCTAACATCAGATCTCGAACACCACCACCCACGATATAAGCTTCATAGCCTGCCTTGTTTAAGGCATCAATCACATCGAGAATATAAGAAGGTAATTGAGCGGTTGATAAACCACATTTTGACGCGCGCAAAGTTTGCAAAAGACGCTGTCTCCTACGTCTGAACGTAAAATTCTAAGATGACGCTAATCATATCGCTTACACGCCTAAAGGGCAATTTGATTATGTCAATCCTGCGAGTCAAATCAATCAGCTAGTCATGATCCATACTGTCGCCTTACAAGGCCAGTTTGGCCTTGTTTTTGGCAAATAATGCCGGCCCAATCCCTTTGACCAGCTGGATCTCTTCAATGCTTTTGAATTTTCCATTTTTTTGCCGATGTTCAATAATCGCTTCAGCCTTTTTTTGACCAATACCATTTAGCTGCTGTAATTGCTCTACAGTTGCATTATTCAAACTGATTTTATCAGCAGCAGAAGATGCCGATAATGCAGGCTTCGCCAGATAGTGATTGCTTTCTGATGAAGCCGTGGAGGCAGCTTTTTTCTTCAGGCGAGCGTCATGTTGCTGTTGCTGGGTCTTCCATTCCATATAATCGGTCGCAGTCGCATGCGCTGTTCCGATAGAAATAAAGCCCAGCCAGCAACTCAGAAGAAGATTAATCCATGTTGGACCGATTCGATAAGGTGTTTTTTTCATGTGCTGCTCTTTGTTTTAATTCTAATTTAGCCAGTTCCCAGAGCTGATCAAGTTCAGCCAGTGACAGTTTTTCCAGGTCTAATTGCTGTAATTGTGCCTGATCTTCCATTAAGGCAAAGCGGGTCCGGAATTTATAGATTGTCCCCAATAATGCCATCTCGCTGGAAATGCCAAGTTTACGTCCAACATTGACCAGAGAAAATAAGCAGTCACCAAATTCTTCCTGTATTTCATCGGAATTTTGTCCGGCTACCGCTGCTTTTAATTCAGCCAGTTCTTCTTCCAGCTTGGCATAAGCACCCGCCATGTCCGGAAAATCAAAACCGATTTTAGCGACATTTTTTTGAATTTCATCGGCCTGCACCAAAGCCGGTGCATGTTTAATATCATCCAGACGTGAACGCGGCTTGCCCTGCTTTTCTTGCTGTTTGATTTCTTTCCATAGCTCAGACACATCTTCCGGACTCATTTTTGCAAATTGTTCAGCCTGAAATACATGCGGATGACGGCGAACCAGTTTATCGGTAATGGCCTGCACCACATCCTGAAAATCGAAAGCCCCCTGCTCGCTGTACATTTGCGACTGGAACACCACCTGTAGCAGCAAATCACCTAGCTCATCGCGGACATCGTCGACTTTTCCAGAGCGGACTGCTGCTTCGACTTCATAAGCTTCCTCAATGGCATATTTGGTCAGAGATTCGGGGGTCTGCTGCTGATCCCATGGACATTTTTCACGTAATTCACGCATGACCTTGAGTAGTTGTTCCATATTCAAAAACCTCTTTTTTACCAAATAGTCGCGTCAATCTGCCAGTTTCTTGTTATGCTCAAAAAAAAAGACAATAAGGAGATCAGGCACATGCACAGTATATTGATTAGTGGTGCAGCACAAGGAATTGGTGCCGCGACGGCCACCCTATTTTACCAGCACGGCTACAAGGTGGGCATTTATGATGTTCAGGTGGAACAGGCAGAACAACTGGCCCAGCAACTGGGCGAACATGCCAAAGCCGGTTTTCTCGATGTAGCTGACTATGCTTCTTGGGAAACAGCTTTAGCCGAATTTTCAGCTTGGGCAGGTGAAATCAATATTCTGGTCAATAATGCCGGGATCCTATATTCAGGGCCTTTTGAAGATACTACTATTGATGCACATCACCGGACTCTGGATATTAATGTCAAAGGGGTCATGAACGGCTGTCATGCCGCTTTCCCTTATTTAAAAGAATCTTCATTTGCCCGCATCATTAATCTATCTTCCGCTTCGGCGATTTATGGCCAGGCCGATTTAAGCAGTTATTCCACCAGCAAGTTTGCAGTGCGTGGCCTGACTGAAAGTCTGGATATTGAGTGGCAACCCTATGGGATTCGAGTCTTGGATGTCATGCCGCTTTTCGTCAGTACGGCCATGGTCAAAGATATGCAGGCAGAAAGCATCAAAAAGATGGGCGTACATTTAAAAGCAGAAGATGTTGCACAAGATATTCTGAAACTGGCAGAACTCAAAGATTCTATCTGGCAAGCAACGCATCATCTGGTTGGTTTCAAAAGCCAGTTTTTATTTCATTTATCGCGAATGAGTCCGCAATTTGTGAATCGGCTGAGTAACCTGCTCATCGCCAGAAAATAAAATCTGAGATTGATTCTGGCCTAGACAATGTGATGAAGCTGAATCACCGGAAATCTCAGCCCGTTGCAAGAGTGCTCACTCTGCCAGGCCACGGTGAGCATGCAGCCAGTAAGCGTATAATTTTGATAGGCATAGACGCCAATCTCTGGGTGTTCGCAGCGCCCGCCATTTTGCTCAGGATGGATATTGGTATTGAGCTCATTCAGGTTGATCCGGATCCCCAAGCCTGATGCCTTTAACACGGCCTCTTTGGTGGTCCAGACTTTAAACCAGTATTCAGAGTCATAAGCCAGCGCTTGCCAAGTTTTGAGTTCTTCGGGATGAAAAGCATGTTGTGCCAAGGCTTCAAAACGAACCTTACGACTTAGTTCTTCAATATCAACTCCTAAGTTCTGAACTTGCTTGCTCGTGGCCAGGGCGTAGAAGTTTTGACTATGACTATGATTAAAACTGAACTCCGGATAGTCATTTAAATAAGGCTTGCCATATTCAGTGGCGGTGAAATCCAGAGATTGGATCGGATGATTGAATTGATCTGACAGCAACTGGTTACGTCGCGCATAAATTGCCAGTTTTCGATTTTTGATTTGCTCTACCCGTGATTCAGGCGGTTTAATCGAAAAGAACTGATCTATTTTTTGTAGATAAATTTGAATATTTCGCGACAATGCAAAGCTCATAGAAACAGATGGACTTTTTCATTTTACGTCGCCAGATAAAAAAAGAAAGCCTGTTCGAAAACAGGCTAGACTCATATTGCTTAGATTGAATCAGAAATATCAACTGGTTTTGCTGCTGCAGATTCTGGCGCCTTAAAGTTCAAGCCCGCTTTTTTCATCAATTGCGGATACTCCACCAATGCCATTGTTGCGTTTTTTGCAATTCCAGTCACATCACCTAATAGACCTTTGGCATCCATAAAAGACATACCGCTATCGCTGACACTACGCGGATTACTGAGCATTTGCATAGACACCTGCTTACTATTAAGCACGAGTTCGCGTGCAGACAAGCCCGCAATCGCAAAGTTAGTAAGTGAGTTAACTAGAAGCTGTTTCTGGCTTACACTTAATGCATTAATACGTTCCAGTGTCGCCGCTTCATCCTTTTTTGATGCATCCAGAACATCATTGGTCAATTTGGTAATCTCTTTCTGGATTGCCTCTTTTTCCTTTACGTCTGAGGTAGTTTTCAAGCTGTTTAATTTGGTTTTCAGCTCTTCACTGTCTTTACGTTCAGCAAACAGGGTTGCCAGTGTCGTTCGGCTTTGAATAAACATGGCATTGGTGGCTTGTGCCTGCTTAAGAAAACCCGCCAAATCCAGATTTTGTGAAGATGTGCCTGTTGTCGTTGCAACTGCTTTTGATGCCAGACTACTCAATGTTCCAAGACCGGCATGGCTTTGCGATGCCAATACAGCACTTCCCAAGATCAAGATGCTTGCGATTTTTTTCATAGTATTTCCCCTTATAATTCCTTACTGAACTGCATCGGCCTTTTGCACGATCTGATTTAAAATTTTTGGTAATGCCTTGAACATCTGAATGTTGTACATTTCATGACGATGGGTGATATCAATCCCTTTTAAACTAACTTCTTGCTGTAAACCGACAGCCCCAACACGTTCCTGTTTTGCATTAAAACGCCGCGCGCCACCTGCCAACACCAAAGTGGCATCGCAACTGGATTTGTCTGCATTGCATTTAATAGAGTCTTCTTGAACCTGAATTTTGAATGCTGGCTGTAAGCACTCGTCTTTAGGCACATACAGTTTCAAATCTAGCTGTTTTTTAAAGCCGGCATTTTCAGTCATTTTTATAATTGATGTTTCCAAACTGGTCTGACCTTTAAAACCTGAGCCTGTGGCATAAAATGGACGTTTGGACTGACTGGTAAATGCGTGATAAATCAGCGGACCAAATCCATAAAATGGAATCTCTCCGACTTGATCAGTATGCAAGCTTGGACAAAGTACACGAGCAAGTTTCGACTCACCCACAGCAGCATGGCTATCCACTAAGATGCTATCACCCGAACGTACCGGCAGGCGGTCATTTCCACTCACAGGAAAATCAAGCTGCGCTTTGACTTTAGTCCCTTGACGATCAATGACTGTAGCTTCCCAAGTCGGGATTAACACTTGACGCTGAGCAACTTTTTCACGGTTATACACATGAATTTTCATGCCTGTGGTCAAACGCTCGCCTGCATCCTGAATCGTGATGGTCTCGCTACCACCACTCGCTACCTGCAAATCTGAACGGGTAAATTGAATCCCTTTTTGGAATTGCTGACCCAATTTCACTAAAGCATTTTTAAGTGCCACCTCTTTACGCGTATCCAGTGAAAAACCCATTCCTTGTGAAATGGCTTCACTGATTTCATCAGTCGCATGCGCCGAATAAATCACGCGCCCAGAACAGTCAATCATTTCAGCAAAGACTTCGCTATGTACCACTTGCTGCTCAGTCATTTTGCCGACTTGCTGCTGATAACCAATTACAGGAATCACATTAATACGAATAAAAAATTCAGGAAGTTCACGCTGATGCTGGGTTTCCTGATTAGTTAAACCTGTCTGCTCACTGATACTCTGTGCGAGCACGCTATAACGTTTGTTGACTGGTGTAAGGGTAAAAGATGCATTTTCTCCGATCGCATCAGAAAAAATCTGCTCAATCAGGTCTTTTGACTCGCCTTGATAAGTCAATACATCCACCACCAAAGCTTTAGGCTTGTTCAGTGCCTGACGGGTATTAGCCGAAATCTTGCTAAACTGGCTCGAATTACCACTCATCAATACAGGCAATGCCACAGCATAATCACTGTCAGCATGGACAACCCGGATTAAATCTCCTGAAGCCGAGCTCAGCTCATCATCTTTGGCAATCCCTTGATTAAAGCCTTTATCCAAAACCATATAAGACTTCCAGCGGTCAATCACCTTGGTCTGCACTTCAGAGACCTTAAATTTCTTCTGTAGATCTTGGGTCAATTGCTGAGTCAAGGTCAGCAAGCTACTTTGAAATTTCTGCTGGACCGCCTGACGGGTTGTAGCCGCCTCGATATCAGTCGCCAGCACCTGTATAGGTTGAGATAAAGTAGCGCTATCGGTATAAATCACTTCTCCGGATAGGACATTGGTCAACTTTAAACTTAAAGTGACTGGCAGAAAAATCTCGGCTGTAGACTCCTTTTGCACCACATATTCGCTGGCCCGCAAAACTTCCAGAGAAGCCACATAGCTTCGATGTTTATTCTGTTGGGAAATTGAAGTAACCACCTGATCTTGCAAGGCCTGTTTCAGCTGCTGCTCGAAAGCCTGTGCAACTTGAGTACGAATCGTCTCGCTAGATACAGCCTTGCTAAAGTCACAGGAAATCGATGATGCGTTTGCTTCTATATGTTCTGCCGATTGACGACAAGGCAGTTCCAGCCCATAAATTCCCTTCGCCGGAAAAACCTGAATATTGGCCTGTGGACTAGCCGTTCCCATCAGCGCCATGGCAAGCATGGCTTTTTTCATGCTTATTTGCATTGGGTACCACCAATACATAAAGTAATGGTATTCCCTGCTTGCAGGCGTTCTGCATTCGACAAAACAGGATTTACCCGGCGCAATGCTTTGGCAAGTTCAGCACTTAACGGCTTTTCACTCTTATAAGTCATGGTCATCTCGACCAATTTGCCATCCTGGGTACGGATATCGATATTTTCCGCACCATCCATTTCATCTAAGGCCACGTACAGGTCATCCCCTAACCGGCTAGATACGCTACCCGATACACTTTTTACAAAGAGGGTTATTTCCTTACCATACATGCTGCGGTTTTTCGAATAGGCAAGGATTTGCGGGCCGACTTCAGATAGCGTCATTTCACCCAGTTTACGGGCAACATTGGTACGGCAAGTATCTGTCATTGCAGCCGTGGATGATTCAGTACGGGTATCGCCGCCCATCAGTGTGCCATCATCGACTGAATAAATTTTATAGCTGAGTGCACCATCACAAACAAACTGACCCGTTGCATCTGAACGACCACGGTCATAAATATAAGAGCTACCGACCATAAACCAGTCCGCTTTTTCCTGACGTGCAGCCACTGCAAGTTTTGCCAGCTCTGCATCACCCAGCAATTGTTGAATGGTCATACTCTTGCCTTTGAGATAACGGCTACGAAACACATCCGAATCCATTAAGCGTAGATCATATTTAGATGCTGCACGGGCAATTGAGGTTAACGTTTGATTTTCACGCTCAGGTGTGGTCGACGGGGTTTGATATTCCACATATTTCACAAAATTTTGAATATCATTCTGGCGTTCAGACTAGCTATAACGTGCTGATTCACTGGCGTTATAGCTTGCTGAAGCAGAAGATTTACCTGAGTTATTATGACTTGATGAACGTGCAGCAACACCGGCTCCTGCACCATAGTAATTACCATAGGCATAGCCTGAAGCCGAAGCTGATTTGCCTTTTGATGAATATGATGAGCTTTCACTGGCTTTTGCACTTTCTTTCGCATCATAGCTGGCCTTTTCATCATAGGCATAGCTCTTATCTGAAAAGTACGACGTAAATTCTTTCACCGGTTTTGAGTTATCTCGCGGTACACCAAAATACTCATCCATTACGATCATGATCGGGCTGGTTCGGCTATTCTTTTTGGATAAACCCAAGTCATTCAAGATCTGGCGAAACTCCTGGTCATCCATTTCAATTGAAATAGAAGTAACCAGTTCATTGTTATTGTTGGTTTGACTACCTCGATTAAATACGTAGCCATTGTCAACTTGTTTCACAATATCTGCCAGATGAGGCTCGGCATCCTGCATGGCTTGAGGGCCATTTATTTTTTTGATTAAAGCAATGACTGCATCAGTTTTTGCATTATTCAATGCCTGATTCCGTGTTCCTACTGGATCTTTTTTCATAATGGGGCTACTGCCCTCACCATTCACTTTGATCATTTCAGCGCGCGCAAGGCTGGGCAAGCCCATCATACAGATTAAGGCCAATGCAGTTTTTTTCATGTTCCCCTCACATCACCGCAAATTTAGGCAGTAATTTCTTATGATCTTTCTCAGTCAGTTTTCATTTTTGCGACTGAATTAACAATTTCACACAAATATGATACATATCACATAAATATTAAATTAATACTTATACTAAATAACTATAATTAAAAGAATATTTTATTTTTATTAAATTCAAAATTAAGCCTGATTAAAAAA
>JADHEF010000841.1_pt1 | contig 25253 bp, 25 predicted proteins | sample 8952391 | NCBI WGS metagenome assembly JADHEF01 (sample SAMN16124439, study PRJNA663245) | bioreactor sludge metagenome | isolation source: sludge (nitrite) | place: India:Bengaluru | collected 2019-02-28 | reverse complement strand
GTCATTCCTGCGGTTCCGGCGCCGGCCGGCGCAGGTTGAGCACCGAGGTGAGGGCGATCAGCACCAGCACGATGGCGGCGTAGTCCTGCCAGAACGGATGCTCGCCGAGCGCGACCGCGCCCGAGAACACGCCGAGCACCGGAATCAGCATCAACGACAGGCTGCTGGCCACCGGGGGCAGGGCGCGCGCGATCGAAAACCAGATCACATGGCACAGCCCGAAGACGATCAACGCGTTGTAGACGATGGCCGCCCATTCGCCGGCATCGGGCATGCGCCCGCGCGGCAGTTCGATGAGCGTGGCGCCCACGATCACCGCAACGGTGGCCACGGCCAGCATCCAGAAGGTGAGCGCCAGGGTGTCGATGTCGAGGTGGGTGCGCTTGAGCATGGCGGTGCCAATGCCCCAGCTCGCCGCGGCGATCAGCATGATGAGCGTGCCGAGCGGCGCCCCGGCAATCTTGTCGAACTCGCTCGACAGCAGCAGGCCGGTGGCCGCGGCCGCGGCGGCCACGCCCCCCCCTTGGCGCCCATGCGGGCGTTCGCCGATGAGTCCCCAGGCCGCCAGCATGGCAAACACCGGCATGGTGTAGCCCAGAATGGCCGCGCGGCCCGAGCTCAACGAGGCAATGGCGTAGATAGCGAACAAATGCCAGATCACCATGTTGGGAATCGCGAGGATGACGATCTTCCGCGCGAGCGGCCGGTTGATGGCGAGGCTGATGCCGCGCCAGCGCGCATAAACGAACAGGCTGGCGAGGCCGCCCAGCATGCCCAGGGCGCGAAAGAACAAGGGCGGCAGGTGGTGCACGCCGAATTTCATCACCGGCCAGTTGATGCCCCAGAACAGCGTGAGCAGGCCCAGCAGGAAGAGGTTGCGCGCCGACCAATGGCTGGCGGCGGGGGCGGAAGGGGCGTTGGACGAAGACATGAACGGCCGGTGCAAAGCGCGCATTGTAGGCGTGCGCCGCCGCCCTGCCGCGCAGCGTAGAATCGCGCCCGGCCGTTCAAGCCTGTCACGTCGACTTCGAGGGATGCCCCGCATGACTTTCATCGATGCCCTGCACGCGCGCTGGCGCAACGTCAACAGCCTCTTGTGCGTAGGGCTCGATCCCGATCCGGCGCGTCTGCCCGCGCATCTGCCGCGCGCCGATGCCTTGTTCCGGTTCTGCACCGAAATCGTCGATGCCACCGCGCCTTATGTCTGCGCCTTCAAGCCGCAGATCGCGTATTTCGCGGGCCAGGGGCGTGAAGACGTGCTCGAAGAAGTCATCGATTACATCCGCAATGCGCATCCGGGTATTCCGGTGGTGCTTGATGCCAAGCGCGGCGACATCGGCAGCACGGCCGAGTTTTATGCGCGCGAGGCCTTCGAGCGCTACCGCGCCGACGCGGTGACGGTCAATCCGTACATGGGTCTCGATTCGGTCACGCCTTACACCCAATACGCCGACCGCGGCGTCATCGTGCTGTGCCGCACCTCGAACAAGGGCGGGTCAGACTTGCAATTCCTTGAAGTCGAGGTCGAGGGCCGGCGCATGCCGCTGTACCAGCATGTGGCGCGCCTGGTGGCCGAGCGCTGGAACGGCAACGGCAATTGCGGTCTGGTGGTGGGCGCCACTTTTCCGGCCGAGCTGGCCCAGGTGCGCGCCATTGTCGGCGACATGCCCTTGCTGGTGCCGGGCATCGGCGCCCAGGGCGGCGATGTGGAAGCGACCGTGCACGCGGGCTGCTCGCGCGATGGCACGGGCATGATGATCAACAGCTCGCGCGCCATTTTGTACGCCGGCAGCGGGCCCGATTTTGCCGCCGCCGCGGGCGCTGCGGCCAAAGCAACGCGCGATGCGATCAACGCGGTGCGCGCGGCGCACACTGCGGCTTGAACGAGGCGCAGTTCAACAGGCGCCGCAGGTTTCGATCCACACAAGCCAACACCGGGAGGCAGCGAACATGCGCATCCTCATCGCCGAAGACGACAGCGTATTGGCCGACGGTTTGCAGCGTTCGCTGCGCCAGACCGGCTTCGCGGTCGATGTGGTCACCAACGGGCTCGACGCCGATTCGGCGCTGCTGGCCCAGAATTTCGATCTGCTCATCCTCGATCTGGGCCTGCCCAAGCTGCCGGGGCTCGAAGTGCTGCGCCGCTTGCGCGCGCGCAATTCGCATCTGCCGGTGCTCATCTTGACGGCGGCCGAATCGATCGACGACCGGGTGCGCGGCCTGGACCTCGGCGCCGACGATTACATGGCCAAGCCGTTCGCGCTGGCCGAGCTTGAAGCCCGCGTGCGGGCGCTTACGCGCCGTGGTTCGGGCGGCGGCCCGACCATGATCAAGCATGGGCCCTTGAGCTTCGACAAGGTCGGCCGCGTGGCCTACATCGACCAGCACATGCTCGATCTGTCGGCGCGCGAAATCGGCCTGCTGGAAATCCTTTTGCAGCGCACCGGGCGGCTGGTCTCGAAAGACCAGCTTGTCGATCATTTGTGCGAGTGGGGTGAAGAAGTCTCGAACAACGCGATCGAGGTCTATGTGCATCGCCTGCGCAAAAAGATCGAGACCAGCGGCATCCGCATCGCCACCGTGCGCGGCCTCGGCTATTGCCTTGAAAAATGGGTCGAGCCCGAAGGCGACGGCCACACCGCCACGCACCGGCAGGCAGGATGACCGAACCGGAATTGCGGCCGGCCCCGCCGCCGCGCTCCATTGCCGATCTGCTGCGCCACCCCGACGAACGGGCGAGCGCGCAGCGTTCCTTGTTCGGCGAGATCCTCGACTGGATGCTCGCGCCGCTGCTGCTGATCTGGCCGATGTCGATCGCGGCAACTTACCTCGTGGCGCAATCGATCGCCGATGCGCCCTTCGACCGCGCGCTCGAAGCCTCGGTGCGGGTGCTGGCGCAGCAGGTGAGCCAAGGGCCGGAGCGCATCGGTTTTGCCTTGCCGATCTCGGCCCGCGATTTTTTGCGCGCCGACGATGCCGACCATGTGTACTACCAGGTCTGGGGCGTGCGCGGCGATTTCCTCGCCGGCGATCATGATCTGCAATTGCCGCCCGAGGCCGAGGTCAGTTCGGTGGGCACGGTGCGCTACCGGACCGAATCGCTGCATGGCGCCGATGTGCGCGTGGCCTACCTGTACGTCGAGTTCGAGGGCAAATACAAAGACAAGCCCGGCTATACCCCGGCGCTGATCCAGGTCGCCGAGACGCTCGAAAAGCGTTCGCAACTCGCCAACGAAATCATCAAGGGCGTGATCCTGCCGCAGTTCGTGATCTTGCCGATCTCGGTCATTCTGGTGTGGGCCGGTTTGTCGCGCGGCATCCAGCCGCTCAAGAACCTGCAGCAGAAGCTGCGCGAGCGCAAACCCGACGATCTGAGCCCGATCGACGAGCGCGAGGCGCCCGAAGAAGTCGCGCCCTTGGTCGCGGCCTTCAACGATCTGCTGGCCCGGCTCGGGCAATCGATCGGCCAGCAAAAACGCTTCATCGCCGATGCCGCGCACCAGATGAAGACGCCGCTCGCGGGTTTGCGCACCCAGGCCGAACTCACGCTGCGCGAAGACAATACCGACGAAATCAAACGCAGCCTGCGCCAGATCGCGACCGGCACCGAGCGCGCGACCCATCTCATCAACCAATTGCTGGCGCTGGCGCGTGCCGAGAACCAGGCCGGGCGCAATGCGACGCTCGCGCCGGTGGAACTGGCTTCGCTCGCGCGCGAGGTCATCACCGGCTTTTTCGAGGCCGCGCACGACAAGCGCATCGACCTCGGTTTCGAAGAGCCGGGGCATAACGTCTTCATCCACGGCAATGCGCTGCTGCTGGCCGAAATGCTCAAGAACCTGATCGACAACGCGTTGCGCTACACCCCGCCCGACGGCGCGGTGACCGCGCGCGTGGCGACCGACATGTACAACGAGTTTGCGACGCTGGAGGTGGAAGACACCGGCCCCGGCATTGCCGAGTCGGAACGGCATCTGGTGGTGGAACGGTTTTACCGGGTGCTCGGCACCGGGCAGGACGGCTCGGGCCTGGGGCTGGCCATCGTGCGCGAGATCGCCCAGCAGCACGAGGCCGAAATGGCGATCCGCGCCAATCCGCGCGCGGCCCAGCATACCGGCGGCGACGCCAAGCTGCCGGGCTGTCTGATCAGCGTGACCTTCCGGCAGCTACGCGCGCCCGAGCGCGGGCTCGACGACTGAGCGGCTTACTCGATCGTGGCCATGCCGCCCACGACGGCATGCATGCCGCCATCGACGAACAGCACATCGCCGGTGACGCCGGCGGCCAGATCCGACAACAAGAACGCGACCGCGTTGCCCACGTCTTCGATCGTGACGTTGCGGCGCAAAGGCGTGTTCAGCTCATTGAACTTGAGCATCTTGCCGAAATCGGCGATGCCCGAGGCGGCCAGGGTCTTGATCGCGCCGGCCGAGACGCCGTTGGCGCGGATGCCGCGCGGGCCCAGGCAATCGGCCAGGTAGCGCACGCCGGCTTCGAGCGAGGCCTTGGCCAGGCCCATGGTGTTGTAATGCGGCACGACCCGGGTCGAGCCCAGATAGGTCAGGGTCAGGGCGCTGGGGCTGCCGCCTTGTTCCACGGCCTTGAGCAGCAAGGGCAGGGCGGCCTTGGTCATGGCCGGGAAGGAATACGACGAGATGTCGTGCGCGACCCGGAAGCCTTCGCGCGACAGCCCTTCGAGAAAGTCGCCCGAGATCGATTCGCGCGGCGCGAAGCCGATCGAATGCACGAGGCCGTCGAGCGCCTCCCAATGCCGGCCCAGGCCTTCGAAGGTCGCGGCGATCTGTTCGTCGGATGCGACATCGCATTCGAAAATCAGCGAAGTGTTGAATTCCTTCGCAAAACCCTCGACGCGATCGCGAAAGCGCTCGCCGACATAGGTCAGGGCGAGTTCGCCGCCTTCGCGGACGATCGCTTGCGCCACGCCGTAGGCGATCGAGCGGTTCGAGAGCAGCCCGGTGAGCAGGATGCGTTTGCCGGCAAGAAATCCCATGTTTGGTGTCTCCGTCACGAAGGCGCGGATTTTACTTGAGACGCCGCCGTGGCTGTTCATCTTGCGCGCCGCGAGCGCGGTTCAGCGCCCGGCTTGCGCCTGGGCTTGTACGTCGATGTCGACATATCGCCACCAATCGCGGACGAAAGGCCAACGTCGGTAGTTTTTGACCCAGGGGTAGGAAAAGTCGATCGCGTAGGTGTGCAACAGGTAATTCATGGGCGCATAGGCGATCAGGATCTTCTGCAATTCGCGGATCTTGGCGATGCGCTCCGGGCTGTCCGGCATGGAGTCTTGTTCGCGGAACAGGCGGTCGAACTCGGGCAGGTTGAAGCGCGAGAGGTTGTCTCCGCCCATCGACGGCCCGTAGGCGCGGCGCAGCGAATCGCTCGAATCGGGGCCGGCGGCCGACGAACCCAGGGCCCAGACCATGTATTGCCCGTTGCGCGCGAATTTGAGCTGTTCGGGCCATTTGGCGACCTTGAAACGCGCTTTGAGGTGCAAGGCGTCGAGCGACTTCTTCCAGATTTCGTCGTTCAGCCGCGAGCGCTGGTCGGGTTGGGTCGAAATGTCGATCACCAGCGGCGCGCCATCCGGGCGTTCGCGCCAGCCGTCGCCGTCGCGATCGAGGTAGCCATAGGCGTCGAGCAGGGCATTGGCGCGCGCCGGGTCGGTCTCGCCCATTTCGCTGCGCATGTGCGGGTCGTAGCCGTAAGTGCCGGGCATGATCGGCCCTTGCGCCGGAAAGCCTTGGTACTTGTAAAGCGAGGCGATCAGTTCGTCGGTGTCCAGGCCCAGGTTCAACGCGCGGCGCAGCGCGATCTTCTCGGGCGTGTAGCCGCCGATCACTGGGTCGTCCATGTTGTACATCGCGAGCCGGTAATCGATGAACGGCACCCGCTCGACGACGATGTGCTTTTTGGCGAGCGTGGGCGAAGGCTTGCCGCCCGGCAGCGCGGTCGGCGCGAGTTCGAGATTGATGCGGGTCAGATGGTCATGCTCGCCGTTGAGGAAAGCGAGCCAGCGCGGCTGGCTTTCTTCGATGATCGCGATCTCGACCCGGTCGATCAGCGGCAGGCGCTTGCCTTTGAGCGCGTTGGCGATGCGCACCGCGTCGGCATCCTCGGGGTCGGGCGCGACGGTGTAGACGTCTTCGCGATAGCCCGGGTTGCGCACGAGCACGATGCGCGACGAGCGCCGCCATTCCTTGAGCATGAACGCGCCGGTGCCCACCGGATGTTCGACGATCTTGTCGCCGTAATACTCGACGACTTCGCGCGCCACCGCGCCGAGGATGGACCCGTCGGCCAGCGTGGTCGTGAAGCGCGGATCGGGCCGGTTGAGTTTGATCTGCAACGTGTAGCGGTCGAGCGCGCGCAGACCTTCGATCTCGCGGTCGTAATCGAACTTGCCGGTCTTCACGGCCGCGTCGTGCAAGGCGTTGTAGCCGATCAGGTCGGCGGTCTCGAACATGCCGTACAAGGGGCTTTTCCAGCGCGGGTCGGCGATGCGCTTGTACGAATACACATAGTCTTGCGCGGTCAGTTCGCGCCGCACGCCCTTGAACGCCGGGTCGTCGGCGAAATAGATGCCGGGCCGCAGGCGGATCAGGTAGGTGCGGAAATCGGGCGAGATTTCGGGCAGCGCCGCGGCGGTGTTGGGCTCGACACTGCCGGGCTTGCCCAAATAGGCGAAGCGGTAAGGCGCGTCGAAGATCTGGTTGGTGAGGGTGCGCGAATACAGGTCGCTCAATTGCGCCGGATCGAAACCGGTCTCGGCCACTTCGAAGGCATAGCGCAACACCTTGGGCGCGCCGGGCGCCGTGGTCTGCGCCGCGGCCTGCAGGCAATGCAAGGCCAGCGCGCCGAAGGCGACCCAGCGCAGCGCGCGTCGGAAGGGGGAATACGGCATCGGGCACCTGGAGGAATTCGCGTCGCCGGCCATCGGCGGCTGCGGGTTTGCGGCAATGGCCGCACCGGGTTTGCATTGCATAATGCCCGAGTCCTCCGCTCGGGGCAGCTTGGTAGGCACCCCGACGCTCGCCGCCTTTCCGAAAACCAGACCCTCAGGGCTTGCCGCGTGCTGTCTTATTTGCTGCGTCGTCTATGGCAGATGGTGCCGACCCTGATCGGGGTCGTGTTGCTGGTCTTCGCCTTGTTCAAATTCTTCGGCGGCGATCCGGCCGAGATCATCGGCGGCCTGGGCGCGACCAAGGCCCAGGTCGCGGCGATCCGCCAGCAACTCGGGCTCGACCAGCCGTGGTGGGTGCAGCTCGGGATCTTCTGCAAACAGATCATCACCTTCGATTGGGGCCAGAGCTGGGCCACCCAGGAATCGGTCGCGCACCTGTTCGCGACGCGCTTGCCGGCCACCCTCACCGTGATGACGCCCATCCTGTTGCTCGAAGTGCTGTTCGCGGTGCCGATCGCGATGGGCGTCGCCTATGTGCGCGGCTCCCTGACCGACCGCGCGCTGATGGTCGCGACCACGGTCGCGATGTCGATTTCCTTCCTCGTCTATGTGCTGGTCGGGCAATGGTTGTTCGCCTTCCAGCTCGCCTGGTTCCCGGTGCAAGGCTGGAGCGACAGCACCTGGACCAATCTGGTCCGGTATGCGCCCTTGCCGGTGCTGCTCGCGGTCGGCGTGAGCCTGGCGCCGCAGACCCGTCTGTACCGCAGCTTCTTCCTCGATGAAATCGGCCAGGACTATGTGCGCACCGCGCGCGCCAAAGGGCTGACCGAATCGCGCGTCATGCTCAAGCATGTGCTGCGCAACGCGCTCATCCCCATCCTGACCAATATCGCGGTCGCCTTGCCGGGGCTGTTCGTCGGCTCCTTCCTGATCGAAGTCTTCTTCTCGATTCCGGGGCTCGGGCGCGAAGTCTTGCTCGCGGTCAACCGCAGCGATTTTCCGGTGATCCAGGCGGTCACGGTCTATCTGGCGGTCATCACCATGTTCGTCAATCTGGCGACCGATGTGCTGTACAAGGTCGTCGATCCACGGGTGCAACTCAAATGAGCGGTGTCATCGATGCGCGGCGGTCCGGCGCGCGCCCGGCCGCGCGTTCGGCCGGCGTCTGGCGCGCGGCCTGGCAACGCCTGCGGCGCGACCGCGTGGGCATGGCGAGCTTGTGCGTGGTCGGCGGCTATCTGGTGCTGGTCCTCGCAACGGCGACCGGCGTGCTGGCCGCGGACTGGGGGCGTGAAGTCGCGGTGCCGTATGCGCATCCGACCGTGCTCGGTCCGACCCCGAGCGAATCGGCCCGGATCGAACGGCCCGACGGCCCCATGCTCGACCTCGGCGCCTTCGACCCGCTCGCGCCCAAGGCGGCCGAGGTCGAACAGCGCTCGCAAGCCTACCGCCGCGAGGCGCCGGCCTTGCACAACACCCTGGCGTTCGGCGCCGACCGGCAAGGCCGCGATGTGTTCGCCAAGGCGCTCAAAGGCGCGCAGACCTCGATCATGGTCGGCCTGGCAGCGGCCTTGGTCGCGACCTTGATCGGCACCGTGTTCGGCGCGATCGCGGGTTATTTCGGCGCTCGCGCCGGCGATTTTCTGGAATGGCTTTACAACGTCTTCACCGCGGTGCCGACGATCCTGCTCATCTTCGCTTTCGCGGCGGTGCTCGGGCGCGGCCTGGCCACGGTCGTGCTCATCCTCGCCCTGACCGGCTGGACCGGCATCTACCGGCTGATGCGCGCCGAATACCTCAAGCATGCGACGCGCGACTATGTGCGCGCCGCGCAAGCGATCGGCGCGAGCCATGGGGCGCGCATGTTCGCGCACATCCTGCCCAATGTCAGCCATGTGATCCTGGTGCAGTTCTCGCTGCACATCGTGGCCTTCATCAAGGCCGAGGTGATCCTGTCTTTCCTGGGCCTGGGCGTGCCGGTCGATTCGGTCTCGTGGGGCACCATGCTCAACGAGGCCCAGGCCGATCTCATCCTCGGCAAATGGTGGCAGCTCGCGGTCGCGACCGTGTTCATGGCGGTCTTCGTCACCGCGTTCTCGCTGCTCACCGATGCCTTGCGCGACGCGCTCGATCCCAAGCTGAGGTGAACATGCTGCTGAGCGTGCAAGACCTCGAAGTTTCGTTCCGGATCGACCGGCGGGTCGTGGTCCCGGCGGTGCGCGGCGTGAGTTTCGACGTGCCGGAAAACACCACCGTGGCCCTGGTCGGCGAATCGGGCTCGGGCAAGAGCGTGAGCGCGATGGCGGTGCTGCGCTTGTTGCCCGAGAACGCGCTGGTGGCCGCGCGTTCGCGCATCGGGTTCGACGGCGTCGATCTGCTCGCCGCGCCGATCGAGCGCCTGCGCGCGATCCGCGGCAAGGACATCTCGATGGTGTTCCAGGAGCCCATGACCTCGCTGAACCCGGTGTTCACCGTGGGCGAGCAGATCGCCGAGGTGCTGCGCCTGCATCTGGGCCTGGGCGCGCGGGCCGCGCGGACGCGGGCGGTCGAACTGCTCGACGAAGTCGGTATTGCGCATCCGGCCGAACGCGCGAACGCCTATCCGCATGAACTCTCGGGCGGGCAACAGCAGCGCGTGATGATCGCGATCGCGATCGCCTGCGAACCGCGGCTGCTGATCGCCGACGAACCCACGACCGCGCTCGACGTGACGGTGCAGCGCCAGATCCTCGAACTGCTCGCGAAGCTGCAAGGCAAACACCGCATGAGCGTGCTGTTCATCAGCCACGACCTCGGTGTGGTCGGCGAGATCGCCGACCGCGTGGTCGTGATGCGCGATGGCCAGGTGCGTGAGACCGGCGGCGTCGATGCGATCTTCGGCGCGCCCCAGGACGCCTACACGCGCGCCTTGCTCGCCTGCCGTCCGCGCATCGATGCCCGGCCGCCGCGCCTGCCGGTCATCGACGATTTCATGCGCGCGGGCGATCCCGGCGCCGCGCCGGCCGGCCCGGTGGCGCCGGCCGCCGAACGTCCGACGCGCGGCGGCGGCGAGCAGCCGCTCATCGAGGTCCGCGCGCTGCACAAGGCGTTTTCGCTCAAGACCGGCCTGTTCGCGCGCCGCATCATCGACGCGGTCAAGGACGTGTCGTTCGATGTGCATCGCGGACGCACGCTCGGCATCGTCGGCGAATCGGGGTCGGGCAAGACCACCGTGGGCCTGTTGCTCATGCGCTTGCTCGAAGCCAGCGGCGGCAGCGTGCGCTGGGACGGGCGCGATCTGCTGCAACTGCCCGAGCGCGAGATGCTCGCCTACCGGCGCCGCATCCAGCTCATTTTCCAGAACCCTTATGCGAGCCTGAATCCGCGCTTCACGATCGGCCGCATCCTGACCGAACCGATGCGTCTGCACGGCATCGGCGCCGACGAGAACGCGCGCCATGCGCAAGCCTGCGCGCTGCTCGAACGGGTCGGCCTGCCGGCCGCGGCGATCCATCAATATCCGCATGAATTCTCGGGCGGCCAGCGCCAGCGCATCGCGATCGCGCGCTGTCTCGCGATGAAGCCCGAAGTCGTGATCTGCGACGAATCGGTCTCGGCGCTCGACGTTTCGGTGCAGGCCACGGTGCTCAACCTGCTGCTCGATCTGCAGGACGAATTGGGCATCAGCTATCTGTTCATCAGCCACGACCTCGGCGTGGTGCGCACCATGGCCGACGACATTCTGGTGATGCATGAAGGCCGGGTGGTCGAGCAAGGCAATGCCGAAGCCTTGTACCGCGCGCCGCAGCACGAATACACCCGCCGCCTGCTCGGCGCGATCCCGCGCGGCCATGTGCCGGGCGCGCGGCGGTGAGCGGCCGGCGCCGCTAGTGCGGGGGCAGTTGGTCGCGCGCCAGTTCGAGCAGGCGCGCGCGATAGGCCGTCGCGGCGCCATGGCCGCGTTTGCGCTCGACCGCCGCGATCAGTTTTTCCTTGAGCGGTTCGAGTTCGGCCAGGGTCGACGCTTTTTCGAGATCGAGCGTGAGCTTGAACGCGGTGAGCCCGAAAAACTCCGGAATCTGGGCCGACAAGAACGCGTAGGTGCGATGGAACGGCGAGTTGCCGGTCATGGCCGGCAGCGGTTTGTCGAGTTCGGGCACCTGGACCTTGGGCACCGGGCGCGGCGCTTCGCCGCGCGCTTCGCCCACCACGGCCAGCAGGCCTTTGCTGACCAGCCCGTCGAGCGCTTGTTCGTCGTTGGGGCCGATCATCGCGAGGATGTCCTTCGCGCAGCGTTTGCCGTCGGCGACGACGAGCAGATTGCGTTCGGCCCGGCTCAGGCAGGAATGCGCGCGGTCGGCGATCTCCGCGCGGCCGCGGTCGGTCTTGCCGAGGATCGATGTCGGATTCAATCGAGCCTCCTCCAGAGGAAGCCGGACGGGCCGGGGATGGCCGACACGCCCGAAGGGTGGTCAATGGATGACGCTTTTGTGTTTCCGATCGGCGCATTCTGGCCGAGGTTTCGCCGGTCCCGATGTCGGAAGACGGCGCGATCCAACTAGAGCGATTTCTTAGGCCGGGTGCGGAAGCGGCCGTGGGACGAAGCCGAACCGGCCCGGCAGATCGCCGGCTTCCAGGCTGTGCAGGCGCAGCGGCGTCGCCGCGAATGGCAGCACCAGGCGCAGCGCGAACGGCGATCGGTCGAGCAGATCGAGCGTTTCTTGGGGACCGGGCGGCAGGCCGTCGGGGCCGCGCAGGCCGTCGAGCAAGGTCGGCAGATCGCGGTCGCAGACCAGCCCGATCTGTTCGCCGCCGGCGTCGTCGAAGGCGAGGTAGAAATTGCCGTCGGGGTCGACATAGGCGGTGTGCACCTGCGGCACGGCGGCGCCGGTGTGGGTGCTGCACGCCAGGCGCCCATCGGCTGCGGGCGCGAGGAACAGCACATGCGGCGTCGCTTCGAGATTCACATAGACGCGCTGCGGACCGTTCTGGAAGAACCAGGCGCCTTGCGCATTGCAGGCGTAATTGCGGTCGATGAAGCCTTTGAGCGCCGGATTGCGCACCACATCGCCGAGCAGCCCGTGCTGCTGCGCGTGTTCGTCACGCATGCGCCAACGGCCGCGCCGGTCGAGCGCCAGCCATTCATGGCAATCGGGTACGTCGGGCCATTTGGCCAGCGCGCGCAGCACTTGCTCATCCATGCGCGAGTCTCCTTCGGGTAGCGGTCTGTCGCCGCGCGTGCAGGCGATTGTGCGCGCGTGCTCAGTGGCCGTCGATCCAGCGCAGGATACGCAAGGACAGCCAATGCAGCCGTCCGGGAAAACGCCCGACCGCGAAACCCACATGGCCGCCGTCTTCGGGTTGTTCGAGCCGCACCGCGGCCGAGACTTCGTGCGCTTGCGGCAAGACCGCCGCCGGCTGGAACGGGTCGTTGCGCGCGTTCAGCACCAGGGTCGGCACCGTGATGTGCTTGAGCCAGGGCTTGGCCGATGCGCGGGTCCAGTAGTCTTGCGCGTTCGCGAAACCGTGCACCGGCGCGGTGTAGAGGTCGTCGAATTCTTCGAGATTGCGCACCCGCGCGAGCGCCTGGAGGAAGTCGGGGCGGCTGGCGATGTCGGGATGAAGCGCGAACTTGGCGGCGGTCTTGCGCTTGAGCGAGCGCAGGAACATGCGGGTGTAGATCAGGCTCGGGCCGTGCTTGAGGGCCGCGCCGCCGGCGTTCAGATCGAGCGGGGCCGAGACCACCGCGGCGCGCCGCACGAAGCCGGCGGCCGGGCCTTGCTCGCCCAGCCATTTGGCGAGCGCATTGCCGCCCAGCGAGACGCCCGCGGCATACAGCGGGCGTTGCGGATGCTCGGCCGCGATGCGGCGCAGGATCCAGTCGATCTCGGCGCTGTCGCCCGAATGGTAGGCGCGCCGGGTGCGGTTGGCCGCGCCCGAGCAACCGCGAAAATGCGGCACCGCACCGGCCCAGCCGCGGTCATGGATCCAATACATGAGCGAGCGCGCGTAATGGCTTTGCGCGCTGCCTTCGAGGCCATGGAACAGCACGACGATGGGCGCGGTCGGATCGGCCGCATCGACGAAATCGAGGTCGACGAAATCGCCGTCGGGCACGCCATCGGGCGTCGATTCCCAGCGCTCGCGACGCAAGGCCACTTTGGGCCGGCGCGCCAGCACCGCCGGCACGATGGTCTGGGCATGGCCGCGCAGCACGGGCCACCGCAGCCAGCCGGGGGATTGGTACGGCAGACGAAGAACCGACATTGCGCGTCTAGTGCAGGACCGAAGGGCGTTGGACCTCGAAGGATTGTTCGACCACGCCGTCGTCCGGGATCGGTGAAGCATGGTGCATCGACATGCGCCAGCCGCTCGGCGTCTTGACGTAAATATTGGTCGCGAACAGGTTCAGCGTGCCTTCGCCGCGCTGGGTGCGCACCACCACCTGCTCGACCAGGCTGTGCACGGCGAACATCATGCCCATCTGCACATGCAGGGCGATCGGGCGGATGTGCACCGGCCCGTTCTCGAGGACTTGCGCGAACGCGCGCCGCACCGCTTCGCCGCCGACCATGCGCGGGCCGTTCGGATGCACGCAGACGATATCGTCGTCTTCGGACCAGCAGGCCATCAAGGCGTCGAGGTCAGCGCGTTCGAGCGCGTCGTAGAACGCCTGTTCGACCGCCTCGTGCGAGGTGAACAGCGCCGGGTGAAAGTCCTCATCCATGAGCGGCATGCTACTTGAACACCACCGTCTTGCGTCCATTGAGCAGGATGCGATGCTCGACATGCCATTTGACCGCCCGCGCGAGCACCACGCACTCCACGTCGCGGCCGAGCGCGGTGAGTTCGTCGGGGTCCATCGCATGGTCGGTGCGCGCCACGTCCTGTTCGAGGATCGGGCCTTCGTCGAGATCGCCGGTCACGTAATGCGCGGTCGCCCCGATCAGCTTGACGCCGCGCTCGTGCGCCTGATGGTAAGGCCGGCCGCCCTTGAAACTGGGCAAGAAGCTGTGGTGGATGTTGATCGCGCGGCCCTTGAGCTTTTCGCACAAGGCGGGCGACAGGATCTGCATGTAGCGCGCGAGCACGACCAGGTCGATGCGTTCGCGTTCGATGATGTCGAGCACTTGCTGTTCCTGCTTGGCCTTGGCCTCGTCGCTCGCGCCGGCGGCCAGCGGCAGATGGTAGAACGGCACCGCATGGCTGGCCGACAACAGCGCGAAATCGGGGTGGTTCGAGACCACCGCCGGAATGTCGATCGGCAGCGTGCCGCTCTTGGCGCGGAACATCAGATCGTTGAGGCAATGCCCGATCTTGCTGACCATGATGAGCACGCGCGCGCGGCGCTTGGCGTCATGGATCTGCCAGCGCATCGCGTACCGCTCGCCGATCGGCGCGAAGGCCGCCAGCAGCGCCTCGTGCGACAGCCCGGCGGGGGCGTCGAAGTGCACGCGCATGAAGAACAGGCGGGTCGCATCGTCGCCGAATTGGGCCGAATCGACGATGTTGCATTGGTGTTCGAACAAGAAACCCGCGACCGAATAGACGATGCCGGTCTTGTCGGGGCACGAAAGCGTGAGGATGTAGTCGTGGTGGCTCATGAGGGGATCAGCCCGCGCTTCGCGAGGCGCGGTTGGAGTTGGGCCCAGATCAAGTCGGGCGTGAGGTCGTTCATGCAGCGGAAATGACCGAGCGGGCACACGCGCTCGAAACAAGGGCTGCAATCGATGGGGATGCGGGCGATCGCGGCGAGCGGCGACAAGGGCGGGGTGTGCGCCGGATCGGTCGAGCCGTACAGCGCGACCAGCGGCACATCGAGCGCCGCCGCCATGTGCATCAGGCCCGAATCGTTGGTCACCACCGCGTTCAAGGATTTCATCAGCGCGATCGCGTCGAGCAGGCTGGTCTCGCCGCACAGATTGCGCACCTGCACGCCGGCGGTCCGCGCGATCTCGTCGGCGATCTCGCGGTCTTTCGGGCCGCCCAGGCAGGCGATCTGCACACCGGGAAGCGCGTTCACGATGAGCGCGGCCAGGCGCGCGAAATGCGCGGCCGGCCAGCGTTTGGCCGGACCGTATTCGGCGCCGGGGCAAAAGCCCACGCACAAAGGCGCGCTGCCCAGGTACTTGGCCTTGACGATGGCGACCCGCGCCAGTTCCACCGCGAGCCGCGGCCGGTCGGCGCCGCCGGCATCGAGCGCCGCGGCGCGCGCGGCGCTCGGCGCGTCGTCGATGCCCGCGAGCGCGGCATACCAGCGCGTCATGGGCGGGCGATGCCGCTTGTCGGGGTTGGGCAGGCGCCGATTCACCAGCCAAGCCCGCGCTTCGCCGGTATAGCCGACCCGCACCGGAATGCGCGCCAGCCAGGGGATCACGGCCGACTTGAACGAATTGGGCAGCACATAGGCGCGGTCGAAACGCAGGCCGCGCAGATTGCGCGCGATCGCGACCCGGGCCCGCCATTGCAGTTTGCCGTGCACCAGCGCTTCGGGAATGACATGCGCCACTTCGGCCATGCACTCGAACACCGGCGCCACATGGGGCGGCGCGAGCACGGTGATCAGCGCATCGGGCCAGCGCGCGCGCAACAGGCGCAGCATGGGCTGCGCCATGATCGCGTCGCCGATCCAGTTGGGCGCGACGACGAGGAGCTTCAGGCCCGGCACGTGCGGCGCCCCGCGCGCGTCAATGCGCGTGGACTTTCTCGCCTGCCTTGAGCCGGTACTTGGTGCCGCAATACGGGCACATCGCTTCGCCGGTCTTGGTCACGTCGAGAAAGACGCGCGGATGATGGTTCCACACCGGCATCGCCGGGTTGGGGCAGAACGCGGGCAGATCCTTGGCCGCGAGTTCGACCACCGGCAGGGTGCTGGCGGTTTCTTTGGTGTCGAGGGTATCGCTCATGGGTGTTCCTTAGACCTTGCTGAGCCAGCCCGCGTATTTCGGGTTGCGGCCGTTGACGATGTCGAAGAAGGCAGTCTGGATTTTCTCGGTGACCGGGCCGCGTTGGCCGGCGCCGATCTGCACCCGGTCGAGTTCGCGGATCGGCGTGACTTCGGCGGCGGTGCCGGTGAAGAAGGCTTCGTCCGAGATGTAGACCTCGTCGCGCGTGATGCGCTTTTCGCGCACTTCGATGCCGAGGTCGGCGCAGATCGCAAACACGGTGTTGCGCGTGATGCCGTTGAGCGCGCCGGCCGACAAGTCGGGCGTAAAGACCTTGCCCTCGCGCACGATGAAGAGGTTCTCGCCCGCGCCTTCCGAAACAAAGCCTTGCGGATCGAGCAGCAGTGCTTCGTCGTAGCCGTCGTCGGTGGCTTCCATGTTGGCGAGGATGGAATTGGTGTAGTTGCTCACCGCCTTGGCGTTGCACATCGTGATGTTGACATGGTGGCGCGTGAAGCTCGAAGTCTTGACGCGGATGCCGCGCTTCATGCCTTCCTCGCCCAGGTAGGCGCCCCAGGTCCAGGCCGCGACCATCAATTGCACGGTATTGCCCTTGGGGCTCACGCCGAGCTTTTCCGAGCCGATCCAGACCAGCGGGCGGATGTAGGCGCTTTCGAGCTTGTTGGCGCGCAGCACTTCCTTTTGCGCTTGCATCACCTGCTCGAAGCTGTAGGGGATCTGCATGCGCAGGATCTTGGCGCTGTTGAACAGGCGCTGGGTGTGGTCTTCGAGGCGGAAGATCGCGGTGCCGTTGACCGTGTTGTAGGCGCGCACGCCTTCGAAGGCGCCGCAGCCGTAATGCAGCGTGTGGGTCAGGACGTGGATCTTGGCGTCGCGCCAATCGACGAGCTTGCCATCGAACCAGATGTAGCCGTCGCGGTCTGCCATGGACATTGGGGGTCTCCGAGAAAAGCGTGCGCGTCGCCGCGCCAAAAGGCCGATTCTAGCGAAGCGGCACGGTCCGTCCGTTGATGTGCATCGTGCCCGGCGATGCGCGCCGCGCAAAGCGCGGTGCATTGGCAGGGTCTGTAATTAAGTGGCTGCTTAACCGTGGCATCATACGCGTTCGCCCCGGTTGCCGCGTCGTGCCAGCCCATAGGTGTGCGGGCGCCGATCGCCCGAGGCGGACGGTCTTTTCATTCCAAACGGTTTCCATGTCCTGGCGTCCTCAATCCGACGGCGAACGCGCCGCGTTTCGCGACGGCTTTCGCGACCTGATGCCGGTCGGCCCCGGCACCTTTGCCTGGGGCCTCGTCACCGGCGTCGCGATGGTCAAATCCGGTCTGACCCTCGCGCAATCGGTCGGCATGACCTTGCTCGTGTTCGCCGGCTCGGCCCAGTTGTCGGCATTGCCGCTGATCGCCGCCGCCTCGCCGGTCTGGGTCATCGTGCTCACGGCCCTGGTGGTCAATCTGCGCTTCGTCATTTACGCGGCGGCGATGCGCAACGAGTTCAAGCAGCACAGCCATCACCGGCGGCTTTGGCTCGGCTATTTCACGGGCGATGTCGGCTTCGTCATCTTCATGGAAAAGCTCAAGCGCGAAGGCAACTTCGCCCACAAGGACTGGTATTTCTTCGGTGGTTCGGCGGCCAACTGGCTGTTCTGGCAGGTCGGTTCGCTGATCGGCATTTTCGCCGCCGCTTTCATCCCGACCGCCTGGGGCCTCGAACTCGCGGGCATGCTCGCGCTGCTGGCCTTGATGATTCCCTTGTGTTCGACCCGGCCGGCGCTCATCGGCACCATCGTGGCGGGCATCGTCGCGGTGCTGACCTACCATTTCCCGATGAAGCTCGGTCTGCCGATCGCCGTGACCTGCGGCATCGCCTCGGCCATCCTGAGCGAGCCGCGCCGACCGCGCGCCGCGAAGGCCGGCGCTCAAGCGCAGGTGTCGTCATGAGCGCGCTGGCGATCTGGATCGCGCTGGTGGGCTTGACCGCCGCGACCTTCATCACGCGCGCCGGCTTTCTGCTGCTCGGCGACCGTGTCAGCCTGCCAACCTGGCTCGAACGCGCGCTGCGCTACGCGCCGGCCTGCGCGCTGGCGGCCATCGTCGTGCCCGAACTGGTCTATGCCCGGGGCCGCTTGGATTTGTCGTTCGAGAATTTCCGCCTGCTCGCGGCTTGCGCGGCCGCGGCGTATTTCGCGTACACGCGCCAATTGCTCGGCACCATTCTCGTGGGCATGGCGGTCTACACCGCGCTGCGCCTCTGGGCGCCTTGAGCTTGCCGCGCGGCGGTGTGCCGCGCGTTCAGTTCTGGGTCGCGTCGGCCGCGGGCTGTTCCGTGTCGATGGTACGGTGGACCATGAACAGGTGCGGTTTGCGCGCGTTCGCACGCATGACCTCGAAGCGCAACGGACCGATCTCGACCGCTTCGCCGCGCCTTGGCACATGGCCGAAGGCATCGGTGACCAGACCGCCGATGGTGTCGAAATGCTCGCTCGAGAACCCGGTGCCGAAAAAGCCGTTGAACGCGTCGATGTCGGTCAGCGCGCGCACCCGCCAGCGCAAGGGTTCGGCCTCGACGATCATGTCGGGCGCATCGTCGTCGTCGTGCTCGTCCTCGATCTCGCCGACGATTTGTTCGAGCACGTCTTCGATCGTGAGCAGGCCGGCGGTGCCGCCGTATTCGTCGATCACCAGGGCCAGGTGATTGCGGTTGCTGCGGAATTCGCGCAGCAGCACGTTCAATCGTTTCGATTCGGGAATGAAGATCGCGGGGCGCAGCATCGCGCGCAGGTCGAAGCCGTCTTGCTGGTAATAGCGCAGCAGGTCTTTCGCGAGCAGGATGCCCAGGACGTTGTCGCGCGAGTCCTGATAGACCGGAAAGCGCGAGTGGGCGGTGCGGATCACGAAGGGAATGATCTGTTCGGGCGTCGCATCGACATCGATCATGTCCATCTGCGCGCGCTGGACCATGATGTCGCGCGCGCACAGTTCGCCCACGCGCAGCACGCCTTCCATCATCGACAGGGCGTCGGCATCCACCAGTGCGCGTTCATGCGCGTGATGGAGCACTTCGAGCAATTGCGCGCGGTCTTCGGGTTCGCGCAACAACAGGGAAGAGAAGCGTTCGAGCAGGGAATGCTTCTTGTGGGGAGTTTGGCCGTCGGTCGGCGAACTAGGTCGAGGTGGTCGACTATGTGGGTCGTTCATTGACGCGCGATGCGGAATGCGGGAGCGGCAAGCTTACCCAAAAACCCGCGCCCACGGTCAGAGATACGGATCCGCGACGCGAAATCGCGCGAGTACCGCGCGTTCCAGGCCTTCCATGCGGCGGGCTTGTGCATCATTTTGGTGATCGTAGCCATGCGCATGGAGCACGCCGTGCACGATCATGTGCGCCAGATGCGCTGTCATGGTCTTGCCTTGTTCGCGTGCTTCGCGCTGCACCACGGGCAGGCAGACCACGATGTCGGCCAACACCGGCAGGGTCGCGGCCAGCGCCGCCGGGGCCTCTTCGTGCAGATTGAAGGTGAGGACATTGGTCGCGTAGTCGCGGCCGCGATGCGCATGGTTGAGCGCGCGGCCTTCGCGGCTGCCGACGAAGCGCACCGTGAACACGCTGTTGCGCGCCGGGGCGACCGCTGCGAGCGCCGCGGCGACCCAGCGCCGCACCTGGGCGCGCGCCGGGGCCTGGGTCGTGCCGGCGTATTGCACGGCGAGCGCGAATCCGGGCGCGGCCGGTTTGCGCGGCGGGCGGCTCATGCGGGCTTGCCGTCTTGCGCGGCGGCCGCATCGTAGGCATCGACGATGCGCGCGACCAGCGGATGGCGCACGACATCGGCGCTCGTGAAGCGCGAGACCGCGATGCCGCGCACCTCGGCCAGCACCTTGAGCGCGTCGTTCAGGCCGCTTTTCTGGCCGCGCGGCAGATCGACCTGGGTGGTGTCGCCGGTGATGACCGCGCGCGAGCCGAAGCCGATGCGGGTGAGGAACATCTTCATCTGCTCGGGCGTGGTGTTCTGCGCTTCATCGAGGATCACGAAGGCGCCGTTGAGCGTGCGCCCGCGCATATAGGCCAGCGGCGCGATCTCGATCGCCTGGCGCTCGTAGAGCTTTTGCACCTTGTCGAAGCCCATCAGGTCGTAAAGCGCGTCGTAGAGCGGGCGCAGATACGGATCGACCTTTTGCGCGAGATCGCCGGGCAAAAAGCCCAGGCGTTCGCCGGCCTCGACGGCCGGCCGGGTGAGCACGATGCGCTTGACCGCGTCGCGTTCGAGCGCATCGACCGCGCAGGCGACCGCGAGATAGGTCTTGCCGGTGCCCGCCGGCCCGACGCCGAAGGTGATGTCGTGCGCGAGGATGTTGCGCAGATAGCTGCGTTGATTGGCCGTGCGGCCATGCAGATCGGCGCGCCGGGTGCGCAGCACCGGGCCGTCGTGTTCGTCGAATTCGGCCAGGCCCGCGCGCGGCTCGGCCGCGCCCGGTGCCGCCTGCGGCGCGGTGCCGGGCCCGTGCGCGGCCAGGGTCTCGACCAGGGCCAATTGCACATCGTCGATCGACAAGGGCGCTTCGGCGCGGCCGTAGAAGTCGTAGAGCAATTGCGCGGCCTGGTCGCCGCGTTCGCCGCGGATCTCGAACCGATGGCCGCGGCGCGTGATGTCGACATCGAGCGCCTGCGCGATCTGGCGCAGGTTCTCGTCGAGCGCGCCGCACAGATGCGCAAGGCGCGCGTTGTCGGCCGGTTCGAGTGCGAGTCGGGTCAGCCGGACGGCGCGGGGCGATCGGGCCATGGGGGTCAGGCTCCCGCGCGTTGCAACGGCGCGCGCAAGGCTTCTTGCAAGGTGGCCAGGCTTTCGTCGAGATGCGCGCGCGCCTCGCCCGACAAACCGCGCCCGGCCTTGGCGCGTTCGAGTTGGCGCACCAGATCGAGCGCGGTCGAACGCGCGACCGCGCGCGCATCGGGCGGCATGCCGGCGCTGGGCTTGAGCAGCGCGCCGGCCAGGCGGCGCACATGCTCGCGCTGCAAATTGCGGCGTACCAGGCCGATGTCGGCGCCGGTGCGCAACTCGGACCAGATCGCGCGCGTGAGCGCGGAGTTCAGTTCGGCCACCGACAGCGTCGTCTTCGGATCGCCGACCTGGGTCGCGCTTTCGACGAGGCGCGACGCCACGCCGTCGGACAACACCCGGTCGAGCACCGCCTTGTGCACATTGAAGATGCTTTGCGCGAGCGCGGGCGGCTTGGGCTGGTCGTAGCCGCGATCGAGGCCGTCTTCGACCAGGCGCGCGACGAACTCGGGCTTGAACGCGAGCGCGTTGGCCGCGAACACCTGGTCGGTCAGCAGTTTGAGCGCTTCGCGCTGGCGTTGCGCCGGCACCGGGGTGAAGCTCGCGCGCGGGCTGCCGGCATGGTCGCGCACATAGACCACGCCGCCGATGTACTTGGCCGCGAGATCGGCCGCAAGCCCGAACTGGCGCAGCCCGCTTTCGACATTGCGCCGGCGCACCGCATAGCTTGCGCCGGGTTTGAGCGTGCGGTCCTGCAGGCGGCGCCACAACTCGTTGGACAGCGCGATGCGGCGCACCGCGAACACCAGCGGGTCGTCGCCGAGGTCGCGCTGGTTCACTTCGGGGTCGTAGCCCGCGCTGCCGGCGGCTTCTTCGTCGGTGCCGTAGGCGAGCGCCGGCTCGGTGCTGCGCGCGGCGATGCCGGCCAGCCCGGCGCGTTCCTGCTCGGCGGTGAAGGGCGTGTAGGCGTATTCGATCGCCCAGTAGTCGTAGGCGCCCAGGGTGCTCATCGCGTACTCGCCCTGGGGTTCGGATTCGAGCGCGACGTTGAACGCGTTGTAATCCATGACCGAGCCTGAAATGCCGTGCTCGCGCGTGTAGGCGATGTCTTGCACCTTGTTCGCCGGGATCGAGGTCGAGGCGCGGAAGTTGTGGCGCAGGCCCAGGGTATGGCCGACCTCATGCGTGATCACATCCTTGAGGATGGCCTTCACGATCGCCTCGGCCTCGGGGCTGCCCGGATCGATCTCGCCGCGCGCTTCGAGCAGGTCGAGCGCGAACCGGGTTTCGTCCATCGCGTCTTCGGCATAGGCGCAGGCGTCATGGCCGACCTGCGCTTCATGGTCGTGGGCGCGCGGCCGCGACGGGAATTGCTCGGCCGCGACACGGCGCGGCAGGCGCGCCCAGTTGTCGGAAACATCGATGTCGGCGTCGAGGATCTCGCCGGTGCGCGGATCGACTTGCGACGGACCGACCGCGAGCGCGCCATCGTCGGCATCGAGGATCCAGCGGATCGACGCGTGCTGGGCGTCGGCCAGATCGAAAGCCGCGTCGTCGGGTTGGATCTCGACCTTGATCGCGTCCTTGAAGCCGACGCGTTCGAAGGCCTTGTTCCATTCGAGCACGCCTTGCTTGACGGTCTCGCGATAGCGCTCGGGGATGTTGCGGTCGAGCCAGAACACGATCGGCTTCACCGGTTCGGACAGCGCGGCCGCGGGGTCTTTCTTGTCGAGCCGCCAGCGGTTCACGTAATAGCGCACCGGGCGGGTGTCGGTCTCGTCGGCGAAGTCCCAGCGCCGGGTCACGAAATGGCCGACCCGATCATCGGCCGCGCGCGGACGCATCAGCGGCGCGGGCAGCTTGGCCAGGCTGTAGTGATAGCCGATGAACATGTTGCGGCCGTCGATCAAGGTCTCGGGCACCGTGGGCAGGCGGGTGCCGGGCGGCACCGGGCCGGCCGGCGGCGCCGGCAGGCGCGGCACCGCGTACAGCGCGCTGACCTCGAAGCTCGTCATGTCGGGCGTGCCGCGCAAGGCGACGAAGGACGAATTGCGCGCATCGAACGTGTAGGGCAGCCGGTACACGCCTTCGAGTTGCGGCGTGAGCGACGGAATGTCGCTCAGGAACAAGGCGTTGGCTTCGACCAGGATCGTCTTGCGTTCCGGATGCGGCGCGCTCACCACCGCGCCGGCCGCGAGCAGGCTGTCGGTGAAGCTGTTGCGCAGCGCGCGCGCCAGCGGCGCGTTGTCACCGGTGGTGTAGCGCTCGTTCTTCGCGATCAATTGCACCAGGTTGCCCACGCGATGGAATTCGACGATGTATTCGTCAAGCATCCAGTTGCCGTAGAAGCGGCTTTCGCCGAGGCCGCGGGTGCGCGAAAAAGCGAAGAAATACGGTTGGTCGAGTTGATCCGGCGCGATTTCGAGCCAGACCTTTTCATCCTTTTGCCAGAGCGGGAACAGACCGTCGGTGCGCTGGGCGTCCTTCACGAGGTCGGCGAACGGCTTGAGCCCCGGCGGCGTCGCGGCGGCGGCCGGGGCACCGGCGGTCGGCGTGCCCGCAGGCGCGGCCGAGGCGGTGCCCGGCGCTGCGGCAGGGGCCGCGCCAGGGGCGGCGATCGGCGCCGCGGTGGCGCCGTCGGCGGGGGCGGCCGGTGCGTTCGCGGCGGGGTTGGGGGTGGCAGGGGTGGTTGCGGTGGTGGCGCAAGCGCTCAGCAAGACGCCCGTGCCCAGCAAGGCGGCGAGGCGGCGAAGACGGAAAGTCGGCATGGAAGACAAAGGCGTAGGAAAGAGGCGGTCGGCGCGCGGCGGTCGGGTTCCGGGAGCGGGTTCAGAGGACGCGTTCGCCGCGCAGGGTATGCGGATTGGTGTGGCCGATTCTCACGTTCACCATCTGCCCGATCAATCCGGGCTCACCCGCGAAATGCACGATGCGGTTGTTCTCGGTGCGGCCCATCAGGTCTTCGGGATTGCGCTTGCCGCGGCCTTCGACCAGCACGCGCTGCACGGTGCCCGACATCGCCGCCGAAATGCGCGCGGCTTCGGCATCGATGGTGGCCTGCAGGTGTTGCAGACGCGCGAGTTTCACCTCGTGCGGCGTATCGTCGTCGAGGCTGGCCGCCGGGGTGCCGGGCCGTTTGCTGTAGATGAAGCTGAAGCTGTTGTCGAAGCGCAGTTCTTCGATGAGCTTCATGGTCTGCGCGAAATCGGCTTCGGTCTCGCCCGGAAAGCCGACGATGAAATCGCTGGACAAAGACACATCGGGCCGCGCCGCGCGCAGGCGCCGGATGATGTGCTTGTATTCGAGCGCGGTATAGCCGCGCTTCATCGCCATCAACACCCGGTCACTGCCCGATTGCACCGGCAGATGCACATGGCCCACCAGTTTGGCGATGCTGCCGTGCGCGTCGATCAGGCGCTGGGAAAATTCCTTGGGATGCGAGGTCGTGTAGCGCAGGCGCTCGATGCCCGGGATCTCGGCCACATAGTCGAGCAGCAGCGCGAAATCGGCCAACTCGGCGCTGTCGCCCATCGCGCCGCGGTAGGCGTTCACGTTCTGGCCCAGCAGCGTGATTTCGCGCACGCCCTGGTCGGCCAGGCCCGCGACTTCGGTCAGCACATCATCGAGCGGGCGCGAAACCTCTTCGCCGCGCGTGTAAGGCACCACGCAGAACGAGCAGTACTTCGAGCAGCCTTCCATGATCGAGACGAAGGCCGTCACGCCTTCCGAACGCGGCGGCGGCAGATGGTCGAATTTCTCGATCTCGGGGAACGAAATATCGACTTGCGAACGGCCGCTCGAACGCTTGCGCGCGATGAGTTCCGGCAGCCGGTGCAAGGTTTGCGGGCCGAACACCACATCGACGTAGGGCGCGCGCTCGACGATGGCCGCGCCTTCCTGGCTCGCGACGCAGCCGCCCACGCCGATGACGAGACCGGGCTTGTCGCGCTTGAGTTCGCGCAAGCGCCCGAGGTCGCTGAACACTTTCTCTTGCGCCTTTTCGCGCACCGAGCAGGTGTTGAAAATGATCACGTCGGCGTCTTCGGGCGCTTCGGTGGTCTCGATGCCTTCGGCATGCGCCTGCGCGAGCACATCGACCATCTTGGCCGAGTCGTACTCGTTCATCTGGCAGCCGAAGGTCTTGATGTAAAGCTTCTTGGTCATGGCAATGCGGCCGGCCCGCGGGCCGGTGTACAGGAAAAGGCGGAACGGCGTGGTGTCAGGCCGGTGGGTTGCGGACGTCGATTGCGCGCCGGGGCGCGTGGATCGCGCAGGCGCTCAACCGCGCGCCTTCAATTCTTGCTGGCGGCGATCTCGTCGGGCGTCAGGAGCCAGACCTCGGACATCTTGCCGTCGCGCTCGAACACCGCGCGGGCCTTGGCCTTGGCGGGCACGCGGCTGGGCACGATGGTGCGGTTTTGCGCGCTATAGATGCGCGCGCCGGCGGTCAGGAAGACTTCCTTGCCGTCCACGACCAGCGAACGGCTGGTGTAGGGGCTGACCGTGATGGCTTTGGCGCTGACGGGAATATCGCGGGTCTTGGCCAGCGCGTGGCTGCCAAACGCGGCGAAGACGATGCAAAGGATGAGGCTGGCGACGGTCTTCAAGGGGGACTCCTGGGTGGAAGGATGCCCTGAAGGAGGCATGTGGGTTGGTGGTGAAGGAGGGACTCGAA
>JADHEF010000840.1_pt1 | contig 25271 bp, 24 predicted proteins | sample 8952391 | NCBI WGS metagenome assembly JADHEF01 (sample SAMN16124439, study PRJNA663245) | bioreactor sludge metagenome | isolation source: sludge (nitrite) | place: India:Bengaluru | collected 2019-02-28 | reverse complement strand
TGCCGACCCGCACCCATAGGTCGCGATCGTCAGCAGGGATGAATGCCAGGGCGGCACGGATTTCGTTGCGGTCGGTCATGCTTTGAGGGGAAGAGATAGCTGCCGTTCGACCGGACGGGAAAGCACGCGGTACGTTCGAACCCGCCGCACGCGCAGCCCGTTGGCGCAAGGCTCAGTCCGCCACGCCTTTTCAAGCACGTAGCCAAGCGTCAACGCCATTGCCGACAGCACCTTGGATGCACAAGCGACATCGCACGCCAATGCGAGCTCCGAGGTGCTGAAGAACCGCGCTGCGTTGCGTTCGCAGTGATCCGCGATGCGCTCGGCTTGGCTTTCGTGGGTATCGGTCGGCGGAACCTGCGTGCCTGATGCAGCCGTCGTCGCGGCTGCGGTCATGACACGCTCCACGCCGCGCGACGCGCAGCGAGCACTCTCGCATGCTGCAACCAGCCGAGACAGCAAAGGCACATGGGGCCGCCAGGTGTACAAGTGCAGGCCAGCCGAAGCAGACGATGCTGGGAGCCGGTCTTGGCCGCGTTGCCGCGCACGGACCTTAGCCCCCGGAAGTGCGCCACAAAATGGGTTCTCCGAGAGGCCATGTCACGCCTTGCGCGGCAAAGTCGCGACTTTGCGAGCGATGTAGGTCTGCACCTCGGACAGCACCCACCGGCTTGAGCGGCCATCCTTGATCGGCGCCGGCAATTCGCCCGCGCTGATCTTCTCGTACACCTGGGTTCTGCTCATACCGGTGAGAACGAGCACTTCGGGTAAGCGAATCAGTCGTTCAATCGGTGCGGCGGGCGCGACGGGTGAGTACGGGTTCTGTTGGTTCATGTGGGCTCCTCTTGGACACGGAGCGATTGAACCGATCTAGAGCCAATTCAAATATGCATGCACGGCCATGCACGTACAAAAAATTCACTCCTTGTTAGCTAGCGCCCAAGCATAGAGACTACGGAAGCTCTTGTGGCTTTCGCCATCCGGCGCCAAGAACTGCACCACCACAGTACGCACTTTCGCACCTGGGTGCCGTCGCAAGTACCCCGCTCGGAATTTCTTGAACTCCTCGTGCCACTTATCAACCGCAGCCCTTTTCGCCACATTTGACGCCCGATTGGCGGGCTCGCTGGCCGCCGTTCTTGACCACAATGAATAGAAGCGCTGCAACCAGTACAGGTGCATTGCAACAGCCTCCCTATCAACGGTGTCGCGCTTGACGGTCTCGGCCAACTCAGCGTACTCGCCGCATGCAAGCAATGCCGATAGGAACAAGACGGCTTCCAGAAACGCGTTTGGAACTCCCGAATCTCTTCTCCTTTTCGGAAGCCTGACCCAGAGCGTTGGCATGGTCTTTCGAATCAGCTCTACATCCATCTCGCCGCGCTCGATCGAGCGGAAGAATAAGGAACCAACCCCTTGCGTAAGCGGATCAGTCTTTCCGTCGCCAAAGTCGATCAGTGGCATAGGATGGCAGTACCTTCTTGCTGCGGACACAGCATCCCAATCCGCGAATTTATTGATCTCAAGCCATTGCCATAGTTCATCAAAGGTCGCTTGCGCGTAGCGCAGAGGCTCCGACATCCAATCGATGCGCACCGACCATTTCGACGCACCGCCAATGGAAACGGCGAACTCCGCCGAGCCAACTTTCCCTTTCATCTCGCACCCCTTCGTGCGCCCCTTCATGAGGTTCACCAGGCCAGCCGGGGAAGGGCTCCCGGTGTTCGCGCCGTCGCGCTAGGCCTGGCGAATTCAGATCACATTCGCATGTGCCGTGGCCGAGCTGGTCGCGGGCATGTGCAGACGCCCGCACTCATAGAAGCCCCTGTTCGGCAAAGCTGGTCATCTTCTCGCCCGCCACAATCACATGATCGAGCACGCCAATATCAACGGTGGACAGCGCCAATTTGAGTGTCTGCGTGAGTACACGGTCCGCGTGGCTAGGGTCAGGCCGGCCGGTCGGATGGTTGTGCGCAAAAATCACGCTAGCGGCGTTATTCGCCAGAGCACGGCGCACCACTTCACGCGGATAGACAGCGGTCTGCGTCAGCGTGCCCCGAAACAACTCTTCGCAGGCGACCAAGCGATGGTCAGCCGAGAGAAACAACACGACGAACGCCTCCACATCCCGATCAGCCAAATGAAGCTGCAGGTATTCGCGCGTGCAGGCAGGCGATGCGAGTTCAAACCCCGGCTTCCGAAGATGCGCAGCAAGAATCGCCTTCGCCGCGTCGATCACCATGCGCTCATGCGCGGCAATGCCGGGGGATTGCGCGGCGGCAGTGTCTTTCGCGCTGCAATTCTCCGATGTTCCCAGGGAACGGCACGCCGCCGTGTCCGCTCGCCGCCCGTCCGCGTGCGCATCTCGATCCGCCGCCCCTGAACATTCGGCCTCGTGCCGGCGCAACTCGGCCAGTTCGCGCTCGCGTCGAGCCGACCAGATCGACACCACCCCCTTCTTTCGGCCAGGCCGGCGCACATTTTCGACCGGAGGGCGATCGAAGGCGGGATGGGTGAGCACCTTACAAGGTGAAGGCGCTTTCTCTTCATGTGTCCTCACTTTGTCCTCACTTTGTACTCAGTTTGTCCTCAGTCCATGAAAGACCCGCAAACCCAGCAACGGCGCGGGTTTCCCGCTGATTTGCTCGCTTGTCCTCAGTGTCCCCAGCGACATCGCCGCCGAAAGTTCACGCCGCCACCTTCCGATGCAACCGCGTGACCTTGCCGCCCGAGCCTTGGCGCAGGGCATCGAGCATGTCGGCCCAGGCCTGCAGCATCTTCGTGCGCTCGGGCAGGTACTCGGCGCGGTTGTAGGCGGCTCGCACCTTGTTGCGCTCGGTGTGGGCAAGCTGGCGCTCGATCACGTCGGCGCGGTAGCCGCACTCATTGAGCATGGTGCTGGCCACCGCGCGGAAGCCGTGGCCGGTCATGCGGCCCTTGTAGCCCATGCGGTGCAACGCATAGAGCATGGCGTTCTCGGACATCGGCCGCTTCGGGTCGCGCTCGCCAGGAAAGACGAATTCGCGGCGCCCGTTGATCTCATGCAGGCGCCGAAAGGCCTGCACCGCCTGGCGCGACAGCGGCACATGGTGCGGGTCGCGCATCTTCATGCGCTCTTTCGGGATGGTCCACATGCCGGCGTCGAAGTCGATCTCGTCCCACCGTGCGCCGCGCAGCTCGATCGTGCGCACCATGGTCAACGACAGCAGATGCAGGCCGAGCCGGGTTGTGTCCGCCAGGCCGGGATACTGGTCGATGTCGCGCAGCAGTTGCGGCACTTCGGCCGGCTTCACCGCGGCCTGGTTCTCGCGCACCGGCGCCTTGAGGGCACCGCGCAGCGCGGCCGTTGGGTCGGCATCAGCGCGGCCCGTCGCGACCGCGTACCGAAACACCTGTGAGCACACCTGGTGAATGCGGTGCGCGGTATCGACGGCGCCGCGCTGCTCGATCTTGCGCAGCATGGCGAGCATTTCCTTTGAGGTGATCTGCCCGACTGGCCGCGCACCGATCTTCGGGAACGCGTCCAGCGCGAGCCAGCGCTGAATCTTGGTGGCGTGCGTTGGCGTCCACTCGTGGGCCTTTTTGGCGTGCCATTCAGTCGCCACGGCCTCGAATGAGTTCTCGGCGTCTTCCTCGGCCTGGGCCCGCGACGATCGGCCCGCTTCGATCGGGTTGATGCCCGCAGCGATCAGCGCCCGATATTCCTCGCGCTTTTGCCGCGCGGCCTCAAGCGTGACGGCCGGCCATACGCCCAGGCCTGCGCGGCGCTCGATGCCGGCGTGCCGGAACTTGAGGCGCCACCACTTCGAGCCGGTGGGCGTGACTTCCAGGTAAAGCCCGCCGCCATCGAACAGCCGGTATGCGGCCTCGCGCGGCTTGGCCTTCTCGATTTCCTTGACCGTGAGCGGTCGGGTGATCTTGGGCATGGGGACACCTCGTCAGACGGTATCCCCAAAATTTCGGGGTCTTGGGGATACGTATCCCCACCAGTATCCCCACAAAATCCCGGCTTTGGGAAGACTTCGGCGGATGCTGCCGGACGCCAAAATGCCGTTTTCCCTGGGGAACTGGCCGCGAGTGCGGACGTTCTAGGATGCTGGCGGATGGTGGTGGATTGCTTCGTGGTGCCCGGGGCCGGAATCGAACCGGCACGTTGTTTCCAACGGCAGATTTTGAATCTGCTGCGTCTACCAGTTTCGCCACCCGGGCAAGCAGGCGTCGGGCGGGCGGCGGGGGCCGCGGGCAAATCACGTAGACTTGCGCGCCCGGCGAAACGAGCGCGCATTATGGCGTTGCCGCCGGCTTTGTCAAAACGCACCCCGTATTTTCGATGAACCGTCCGTTCACGCTCTCCGATTTCGATTTCGAACTCCCGCCCGAACTCATCGCCCAACAGCCTGCGCCCGAGCGCACCGCCAGCCGGCTGCTGCATGTCGACGGACCGTCATACGCCGATCTGCATTTCGCCGATCTGCCCGGCTTGCTGCGCCCCGGCGACCTGCTGGTGTTCAATGACACGCGCGTCATCAAGGCCCGGCTGTTCGGCCGCAAGGCCAGCGGCGGCAAGGTCGAGGTGCTGGTCGAGCGCGTGATCGGCAACGATTGCGCCATGGCCCAGGTGCGCGCGAGCCATGCGCCGCCGATCGGCTCCTTGCTCGATTTCGGCAATGCCGTGTTCGGCGCCGGCGCCAAAGTGGTCGATCGCGACGGGCGCTTCTTCCTGCTGGCCTTCAGCGCCAATGTCTGGGAGGTGCTCGAACGCCTGGGCGAAGTCCCGCTGCCGCCTTACATCCGCCATTCGGCCGACGCGGGCGACGAAAGCCGCTACCAGACCGTCTATGCGCGCACGCCCGGCGCGGTGGCCGCGCCGACCGCCGGCCTGCATTTCGACGATGCCCTGCTCGCCACGCTGCGCGCGCAAGGCGTGCAGACCGCGTTCGTGACCCTGCATGTGGGCGCGGGCACCTTCTTGCCGGTGCAATCGGAGGACATCGCCCTGCACCGCATGCATCAGGAGTGGTATTCGATCGACGCCGCGACCGCGCAGGCCATTGCCACGGCCAAGGCCGAAGGCCGGCGCGTGATCGCGGTGGGCACGACGGCCACGCGCGCGCTCGAATCGGCGGCGCGCGCCACCGGCAGCGTGGCCGCGGGCAGCGGCGAGACCGACATCTTCATCACACCGGGCTTCGAGTTCCGCGTGATCGACCGCCTGATCACCAATTTCCATCTGCCCAAGAGCACGTTGTTGATGCTGGTCTCGGCCTTTGCCGGCTACGAAACCATCATGGCCGCCTACCGCCATGCCGTGGCAGCGCGTTACCGCTTCTTCAGTTATGGCGACGCGATGCTGCTCGAAAGGAAACCTGCATGACCGCCTTGCAATTCGAACGGCTCAACGCCGGCGCGCCCACTTACCGCAACGAACGGCGCGGACGCCTGACGCTCAACCATGGCGTGGTGCAAACGCCGATCTTCATGCCGGTGGGCACTTACGGCAGCGTCAAAGCGATCGGCCCCGACGACCTCGTGAACGACATCGGCGCCCAGATCATCCTCGGCAACACCTTCCACCTTTGGCTGCGGCCGGGGCTCGAAGTGATCGGCGCGCATGGCGGACTGCACCGTTTCATGGGCTGGGACCGGCCCATCCTGACCGACTCGGGCGGGTTTCAGGTGTTCAGCCTTGGCGCCTTGCGCAAGATCAGCGAGGAAGGCGTGAAGTTCGCGTCGCCGGTCAATGGCGACAAGCTCATGCTCACGCCCGAGGAATCGATGCGCATCCAGCGCGTGCTGAATTCCGACATCGTCATGATCTTCGACGAATGCACGCCGTTCCCGGCCACCGAACAACAAGCGGCCGAGTCGATGCGCTTATCGCTACGCTGGGGCCAGCGTTCGCGCACCGAATTCAACCGGCTCGAGAACCCGAACGCGCTGTTCGGCATCGTGCAAGGCGGCATGTATGAGCATTTGCGCGAGGAATCGATCGCGGGCCTGACCGACATCGGGTTTCATGGCTATGCGATCGGCGGTTTGTCGGTCGGCGAGCCCAAGGAAGAAATGCTGCGCGTGCTCGACCATGTGGCGCCGCGCCTGCCGCAAGACAAGCCGCGCTATCTGATGGGCGTGGGCACGCCCGAAGACCTGGTGGCCGGGGTGGCCGCGGGCATCGACATGTTCGATTGCGTGATGCCCACCCGCAATGCGCGCAACGGCCATTTGTTCACGCGCTTCGGCGATCTGCGCTTGCGCAATGCGCGCTACAAGAACGATCTGCGCCCGATCGACGAACATTGCACCTGCTACACCTGCCGGCATTTCACGCGCGCCTACCTGCACCATCTCGACCGCGCGAATGAATTGCTCGGCTCGCGGCTGAATTCCATCCACAACCTGCATTACTACCTCGAACTCATGCAATCGATGCGCGACGCGATCGATGCCGGCAGTTTCGGCGAGTTCGTCGGCCGGTTTGCGCAAGACCGCGCGCGCGGCGTCGATTGAAACGCGGGCGGCCGCAGCGCCGCAGCAGCAGCGGTGTCTTGTCATGGCTTTGACATCCGGGCGGTCCATGGTGGCGCACGCTCACTCCCCGCGCCCGCTTGCATGACCGCCCCCGTCTTCGACCGCACCGACGGCGCTTATGGCGCCGACGACAGCGGCCTCATCTGCGGTTTCATCTTCGAGACACCGGGCGCGCCGCCGCGCGCGGTCGGCTCGCGCGAAGCGCTCGACTGGCTGCAAGCGCACCGCGCCCAGCCCGGTGACGCTTTCCTATGGCTGCATTTCAATCTGGCCCAGAACAGCGCCGAGCGCTGGCTGCGCCTGCATGCGGATTTGTCGGAAGCCTTTTATGAAGCCTTGCACGACGGGTCGCATTCTTCGCGCATCGAGCATGTAGACGACCGCCTGGTCGCGGTGCTCAATGACGTGCATTTCGATTTTTCGTTCGACCCGTCGGACTTGTCCACGCTCTGGCTCGAAGCCGCGCCGCATTGCATGGTCAGCGCGCGCCGCCAGCCCTTGCGCTCGATCGACCGGCTGCGCACCGCGGTGCGCCGCGGCGAAGCGCCGCGCTCGACGGTGGAATTGCTGGTGCATTTGTTGCGCGATCAAGGCGATGTCCTGGTCGACATCGTGCGCAGCCTCAATGCCAAGGTCGATGAGACCGAAGACGGCCTGCTGGCCGGCCGGGTCGACGGCCGGGCGGGCGCTTTAGGCGGGTTGCGCCGCTTGATCGTGCGCCTGCAACGCGTGCTCGCGCCGGAGCCGGCGGCGCTGGTGCGCATGCTCCAGCATCCGCCGGCCTGGATGGGCGCGGCCGATTTGCAGGACTTCCGCGCGTCGGGCGAAGAGTTCGCGGTGGTGCTGCGCGATCTGGCCGCCTTGCAAGAACGCATCAAGCTGTTGCAGGAAGAGATCGCCACGCGCGTGAATGAAGAGAACAATCGCAGTCTGTTCATCCTGACCATCGTCACGGTGCTGGTGCTGCCGATCAACATCGTGTCGGGCCTGCTCGGCATGAATGTGGGCGGGTTGCCGCTGGCCCAGCATCCGCACGGCTTCTGGATCGTGGTGGCGCTGATCGGGAGCATCACGGCCGTTGCCGCCTGGACCATCGTCGCGCTGATCCGCCGACGGCTGCGGTGAAACCTCAGACCGCCGCTGCGGTCTGAGATGGTCGGCAGGATGGCCTCGGCTATAATGCCCGACTTTGTTAAATACTTGATTCTGTTCGCTTCTTTTCGCTTTTCTTGGAGGTTTCATGATTTCGATCGCTCACGCGCAGAGCGCGGCACCCGCGGCAGCCCCGACCGGTGTCGAACAGCTCATGTCGTTCATGCCGATCATCCTGATGTTCGTCGTGCTGTACTTCCTGATGATCCGTCCGCAAATGAAGCGCGCGAAGGAGCACAAGACGATGATCGAAGCGCTGCAAAAAGGCGATGAGGTCGTGACCGTCGGCGGCGTGGTCGGCAAGGTGGCCAAGGTGGCCGATGGTTATGTGACCGTCGAAGTCGCCGAAGGCGCGAACGGTCCGGTCGAGATGGTGGTGCAAAGACAGGCCGTCCAGACGCTGTTGCCCAAGGGCACGATCAAAGCGATCTGAACCAGAGCAGCAATCCCGGGGGCGCCAGAGTGCGCCCCGTTTTCGTTTCTGAAGGTGCAGGTCCATGAACCGCTATCCGTTGTGGAAATACGCGCTGATCGTGATCGTGCTGGTCTTCGGCGCGGTCTATTCCGTGCCCAACCTGTTCAAGCAGAGCCCGGCGCTGCAGGTGTCGAGCGCCAAAGCGACCGTGAAGGTCGAGACGCCGATGGTCGAGCGTGTGCGCGACATCCTGGCCCAAGCGCAAGTGCCGGCCGAGGCCGTCTATTTCGACCATACCCAGACCGGCGGCACGGTGCGGGTGCGCTTCCATGACACCGACGCGCAGTCCAAGGGCAAGGACGCCTTGCAAAGCGCGCTCGCGCCCAATGCCGATGAAGGCGACTACGTGGTCGCGATGAATCTGGTCTCGGATACGCCCTTGTGGCTGCAAAAGATCGGCGCCTTGCCGATGTACCTGGGCCTGGATCTGCGCGGCGGCGTGCATTTCCTGATGCAGATCGACATGAAGGCCGCGCTGTCCAAGCGCATCGACAGCATCCAGTCCGACCTGCGCGCGCAACTGCGCGAAAAGAACATCCGCCACGCCGGCATCACGCGCCAGGGCAATAGCGTCGAGATCGCGTTCCGCGACGACGAGACGCGCGAGAAGGCGAGCCGTTTCATCAAAGACCAGTACGGCGACATCGCCCTGAACCCGGTCGGCACCGGTGCCGACCTCAAGCTGGTGGTCGCGCTCACGCCCCAGACCGAAAAGCAGGCGATGGAGAACGCGGTCAAGCAGAACATCTCGACCCTGCACAACCGCGTCAACGAACTCGGCGTGGCCGAGCCGGTCGTGCAACAACAAGGCGCCGACCGCATCGTGGTGCAATTGCCCGGCGTGCAAGACGTGGCGCAGGCCAAGAAGATCCTGGGCCGCACCGCGACACTGGAATTCCGCGCGGTCGACGAAAGCGCCGAAGCCTTGGCCGCACTGGCCGCGGGTACCGTGCCGTTCGGCGACGAGCGCTATGTCGAACGCGGCGGCCGTGCGTTGCTGGTCAAGCGTGAAGTCATCCTGACCGGCGAAAACCTGCAGGACGCCCAGCCCGGTTTCGATTCGCAAAAGCAGGTGCCGTCGGTCAACCTGACCGTCGACAGCAAGGGCGCAACGATCCTGAAGAATCACACCCGCGACAACATCGGCAAGCGCATGGCGGTGCTGCTGGTCGAACGCGGCAAGGGCGAGGTCATCACCGCGCCGGTCATCCAGAGCGAACTCGGCACGCGCTTCCAGATCTCGGGATCGATGACTTCCCCGGAAGCCAACGATCTCGCGCTGCTGCTGCGCGCCGGCGCGCTGGCCGCGCCGATGGAGATCATCGAAGAACGCACGATCGGCCCGAGCCTGGGCGCCGACAACATCACCAAGGGCTTCCATTCGGTGCTCTGGGGCTTCGTCGCGATCCTGGTCTTCATGACGCTGTATTACGTGGTGTTCGGCCTGATCTCGGTCGCGGCGCTGGCCACCAATGTCATGCTGCTGGTGGCGTTGTTGTCCTTGCTGCAGGCCACGCTCACCTTGCCCGGCATTGCGGCCATCGCGCTCGCGCTCGGCATGGCCATCGACGCGAACGTGCTGATCAATGAACGCATCCGCGAGGAATTGCGCCTGGGGCTGCCGCCGCAACAGGCGATCGCGGCCGGCTACGAACGCGCCTGGGCCACCATCCTCGACTCCAACGTCACCACGCTGATCGCGGGCGGCGCGCTGCTCATCTTCGGTTCGGGCCCGGTGCGCGGCTTCGCGGTCGTGCATTGCCTGGGCATCCTGACCTCGATGTTCTCGGCGATTCTGGTCAGCCGCGCAATGGTCAATCTGGTGTATGGCCGGCAGAAGAAGTTGCAGAAGGTCGCGATCGGCACGGTCTGGAAACCGGGCCTGGCCAATCAATAACGCCCCGACGCCACCGAACACAAGGAATCCATCATGGAGTTTTTCCGCATCCACCGCGACATTCCGTTCATGCGGCATGCGCTGGTCTTCAACCTGATCAGCGCCCTGACTTTCGTCGCGGCCGTCGTCTTCATCGCGCTGCGCGGCTTTCATTTCTCGATCGAGTTCACCGGCGGCACGGTGCTCGAAGTCAGCTATGAGCAAACCGCCGACGTGAGCCGGATCCGCAAGGCCATCGAAGGGCTGGGCTATACCGACGCGCAAGTGCAAAGCTTCGGCACGCCGCGCGATGTGATGATCCGGCTGCCCATCCTGAAGGGCCAGGCCACCGCCCAGCAAAGCGATGCGGTCATGGCCGCGCTGCGCGTCGACGAACCCAAGGTCGAATTGCGCCGCGTCGAGTTCGTCGGTCCGCAGGTCGGCGCCGAGCTGCTGCAAGACGGCTCGCTCGCGCTGCTGGTCGTGGTCATCGGCATCATGATCTACCTGGCGCTGCGCTTCGAATGGAAATTCGCGGTCGCGGCCATCGTCGCGAACATGCACGACGTGGTCATCATCCTGGGCTTCTTCGCGGCCTTCCAATGGGAGTTCTCGCTCGCGGTGCTCGCCGCGGTGCTCGCGGTGCTCGGCTACTCGGTCAACGAGTCGGTCATCATCGCCGACCGGATCCGCGAGAACTTCAAGAAGATGCGCAAGGCCGAGGTCGACCATGTGATCGACAACGCGATCACTTCGACCATCAGCCGCACCATCATCACCCACGGCACCACGCAGATGATGGTCTTGACCATGCTCTTGTTCGGCGGCCCGACCCTGCATTACTTCGCGCTCGCGCTGACCATCGGCATCTGCTTCGGCATTTATTCGTCGGTCCTGGTCATGGCGCCGATCACGAAATGGCTGGGCATCAAGCGCGAAGACCTGATCAAGCCGATCAAGAAGGACAACGAGGTTCTCGAACCCTGACCCTTCGACCATGCCGACCGTGCCCGCCCGCACCGTCTACACCGCGTTGGCCGCCTGTGCGGCCGCCGTACTGCTAGGCGCGTGCGGCGCGCGGCACAACGCGGCCGAGGCCACGGCCACCCTGAGCGCCTGCCGTCTCGACGGCGTCGCCCGCGAATTGCGTTGCGGGCAGCTTCAAGTCCCTGAAAATCCCGATCGGCCCGACGGCCGCAAGATCGCGATCCATTTCACGGTCGTGCCCGCGAACGCGACCTACAAGGCCGACGACGCGGTGTTCGTGATCGCGGGCGGCCCGGGCCAATCGGCGCGCGCGCTCGCCGGCATGGCCTTGCCCTTGTTCGAAAGCCTGAACGCGCGCCGCGACATCGTCTTCATCGACCAACGCGGCACCGGCGACTCGAACCCGCTCGATTGCCGCGCGCCGCGCGAAGCCGAACCGATCGACGAGACTTTCGACGATGCGCGCACCGTCGCGCGCCTGCAAGCCTGTCGCGAACGCCTGACCGCGCAAGGCAACGATCTGGCCCAATACGCGACCTGGATCGCGGTGCGCGATTTCGACCAGGTGCGCGCCGCGCTCGGCTATGCGAGCGTCGATCTTTGGGGCGCGTCCTATGGCACCCGGGCCGCGCTCGAATACGCGCGCCAGTTCCCCGACCGGGTGCGCGCCATGGTGCTCGACGGCGTGGCGCCCGCCAACATGATCCTGCCCGCGAGCTTCGCGCGCGACACCGATGCCGCGCTCGATGCCTGGGCCGGCGCCTGCGCGGCCGATGCGCGCTGCGCGGCGCGCGCCCCCGACCCGCGCGCCGCGGCCGACGCCTTGCTCGCGCGCGCGGCCGACCGGCCGATCATCGCGGTGACCGATCCCTTGACCGGCAACCTCGAACGCGTGCCGCTGACCCGCCAGGCGGTGATCGCGATGCTGCGCGCGCCGATGTATGTCCCATCCACCGGCGCCGTGCTGCCGTATGCGCTCGCGCGCGCCGCCCAAGGCGATTACACGCCGCTCGTCGCCACCGCCTCGACCTTGTCGGGCGCGATGCGCGAGGGCTTCTCGGAAGGCATGCATTTTTCGGTGATCTGCGCCGAGGATTTGCCGCTGGTCACGGCGCAGACCCGCGCCGAAGTCGCCGGCACGCGGATCGGCGCCGATCTGCTCGATCAATACGCGCGCGTATGCGCCGGCTGGCCGGTGCGCAGCGTGCCGGCCGGCTTCTATGCCGCGCCCAAGGTGCAGGCCCCGACCCTGCTCCTGTCGGGCGGCATCGATCCGGCGACGCCGCCGCGCCATGCGCAAGCGCTGATGCCGGGGTTCGCCCACGGCCTGCATCTGGTTGCCGCGCATCGCGGCCATGGACAAAGCGGCCAGGCTTGCGGCCCCGAATTGATCCGCCAGTTCATCGCCACCGCATCGTTCGACGATCTGGCCACGACCTGCCTGACCGAGGCGCCGATGCCCAGCCTGTACGCGCCGCTCGAAACGAGGCGCGCGCCATGATCGAAGCCCGGCAACTCGCCAAGTCGTTCGCGGTCCGCGGCCGGCGCGGCGCGCGCGTGCAAGCCCTGGCCGACGTGAGCTTCACCGCGCCCGACGGCGCGATCACCGCCTTGCTCGGACCGAACGGCGCCGGCAAGACCACCGCCTTGCGCGTGCTCTCGACCCTGGTGCGCGCCGACACCGGCAGCGCGAGCGTGGGCGGTCGCGATGTCGCGCTCGATCCGATCGGCGTGCGCGCCGATCTGGGCATCCTGTCCGACGCGCGCGGCCTGTACACGCGCCTGAGCGCGCGCGAGAACATCCGGTATTTCGGCGCCTTGCGCGGCATGGCGCGCGCCGAGGTCGATCGACGCATCGAAGGCATGGCGGCCCTGCTCGAATTCGAAGACCTGCTCGATCGCCGCACCGATGGCTTTTCGACCGGCGAAAAGCTCAAGATCGCGCTGGCGCGCGCCTTGATCCACGACCCGCAGCATGTGATCCTCGACGAGCCGACCAACGGCCTCGACGTGGTCGCGACGCGCGCGCTGCGCCGCCTGCTGTTGCGTCTGCGCGATGCCGGCAAATGCATCGTGTTCTCGTCGCATGTGATGCAGGAAGTCGATCTGCTCGCCGAACGCATCTACATCATTGCGCGCGGGCGCACCGTGGCCGACGGCGGCGTCGCGCAATTGCTGGCCCAGACCGGCGCGCCGACGCTCGAAGACGCGTTCATCGCGCTCGCCTTCGGCACCGACGCGGGAGCCGCCGCATGATGCGCACCGTCTTCGCCGTCTTGCGCAAGGAGTTGCTCGACGCGATGCGCGACCGGCGCGCCTGGATGGTCATCCTGATCAGTTCGCTCGTCAGCGGCCCGCTGACCCTGCTGCTGCTCGCCAACACCGTCAGCGATTTCGAAGAGCGCGCGCGCCAGCGCGAGGTCTACATGGTCGGCGCCGAACATGCGCCCGAGTTCGTGAATTTCCTCGCCCGCCAGGGGCGCTCGCCCGCGGCGCCGCCGGTCGATTACACCGAGCGCATCCGCACCGGCGCATTCGCGCAGGCGGTGCTCGAAGTCGATACCGAATTCGCGCGCGATTTCGCCGCCGGCACGACCGCGAAACTGCGCGTGGTCTACGACGAGAACCGCTCGCGCAGCATGGCCAGCGCGCGCGTGATCCAGTCGCTGGTCCAGGAGTTCGGGCGCGAAGCGCGCAACCAGCGCCTGGCCGCGCGCGGCATCGCACCGGCCTTGCTCGCGCCGGTCGATGTCGAGGAGATCAATCTCGGCAGTTCACGCGGGCGCTTCACCCAGATGCTGTTCCTGGTGCCGATGATGACGCTGATCGCGGCCCTGGTCGGTGCGATCACGGTCGCGATCGATGTGACCGCCGGCGAACGCGAACGCGGTTCGCTGGAACCCTTGCTGATGAATCCGGTCTCGACCTACATGGTCGTGATCGGCAAATGGTCGGTGGTGAGTCTGTCGTCGCTGACCACGCTCGCCTTGAGCATCGCGAGCTTCACCGCCGCCGGCCAATTGATCCGCAACGAAGCGCTCGCGGCCTTGTTCCGGTTCGGCCCGCACGAGATCGCGGTCTTCGCCGCGGTGTTCGCGCCTTATTGCATGCTGATGGCGGCGGTGCTGATGCTGGTCGCCACGTTCGCGCGCAGCTTCAAGGAAGCCCAGGCCTACACCAGCTATCTCGTGACCCTGGTCGGTTTCGTGCCGGCGATCACGGTCTTCCTGTCGATCCGCGACAGCGTCTGGATGTTGTTCGTGCCGGCGCTCGCGCAAAACATGGTGATCTCGCGCGCCTTGCGCGGCGCGGGCCTCGGCGCCTTCGATTTCCTGGTGCCGGCCGCGGTCTGCCTGGCCTTGGCCGCGCTGGCCTTGTTCGCCCAGGGGCTGTTGCTCAAGCGCGAAAGCATCGTGTTCGCGCGCAGCGCCTGAGCTTCCCCTCCACGTCTTCCTCCTAGCAAAGAACCATCATGAATACCGTCTCCGCGGCACAGCGTCAGGTCCGGGTCTGGGACCTGCCCACACGCGTGTTCCATTGGGGCCTCGTCGCCTGCGTGATCGGGGCCTTCGCCACCATCAAGCTCGGGCAGGACTACATGCCCTGGCATTTCCGCTTCGGCTATGCGGCGCTGGCCTTGATCGCATTCCGGATCGTCTGGGGCTTCGCCGGCACGCATTACGCGCGCTTCGCCAGCTTCCCGCCCAACCCGGCCGCGGCGCTGCGCTATCTGCGCGCGGGCCAGAGCAACGGACCGGGCCACAACCCGCTCGGCGCGTTCTCGGTCTATCTGCTGCTCGCCATCTTCTTGCTGCAAGCCGTCACCGGCCTGTTCGCCAATGACGCGATCATGTGGGACGGTCCCTTGCGCCATCTGGTCAGCGACGACACCAGCGAAGCCTTGTCGCGCCTCCATCGCGCCAACGAGATCGTGATGTACGCGATCGTGGGCCTGCATGTCGCGGCCCTGGTGTTCTATGCCTTGTTCAAAGGACAGCGTCTGATCCCGGCCATGATCACCGGCGACAAATTCGTCAACGCGGCCGACGAATCGCCGCAAGCCAAGGACGGCACGACGAAGCGCCTGATCGCGGCGGTGATTCTGGCGCTGTGCGGCGCCGGCATCGCGGCCCTCGTCACCTTGCTCTGAGCTTCCCGCCCGAGAAAAAACGACGGCGGCGCACCGCTGAAGCGATGCGCCGCCGTGCTTGCCGAAGCCGCGTCAGGGCTTACTTGCGGTAAGCCTCGTGACAGCTCTTGCAGGTGCCGCCGGTCTTGCCGAGTTGGCCCTTGAGACCGTCGAGCGTCGCCGCCGCGGTGACCAGCTTGGCCGATTCGACGCTGAACTTCTCGGTCAGGTCCTTGAACTTGGCCGCGTCCTTGGTCGGGTCGGCTTTCATGTCGTCACTGACCGAATTCGGCACGAAGGCTTCCCAGGGCAGCTTGCCCACCGAGTCGATGATGCGCGCCGATTCCTGCGCCTTGGCGGCGTCGAACGGGACCTGACCCTTGACCATCGCGCTCAGCCGACCCATGTGGTTGCCCATGATGACGAATGCGCCTTCGCGATACTCGGCCGCGTCCTTGGTCTTGGCGAATTGCGCCGATGCCGGCACCGCGACCGCAACGCCCGCGACCAACGCGGCCAGGCCCAGGGCCGCCGTAAGCTTTTTCATGCTTTCTCCTTGGAGTGAGGTTCTTCAAACAACGACACGCGATGAACGCGCGGCGGCGCCGGTTTATTCCAGCACGCGCACGCGTTTCGCGAGTTCAGCAGCCTTGCCGATATAGCGCGCGGGCGTCAGTGACAGCAGTCGCTCGCGCGCTTCTTGCGGAATCGCGAGTTGCTCGACGAAAGCGCGCAAAGCCTCGGATGTGATGGCTTTGCCGCGCGTGAGTTCCTTGAGTTGTTCATACGGATTGGGCACGCCGTAGCGCCGCATGACGGTCTGTACCGGTTCCGCCAACACTTCCCAGGCCGCATCGAGATCTTCGGCCAGCCGCGCCGGATTGATTTCGAGCTTGTTGAGCCCGCGCAGGCACGAGTCGTAGGCGAGCACCGAATACCCGAACGCCACGCCCATGTTGCGCAACACCGTCGAGTCGGTGAGGTCGCGCTGCCAGCGCGAGACCGGCAGTTTCTCGGCCAGATGGCGCAACAGCGCATTGGCCAGGCCAAGATTGCCTTCGGAGTTTTCGAAGTCGATCGGATTGACCTTGTGCGGCATGGTCGAACTGCCGATCTCGCCGGCCTTGAGTTTTTGCTTGAAGTAGCCGACCGAGATATAGCCCCACACGTCGCGATCGAGATCGAGCAGGATGGTGTTGGCGCGCGCGATCGCATCGAACAGCTCGGCCATGTAATCGTGCGGCTCGATCTGGATCGTATGCGGATTGAAGGTGAGGCCGAGGCCTTCGACCACCTGGCGCGAAAACGCTTCCCAATCCACCTCGGGGTAGGCCGACAAATGCGCGTTGTAATTGCCGACCGCACCATTCATCTTGCCCAGCAATTCCACGCGCTCGATGCGCCCGATCGCGCGCTTGAGGCGTTCGGCCACATTCGCCATTTCCTTGCCGAGCGTGGTCGGACTCGCGGTCTGGCCGTGGGTACGCGAAAGCATCGGCAGCGCGGCGTGTTCATGCGCCAGGCCCACCAGCTTGGCATGCACGGCGCGCAGCATCGGCACCAGCACGTCGCGGCGCGCACCGGCCAGCATCAGGCCGTGCGAGGTGTTGTTGATGTCTTCGCTGGTGCAGGCGAAATGGATGAATTCCGACGCCGCTTCGAGCTCGGCATCGCCCTTGATCTTTTCCTTCAGGAAGTACTCGACGGCCTTCACATCATGGTTGGTCACCGCCTCGATGTGCTTGATGCGCGCGGCGTCGGCCGGAGAAAACTCGGCAACGATCTGCGCCAGGCGCGCGCGCGCCGCGGCCGAAAACGGTTTGAGCTCGGGCAGGCCCAGATCGGACAAGGCGGCGAGCCACGCCAGTTCGACCTGCACACGCGAGCGCATGAAGCCCGCTTCCGACATCGTGTGGCCGAGCGCACTCACCTTGCTCGCATAGCGTCCGTCGAGCGGCGAAATGGCCATCAATTGCGCAAGTTGCGCATGCGACACGTCGTCTTGAGCGTGCTGATTCATCGCGGTTTCCCCCTGGTTCGAGGGGCGAGAGTCTAGCATTCGGCCCCCGCGCGCCCTGGCCAAAACCCGTTTCGCCACCGGCGCCGCCTACCCTGTTTGCGCGAACCATGCAAGTGCGGGCGCGCCGATATACTCGGCCTACTGCCCTCACGGATCAAAACAACAATGAAGCTCATCGGCACCCTGACCTCGCCTTACGTCCGCAAGGTCCGCCTGTTTCTGGCGGAAAAGAAGCTCGACTACAAGTTCGAGATCGAGAGCCCCTGGACGGCCGACACCAAGGTGCCCGAGTACAACCCGCTGGGCAAGATTCCCTGCCTGATCATGGACGACCACGGCGCAGTTTTCGATTCACGCGTGATCGTCGAATACCTCGACGGCCTGTCGCCCAATGCGCGATTGATTCCGCAAAACGGCCGCCCGCGCATCGAAGTCAAGACCTGGGAAGCGCTCGCCGACGGCATCTGCGACGCCGCCGTCGCGGCCCGCCTCGAAGGGCAGCGCGCACCCGAGAAACAAGATGAAGCGACGATCAAGCGCCAGTTCGGCAAGGTCGACGCCGCCTTGGCCGCAATGGCCCAAGGCCTGGCCGACAAGCCCTGGTGCGTAGGCGTGACGCTGACCCTGGCCGACATCGCCGCCGGTGCCGCGCTCGGCTATCTCGACTTCCGCTTTCCGCAGATCGACTGGCGCGAGCGCCATGCGAATCTGGCCAAGCTCTACGAGCGCCTCATGCAACGGCCGAGTTTTGCGGAGACGGTGCACGTGGGGTGAGGCGGATGGCGGCCTTGGCTGCGTGGGGGCATCGCGGTCGGAAGGCAAACGCGATCAATGCTTGCCGTAGGTCGCGTTGACTCGTGCGATCTCTTCTCTGCATCTCGACACTTCTCCGCAAAACGACCGCTTCTTCAAACGTCTTTGGCCCCCATGCCATGGATCGGCGGCGTCGCCGTTCAACCCTTAGGCATGGGCTTCGGTGGCAAAGGACAAATTCTGTCGATATCGGGGAAAGTCTTGGTTTTGTCTGCATCAGATTCGTCAGACAACCGCAAATAGCACGCTGATCGCACTGGATCCTTCTCTATTTGACCGTCACCCTTATCGAAGATTGAATGCAGCACCCAAAGACTCTGGTTGTGGCCCAACTTCGCGGCAGCTTGAAATGCAACTAACGCCTCTGGCATCTTCTTTTCGAAGCCCTTGAAGTGATATCCCAACTCGTAGCCCGCCTCAGCAAATCCCTGACCAAGAGCGCACTTGAACATTGCTTTGGAAATAGAGAAACCTCGCTCCCGGTCGTTAGGCGCTGCCTGTGCGACTGCCCCATCGATCTTCTTGCCGACGTACACCTGGGCCTGCGGATCTCCGAGATCCGCCGCCTTGCGGTAATACGTCAGCGCTGCCACTCGGTCCTGCCGCACGCCGATGCCCTGCTCCAGAAAATAAGCCATGTGGTAGTAGCCCAGCCCGCTGTTAAGCTTGATTAGCTCTTCGGCCCAGTGCACGGCCATCTGGTCGCTTTGCTTGACACCATCCCCGTTCAAATAGTCCAGCGCCAAATTGCTCATGGCCTTGATGTGGCCGCGCTCGGCGGCTTGCTTCATCAGGTTGAACGAGCGCACCAGCATGTCGTAGCTGTCGGCCTTCACGCCCGCCTTGAACAGTGCGTTGGCCTGCCTGTACCACTCGTCGGCCTCGGGATCTGGCTTGAGTAACAGATCGTCTTGGCGGACGCATTTGAATTCCAGCGTCGACCAATCAATATTGTTGGAAGTCATCTTCGTTCCTTGGGCTTCGCAGCCAGAGACGGCGGCAAAGCTAACCGTGAGAGCAACAACGACACGCAGGGTCAGCATCAGATCAATCGAGTCTGAACATAGCGGAGCCGTCATCGTAGAACTCGATCAGATGGCTGCCTAAAGGATCGCCATTTCTCTTTGCAATCCCGTTGTCCTTCATGATCTGACTCCAATCCTTGAATTCATCCTTCATAGCGTCATTCGGCCCTCGTCCCGTATGCAACGTCCACAGTTCCTTGCGCCACTTCTGCGTCAAGGTCGCGTGGATTCTTGCGATTTCTTCTTCGTGATCGTTGATTGTGCCATTGTAGTTCGGTCGATGCCGACTGCCGCTGAAAACGGTGCCCAGGAAGATGGAACACAGTCAATGTCGCCATCGAGGAAGCAAAGCAACACTTCCTGGCCGATGCGGATTGCTATCGTGGATGACAAAACCAAGACGCAGAATAACGATTCACTCAATCGAGCCATCAGCATTCACCGTGAATTTGCTCTTGGCCTCAGCGACTCCAGCAGCCGAAACCAAAGCGCGGTCACGTCATCCTCGGACATCTCTTTAGGGTAGCGCCGACCAGTTTCCGGTTTGAAGCTCGAATCGTCGAATTGAATTTGGAGGTACGGGTTTACGTCACTTCCCGGATACTCCCATTCGCCGAACAGGTCGCGCGCATGATCGGGCAATGAATTACGCCAAAGCATGGTCTGACCGACGTAAGGCCCGATCGTCTTCGGACCCAGCGGCACTAGCTTCTTGATGTTGAGCGTCAGGTTGACCAGCCCCATCGCACTTTCCAGGTTCTTCATGCGAGCGGGCAGTCCGTTGGGTGACGTAGATGCTGGTTGCGCAGCCGTCGGTGCACTCTCGGCTTTTGCAAGGTCAGCGGGATCAACATGAACGTCGCTATCTAGTATCGAGAACCGGAAGCCTTGGTATTCCTTGAGCCGAAACGACATTCCGGTCGACACGCTTTCATTGAATCCCGGGATAAAACCGTGAGCAACGCAATAGCCCGGCTGAGTCGGAATCTCGCCGCTGATTAGTGGTTGGATGCGCGCCAATAGCGAATAGCCCTCGCGCAGTGATCGATCCAGATTTCCTTGAGAAAATGGCATGAACCCCCCACGTTCTGGGGGGCCATCATCTGCATAGACCTCCAGCTTAATACGGTACAGATTTCCTCCAACGAGGCGGTACGTCAATATATAAATCTTTCTTTCTTCAGCTAAGGTTTTTCCGAACGACCCTTGTTCGGGGCGATGAACGATGATTCTTGATAAGGGATCCTCTGCGGGAGTGAAAGCACTGATGAACAAAGGCGTATGCACGTTGTTCTCTAAATTCTTCAGCTTTGCTTCTTCTAAGGCCATGCGTCGCTTGAATTCGTCTTCGGTGACGTTGCGCGCGTCCACATAGAACCGCCCCAGGGAAGGAACGAACGTCTCCCATGACTCCTCAATCAACGATTCATCCGGCACGTCGATTAATACGCGTCCGACACACAGCGTGCGCAAATGGTTCTTGAGTTCAGTCATCACAGCTCCACCTTGTTTGAGCTTTTCCGTCGATTCCCCTTGGCATCCGGTGCTCATCATGCACACCATCACAAGGGCAACGATCAATTGAGGTCGCATTCGCAGTTCCTTATTGCACCGGTTCGTTTTGCACCAGGCACATGATGCTGTACCGCGTGACGTCCTGAACTGCTTTGTCTTTGTAGCTGTCCTGGTGCTCGAATCCGGTCATGCGCGCAACGAACGCAGCGTGTTCATCGACTGCCCAGGCCGATTGTTCCGGCACAGTGCCGTCCCCGCGCGCGGTTGGCTTAGCAATCTTCAGCATGAAGCGGCGCGACTGGTCTGCAATTTGCACGTTGACCGTACCTGTCATGTCGTCTTTGACGGTCGTGCCATTGACCAGGGCCGCAAAATCAGCGGACCTGGCTGACACACCCTGGACGGCCCAACGCACCTCACTCCAGGCGCTGTAGCCGCTCATTACGTCAGTCGTTCCCGTACGGTCGATTCCGTAATGCGCATAGGTGCGCGGGTGGTAATACTCGCCGTTGGTCGTGTGGTAGACCTGTGCAACTGAGATGGCATCTTTATAGCTCTTCCAAGCCTTCTGGCTGGCCGCGGTGACTTGTTGCGGGGCATAGGCGATGGCACGCCCCCCCCTGTCTGGCGGCAACCAAGCACCGTCATCAGGGTTTGCGTATCGAAGTTGTATCGGGCGCCACCAAGCGTCTTCTTGGAGATAAATCTCCTGATATGGATCGATGGCCTTGTTGTTCCTGGCGCTTTTGCCAGGTAGGCCAAGAATGCTGCTCTTCTTGTCGTCGCTGTCGATGAACAGCCAGGGCTGCCTGGCAGAATAGAACTGGCTTGGCAGCAGTTCCAGGCCGCCGGGTGCGTGCGCCAGCACCGCAGTGACATTAGCTGCATTTCGTTGAGCGTCAGTTCGTTGCGTCCGATCTCAAATACCAGATCACCGCCCCATAAGGTGTGTATTCGATCGGCGGAAAGCGTTCTCCCTTCGAGAAGTGACGCTCGACCCCGTTCCCTTCTAGGGCTGGAGTCCACCAGCCCCCCGTTTCGGGCACCTCCTCGCCCGGCAGTCCGCGCGATCGATGTTGCGGCACCTTCGCAACATCGTGCTCGGGAACATCAAAGCGTGCATACCATTTCGCCGTGCGCTCCTTGTCGAAGGATTCGCGATCGGGCATGTGATGATGCAGAGAATCAGGCACCGGAATACGCAGCGGTTTGAGCACGCGATTGACCGCAACGTACAACGTCGGCAAACCGTCTTCCACGGCGCCAAGGGACGGATAGTCGCCGGCTTGGACGATCAACCCGGTGCCGTAGTCATCAACGCGAATCGCGGGCTGTTGGAACTGGGCGCGGATCGCGTCGCGCCCACCCAGCTTCTGCGCAAGATCGTCTCCGACAATGGTGAGCCAATCGACGCCTTTGATGAATTCGTTCTTCAGATCGCTTTTCCCACGAAAACCGTATGTGTCTATCATCAAGCCGCTGAATTGTTGGGCGAGTTGATATTCGAAGGACAGAACTCGGTCAAAATCGAACGGCAAGCTGAGCGATAGTCCGGCGTACCCGTGCTTTACGCAGAGCACCTCGCAAATATAGCGAACCAAATGCAAATACTGCTGGCGACCATCGGGGGTACCCAGGAGTCTCCACGGTAGACGCACATTCAGCCACGATATCTCGCCGAACGATTGTTCGCGCACATTTAGAGAAGTCAGTACGGAAATCCCGTACTCTGAGGCGATGTCCTTGGCTGATTCGCTCCCCATTTCCATGCAGAGTTGATATGTTGATTCCAAGGCTGCGATCTTTTCACGCCAGATCCCAAAGTTCTCCGCTTTCGTTCGGGTGTACTTACCCTCTCCGAATTGCTTTCCACGGATATGTTCGCCCCAACGGTCCATGAAGTAGTCAAAGCACTTGGCAATGTTCTCGCGGCCCTCAAGGCTATAGCCATTGGCAAAGAACACCGACAGGTTCAGCACCGGCCTAATCACGATACGGCCATCGGGCATTTCCCAAGTCAGCGCCTGCTCATGACGGGCGATGCCCTGTAGCTCTGGGATATCGGGAACCTCGGTCGCAGCGATCTTTTTATTCATAGAGTGTCGAATTTGTTGTGCGGCACGCAGCCAGTTCGATCAGTTCGTTGCCAATCGGTTGACACTAAGCGCCAGAGCCAGCGCGCCTGCAAGTTCGGCACCAACGATGCCGAGCAATGCAACCAGCGCAGCCAACAGTGCCAACGACAGGACGATGACGATGTACACCGCAACCCCTGCGGCGACGATCAACACCACAAGACCTACGACTTTCCCGACGGTCAGCAAGACCTGCCCCCATTCAATGTGTTTGAGTTGCTCCCATCTGAGGTCGGTTTCTCGGGCGATGGCTTCCCATGCTGCGATGAGTTGTTCTTTCGTCCAGCGTGCTAGCTGCTCGCCTTTTTCGTTCACCCATACCCAGGCCTCATGGGCTTGATCCTTGATCCATTTGCCCTTTTGCTCGATCCACGGCATGACCTCAGCCAGTTTTGCGCGAAGTTCCGCCGATAGTTGTGAAAACGCCCGCGCAATGGCATCAGCGATCTCTGCCGCTTCCGTGCCGATACGTTCGTACCAAGCGGGGTCACTAGTGGGCACCGGACTATAAATCGGCGCGGGTATGCGCTGGGCCCCATTCGGAGAAGGGGCCGGCGCCAACCCAGGCTGCTGTGGCTTGGGTTTCGGATCAACAGGAACAGGGGCGTCGCCTTCACCGGAATCGTTTCTCGGGAGCGGCAAGATGACCGGATTCGGCACTTTGGATCCGTTTCCGCTGGTTCGCTTTTCCCGTGCTCCGTCGCAATCGTTGACGTCACACACGCTGAAGCGGTCACCACCCCCCGCAATATCGATGTAGGCGTCACGCTGTGCTCTTGTAAGGTCATCATCCGGAAACTTGATCTCGACAACCCGCTGCAGATTGTCTCCGTGCATCGCGCCGTCTTGATCGAGTCCGGCGCGTCCGGGCCAGCGATCGAACATGTTTGTCACGATGATCACGTCGGGACGGCGCAATTGCCCCGTTGCGCTGCCCGGCGGAAAGGGATTGAGCGTGTGCCTGCGACGTGGGTCGGGGGGCACCGACGGATTGTTTTTGTAGATACCTTGCGTCGTGCTCAGGAAGGGCATGGGCGGATTTCTCGACATATCGAAGCTGACCTCCGCCTTGTAGAACCAGCGATAGTCATGCAGCCATTCGTCCAACCGAATCTCGGCCGTCATCGTCACTTGGTACAAGGACACGCTGGAAAGCGTCCCGCGCACGAGGCGAACCACCGATCTCGGCCACATCAGTGCGAACTTCGCCTTTTCCGCAAGGTAATAGCGATTGTTTTGCGAAGGTAGTGGCGCGTGCTCTGGGCGCTCTTCCAGTGTCGAACAGGTACCGGCGCGTTGTGTGCTGGCCATTGCCATGTTCAGGCCTCCGAATCAGTATCTTTGTAGTCGAGAACGCGCAGTTGCTGCGCCGGGTCGCCGCATCGGTACAGCGTGAACTTCGGCTCCGGCTTGCGTTCGAGCACCATGAACTTCAAATCTTCCGCGGTCGGTGTGTAGACCGTGGTGGTGCGGCCGTGTGCGTCCGTGATGCCGTGGACTTCACTGCCGTCGGCTCGGACGATCGTATAGGGGACGTCCGGAAGGATTTCGCCTGTGGCTTCATCGCGCGCGATGAACGAACCGCGATAAAGCTTGCCGTCAGGCAGTGTCGGCAATGCAAAGAACTCCCGCACCGGCCCCGTAAAGCTCTTATTGCTCGCATGCACGGTAATGGTCCCTGGGCACTGCACCGTGATGTTGCCGCCGGCGATGGTGATGCTGGCCCCACCGGCGGTCGCGAGCGTGATGGACTTAGCCGCCGCCCAGTCGATGTGCGCGCTCTGGCTTTGCACCTTCACGTCTTGCTTCGCTGCGAGTTGGATGTTCGCCGCTTGCGCCTGCACCTTGATCGACCCGCTGGCGGCAATGGCCTGGATCCCGATCCCATCCGCGCCAGGCTTCCCCGCACCCGCGGTGAGTCCGATCGCCTGCCCCGTGTTCACCCGCCCTTGCCCACCGATGGCGACGTCGGTATCGCTCCCACTGCTCAGGTGCGCCACTTCGCCCGCCGCCAGGTGCAGGTGCTGCGCCGCGGCGATACCGAGCCCGGCCTTGGCGCTAGCCGCGATGATCGCGTCGGCGCTGTGCGGCAGCTTGGTCTTTCCGGTCGTGGTGAGTTTGTTGCCCGCGTCTTCTTGGGCTAGTCCGTGTGCTTCGCGATCGACCATGCCCTTGAGGCTGGTGACCATGGCCGGCACGAAGGCGGCTTGGTCGTCGAGGTTGCTGGCGGTGGCTTGTTGGGCGCCGGTGTGGGCGGCGATCGGAACGCTTTGGTGGGTGCGCGCGGCGTCACTGAGGGTCTGCGCGAGTTGCTGGGCCTGGCGTGCGAGGGCGATGCCGGCGGCGTTGTCGCCTGCGGGGTGGGTGGGCATGCCGTAGGCGGTGGTGGGAGCGTAGCTGGTGAGCAGGATGCCTTGGTGAGCGCGGATCGCGCCTTGGGCGTCGGTGCGCAGTTCGAGCCCTTGTCCGCGCAGGCTGCCGCGGGCGTTGTCGGCTTGGTGGATCAGGTGCCCCAGGTTGAGCTGGGTGTGGGCTTGCGTGCTGGCGAGTTGGATGCGCAATTGCTGGTCGGTGTCGTCGAGGACGAGTTGGTTGTAGCCGCTGGCCTGGCCCGCG
>JADHEF010000839.1_pt1 | contig 25271 bp, 21 predicted proteins | sample 8952391 | NCBI WGS metagenome assembly JADHEF01 (sample SAMN16124439, study PRJNA663245) | bioreactor sludge metagenome | isolation source: sludge (nitrite) | place: India:Bengaluru | collected 2019-02-28 | reverse complement strand
TCCATGATCAAGCTGCGTGGCTTTGGTGGCAAGACCGAATTCTGGGAACATAACCTGGAAACTTTCACCCTGATGGCGGGTCTCGCAGCGGTGACCAGCAAAATTCAAATTTATGCAACGGCAGCCACTTTGGTCATGCCACCGGCAATTGTGGCACGTATGGCATCTACCATTGATTCTATTTCTAATGGCCGTTTCGGTCTGAATGTGGTGACCGGCTGGCAGCCACCTGAATACACCCAGATGGGCATGTGGCCAGGCAATGAGTATTTTGGCAAGCGCTATGAATATCTGTCTGAATATGTACAGATCCTGCGTGAGCTCTGGGCAACTGGAAAATCAGACTTTAAAGGCGAACATTTCCAGATGGAAGACTGTCGTGTCAGCCCTCGCCCGCAAGCAGACATGAAAATCATCTGTGCTGGTCAGTCTGATGCCGGTCTGGAGTTTTCTGCGCAATATGCTGACTACAACTTCGTGTTTGGTAAAGGGCTGAATACACCGACCGCTTATGCAGAAATTAATGATCGCCTAAAAGAAAAAACAGATGTGACGGGTCGTGATGTACAGACTTATGTGCTGTTTATGGTCATCGCGGCAGAAACTGATGAAGAAGCTCAAGTGAAATGGCAACACTATAACGATGGCGCAGATATGGAAGCGATTAACTGGTTGATGAATCAGGGCGGGAAAGACACGACTTCCGGTGCAGATACCAATATCCGTCAAATGGCGTCTAGCGTATCTCCAGTGAATATCAATATGGGAACCTTGGTAGGTTCTTATGAAAATGTGGCACGAATGTTGGATGAAATTGGCGAGATCAAGGGCACTGAAGGTGTGTTGCTGACCTTTGATGATTTCGTTCAGGGTGTAGAAGATTTCGGTCAGAAAATCCAGCCATTGATGAAATGCCGTGACCATATTGTGATTGAGGGTGAAGCACCTGTACTGGAGAAAAGCGCATGAGTGAATTAGTGGTAAGGGCCGGTTTTACTGAAAAACTCGGTACCGGAAAATCGCTTAAAGCTGAGCCTGAAGCAATCTGCCTTGCACCTGAACAGACTGCCCTGATTGTGATCGACATGCAGAATGCCTATACCTCGCAGGGTGGCTATCTGGATCTGGCTGGTTTTGATATCTCAAAAACCAAACCCGTGGTCGAAAATATAAAAAAAGCAGTCGATGCTGCGCATGCGGCCAGTATTCAGGTCATCTATTTTAAAAATGGCTGGGATGCAGAATATAAGGAAGCGGGTGGTACGGATTCTCCGAATTTCCATAAATCCAATGCCTTAAAGACTATGCGTAAACAGCCTGAATTACAGGGGAAATTACTGGCCAAGGGCGGTTGGGATTTTGAATTGATTGGTGAATTAAAGCCATTGCCACAAGATCTGGTCATTGAAAAACCTCGCTATAGCGGTTTCTTTAATACTGCACTGGACAGCATGTTGCGTGTGCGTGGTATTCGCAATCTGGTGTTTGTGGGAATTGCCACCAATGTTTGTGTGGAATCGACCTTACGTGATGGTTTTTTTCTGGAATATTTTGGTGTGGCACTTGCAGATGCCTGCCATCAGGCCGGGCCAGTCGAAGCCCATGAAGCCAGTCTGTATAACATCAAGACCTTCTTTGGCTGGGTATCCGATACCGCAAATTTTGTCGAAACCTTTCAAAAAGAAAGTGAATCACTTAAAGAAACTAAATTGGCTGAAAGTGCCTAAAAAATTAAAGATCAGGATTAAGGAAAAAACAGTATGCCTAAAGAAGTCATTATTCCAGCAGGAACTTCAAAACCGTTAGCGCCGTTTGTACCGGCAACCAAGGCAGACAATATTGTCTATGTGTCAGGCACATTGGCCTTTGATGAAAATAATAACATCGTGCATGTCGGTGATGCGGCAGCCCAGACCCGTCATATTCTGGAAACCATCAAGCGTGTCATTGAAGAAGCCGGTGGCAGCATGGATGACGTCACTTTCAATCATGTGTTTGTCAAAGATTGGGCAGATTATGCGGCGATTAATACCGTTTATGCAGAGTATTTCCCTGGAGATAAACCGGCACGATATTGCGTACAGACTGGCTTGGTTAAACCGGATGCGTTGGTCGAAATTGCCTCGATTGCCCATGTATAAGCCGAACCACCTGATTCAATCTCATTACTAGATGCCCTAAGTCTGTCACTGAAAACTGACTTCGGGCGGGGAGAACAGCATGAATGCCAAACTGTCTAAAATCGTCACGGAAGCGGTTGCAGAGAATAATGCATCAAATAAGGTTTTAAAGAATGAAACCACAGCTGAAGTATTTACCCAGGTCGATCAGCAGACTTTCCGTCAGGGTATGTCCAATCTGGGCGCGGCGGTGAATGTGATCACTACACAAGGTGCGGCAGGACAGGCGGGATTTACAGCATCAGCGGTCTGTAGTGTGACTGATACGCCACCGACTTTGCTGGTCTGTCTGAACCGTTCAGCTTCGGTTTATGAAACTTTTAAAAATAATCAGGTGTTGTGTGTGAATACTTTGGCATCACACCAGCAGCATCTATCCAATCTGTTCGGTGGAAAAACGCCGATGGCAGAGCGTTTCAGTCAGGGGAACTGGAAAACCTTGGTGACCCAGTCACCTGTACTTGAGGAAGCCTTGGTCAGTTTCGACTGCGAGGTGGTCCAGCAATTATCCGTAGGCAGTCATGACGTGCTGTTCTGTGAAGTGAAAGCCATGTGCCAGCGTCAAGGCAATGCGCTGATGTACTTCAACCGTTCTTACTGTGAGCCACACAAAATGTGCTAAATCAATTCAGTCCTAATCAAGGAGGGGAAGCCCATGCAAGAAAAAGAAACGTGGTTTCCAAAATTTAAGCCTTACCAAGGCAATCTCGATACCACACCCGTGCAAACAGATGAATATCTGCCTGCTGGGAAAAGTATTATTCTCGGGTTACAGCATGTGTTTGCGATGTTTGGGGCAACCGTGCTGGCGCCACTTTTAATGGGGTTTGATCCCAATCTCACGATTTTTATTACCGGGATTGGCACCATTTTATTTTTCCTGATCACTGGCGGTCGATTGCCAAGTTATCTGGGGTCTAGTTTTGCCTTTATTGGCGCCGTGGTGGCGGTCACAGGCTACTCCGGAGCAGGGGCGAATCCCAATATCGGGCTGGCACTCGGGGGAACCATTGCCTGCGGTATTGTCTATGCCTTGATTGGGCTGCTAGTCATGAAAATCGGTACTGCATGGATTGAAAAGCTGATGCCACCGGTAGTCACGGGCGTCATCGTGATGATTATCGGCTTGAATCTCGCACCGGTCGCGATCAAAAGTGTATCTGCCAACCAGTTTGATTCCTGGATGGCATTAATCACCATTCTCTGTATCAGTGTGATTGCTGTATTTACCCGTGGGATGGTACGCCGTCTGCTGCTGTTGCTCGGCTTATTGTCTTCCTATCTGCTTTATTTTCTTTTCACCAATATTATGGGCTTCGGAACTGCGATTGATTTCAGCAAAGTCAGTGAAGCAGCATGGTTTGGTTTGCCGAATTTCCAGAGTCCGGTCTTTGAAATGAATGCCATGCTGATGATTGCACCGGTGGCCATTATTCTGGTTGCGGAAAATCTGGGACACTTTAAAGCGGTATCTGCAATGACTGGTAAAAATCTGTCGCCGTATATGGGACGCGGTTTCTTTGCAGATGGTGTCTGTACTTCACTCTCTGCTTCTGTCGGCGGTACCGGGATGACCACTTATGCTGAAAATATCGGCGTGATGGCAGTGACCAAAGTGTACGCCACCACCGTGTTTATCTTTGCCGGGATCTTCGCCATTTTGCTGGGCCTTTCACCTAAATTTGGCGCAGTGATCAGTACCATTCCAGTAGCTTTATTGGGTGGCGCATCGATTGTGGTCTTCGGGTTGATTACCGTGGCGGGTGCCAAAATCTGGGTAGACAACCATGTTGATTTTACCAAGAACAGTACCCTGATCATTGGTGCGGTGTGTCTGATTATGGGGACAGGGAACTATAGCTTGCAGATCGGTGGTTTTGATCTGGGTGGTATCGGTACTGCGACATTGGCAGCGATTTTACTCAATCTGTTCTTGAATCGTGGTGAAGATAAAGAAATGCCTGAATCTGCATCGACCGCAACAGAAGTTGAGGTTAAGCCAGTCGCTTAATATGAGGAGTATTTTTTGAGTCAAACAATTGCATTTTTAGGACTCGGGGCAATGGGGTGGCATATGGCCTCCCATTTGCCAAACCTCGGACACCCGGTTTGGGTCTGGAATCGGACTGAACATAAAGCGCTAGATCATGCTCAATCTTTCAGGACTCTGGCAGTGGGTATTGAACAGGCGGTTCAAGCCGACTTTATCTTTTCCTGTTTGCCGACCAGTCAGGATGTGGAAGCATTAATTACCGCATATCCACCTAAACCCGGTGCAATCTGGATTGACTGTACCAGCGGTGTGCCGGAATCGGCACAAAAACTGGCAAAACGATTGGAGCAACAGGGAAGTTATTATCTGGATGCTCCAGTATCCGGTCAGACTGTTGGGGCAGAAAAAGGTACTTTAACCGTGATGGTGGGAGGAAATGAAGCTGCCTTTGAACAAGCTAAACCGATCATTGCTGCTTTTGCTGGCTTGATTGAATATGTGGGAGAAAGTGGTTCTGGTTTTGCAGTGAAAGCCGTTAATAATACTTTGATGGCGACCCATTTATGGGCATTGGCTGAAGGGTTGACTGTACTGAAAGGGCAAGGAGTTGATTTAAGCAGTGCACTGAACTGTATTAATCACTCCAGTGGTAAAAGCAGTATTTCGGAAAATATCATGGCACAGCGGGTTTTAAGCCGTGAGTTTCATAAAACCTTTGCGCTGGATTTATTGCAGAAAGATATTGGTATTGCTTTGGAACTAGTGCAACAGCAGCAACTGGATTTATCAGTGATGTCATTGGTGCAACAACAGTTCCAGCAGATTGCCAAGCCACAGGCCAGCCAGTTGGATTTCTCCGCTGCGGTGCAAGGCTTAGAACAACGTACACAGATTGAATTAAGGGGTTAGAGTCTTTCTTATAAATTGCTATTCATAGAAAAACCATTATTTTGAATTAAATCCATAACGACAGATTTTATTATCAAAAATATGAAAAGCCGAGAATTTAATAACTCTCGGCTTTCTTATTGATTATTAATTTAAATAGCTTAAGCTAATGTTAAACCTTCCTAGGCTTCAGAAATTTACAGTCTATATTCATCTTTTAATTCTACTGATTCGTTTCATATTCCTGAATGACTTCAAGCGCGGCACGAAAGGCTTCCTGGGTTGCCGGTGCACCGCAGTAAGGCAGGCTATGCAACAACACTTCCTGAATTTCCTCAACCGTTGCGCCGTTATTTAGGGCACCTCGCACATGACCTTTTAGTTCAGTGGGACTTTTTTGCGCGGTTAGAAATGCAATGGTAATTAAAGAACGATATTTACGCGGTAAAATACCTTCACGTTGCCAGGTCGAACCCCAGGCATGTTCATTAATCCAGTCCTGTAATGGCTGGGTAAAAGGCACGGTATTTTCCTGAGCACGCTTCACAAAGCTTTCACCCATCACTTCAGTACGGACTTTCAAGCCATTTTCATAATCTTGTTGTGACATTGTCTACCCTCAATTTTCTTATAGGGCTAGCTTAGTACTTTCCATCCAAAATACCATCGTGCAATAGTCGTAAAAAAGTGGCTGAAAAGCCACTTATGAAGCTTCCAAAGTGAGGTATTGAAACATGGCTCCACTCTGGAATTTATGACACCTTTGATCAAAAGTTTGATTTAAGGTGATACTGAGTGTGAAGGATCAGTTTGCACTGAAGTATCGGTACCTGTAGCATCTTCCTTGATGAGATACGGATTCTCAAGCTCTAATACCTCATTCAAATGCAGATCGAATACATCGGTCAACATGCTGTCATAACGGCGCGCATTATAGTGCAGCAGTTTTTCTGCTTCCTGATCATTAATAAAGCCTTGTAGCTGTGCATCGGCTACATGCTCAGCAAAACTGAGTCCTTTAAATTGTCCTTTATTTTCAGCTTTTTTAAAGCGATCCCAGAGTTTTTCAATCTCGAGTAGCAGATTGAAAGTAGATTCCATACGGCCAGTGACATCATTTTCATTAATATTATAGTAGACATGTTTTTTGAGTGACTGCCGGAAAGCATTGTTTTCCATCATGCTGTTTGCTACCTGTTGTTTCAGCTGGTCTGATGGTTTCTGTACCGGACGGCCAAATGGGAAACATAGCAGTTTGACCATGCCTGCTGCTGCACCTGATGGAAAGTTAGCAAACAGGTCAAAAAATGCTTCTTGCGCTGTATACAGAGACTTTTCTACCGCAAGCTGTGCATGTAAACGCTCATCTTCAGTCTTTTTGCTATGCTCAAAATATTTCAGAATTGAGGAAGCAATAAACAGATGTGCATGAATATCGGCCAGACGACCCGAAAGCATTTCCTTACGTTTGATATCCCCTGCGAGTAAACCTAGGCACATATCCGCAGTTAAAGCAAAGTTGGCACTCAGCCGATTAATGATCTTATAATAAGGCTGGGTGAAATCAACCGCACTTTGCGGCGCAGCACTTGAGCCACCTGTAAAGGCATAGGCAAAGGAGCGAGCAGTCCGGTTAAAGGTGTAACCCAAATGCTTAAACAGCAAGTTATCAAAAGGATTTAGAGCCGCTGCCGAGTCTTCTGCCTGTAAGAGCTGTAATTCTTCATATAGATAAGGATGGCAGCGCATTGAACCCTGTCCAAAAATCATCAAGGAACGACTGAGAATATTGGCGCCTTCGACGGTAATGGAGACTGGAATTGCCTGATAGTAAGGTGCCAGAAAGTTACGCGGCCCCATCTGAATGGCACGACCACCGACCACATCCATGCCGTGATTGACCACTTTACGCATGCCTTCAGTTGCATAGTATTTGGCAATCGCCGTCATTACGGCAGGCTTGCCACCCTGATTCAGACCACAGGTGACCAGATAACGGAAGGCTTCCAGCATATAGGTGTCACTGGCGATTTCACTATTGGCTTCCTGAACACCCTCAAACTTACCAACTGAAATCTTGAATTGCTGACGAATACGAGAGAAAGCACCCACATTTAAATAAGTCATTTCTGAAGTAGAAGTAGACAGCGCTGGTAGGGAAATGCCACGACCGACTGCCAAACATTCCATCAGCATGCGCCATCCTTTACCGGCATTTTTTACGCCACCAATAATCCAGTCCAGTGGAATAAAGACATCTTTACCTTCAACCGTACCATTCATGAATGGCGGTCCCGGGTTATGCCGTGGTCCCACTATTACGCCTTCATGACTGGCAGGAAGTAGGGCACAGGTAATGCCATATTCAGTCTGTTCACCCAAAAGATGATCCGGATCATACATTTTAAAGGCCAGACCCACCACTGTCGCAATTGGTGCCAAAGTAATCCAGCGTTTGGAAAAATTCATTCTCAGACCGAGTACTTCCTGACCTTCAAACTGGCCATAGCAGACTACACCGGTATCAGGAATCGCACCAGCATCGGAACCGGCCTCCGGACTGGTCAAACCGAAACAGGGAATTTCTTCGCCTCGCGCCAGACCCGGCAGATAACGGTCTTTCTGTTCTTCGGTACCATAATGCAGTAACAGCTCGCCTGGTCCGAGTGAGTTCGGTACCATACAACTCACGGCTGTGGTCAGAGATCGCGAAGCAATCTTGCTCATCACCCGACTTTGGGCAAAGGAGCTAAAGGCACGACCGCCGTATTCTTTGGGAATAATCAGGCCCAAGAAACCATGTTCCTTAATATATTGCCAGACATGATCAGGCAGCGCTTTTTGCTCATGAATTTCCCATTCATCCAGCATGCTGCACAAGGTTTCAACTTCATTGTCCAGAAAGGCCTGTTCTTCTAGCGACAGCTTTGGATAAGGATAACTGTTAAAGGTTTCCCAATTCGGTGCACCCATAAACAGCTCTTTTTCCCACCAGCTGGTTCCGGAATCCAGTGCTTCGCGTTCTGTCGGACTGATACTCGGCATGGCATTTGCCAGTGCTTTATAGGCCGGTTTGGAAATAAACGACATACGTAAAGGGTCGATCATCACTACAAGGCTAATTAGGATCAGCGGAATTCCTAGAATCAGCGACCATGGACTAATAAAAGCGCAGACAATTGACACGATGATCAGCGCAATTGCACCCGCGCTACGGGAGAGCTGAAAATAGAAAACGGCCCATAAACTGAGTAATAGCAGTAGTACAGCAAATATAAATAGCATTGTTATAGTTCTCCAGATTTATACAACGCTGCCTATACGGGGATCTCATAGAATTTTTGTCACAGTTCATTCATTTTTTTGTCGCTTGAGGATCGGACAGGTTCAGCATTGCACGTGTGAGAATGATCGTTTTCAAGTCTTACAACGATATTTTTAAATCTTTCATCTATTTCTGAGATTGTTTGAAAAATGCTCATTCTTCAAGTGAGAACGCGCAACGAAATGTGAAGATAAGTAATGGCTTAATCTTATCTAAAATAAAAAATGGGGTTTAACGCTCAGTAAAATTTAAATTGAAGAGATAAAAAAAGCCCTCTACTTGAGAGGGCTTTTATTTCATTTATTTAAACAGGATTAAGCTTCAATGGCCTGAACTGCAATTTTCTTGGCAGGGTCAACCTTACGACGCACTGCTGGAACTGGTTCGCCGTAGTATTGGCGGTCTGCAAAGTAGCTTGAACGAACCATTGGTGCAGCCCAGATATTGCGGAAGCCCAGTTTTTGGCCATGTTCAGTATAACGCTCGAATTCTTCAGGTGTTACGAAGCGGTCAATCGCTGCATGTTCTTTTGAAGGCTGTAAATACTGACCAATCGTCACATAATCTACGCCATGCGCATGCAGATCATCAAGCAAAGCAAGTACTTCTTCTTCAGTTTCACCAATACCCACCATCAGACCACATTTGGTTGGTACATCCGGGCAGTATTCTTTAAACATTTTTAGCAGGTTTAAAGAGTGCTGATAGTCAGAACCTGGACGCATGGCTTTATATAAACGCGGTACAGTTTCGATATTGTGATTAAACACATCTGGTGGGCATTCAGTCATGATGCGCAGCGCGATATCCATACGACCACGGAAATCTGGCACCAGAATTTCCAATAGGGTATTCGGGCTTAGAGCACGTGCTTCTTTAATACAATCTACAAAATGCTGAGCACCACCATCGAGTAAATCATCACGGTCTACCGAAGTGATTACCGCATATTTCAGACCCAGGTTGGCAATGGTCTCAGCCATATGACGCGGTTCATCTGCATCCAGTGCATTTGGACGGCCATGAGCCACATCACAGAATGGACAGCGACGGGTACAGATATCACCCATAATCATAAAGGTCGCAGTACCGCCACCAAAACATTCAGGCAGGTTTGGACAGGCGGCTTCTTCGCACACCGTATGTAATTTTTGCTGACGTAATGTGGTTTTAATACGTTGAACTTCTTCAGGTGCCGCCATTTTCACCCGGATCCAGTCCGGCTTGCGTGGCGTTTCAACCGTAGGAACAACTTTTACAGGAATGCGGGCAACTTTTTCCGCACCGCGAAGTTTGACGCCCTGTTCAGGTTTACGGTTTTCAGACATATTCAACTTTTCCACTGTTTTTGAAGGGGGAGATACTCAAAGATAGCGCAGTTATTATAACGGACTTCGTTCTAAATAGGGCAAAAAGGGGTATTCATTTAAAAAATGTTCTTATCAAGCAATATATGTGAGTTAAATACACCAAATCAACAGGATTTACGTCATAATAAGCAGGTAGATTAAAGTGAATTTTTTAATTTTGAGGAGCGTTGAATGCCACGTAAAAAAGAGGTCGTTAGTGGGACTTTCGTTAAATATGATGCGGTAGTTCTAGGTTCGGGCCCTGCGGGCGAAGGCGCGGCAATGAAACTTGCCAAATCTGGTAAGCGTGTTGCAATCGTTGAGATGCGTGAACAGCTGGGTGGTAACTGTACCCATGTTGGTACGATTCCAAGTAAAGCATTGCGTCAAACAGTATCTAGTATTATCCGTTATCAACGTGATCCACTGTTTCAAAAAGTTGGGGACTGGAAGCAGTTCACCATGAAGCAGGTGTTGCGTCATGCACATAAAGTTATTCAACAACAAGTAGATACACATTCACGTTTCTACGACCGCAATAAAATTGATATTTATCATGGTCGTGCCTACATTCAGGATCAAAATACCATTTTTGTATTTAACCCAGATGGCATTAAAGAAACGCTGATGTTTAAGCAACTGGTCATTGCCAGCGGCTCGCGTCCATATCGTCCAGACATTCTTGATTTTAATCATCCACGTGTATTTGATTCAGACAAAATTCTGGATCTGGACTATTCCATCCAGAAAATCATCATTTATGGCGCAGGTGTAATCGGTTGTGAATATGCCTCGATCTTTATTGGTCTGGGACATAAAGTCGACTTGATCAACACCCAACACAAACTTTTAAGCTATCTGGATGATGAAATCTCTGATGCACTGTCTTATCACTTGCGTGAACAGGGTGTGCTGATTCGTCATAATGAACAGATCGACTTTTTAGAAACATTTGATGACCATGTGGTGATGCACACGCAAAGCGGCAAGAAAATTAAAGCCGACGCGATTTTGTGGTGTAATGGCCGTTCAGGCAATACCGATGGTCTAGGCCTTGAAAATGTCGGCCTGAAACCGAACAGCCGTGGTCAATTGACTGTGAATGATCAATATCAGACTGAAGTGGAAAATATCTACGCTGCCGGTGATGTAATCGGTTGGCCTTCACTAGCCTCTGCTGCCTATGACCAAGGTCGTTGCGCGGGTGCCAATATGAGCGGCGAGAAAGACGTTGCGCCGGTGACTGATATTCCAACCGGGATTTACACCATTCCTGAGATTTCTTCGATTGGTAAGACTGAACAGCAGCTGACTGAAGAAAAGATTCCGTATGAAGTCGGTCAGGCATCATTCCGTCATTTGGCACGTGCACAGATTACCGGAGATACTATGGGCGAATTAAAGATTCTGTTCCATCGTGAAACACTGGAAGTTTTGGGTGTACATTGCTTCGGTAATAATGCCTCTGAAATTATCCATATTGGTCAGGCAGTCATGAACAGCCCGAACAATACCATCAAGTACTTCGTAGAAACCACGTTTAACTATCCGACTATGGCTGAAGCGTATCGTGTAGCCACACTGAATGGTATGAACCGTTTATTCTAAGTGAGATATTTGACTTAGACAGAAAAACCGCAAGTCTTCACTTGCGGTTTTTTTATTGGAAGTGATTAAGTCAGTCAAGTTGATCAAATCGAATTTTTAAGCCGCCATTTTTCGGCATTCTTCAGCACAGCGGCGGCATGCTTCGGCACATTGCTGACAATGTTCATCTTCATGATGACCACATTCTTCTACACAGTAGTCACATGCTTTGGCACAAAGTTCACATATCTCATGCATGAATGGAGACTGCTTTTGTTCCATACGGGCACACAGCTGACAGATATCTGCACAGTCCAGACAGCGCTGGATACACTCCCGCATCATCTCCAGATCTTCTTCTTTAAGACAGGCACTGGCACAGTTGGCACAGGCCAGGGAACAGTTCATACAGGTTTGAACACAATCTGAAAATTGAAGCTGATTCATTGTCGTTTCCTCTTTCCATAGGTTTGTTGCTGATTTTCTAATACGCTAAGCAGAAAAAGGAAAATACACTAGGCAGATTAGGTGAGGAAAAGTAAACAGGCACTTTGTTTTGTTAAAGGATTTACTTCCATATTTATATTCAGAACCAAGGATGTTGATTGTTTGAAAAAATAAAAAACCATTGAGGCGGTCAAAGTCTCAATGGTACAGGATTTAAATATGAGTCATTATTATCGAAGGTTGTAATGTCCTTTCTTATTATTCGGATTTTCTGGTTTTTAAAATGGGCGGCTACCGGCCAGACTGATGCGTTTCAATAAACGGCGCTGATCCGCCGGGAATGGACGGCGTGAGTGCAAAGTCACCTGATTGTCCCAGAACACGATATCGCCCACTTCCCAATGATGTTCATAAGCGAACTCAGGTTTTGAAATATGCTCACGTAATTTTTCGATCAGTTGACTGCCAGCCTGATCATCATAATTGACCAGCTCGACCTCGGTATGCGTGTTTAACCAAAGCGCTTTACGGCCAGATTCAGGATGGGTCCGCACCAGTGGGTGCGGATAGGCATGACTTAATATGGGCTGATCTTTAAAGCGATACAGCGGACTATTACCGTAACCTTGATCAACAGCCTGATCTTTAGTTTTTTGATGGCGCACAAAAGGGTTATAAGTAATCAGTTGCAGCTGATCGATCTCTACCTTGGTTGCTTCATCGAGTGCATCATAAGCTTTAATGGTATTGATCCAGCTGGTCTGTCCGCCGTCCTGAGGCAGTTCAATGGCATACAGAAGGGAACCAAAAGAAGGTAAGGGCGTCCATTGATGATCGGCATGTGGAGTCAGTTCACCATGCCCGGTGTAATCTCCCTGACCAACAGCATTGGAAACCGGCACGACATCGGGTGGAACACCGCTATCGGACTGCGCAGCCAGTACCGGTGTATCTGCACCGGGACGGAAAATGGAACCGAAATAAGTTGAAAACGCCAGATACTGTAAATCATCCAGACTTTGCTGCTTAAAGATCAAAATCAGATGCTCGGCCAGCGCCTGTTTTAACTTTAAAATGGTTTTGGATGATTGGGCTTTACGGGCATCCAAGCCATAGACCACTGCGCCTAAGGCCTGACCGGTTTGCGGTACAATCTTGATTTCAGCCGGATGTTGAAATTGATCTTGCTGATGCCAGCGTGGAGCATCATGAATCGCTTGTGAAAGTTGGGTTAAGCTGGTCATTATCAAGTCTCAGAATTTTCTTGTTGATCAAAATCTAAGAAAATTCCGGACTGAAATAAAATCAAAAGAAATGATAAGTTTATGAATAATATTATATTTTTATTATTCATTTGATTTTAAAACATTTAACTTATTGTGCGATGGATTGTGCATTTTCTGCTGAGGATATTTCAGCAGTTTAGTGTGCGCAAAAAGCCTGATTAAAATATTCAAACAGCTGAGGGGTTTGAAACCACAGTCCAATCGACAAAGCCAGTAAAAGCAGGATTGCCACAGCAATCGAGAGTTTGAGTTTCAGCAGAGAATCAGTCATGGACGATTTGCTCCTCATTGACCCAAAAATGCACCAGTACGCCAAAAATGCTGAGGACAATTGATAGCATCCACACCGCATTATAATTGCCGCTCAAATCATGGTTGACTCCACCGAGCCAGCCACCGAAAAACGAGCCAACCTGATGAGTAAAGAACACAATGCCACTGAGCATGGTCAGATATTTCACCCCGAACATGTTCGCCACAATGCCATTGGTCAGCGGAACGGTCGATAACCAGAGTAATCCCATAATGACACCAAAGGCATAAACTGTCCATGTACTCAGAGGCAGCATGAGAAAGGCAATAATTGCAATTCCACGCAAGGCATATAATCCCATTAGCAGATGGGGTTTGGAATATTTTCCACCGAGCCAGCCGGCCGTATAGGTGCCTACCACATTAAACAGACCCACTAAGGCTAAGAAAATCGTACCGGTTGTGGCATTAAAGCCATGATCAATCAGATAGCCCGGCAGGTGGATGCCAATAAAAACGACCTGAAAACCACAAACAAAAAAGCCCATGGCCAGAAACCAGAACGGTTTATGATTTTTCACTACCACCAGAATCTGTTTAAAATTGAGTGAGACTTTATTGGGGGTAGCGGCCGCGTTGGGATGAACATACATCGGTGCTTTCAGCATCCAGGCCAATGGCACAATCAGTGCAATTAAAATGGCACTGACCACCAGCGCCGCTGACCAGCCGACATTCTGTAATAGCAACAGGGTTGAAGGCAGCATGATAAACTGACCAAAAGAACCTGCGGCACTAGCAATTCCCATCGCCAAACTGCGCTTTTCTGGTGGGGCAGCACGCCCGACCGCAGACAATAAGACTGGAAATGAGGTGGCAGACAGGGCGAGACCTAAAATTAAACCGACACTCAGATTTAAAAGTAAGCCGGTCGAGCTGACTGCCATCAACAGTAGACCGATGGCATATAAGGCTCCGCCTACAGCCACCACAATCTTGCTGCCATATTTATCGGCAAATGCCCCGGTAATCGGCTGAACTGCACCCCAGATCAGGTTTTGCATGGCAATAGCCAGGCTAAAAACATTATGACCCCAACCGAATTCTTCGCTCATCGGCACCAGATACAGGCCAAAGGCATGACGTACACCCAGTGACAGTGCCAAAATGATGGCGGAGCCAATCAGCATAAAAATAAGAGCTTTGGAAAATTGACTGTCAGCCATACGTCATTCATGCCTATAAATTTGATATGTATAGTATTCGATTCAAGCAATAGAGGCGATTAAATAAATATTGATCAAAAGATAAATTTTTTTTATTAATATATTAAGCCTAAAAAAACGGCCGAAGCCGTTTTAATTAAAAATCGGATATTGAGCTTAGAAACGCATACCGATCCCGGCATAGGCCAGAATCGGATTGACTTCAATATCGGCTTTAGAGCGAATCAGTTCACCTAAATTTGCATCTGTCACCGTAATTGTCGTGTCATTTTTTAGATGTGCATAAGATACTGAACCGACTGCAAACCAAGTGTCATTAAAGTCATAGCTAAAGCCGACCGTGGCCACAGGCGCGAAAGCATCGGATGCTTCAAGCTTTACTTTTGGATCGGCTTCACTTAGCTTGCCTTCAAGGGAAGCACCAGCATTGCCTTGTTTAATATTGGCAATCATATGTCCTGCAGCAATCAGGTCCTGCTCGGTACGTGAGTTAATTTCCAGTTCATTGAAATAGGCATACATCACACCTAAGCCGACATAAGGCCGGAATTTATTCACTCCGGTTTTACCAAAGTGATACTGGAATTCAAAGGCAGGTGTCCAGGCGCGGGCAGAGGCAGCCGGACCATAGGCTTCCAGATCAGTAATCTCGATATCTTTCTTCAGTATAATATCGATAGGAAGTTCAATATTGCCCAGAGTAGGGGTTGCTGTTCCCGAGAACGGTGCATAGATTTTACCTTTACCTTGCAGATCAACCTTGGGTGGAATGCCGGCTTTCATTTCAAAAGAAATATTATCGGTAAAATAGTAATTGGTCATAATGCCTAAAGTGGTGACATCATCCGCTGTCAGACCGGTACCTGGATTATCCCATTCAGACAGACCATTGATTTGAGTGGTTCCACTGATATTCGCTGGTAATGTACCTCCAGTGAAGAAACCAATCCCTTCTAATAATCCTTTCACTGTTCTCTGATCGACAGAAGGATCAAGATTATTGACGACCGTATCAACATTGATAGCGCCGTTTCTATAACTTTTACCGTTTTCGACAGCAGTATTCACTTTAAATGGTTGGGCCTTGCCTTGCGGCATCACATGCAATGCACCGACTGATACCGAAAAGCGCTTAAAGCCATCTCCATCTTGCAAGCTAAAATAAGGGGAATCTGCATGTGCGACCATAGGTAAAGTGGCTAGGCCTGCCATACATGCCAGCAATGTTTTCATTGATTTGGAACTCCATGTCCAGTTTGTTTATTCGTTTTTCTAGTTCATTAATTATGTGAATTACATTAGAAAATTCAGTTATAGAACAACAGGTCAAAAGTTAATCGATGGTTGATATTGGTAAATTCTGTATATTTTTTGTTTATATCTCTTGAATTTTAAGAAGTGTATAGCGTGTAAATATAATTACTTTTACCTTAATAGCTTAAGTATAAAAGTGAAGGAAATTTGCTCTTGAAAGCATTAAAATTTCAATTGAATGAATTTTTATTATGGAATATCTAGAGGAGAGTTTAGGTAAATTTTAGGCTGTATTACTTCAAGCATTTATCATCATGAGATGATTTTTTATTTTTCAAAAACAAAAGCATATGGATTTATTCAAGATCCTGCTACCCAGTCGACTGAGTTTTTTTGTACAATAGCTGCATATATTATTGAGTGAATCACATGAGCACCCAAACTCCTCCCAAAAAAAAGCCCCTGGTTAATTTACCTTTCCCGATCAAGCAAGCAGAGCAAAATGCTGCAGAAGAAGTTCTGGAAGATTTAAGACCAAGACCACAGCGTTATGCTGACCGTACCTGGATGCCACCACGTGGTACGCGCCGTTCAATGGGCAAGCGCTAATTGATCAGACTCAAAAAGCTATGATAAATCATGGCTTTTTTTGTGGAAGTTTTTAGGGAGTTAGCGATCAATATTTGATTTATCTTTCGACTAAAGAGAAATTAGAACTCTGATTTATCCAAATCTCTTTCAATTTTATTCTTAATAAAGCAAACGAAATATTTAAGCTCTGTAAATACCCATCAAAATTAAATCCAGACCTGATTGATTTCATATTCGACATTTTAGCCGCTCAGAAAAAAAGCCAATGTTTGAATTGGCTTTTTTTCAAAGATATTTTGATAGCATTAACGAATGCTTTTACGCGATTTATTTTCCGGTTTCGGTGGCGCAATTTCTCGCTCACCTTGCCAGACATCGATAAAATCTTTCTCGTTAATATTATAAAGTTCTAGTAGTGCTAAAATCACACCACCAAATAACATGGCACCTTCTGAATGGCTCTGAAAATCGACTAGCTTGGTATTTAGGTTGTGCAGGATATCTTCAATTTCAAAGACACGTTCCCGCCCATTGCTGTCGGTCGGATAGATCTGGGTATTTAAAATAATTCTCGCCAGACTTTTTTCATTTTCGGTCAAAGGCAGTTCTTCAATCAATTCATCACTGGCCGGAGTTAAAATGACCGAATCACGGAATATGGTGTGTAAAAAATTTGCGCTTAATTTTGGCAGCGGCTTTTCGACAAAAGGACGGAAAGATTGCGGGAAAATGACATTGCGTGAGATGCCTTTAAACATCGGTGCAATTTCCTCGACCTTATAACCTGCGATCCCACAGCCCAAGGAAGTAATAAAATATTTATTTTTAGGATGATTTTTGGTGTAAATCTTAAAGTCATCAATATAGTGCTGGATTTGTGAGAGCGGCATTTGTTGCAAATGCTCGTTCATGGTGGGAATGGCATAGCTCTGACCCGCCCAGCCACGACCCACGCCCATGACTGCACCAAAATGCTCAAGTGCCGTTCTGGCTGCTCCACCACCGTGTTGTCCAGCCAAGTTGCTGCCAAAAACAAAAACCGTATTTTCCGGAAGGGATTTAACAATACTTTCATCGTGATAGTGGTAAGTCATAATTGTCGATTCTAGGCCATCCTGATCTTCATGTTGCCTTTGAAATGAAAAGGGGTCAAGGCAAAATTGTGCCGGACTAGCCAAACAGATAGAGTATTTCACCCATAAGCCAAAACAGGATACCGAGTACGCCCAAATAAAGCTGCTGGCTGAAAATGATTAGTTTGTTCTGTATTTATTCGCTTTGTAACTGTATATTTTTTTGATGATTTTTCAAAGCAGATAGCGATTAAAGTGCTAACAAATAATGAGTAGTAATATTGTTTTATTTTACCAAACAGAAACCTAAGCAGGGATTGAGTAATTCAAATTTGCCCTCATAATAAATCACGTCTATATCCGCAGCGAAGTCAGCGAAAGCTATGAGTGATAAAAAGCCCTTTGAATTAGTGACCAGTTATCAACCAGCAGGCGATCAGCCACAGGCCATTGCAAAGCTGGTCAAAGGCATTGAACAGGGTTTTCATGATCAGCTTTTACTGGGGGTAACAGGCTCTGGTAAGACCTATACCATGGCCAATGTCATTGCCCAGACCCAGCGTCCGACCATAGTCATGGCACATAACAAAACCTTGGCTGCGCAGCTTTACGGCGAATTTAAAGCGTTTTTCCCGAATAACGCCGTTGAGTATTTTGTCAGTTATTATGATTATTATCAGCCAGAAGCCTATGTTCCATCTTCAGATACTTTTATCGAGAAAGATGCTGCAATTAATGACCATATTGACCAGATGCGCCTTTCCGCGACCCGTTCACTCTTAGAGCGACGTGATGCGATTATTGTCGCATCGGTGTCTGCCATTTATGGTTTGGGTGATCCGAATGCCTATATGAGCATGTTGCTGCATGTGGTGGAAGGAGACCGCATTGGCCGTGATGATATTATTCGCCGTCTGGTCGAGATGCAGTATTCGCGTAACGAACTGGAATTTCTGCGTGGTACTTATCGTATTCGCGGCGAAATTATTGATATTTTTCCGGCAGAATCGGATCAGGATGCGATCCGGATTGAACTGTTTGATGATGAAGTTGACTCCATTCGCTGGTTTGATCCGCTGACAGGGAAAATGGTTCGTAAAGTACCTCGCGTAACCATTTATCCTAAAAGCCATTATGTTACGCCGAAAGACAATTTGTCCCGCGCGATTGAAACCATCCGAGACGAACTCAAAGAGCGACTGGTGTTCTTCCGTGAAAATGACAAACTGCTGGAAGCACAGCGCATCGAGCAGCGTACACGCTATGATCTGGAAATGATGCAGCAATTGGGTTATACCAATGGCATTGAAAACTATTCACGCCATTTATCTGGCCGTCCTGCGGGTGAAGCGCCGCCGACCTTGTTTGATTATATTCCGGATGATGCCTTGCTGATTATTGATGAGTCGCATGTGACGGTGCCGCAGATTGGTGCCATGTATAAAGGTGACCGTTCGCGTAAGGAAAATCTGGTGAATTACGGATTCCGTTTGCCGAGCGCGCTGGATAACCGTCCAATGAAATTTGAGGAATGGGAACGTATTGTGCCGACGACTGTTTATGTCAGCGCAACGCCCGCACGTTATGAGCTGGAAAAATCCCAGCAGATTGTCGAACAGGTGGTACGTCCGACTGGTCTGATCGATCCGGAAATTGAAATTCGTCCAGTTTTGACGCAGGTCGATGATGTGCTTTCCGAAATTAATTTGCGTAAAGATATTAATGAGCGGGTACTGGTCACAACCTTGACCAAGCGCATGGCCGAAGATTTAACTTCTTATTTGAAAGAATACGGGATTAAGGTCGCTTATTTACACTCCGATATCGATACCGTCGAGCGAGTCAAAATTATTCATGAACTGCGTACCGGGGTGCATGATGTACTGGTCGGGATTAACCTGCTGCGTGAAGGGCTGGATATGCCGGAAGTGTCACTGGTTGCCATTCTTGATGCAGATAAAGAAGGATTTTTACGTTCCGAGCGCTCTCTCATTCAGACCATTGGCCGCGCTGCGCGTAACCTGAAAGGGAAGGCCATTCTTTATGCAGACCGAATCACTGATTCGATGCAGAAAGCGATTGATGAAACGGACCGTCGTCGTGCCAAGCAGATTCAGTTTAATGAAGAACATGGCATTACCCCGCGTAGTGCAGTGCGTCAGGTGATCAAGGAAATTGATACTGGTGAAATATTGGATGATGATTCAATTGAATTGAAAGCCTCGGATCAGGCACGGGCGATCAGTGCAGATGAGCGGCATATCATGGCAGATCCGAAAATGTTCGCGAAACACATTAACAAGCTTGAAAAGGAAATGCTGAAAGCTTCCAAAGAGCTTCAGTTTGAGCAGGCTGCGCGTATGCGTGATGAAATTGTGCGTTTAAAAGCCCAGATGTTTGATTGATTGTTGTTGCATTAAATCTTATTTAAATGACGTAAAATCAATCACAAACCAAACATAATGTAACAAATTTAGGAATTGGATAAAGCTATTGTATGAACAGAAATTTTTAAACAAATATTTTGTGAACATGCAATAGGTATCTTTATGACAACTCAAAAATCTTCACGTACTGGATTAAAGCTGGCAAAAATTGCGGTGGGTAGTGCGGTTCTTCTCGGTTTGGGCGCCGCTACTATGGCTTATGCGAAAGACGAGCCATTACCGACCATTGAAAAAGTTGAACTGGACCGTTATTTGGGGACCTGGTACGAAGTAGCGCGCAAACCTTTATATTTTCAAAACAAGTGTGATCGTGATGTCACAGCGACTTATACTTTAAATGAAAATGGCAATATCGTGGTGGATAACCGCTGCATTAAAAAAGATGGTGGACAAACCCAGTCATTGGGCGAGGCATTTGTGCAAAATCCACCGCAGAATACCAAGCTAAAAGTCAGTTTCTTACCAGACTTTATTCGCTGGATTCCGGTCGCTCGTGGCGATTATTGGGTCTTAAAACTGGATGAAAATTATCAAACTGTTCTGGTTGGTGAGCCTAAACGCAAATATATGTGGATACTCTCACGTGATCCTCAATTGGATAAAAATGTGGTAAATGAATATTTACAATATGCACAGTCTGTCGGTTATGACCTGAGTGATGTAATTCATACTAAACAAACTCAAAGATAAAAAGATCGTCTTAATGGGAACCATGCTATGGCATGGTTTTTTATTTTATGAGTCGAAAGACAATCTAAAATCTAGAGATAACTACATTTTAAATAGATGAAGCATCAAGCTTTCTATTGTACTAATCGTTATAATGCCGGCGAATGAATGTAGAGTTTGACTATGTATAAAGGCATCGCGTTATCTGTCTTGGCCTCTGTGGTTTTTGGAGTGCTTTATGTATTTACGCCTTTTTTACAGCCTTTAGATAGTGAACAGACCTTTGCATGGCGCATGCTGGCGACCTTACCATTCCTCACAGCCTTTATGTGGTGGTCGGGTGATCTGAAACATATCAGCAGTATTTTTAAACGGGTGTTGCAACAGCCTTCGTTTTTGATCTGGTTGCTGATCAGTTCACTGTTGTGTACTACACAATTGTGGTTGTTTTTATGGGGTCCCATTAATGGGCGTGGTCTCGAAGTTTCACTCGGCTATTTTCTGCTACCTCTGGTAATGGTGCTGGTCGGCTGTGTGCTTTATAAAGAAAAATTGTCATCTTTCCAGATGGTTGCCGTTGCTCTGGCAGTATTAGGGGTAGGGCATGAAATCTGGCGGATCGGTTCAATCGCATGGGAAACGGTCTATGTCGCTTTAGCTTATCCACTTTATTTCTTTATGCGGCGTAAATTCGCGACCGATCATCTTGGCGGATTCTGGTGGGATCTATTTCTGATTTTGCCTGTGGCATTTTATTTGGGCTTTATCTATAGCGATTCCATGCCGCTCATGTTGAATTATTCCCACTTGCTCTTGGCAGTTCTTGGATTAGGCTTTTTAAGTGCGCTCGGTTTAGGTAGTTATATCTTGGCCAGCCGATATTTACCTTTTGTCATCTTTGGACTGTTGAGTTATCTGGAACCGGTACTGCTCGCTTTTGCCTCGATGGCACTCGGTGAGCGCGTGGAATCAGGTGAATGGTTGACCTATATTCCAATCTGGTTGGCTGTTTTATTACTGGTTGTGGAAGGAATCTTGCATTTAAAACAGCAGCAGCTGAAAAAATATGAGCTGGCAAATAAAGCCGCACAGCTAGAAAAAATCAGAAAAAATAATGAATAATGTGGTTTGCATAAGCATTATATTCGTCAGACAATATTGATCTGATTATTTTCAAAATCGTCTACCATTTTGTTTAAAAGAATGTTGTCTATATCTTAGGGGGATAAACATGTCACAAATTGCGATTCCATATCAGTTACGTGCACGTTTATCACAACTGGAACCAAGTCTGGATTTAAATTGGGAGCGAGAGCTTCGTACTATTCTGGCAGAAGTTTCACCAGAATTAAAAGAAAGTATTGATTTTCAGATTTTAAAGCCCAAAAAAATTCTTTGGGATCAAGAAGTGGATCAATACCGTTATCAGGCTCAACATTCGGTAGAACGCCTTAGCCAAAAATTTCTCAATGACCGGATGCGTTACTATGCCAGTACCTTTGGCCTGTCACTGAAAAGTTTGCAGGGTTTGAATGATAGCTTGCAAATCGCGGACTACTTAGAAAACGTACTTGAACAAATCGATAAAATTGACGTCAATGAAAATTTTCAGATGCAGCGTGAAAAGCTGGAACTGCGTCGTACATTTTTATTAAATGCTGCTGAGATTATTCGTGGTCTTCGCTTACAGCCGGTTGAAGGGGTGCGTCAGCTTACCGAACAGCACATTAAATGCTTCATTATTGAAGTTTTTATCAAGCAGCAATTGCTGGGTTATTGGTATAAGCCGCTATTAAAAAAACAGACTGCAGAAATGACGCATCCACTTTTCCGTTATTTCCTGATTAAAGAGCAGCAGATTCGTCATTTTGATATTGTCCGTACCTCGCAATTTCTATTTATCGTTGCGCCGGTGATGGATGTGCAGCAAAACCCGTATTCTATTCGTCGTTTCCTGATTGAAGAAAAAGGTGTACTTGAAGATCAGGTTTATCTGAATATCCTGATTCTGGAGCTGCAGGATGACATGGATGAAGTGGTGGTAGAAACCCTGAAATCGCAAATGCAGCGAATGGTGACTTTACAGAGTCAGATTCATTTGGATGTAATCGACATTGTAAATACACTGGAACAGGTGTCTGAACAGAAGTTATTGCCTTTATTGGTTGAGCCCATTCAAGTCGTAGAGAAAAATGCCGATGTGGTGGCACAACGTCACTTGAAACAGTTTGAAGAAATTATGACGCGTGAATTGCTTTTGCCGATGCGGGATGCCATTCGTGATCATTTATCGCATATTGAAGAGTTTGATTATCTGTATCTGCATGTCCATAAAATATTTACAGAAATTCTAGCCTATTACCGCGATTTCAAGTCCCAGCCGGGTTTCATGTTTAATCAGTACATCCAGAATTTTGAATATAAGCTGCTGGCTTTTATCCGTTTACTGGAAAAGCGTAAAGCGGAAACCTTTATTCCTACCTACCGCAATGAATGGCAAGTCATGCATCAGCGTTCACAGCAGGCTGTTTTGGATATTCAAAATACGATTTCTGAAAATGTACAGCAATACCGGGATCTGAAAAAATATATTAATACACTGCAGCGGCAAAAAGCGGATGAAGAGAAAAAATCCGTATTTAAAAAGTTATGGCGTAAAAATAATTTCGATGAGGCAATTGATACCGCGCTCAACCAATTACAGCAGTTAAAGCGCAGTATGTTTCTGGAAATTATTCAGGTGCCAAGAACACATGAAAACTGTAGTGTATTTCTGGAATTTGAAAGTTTGCAGCATTTGCAGCAGGTTGATCGCCACTATGCTTTTCCCTCTGGGGATAATGGCCTGACCCGTTTACCTTTGCTTATTCACTTGCCCGAAACCTATGATGATTTCGATGTAGAAAACTTCAATGCCTCCATGAGTCTGGACATGAATTTTTCAGCAGGGAGTAGAATCCAGCCTGAACAGGGCGGGACGCTAAATTTTGAAATTTAGATTTGTTTGAATAAACAACATTTAACAAATTTGTGTCAGGTACTGAAAAATAGTGGTCTTTAGCATTTTCGGATGCAAAATCATTCAGCTAATTACGACTATTTTTGAAATTTATAGTGAATATACGTTAAAAACCACCCGTCTCAACGAGCTTTTGATTCAAACTTGCGGCCAATTCCATTACAATTGTCGGGTTTAGAAATTTATGCTTAGATTTACAATTAATTAGAGGACGTATCTGTGAGCAAAGACACTATTGTTGCCCTCCATGCAGAACACCAAGGTCGCTGGAAAAACCGTGAAGAACTTGCGGAACGTATGATTGCCCTTGTTGGCCAGTTATATCGTGAAAAAAATATTGTAGCTACAGTTTATGGTCGCTCTTTAATTAACCGCTCTGTGATTCAGATTTTGAAAGCACACCGCCGTACTCGCGTACTGGACGTTGAACTTTCTGTAGTTGATACTTTCCCAATTCTTGAAGCATTGGTGAAAGTAGAAAACATCGGTTCTGCTGAAGTTGATCTGGGTAAACTTGCTGTTGAATTTAAAGAAAAAGGCGGCGACATCGATGCATTTGTTGCAGACGCTGTTAAATCGATCGAAGGCAATGCTGCTGCTGTAGAACATAAAGATGTGGTTCTTTATGGTTTCGGTCGTATCGGTCGTATCCTGGCACGTTTGATGATTGGTCAATCAGGTCTGGGTCGTGGTCTTAGCCTGAAAGCAATCGTTGTTCGTAAATCATCTGATGGTGATTTGGAAAAACGTGCTTCTTTACTTCGTCGTGACTCTATTCACGGTCCATTTGCAGGCACAATTTCTGTAGATGAAGAAAACGAAGCAATCATTGCCAACGGTAACTTCATCAAAGTGATTTATGCTTCTAATCCTTCTGAAGTAGATTACACTGCATACGGTATCAACAATGCACTTGTGATCGACAACACGGGTAAATGGCGTGATGCTGAAGGCCTTGCTCAACACCTTAAATGCCCGGGCGCTGCTCGTGTGATTTTGACTGCACCTGGTAAAGGTGACATGAAGAACGTAGTTTACGGTGTAAACCAAGCGGATATCCTTGATGAAGATACGATCATCTCTGCTGCAAGCTGTACGACTAACGCGATTACACCTACACTGAAAGTATTGCATGACAAATACACAGTGTTGAATGGTCATGTTGAAACAGTTCACTCGTTCACGAACGACCAGAACTTGATCGACAACTACCATAAAGCTGACCGTCGTGGTCGTGCTGCTACACTGAACATGGTCATTACTGAAACTGGCGCAGCGAAAGCAGTAGCGAAAGCGCTTCCAGCTCTTCAAGGTAAATTGACAGGTAACTCTGTACGTGTACCTACACCAAACGTATCTCTTGCGATTCTTAATCTGACTTTAGGTCAAGACGTTGATCGTGATGAAGTGAACGAATACATTCGTCAGATTTCAATCGGTTCTAGCCTGCAAGGTCAAATCGGTTATACCAACTCGACTGAAGTGGTATCTTCTGACTTTATCGGTTCACGCACTGCAGGTGTATTTGATGCGCAAGCAACAATCACTTCAGGCAACCGTTTAACTGCTTATGTTTGGTACGATAACGAAGTGGGTTATAGCTGCCAGGTATTGCGTATTGCTGAACAAATGGGCGGCGTAAGCTATCCAAAAGTTCCTGCTGAAACTAATGCATAATTAGTATT
>JADHEF010000838.1_pt1 | contig 25303 bp, 20 predicted proteins | sample 8952391 | NCBI WGS metagenome assembly JADHEF01 (sample SAMN16124439, study PRJNA663245) | bioreactor sludge metagenome | isolation source: sludge (nitrite) | place: India:Bengaluru | collected 2019-02-28 | reverse complement strand
CTGCTCTGCAATCTTTACAGCCTCGCATTTCGGTTGCACCGATGATGGATTGGACGCACCAACAAATATTACCTTTTAATAACAATCACTTATAATGCTTTTAAATTTTAAAGGCGTAAATTTGGTGTAAAATATCCGGTCATTATTATTTATTCTGATAATTTAATAGACAATCAAAGCTAAAAAAGTTAATAAAATATGCTTGAGATTAAAACCCAGCATCATCAAAGCCTATGAATACTAAAAAAGTAATGCTTATCTCAATTACGTGCCAAGGTGATAGTCATAATTTATGGTATAGCATTTACTTGATGCGTAAGCGTCCGCTGAACCCCATACCTATTTTTTAATTTTGGTCGGGTTGCCACCGGTGTGGCAGTAATTCTTCTATTTGGGTCACTTTATGTGTCGGTAACCTTTTCAGCACATCACTTAAATAGGCATACGGATCCAAGCCATTCAGCTTTGCTGACTGGATTAAAGTCATGATATTCGCCGCTCGCTGACCACTGCGCAGCGAGCCAGCAAACAGCCAGTTCTTACGCCCCAACGCCCAGGGACGCATTTGGTTCTCAATCCAGTTATTGTCAATCGGTAGATTGCCATCATCCAGATAGCGGCTTAAGGCCTCCCAACGTTTTAGGCTGTAGTTGATCGCCCGAGCGGTGGGAGAACTCGATGGCACCGTCAGATGATGTTGGTTGAGCCATTCATATAGTTGTTGCATCACCGGTTGACTATGCTGTTGCCGGTATTCGCGGCGGTGTTCTGCTGTACCATCGGTCTTTTTCCTGAGTTCGGCTTCTATCGCATACAGTTTCTGAATCAGCACTAATGCCTGTTCAGCGACCTGACTTTTCCCAGTTACATGCAGTTCATGGAATTTACGACGTGCATGGGCCATGCAGCCCACCTCAATGACCTGGCCTGATTTAAAGCGTGCTTTATAACCACTGTAATCATCACAGACCAGATGACCCTGCCAGCCTTTCAGGAACTCTTCAGCATGCTGACCTGAACGACTATCCTGAAAGTCATAGATCACCGCTTGAACTGGATTGTACTGTGTGGTGGCATAGGCCCAGACATAACCTTTCTTCGGTTTTTTCTCATTCTCACCCATCCGCATGATGGTGACCGGTGTTTCATCTGCATGCAGCACCTGCTGTTGCAGTACCACCTCTTTTAAGGCATTGGCCAGAGGTTCCAGTTCTACACCGCAGCGACCTATCCAGTCAGATAACGTGGATCTGGACAGATCAATGCCCGCCCGCTGATAGATCAGGCGCTGACGGTACAGCGGCAAATGATCGGCATACTTCGATACCAGCACATGGCTGAGCAGTTCAGGTGAAGCAATGCCTTTATCAATCACATAGGCGGGCATCGCTTGCTGAGTCAGGGTGTCACACTGATCACAGACCCATTTACCACGCACATGCTGTTCCTTATAGAACTGTGCCGGTCTGAAATGCAGTTTTTCACTGATATCTTCGCCGATACGACGTAACTGGCAGCCACAACTGCATTGGGTTGATGCAGGTTCATGCTCAATACGGATGGTGTGTAGATGATCTGGCAGCAGTCGACGTTTAGGTTTGTTGACTGTGGCTTTCTGTGTCGCTGCATGGGTTTTATCTGCATTTAATCGTTCTAATTCCAGATCAACGGCTGCGATATCTTCTTCGACCGCCTCATCCCATAGATGGATTTGTTTTGCGGTGAGATGTTCGTTTTTACTGCCGAATTTATGCTTTTTAAACAGCGCCAGTTCATGCTCGTATTTTTGATTGAGAATAGAAAGATGCTGAACTTTAGAATCTAATTGCTGATTGGTGACTTCAAGATGTTGAACTTTGGCATCTAATTGTTGATTTGATACTTCCAGATGTTGAACTTGAGCATCTAATTGTTGTTTATCTTCTGCGAGTTGTTGATGCTGCATCGCCAACTGCCGGGTGAATTCCAGCAGTTGTTCATGGGTCAGTTGGCTTAAGTCAGGCAGCGTATTCATGACCGCAGTATGCCTGAGGTCATGAGAAGAATGAAATAGAACGTTTGGAGGATGGCAGAATAGCCGAGCTTGGTTTAGAGCATCGTGACCACCTGCTGTCGTCCAATGCGCTGCCAAGGCAAACCCTGGATTAATGCCTGTAACTGTTCCGGGTTGAGAGCTACGTTTTCACCCTGGTGAACTTTAGCCCAGTGGAATTTTCCCTGTTCCAGCCGCCGGGCACACAGCCAGATGCCCAGTCCATCATGTACCAGCACTTTCATGCGATGGCCACGTTTATTACAGAACAGGTAAGCACAATGCGGTTTAATGTAGCCAAAGGCTCTCACCACCTGAGCCATGACAGTATCCATCCCTGCTCGCATATCCAGAGGTTGGGTAGAAAGCCAGATTTCATCGATACGGATCATGTTGCCAGCACCTTGAGTAATTCTGCCAAGGCAGGTATTTCTGATACTTGCCATTTCAAGCCAATTTCTGCTTTTGAGTGGGGTAAAGTAATTTGAACTTTTAACATGTCAGTAGGAGTAGGATCTAATGGTGCAGAGCAAGATAAGGCAATAAATGCAGGTTTATTCGGTAGTGGTGAGCGATCACTCCCTGGCTTAGCATCAATTAAGCGAATCCATTTGGATACAAGATTTGTATTCAATCCATGTTGCAAAGCGACTGAAGCAATTGAAACGTCCGGTGCTTTACAAGCCTGAACGATCTGCTGTTTAAATTCAGCACTGTATGTTCTTCGTTTTTTCGCAAGAGATGCGATGGATGTCTGATTATTTGTAGTCATAAATTTAAGTCCCCACTTGTTTCTAAGTGGGGACTAAATTAAGGCTTATAGGATGAATTCAGAAGGTGTGTTCAGCGGACGCTTACCTTGATGCAGCGTAATTTGAACAGAAAATAAGGCTTCCCACAAACTAGCAGAAAGCCCTCAACTCAATTATTTTGCAGGTTGTCCCCATTGGTTTGTTTCTTGCTTTGTTTCTGAAACCATCCAAATAAATAGAGGAATAATACCAATAATTGTCAATGAAATAAGCATCCACCATCCAGAACGATTCACATCATGCAGTCGGCGTGCAAGAACAGATAAGTTTGGTAGTAAAAAGACTAAATACATCAACCCCATAATACCATTAAACCCATCTTCACTTAAGTCAAGTATGGCAGCAATTACCCCTAGTCCAAATCCGACAATAATCTGGAATAGATAGAAGTACCAATACTCTTTACGTCTTGCACGCCCCGAGAAATCGACATACTTCCGCATACATTTCATTGACCAGTCGAGAAGGTTATAATTTTCTTCATCTTTTAATTCTACAGCTGTGCCTGTTGATGCAGAAAGTTGTTTTTTTGCTGGAACTTGAGCTGGATACTCAAGATAAATACCAACAGCCTGACCAGATTCACTGATATCAAAGTCGACTTGCTGTCCGCGGCTTGGGGAAACATTTTCTTTCCACTCAGCACCTGCAAACTTATATCGATTATTATCTTGACCAGTAATAATCCCTTCATTTGTTTGAATACTAAAATCTAATAATGTACCCTTCATTATGGTGTTGCCCCTTAATTTAATTTAATATTTTAATTTTCATTAAAATTTCGATTTTACAAAAAAGTGTTATATTTCATTTAATCAAATTACTATTTTAGTATTATCTCCTCATTAAAGGCAATGAATTATAAGAATAATTTATTCTTATTTCATTTTTAAACATATATGGATTTTTTGATGATATACAAGTCTAATATTGATTGAATATGACTTATCCACTCGTCCAAGAATTCGACAAAGTCTCCGCCTGCTTCATCACCAACTCAATCGCTTCAGCTGCTTTATCAGGTGGATACTTCCAACGCTGCAAAGTACGACGTACTAATATTTTCAGCTGAGCACGCACACTATCCCGAACCTGCCAATCGACCGTCGTTGACTTCCTGAGCTTCTCGGTAATTTCTCGGGCGATCTGTTTCAGCGTATCGTCTCCAAGCTCTCTGACTGCACTTTCATTATTGGCTAAGGCATCGTAGAAGGCGATTTCATCTGGATTTAACCCAAGTGAAGCTTCACGCTGCATTTCTGCCTGAAACTCCTTTGCCATTTGAATAAGCTCTTCAATGACCTGAGAAGTCTCAATCGCTCGGTTATTGTATTTTCTCAATGTTTCCTGCAAACGATCAGAGAAGCGTTTTTCCTGTACCACATTGTTTCGTGTCTTTGCCTTAATGCCATCATTGAGTAACTTTTCCAACAGTTCAACTGCCAAGTTACGGTATGGCATCTGCCGTACATCTTCTAAGAACTCATCTGAAAGCAAGCCAATGTTGGGTTTATCCAAACCACACATTGCAAAGACATCTGTTACGCCATCAGCAATGACGGCATTATCCAGAATCTGTTTTAGCGTACTGTCCTTTTCAGCTTGCGACAGTTTACTATCTACAGAGGTATGCTTGCTAATGACCGCTTTAATGGCTGAGTAAAAGGCAATTTCTTTGTGCAGGTTCTTCGCTTCATCTAAGGTGCTGCATAAAGAGAAGGCTTTATTAATTGCCAAGACTAAATCAAGAAAACGTTTTTTACCATCCTTCAAGCTCAGCACATAGTTAGCTGCGGGGATAATCAGTCGGTGTGCCTGAGTTTCATAAGCACTTAAATCCATGCCTACCTGTTCATTGGTTTTGGCAAACATTCCCCGTATCGCATCTATCTTTTCAGCAAGAACCGCATAGGCTTCTTCTGCACGTAAAGTCGGCTCACCCTTCCCTTTGGCATCAGTATAAGTTTTTAAAGCCTGCTTTAATTCATTGGCAATGCCGATATAATCGACAACAAGACCACCCTGCTTATCTTTAAATACCCGGTTCACACGTGCAATTGCCTGCATGAGGTTGTGCCCCTTCATCGGTTTGTCGATATACATGGTGTGCGTACAAGGCGCATCAAAACCTGTAAGCCACATATCGCGCACGATCACTAACTGCAAAGGATCGTTTACATCCTTAAAGCGTTTCTCAAGACGTTTTTTGACTTGCTTGTTGTAAATGTGAGGCTGTAACAATGGTTTATCTGAAGCTGAACCCGTCATCACAATTTTGATTTTGCCTTTTTCAGGATCAGGGTCATGCCAATCTGGACGTAAGGCAATAATCTCATTGTAAAGGTGGACACAGATCTCGCGGCTCATGGTCACAATCATGCCTTTACCCGCCGTGGCTTCGGTACGGGCTTCAAAATGTGCGACTAAATCCGCTGCAATCTGTTTCAGCCGTGGTGTGGCACCAACCAGTTTTTCTAGTCGGCTCCACTCACTCTTGGTCTTTTCTCGGTTACCAACATCTTCCTCATCTTCCACCACCTCATCCACTTGATCAGACAGCTCTTCGATTTCAGCCTGATTAATATCTAGCTTTGCCAAACGTGATTCGTAGTAAATCGGTACAGTTGCCCCATCATCGACGGCATCCTGAATATCATAGATGGAGACATAGTCGCCAAAGACAGCTCGGGTATCTTTATCCTCACTCGAAATAGGGGTTCCAGTAAAGCCAATAAAAGCAGCATTCTTTAAAGCATCGCGCATGTGCTTGGCATAGCCAAACTTGTACGTGCCATCGTTACCTAGTTTTGCTTTCAAACCATATTGGCTACGATGTGCTTCATCTGACATCACAACAATATTGTGGCGTCCATTCAGTAATGGATGCTCACTCTCACCTTCCAGTAATGCGAACTTTTGTACTGTGGTAAAGATGATGCCACCTGACTCACGTTCAGCTAAAAGCTGTCTCAGCTCATCACGGTTATTGGCTTGTACTGGCGTTTGTTTTAATAACTCTTGTGCCTGACCAAAGGTTTCAAAGAGTTGCCCATCCAAGTCATTACGGTCAGTCACGATCAACAAGGTTGGGTTGTGCATAGCGGGCTGCTGTAAAAGCTTGCCTGCATAGCAACACATGGAGATACTTTTACCCGAACCTTGTGTATGCCAAACGACACCTGCTTTTTTGTCCCCGGCAGGATTGGCTGCTGCAATGGTGGCTTGTACGGCTTCTCTAACCGCATGGAATTGATGATAGCCTGCAATTTTCTTAATGGTCTTTTCGCCATCTGTTTCAAACAGCACAAAGAATCGAATGTAATCTAGGAACAATTCTCGATCAAAGAAGCCTCGAACAACCGTTTCTAGCTCCCATTCTAAAGCAGGTTTATCATCTTCATTTTTGATCGTACGCCACGGCAAAAAGCGTTCCTGATTCGCCGTCAGTGAACCGACACGGGCTGTTACACCATCACTGACTACCAATGCTTCGTTAAAAACAAACAGATCCGAGATTTCTTCTTTATAGGTTTGCAACTGGTTAAAGGCATCCCAAATATCCGCGTTTTCATCAGTTGGGCTTTTTAGCTCCAACACGGCAAACGGAATACCGTTGATAAAGCAGATGATGTCAGGGCGTCGAGGTTGTTTAGTACCTAGAATAGTAAATTGATTAATCGCCACAAAGCGATTTTGATGAACATGGTTAAAGTCCACCAAGAAGGCATAGTCATGTACCCAATCATCTTGCTTCTTATACGTGACAGGTACACCCTCTAACAACATACGATGGAAGGCGCGGTTATTAGTGACTAAATCCAGACTTTCAGGCTGATTCAGTTTTTGCAAAACCTGTTCAAAACAGCTTGCAGGCAAATGTGGATTTAAGCGTTCAAAGGCATCCTGTAAATCAGCTTCGATTAAAATCTGTTTATAGTCCTTGCGTAAAGGGTTACTGCTCTCAGGGGCAATATCAATACCATGAACGACTCCCCAGCCATTTTCGGTGAACCAGTCGAGGCAAAGGTTTTCTAATTGTATTTCGTTCATAAATCATCCTAAGAGTGCATTCTACTTTTTATCATTTATAAAGCTCACCTTTACTTTGACAGTGCTTTCTTACTTCCTCAATCCAATTTTCATACCAATACCACTGCTTGCCGCCTACGAGTACACCAAAGTTATGTTTTTTATCTTTAGCACCTCTCAACTTCCAAAAATCTGTATGCTTACTCATCGTAAATTTTGAATAACCCTCACCTTGCATTATCTCTATAATTTGGTTTGGTAAAAATTTTGCCTTCTCAGTTTCTTTAATAACAGCATATTCTTTATTAATAGTATTTGCTAAAGGTGAATCACTTTTTACAAATTCAATTACTTTATCGGCTTGCCCTTTTCTATTTGCAGTTTTAGGTACAAATAAAATTCTATAGGCATAACTAGGGTGTCCATATTCATCATCAGATAAACTTTCATCGAAATCTTTAATATAACCCTGGATATTACCAGGTAGATTACTTTGATCTTTTAAAAGATCTTTCTGTTCAGTTGAAATTGTTGAAAACTGCAAGCTAAATGACAAATGCTTGTCTATACCAAATTCATCCGAAAAAAGCTCCTTAATATACTTATTATAATTCAAACAGCAAGCTTGAAATCTCGCACTCAATAGATCATCAATTCTCGATGTCATCTGATGTTCAATTTCATGACGCAGCCCAATCAAAAATTTTAGGTTATTAATAGCATCCCTATCTATAGGACAAGTTGCATCATTTAAACATCTTTCAAGTTCCCAATGCTTATATGCACCATACTTTGTTTTATCAAAGACTCTGCGCCTCCCTTTTAGGGTGAAAAACCTATATTCAATACCTTTATCTCTGAAATAGGCATGTAACAAATAAGTCCAAGCAATTATGCTGAGTACCGTGAATGCTTCAGCTTTAAAGGTAATATTTGGATTATTAAAAATTTGTACAGCAGATAGCGCAGCCTCTCTCGATTTTTTTATTAACTCTAACTTTACTGAGCTTACTCGACGTTTTTTAGTCATCAATCATCCCTTGCACACCTGACACATCAATTTCACCAGACAATAATTTTGGTAGTAAATTATCTCGTAAAGTAACCAACCCCTCACACTGCACAGAATTCAACTTTATTTTTTGTAAAAGAGGATTAGCTATTAATTCAAATTTATTCAATAAATTTATAGTTGGATGAACGATTAAAATTTTTCTTAGATCAGAAACATTCAAATAAGGTAAGGCAGTACCTGACACTAATGTATTAAAATCTATAGTTTTCAATAATAAATACAAATAGTAAGGAGTTGATAATCCTTTCAAAGGAGAAGCTGACATCATGTTATTATCAATAATAGTAGGCATCGTTAACACTCTTCTTCTGTTAGAAATAAGTGCCACACCAATCTTTGCAAATACTGTCGCGCCCTCTTCATGAAGTTTAAATTTCCTTTCTTTTTGAAGGCTATTATCAATATAGTTGTTTGCTTTAACAATAAAAATCTCATTACCATTGAGATTCATATCACTAACTTTGATAAAAGGAATCTCTCCTTGGGTTTGCCCTTGATATTCAGGTTTAAATGCTGAACCAGGAGTAAAATTACATATATTTCCTAAGCTATTTACTTCCCACCCCTTCGGAACCTCCCCTAGCTCACTCTCTACCAACTCATCAGGAAACAGTGCAGCAGTCGCCTGTAATTCAGCAAAATCATCATCAGACATTTGCTGAATCTCAACTTCACTTTTACCACTAATAACACTCATCGCAGCAAGCTCAGGATGGTTCCCTTCTTGTTTTGCTACAATTTTGGCACGGACAGGATCAAAGTCGATAAACCAACTTTTAAATATAGCTTGGGCGATGGATTCTAGTGTTTGGTTGATTTGGTTGTTGAGGTAAATTTTATTTTCAAAATTAAACAACTGTTTACCAATAGCCTGTCGTACACTGGGGCTTTTAGGAATTTCAATTGGAATTGAATTTAAAGTTGATTGATTTACCAAAGGTTGACCAGAACCACTTCGATATGAATTGAGCTGTAGCTTGGTCAACAGAAAATACCAAAATTCAGATTCTCCCTTGGCTTTAGGAAGCCCTATAATTGCATTATCTGTAACCCAACATTTTTTTTTCGAATGGTAAACACTTCCACAATAAGAACCTACTCTTCCAATAATAAGCGAGTCTTCCACTGCGTTACTTTCTGAACTAAAACCAATAATACCATTCGATCCGTAAACGGGTATGTCCTCTGCAATATCTCTAGAAGGTGAAGATTTACCATTTTTAAATAAGATATATTCACCTAAAGTAGTTGATATCCAATGCTCACTCATACTTTACCCCAAACTCTTCCTTAACCACCCAATAGCCACGTGTTCCACCTACACGCTCAAGCCAGCCTGCATCTTTTAAGTTATTCAAATGCTTTTTCACCGCTGACTCATTAATACCGAGTTGCTCCGCCATAGCACGATAGGAAACTTTCGGGTTGTGCTGAATTAAAACTAAAATCTCTTTTTGACGATCTGTCAGCATAGTTTCTTGGATTGAGCCACCTATTGAGCCACCTATTGAGCCACCTAATTGCTCAATCGAAGGACGATAAAATTCCCAATCGACAAAATCACCTTGTGCTTTCAGTTGAGGTTCTGCATTACCTGCTTGTAAACAAAGATCTTTAATACGGGCAATACCACTGCCCCACTGCTCGATATAACCCAGCTCTTTAAACACACGCGCCAAAACACGGTTACGGATCTCAGAACGACCTTGAGCCAAATCTTCTTCAGTCAGACCATTGGGCAAACCACCCGGGGATACAATATTCAGGATGTCATCATAAATGCCAACCTTGATATCACGCCCTGCATTGCTATAGTCACGATGCAACACTGCATTCACCAAGGCTTCACGAATTGCAGGAATGGGGATTTCATAACTTTCTGTACGTTGTAACGCTAAAATTTCAGCACGTAGATGCAGATGGTTTTTGATGAATTGCTCTGTTTGCTTCAACTGACTAAATAAGTCTCCACGGTATTCTTTTTTATCCAAAAACACCGTCATGGTCGTGCCTTTAAAGCGGCTACATTTAATCTCAACCTGCTCATAAAGCCCCAACAAAATGAGTAACCCATGACTAGGATAATCCTGTACATTTTGCTGAATGATCAATTTAAGATTACGCATTTTCTGCAAAGACAGTTCTTTGCCCAGCTCAGCAAAGGCTTGCTTTAAAGGCTGTAAATCGATGTCATCTAAACTGTATTGTGGATTCGGTTGCTCATCAAAGGTCTGGTTCAGACGCTGCAATTCAAGTTGCTGAATATATTCAGGCGATGCCACACGATTGCTTGCACCTAAACGGATATACGTCCCCTGTGCCTTGCCTTGCGGCTTGAGATAATAAGGCAGTAATGAACCACGGCTGACTTCAATCACCAGCAACTCAATGCCTTGGATATTCTCGATATAAATATACGGCAGAATGTTGGGCATACAGAGTTCATTGATCATCGAAGTGATCTGATCTTGCAGCTCAAAAATATCATCTTGAATACCTACGAGTTGGCGATCATCACTTACACCCACTACCAATTTACCACCACTGGTATTGGCAAAAGCAATCAGGGTCTTTGCGACCTGTTGCCCTTTCGGTAACTGCTCTTTAAATTCAAGGGTTTGACTTTCACCCTTCTGAATTTCTTGCAATAAAGGATGGTCAGAACTCATAACCCAAGCCCTTTAGATTCTTTTTAATCTCACTTTCCAAAACAGCACTTTCAGCAAATTGCTCTTTTAATTGAGCAGTCAAACGTAGCATTTTCTCATTAAATGGCTCGCCATCATCTTCCTGCTCGACAGCTCCCACATAACGCCCCGGAGTCAATACATAGTCGTGCTTCTGAATATCTTTTAACTCAGCAGAGAAGCAGAAACCTTTCTCATCTTGATACGCTTCGCCTTCAAAATTTTCACCTTGTTGCCAAGCATGTAAAGCATTGGTGATTTTGGCAATATCAGCATCGGTAAAGTCACGCAGTACGCGATCTTTCATATAGCCTAAATTACGAGCATCGATAAACAGCGTCTTGCCTTCACGGTTGGCTTTCTTTTTATCCAAGGATAAGCCGTTCTTTTTATCTTTGGTCAAGAACCAAATACAAGCTGGAATTTGCGTGTTGGTAAAGAGCTGTCCAGGTAATGCGACAATACATTCCACCAGATCGGCTTCAATCAGGTTCTTACGGATCTCACCTTCATTATTGGTATTAGAACTCATCGAACCGTTAGCAAGCAACAATGCCATACTGCCTGTAGGTGACAAATGGTGCAGCATGTGCTGCATCCAAGCAAAGTTGGCATTGCCTTGTGGCGGTGTACCATACTTCCAACGCACATCACTTTCTAGAGAAGCATGCCACCAATCCTTGATATTAAAAGGCGGATTGGCCATGACAAAGTCAGCACGCAAGTCTGGATGCTGATCATCTAAAAAGCTGTCAGCATTTTTTTTACCGAAATTAAAATCAATCCCACGAATCGCCATGTTCATGGCAGCCAGTTTCCATGTGGTCGGGTTGCTTTCCTGCCCATAAATAGAAATATGCTTTTTCTGTTCGGAGGCTTTGTAATGCTTTTCCTGTGCGTGTTGTTCAATGAACTTTTCACTGGATACAAAGAATCCGCCTGAACCCATTGCCGGGTCATAGACTCGTCCTTTATAAGGCTGCAACATTTCAACGATTAAAGTTACGATACTTTTAGGCGTGTAGTACTGCCCACCTTGCTTTCCTTCAGCTAAGGCGAACTGTCCTAAAAAGTATTCGTAGACATGCCCGAGAATATCTTTGCTGTGCAGACTGAGTTTCTCGCCATTATATTCAGGCTTGGTAAAACTGGTGTCAGAGAAGGTATTGATCAGATCAAGCAGCTTGTCATTGTCCAGCTGGTATTGACCAATGCGATTCAGGATGCCCTTAAGCTTTGGATTGGCTTTTTCAATTTCATCAAAGGCATTGTCGATCAGCCAAGATACAGAGCGTAGTTTGACGTCTTGTCCTTGCTCATCCTGCCAAATGATTGAGCCAATCGCTTGTGCTGCTGCATTACGGATACTTAACCAACGTGCTGCTTTTGGCACCCAAAATACGTTTTTTTCTTGGTAGTAATCCAGTATTTCTAGTTCATCAGCAATAGCCTGTTGGTATTCTTCTTCGCTGTCGTACTGATCACGCGGCATGTAATAGATGTTGTGATCGTCTTTTTGTGCAAACAATTCTTTGAGTTCAGATTGCCGTTCATCAAAAGCATCTGATACGTACTTTAAGAAAATCAGTCCTAAAACAATATGCTTGTAGTTAGCGGCATCCAGACTGCTGCGTAATTTATCGGCGGCTTTCCAAAGCTTGTCATCTAAGTCATTTAGAAATTTTTGTTCCAATGAATGCATTTTATTTCCTCAATCCAAGATCAACCGCTTTGGTTTTATACTTAATGTTAAACAATGTTGCTAAGTTAGCATATCTGCGACCTATTAAAAGTCATGCACTTAACAAAAAAAATAGAGATTAATTAAGTCTTGTCATTTTAACGGGATAACTATAGCTAAAATAGTACTTTGACAACTCCCACGACTAATACTGTCGTAAAAAAAAGAGCAACCTAGAAAGCTGCTCTTTTCCAACTAATCGATTAGTTGACGGGTCTGACTGATTGCTGCAACCCCTGCTGAATATCCTGCACAAACCCTTCATGCGAAGCTTGTTGCTCCACTGCCCGGTTCTGTTCTTGTTCAGGATAGTATTCCTCCAGCACCTCTAACCCTTCCTCTATATCCGTTTCAAACCGTGCATTGGCAAAACCTCGTCTGGCGATATGATCTACAGCCTCTTGATAGAATCCGGCCTGCTTGCTCTGTTCATCAATTTGCTTGGCTTGAGTAATCGCATCATTCAGGCTAATACCCTCCCGCAAAGTTAGATCCACGTAGTACACCGGTTGGCGATAGCTTTGTGTGGTACTTTTCCCTCTTAAAGTGAGTTGCAATGGTAGGCATGACAGCAAACCATTTGATGCAGCATGGTAATAACTCAGCCGTGCAGCCAAAGTGCGAATACTGTTAAAACCTGTGGTTCTAAAGATGAAAGTCCCAAACTCATCCGATTCATCCAAATTCACATGCAAACGCCCGTAAGGCTTGCAATGTCCACCTTGAGCCAAGGGACATAAATCAGGAGATGGGCACGGATGTTGTTCCACACCTTGGTTGGTTAAACGCTGACAGGTTTCCCCATTCCCTACACAGACAGGCCGACCGGTCTGACGGTCAAACAGACTGTATTCCGCCCGTAGGTTTAAGTCAGGATCATTGAAAATCATTCTGACTGGGATAGAACGAAGCTTTTGATTAGGTGCATTGGATCGAAGCTGTTCATCCAGTGGGTGTTTCACCCATCCATCTTTGCTTTGGATCTGACTGGTAATGGTGAATTGGTCATCCTTTTCAGGCAGACGCTTGCCATTCTTTTCGACAACGCGCCCGATACTGATACGCCCAAGTGTAGGCGGTGTGATCGCTAGACCTTTGATCATGTTGATACTCCACTATTTAATTCCTTACAGATCTGAGTGCTTATATGTAGGTCAGAACACGGACCAAATAAGTTACCCAAATGTTGAAAAGCTAGTTGCTAGCTGCAAAGATCGCGACCGATTTGCTCTCTACCAAGGGGTAGAGAGCGGGGAGCGATTTTTGTGCATTTTTGATTTGGTGTTGTAGATAGGACTTAGTCGGTATAGAAGTTGAATCGACGACTGCCTTGCTTTTCAAGCGGATAAAGCTCAATAAGCTCAGGTTGGTGCTGAAGTAATGCTTTGGTATTTAAACTGATTGAGTCCTTAGCTTTCTTCCAGACCACAGAGCCGTGAGCAAAGGTGGCTCGTTCTGCATCTTTCATCAACATCTGGATTTGATGCTTCAGCTCATCGAAGCGTTCCTGCTTATGCTGAATCTCTTCCTTCATTTTGATGAGCTTGTCGAACATCAAATTGGCATTTTCATTTTGCGAGAGATCTTCAACTGTCAACGGGATATGCGCTGGATAGAGTTGCAAGATGGCTTTGGCTGCGGATTCACTGGCATCCACAGATGGTGGAGTATCCGTTTCTACACATTCCCAGAAGTAACGCTCTGCTTTAACGATATGTTCAATCACCGATTCAGAACGGGTGACTTTAAATATCTTGGTTTCATGACCACAGAGCAATACACAGACATGCGCTGCCTGTTTGCCGGTTACGGCCAGTTGGTGCTGTACCTGACACAGTACGTATAAAGGCACACCATCACGCCAAAGTTTTACCCCATGTTCCCCTGCGGTTTTGCATTCAAGGATCTGGACTTCATTACTCCCCACTACGGCATAATCCAGATTCGCCAACATGAAGGACTTATCCGGATCAGGATGCTGTAATACGGCATTCACTCGTCTAACTTTATTATGGGTGTGCATGCTGTAGAACTCGGCCACCAGTGGTTCGAGCTGTTTACCCCAATATAAAGGTGCATGACCTTCACTTTCATCTTCAATAGACTGAGTTTGACGCCCCGTCTTGATTAGCCACAGTTCCAGCATCGACATATACGGATTTAAGCCACATGCTGTAGCTGCATCACTGCTACCAATCCCTTGTTTACGCACTTCAAGCCAATCTTGATACGCCATATCTTTGGTGCTGACTAAGCGTTTTGCAGAACTTGCTCGTTTGGTTGTCATTAATGGGTTTAATGCTGTTTGTACACCTACCTGTACAGGCTGCTTTGAAAGCGGTACGATTTGATTCATGGTTCTATCCTTATAAATTTCAGTTTTTGTAAAAAAGTGCATAAAAAAGCCACCCCCGACACGAGGTCGGGGATGGCGATATGCATGCTGATCATGATTGTGGGTTGTGAGTTGAAAGTAGAGAGAATTGCGTGTGTACTGTACTCAGCGATTGTTGAGACTTGCAGGGGTAGTTTTCATGAGCTTAGGCTATCAACGACAAAGCTTGTTCTAGTCCACGTTGTTTAAGACCTGCTCCTGCACCAAACCATGCTGAATCGAGACGATGATCAGTACTCATGGCACGACGTTCATGATCGACGAATTCCGTGATCGAACACAGTAAACCATAAGCCGTATCTTTGGCAGATGAAAGTTCTGCTCCTCGTCCTTGACCGTTAAACATGTCGAGTGCTTTGCTCATGGCTCTTCCATTTGGTTCAGTTTTGTTTTGCTGTGGTGGATTGCTTGCCACCTGACGGTAGAACTGAATGATGTTCTCTTCAGGATCAGAAATTGACATGCTGCTATTGTTGAACACGGCATCAAAGTAAGCCTTCGCTTCCTGTTGGCTCACCTTACGCTGTGAGAGCTGTTTCATTTCATACATATGGTCATCCCATGCACGAACTGAAATACCCAATTGCTGTTTCACCTTCTCCGCATCAAACTTGGTGCTGTGCGGTACTTTGACTACACCTGAACTTGCAGTTGCTCCTTTCAGAGCTATCGCAAGCGTGTTGTTACAGACGACACGAATACTGGTGAATTGTGCTGTGGTTGCTAAAGTGCCATCACATGCAGAAGCAAGCAAAATATAGCCATTACTGACATCCTTACCCTTTAATGCTGTGCTTTGACCTGTACGTGCTAAAGCCCAAAACTTTTTACCACCTTTCAGCACGCCTGCTGTTTCAAGCTCAAAGCCGGATTGTTCAGTCAGATCACGGTAAAACTCCAAAATCTCTTTCGGTTGTACTTCCTGATAACGCTGACTGACCACAGATAACGGTGCATGGGTATCTGAACGATACAACACACGCTGTTCTTCAAACGGCATGATGATGCTCTGCCCGCGTTCATTCTGAGCCATGTAACTGACATCAGATGATTCGATACGCCAATCCATTCCAGCTTGCTGTGCCCAAACTTCGAGTGGTTGATTTGGACTAAGTTGATTCCCTAAGCCATGCCAAGGGGTTTCACCGACATAGGCGATTTGTTCAATTTGATGTGCCATTGATTTGATCTCCTATGCTGAGTCAACGAAAGTTCTGCTGACATTGGTTGCAGTGGTAATAGGTCATGGTGACAGGCTTTTTCGGTTCATCAAACACACTACTAAACAGACCACCAATGACTGCACCTGCAAGTCCACCGAGTAACGGTGATACAGGCAAAGGTAAGCTCTTTGAGATGGATGCACCAATGGTTGCAAATGATGCGGAGGCTGAGAGACCTGATGATTCAGCTCCATTCACCTGTTGATTCACCACTTGAATGACCTGATCAGATAGGCAGTAAGGACAAATTAAACTCATAATATACATCTCCAAAATGACAAAGGCTTACCAATTGGCAAGCCCTGAAAGTTGAAATAACTTTGTTTTCACCTAGATAATGTATATCTGAGATTTGGTTCAATTAACGCGTAGGACGCTTGCGACCACCCTCTAATCGTCGTTCTTCCATTACTCGATTAATCGTATCAGCAGTAGCACGTCGCGAAGGTCTATTAAATTTACCATGACCAAAAGTCTGCATATTTTTGTCACGTACTCTTAGATATTGCTCCGTTTTATCAGGTGCTGTGAAATACCTAACAATCTTCAAAACATTTGCTCTCTTAGCATCGTCTCCCCGACTCACAGAACCTAGAGCATCATTACCTCGCTCTTGGTAACTTTTACGATTCTGCTTAGTATTGCAATTGTATCCTTGCCCAGCCTCTCCTGTTATTTCTTTCCAAGTATCGATAATACAATCTGCAATATGACGATCGAACTTAACACGGCTACCATCATAGAAAAATAGGAAATGAGCATGATATCCTTTTTGACTACCTTGCTCTAAGGCATAGATATAGCCCTGTAAATCATTAAAGTGCCGATCTCCATCTTGTAATCGATCAAGCAATTTTCGAATGTCTTGTCTAAAGTCTACGATATCAATGAATCTACGCTGGCCTTCTCTATAAGAAAGATCAACACGAATGACAGCCAACTTAGAATAATGCTCTAGTAATAGTTCTGTGTATTCCATAGCCTTGCATCGATTTTTTAACTCATCCTCTTTGAAACGCTGAACCTCTCTTTCATGCTGTCTTTGGAACTTTTGAAATCTTGACTTCACATCACGAAATCTTAGTTTTTTTAAAGTTGAATTCTGAATATATTGAAATGCTTTTAAACCTTGTTCCAATTCAAACATCAGCTCAATCATGGCTTTGTTATAAGGAGAATAGATCAGATCTGAATTATATTGCTCTTGTAATTCTCTGAGTAAATCAACCAACTCAGACCAATAATCATCCCATGGTCTTTGACGATTAATCGTATCTTCTACAAAGTTCTCAATTGATGTAATCAGTGGAGAATGGTTGATCTTAGTTTGTTCCATTGCTATGTACCTGTTGTTAATACATAGCTATAGGACTGATCTTTAAGAATTTACTTGTAGTACTAAATAAACTTAGATTAGTGAATCCCTATATAACAAGTAGATCTATATTATTGATTAATATTAAATATATAACCTTATTTACCTATTAAGCTTTGAACTACTTCTTGTAAGTCAGCCTTATAGTCAAAACGCTTAATATCCAATAAAGTACGGGAAAAATTCTATACACGACAAAGCGACAACTTTTTTTGCAAAACTACAAAAGCATGATAATCATTACTCATGCTTTTTGGGTATCAACGGCTCAATGCTGGCAGCCATTTTTAGTGCTCTTTGATACAGACCCTTATTAACTATGCCTTGCGCTTGCTGTTCATGATCATCAACAACTACATTTGAACTATCATCATTTTGAAGCCTAACATCCTCAATCATTTCAGTATTAACTTGCTGCATGGTGTTATCAGTTATTAATACAGTTTCGTCAACTAAAGAGTCCACTTCAGATGACTGGACGATACTTATAGGCTGTTGTAATTTTTTAACTTCTTTATCTTTAAAAACAGGCTTTCGAATTCTGCCTCTTAAGAACAACTCAGGTCTTTTCCCCCCTTGATTCTGTGCAATTTTACATGCCCGTATGTATTCATATGCAGTATAAAAACTCACTAGATCTTTTTTAAGCTGAGGAATAAGTTTGTCAGTTTTGTTTACCACCAAAGGATCTGAATTACCACCTTCCGCCCAAAGAGTAGGTATAATCGATAAAATTAATTGATCAAACTCAGGCTGCGTGGTGTTAACATACTTGTCTATAAAGTCCTGCCAATAATCATCAAAGCTTTCTCGAACATCCTGAGTAGATACATTATCCCTAGGATAAAATATTGCCGTACAATCAATAGAGTAGCGTTTTCCTTCAGGAACAAAATAACCGATATAAGCATCTAGCTCAGCTCCTATCCGTTTAGGTGCCCGACCAATCGACTTCATAAACTGTGTAAATAAATTTTTCAGCGTACTCAATTCAAGATCACTCTCGAAATTATCAATCTTAAAGCGCAATAACACCGAATTTTGTTTAAAGCTGTATTTCAGATATGCCATAGCGGATTGACTATTTTTTTCGACCAATCTCGTTGATACTTTTAAACTGGCAACTTTTTCTTGTGTTAAAAGTGCTCTTTTAAGTCTGCTCAGAGCGTCAACTATCGCTTTCAATGATTTTTCTGATTCTAGATCCTCTTGTATATCTTTTATAGTTGGACTACCTCTAAACTCCCTATCTAGAGGCTCAAGCTGACAAACGGTTAGGTCACCCAATTCTAGATACGAACTATTCCAATCCTGAAGCAATAACAAGTAAATTTGAGCTACATCAGCCCATTTTTCAGGTTTTGTCTTTTTCAGCGTAGTTTGTAGACCATCCAAACGTGTCGTCTCTAAATAGGCTATGAACAGGTTCAACTTTTGAAGCTTCTCAATATCAACATTGGTCAATCCTCCAAAATTTTTCAATCCATCATAAAGGCTATGAATAGAATTAAAATGCTTGGGGACTTGTTTTAACAATTTGGTTGGATTCCAGTTTAATTCAGGTTTAGTTGTACCTACTGTTCTAACTTTTGCTCTACGACCTTGCTCATGATTTATACGTTCTAATTTTTCTCGGTTAATTTTTAGAATGACAGGCCTATCAGCAAAGCCCGTCTCTGCTGCCAAATTGGAAGGTCGAATGATAGCGTCTACTTGATAAAAAACACCTAAATACCACTTCAACATCAAATCTACTTTTCTTTTACTAGGCAGTTTAATATTACGAATTAACCCACCACCAAGCTGATCGAATATCTGATCTAACTGTACAACATCAAAAACAATAAATGGCTCAAACCAACTTCTTTCCAATTGCTGAGCAACATCATAAACTAACTGCTGCTCAATCCCTTTGGGCTCTAGTTCTTGATCAGTCGCATCCAATATCATCCCGATTGTAAATCGTACTTGCCTCCGAATATCTATCTCAGCCTTAGTCCATGTACATATCCAAGGTAATTTACCAACAATATGCTGCGGACTGAGCCATTCGATAAAATCTCTTAGCTTTTGTTCAGGTTTGAAATCGGCTAGGAATGTATCAATTTTAATATCTGCAGTTAACCTAGCAAGCTCATCTTCTGATAAATCAGCCACACTAAACTTTATGACGTATAGTGCCTGAGTAATCCTCTTAAATTTACTTATCGCTTTTTCAACTTCTTTGGCCTGTTCTTTCCATTCGGATGGTATAAGAGCAGGACGATAACTCTTTTTTCGCTCTTCAAAATACTGCTTAAATTGGTCTACAGTTTTAAAAATTTCATCATGTGGAAAATCCTCAGTCGTCCACGGGTTTGCTTGCACATCCGATCTAAATCTACAGTTTTCCACACTGTCAACAAAATGAATAAATGCTTTTACTTTAGGAGCAAAATCATAACCCTTCATCCCGACTTTCATCAGGTCTACATCAATGACTAAGTCATTATAAAAATCGATGATTTTTTTTATTTTATTTTTATTTTGTACTGTATCAGCATCCCTCCAATCAATTTTTGCATAACCTATAAAATCTGATACCTCAACCAAGCGATGATGCAACCGCTCTAATGTCTCAATAGCTTCGAAGTAAATACCCTCAGGTTGAGTTCGCACCCCCTCCTCAGAAAGCGGATAGGTATCGTTATAGTAGCGTTTCAAAAAACTGAAAATCTGATCACCACTTAGATCGTTAAAATGAAGATCAATGTTGCTAACTTTATCGGTGCTTGAGTGACTGTCTTGCATACTATTAGATTATCGATTATTTTTTTAATAATATATAGTATCCATATACTGCTGAATACCCTTAATTTAGTATGATTGACTTAAGTATAATTTTAAAAAAATTACTGTTATACCTAATTTTATTAACTATTAAACCTCAATAAATTAACTATTATCCCTTTATACAAAAATTAAAATTTTGCATAAAAAAACCACGCCATTTGGCGTGGTTAGATATTAAATTCTTACCTAAATTACATTATGAACCACCCTAAATCTAGATCATAGCCATTGCTTTTTTTAGTTTTTTCTTGAACAGTGGGCTAGAATTCGGATTGTAAAAAAAATCCTGGGTCAGCACTTTTTCACGAGGACCATACATTTTATTTTTGACTAGTACGTCTATGGTTACGCGTATTAACCTATATATTTCATAAACACGATCGTAGCTATCAAATAGTGTTTTTTCTGATATAACGAAACCATATTTTTTTAATTTTCGACGAGCTAATGCAGTGCATGATGAATCACTTTTATAATGGTTTTCAATAAACAATGGTCTATCATTATTGGTGTTTTTTTCGATCATCACATGCCAAGCACCAATCAACGAAATCCAGTTAGCCAAGCCATTTGAAAAAATGGGGTTATGCTCTAATCGCTCCCCAATATTTATCAGAAATTTTTTTAGCTCATTCTTCGTCTTTACTGTAGAAATACTGTCGTACTCAATTCCTTGCAATAACTGCGCTTTACCACGAGCTTCAATACACTCTAGGATTTTTTTATAATTTTCCAAATTATTTAAATCTACAAATTGTTCTTCACAATTTATCTGTTTTATTAATTGGTTTTTGCGAACTTCAAACTCAAGAAATAGCATAGCCCTAAAGAACAGCTTATTGAGAAATTGCTCATCTATCGTTTGATGTATTTTGTTGTATTTAGCCGCTGTAAAAATACCATCATCTAAAAGCTTACTAAACACGCCTATAGTAATATTATCGTATTCGAAATAGAGCATCTGACTAACTATCTTGAAAGCTGCGGCATCACTAATAGAACCAATAGGTGTTCTAGCTAATAGTTCCTCTAAATCTTGCTCATATTCATCTAAATTAAAACCTGCTTGTTCAATTTTTTGTGTCAGATAAATACGGTAATTCTCTTTCATCTGATCATATTCATTTCCTTTTACAATATCCCTATCCACTCTAAATGTCAGTTCAAAATCCAAACCCACAACCAATAAATGCTTGTAGTGCTCAATCCTTAAATCACCACTAGTACGCTTGTCTGATATCGATTCCAGTAAGCCATCCAATCTACCGTATATACTTAACTTTTCATCTGAAAAAGTCTCCATTGCCATAATGTCATGGAAATATAGGTAGTCTAATAAAGTAATCGTACTGTTTTGAAAATCATTTAGTTTTGGCATAAAACCTTATGCGTAAAAAAGTTCACCTTATTTCAGAATTATTACTTATTTCAACTTATTTACAATGATTTCAACAGCCCCGATGCTGTTTTTTTTGCAAAAACCCTGTTCAAATATATTGATTAGTAGGAAAAAAGATGAAAGCTGCCAAGATTAGTTTATCTGACTATTTATTTTTACAGTTTAGGACGACAACTCCAACACTTGAACAAGTTGGAGCTATCTATTATCCACACTTGAATAAAGCCAAGCTTTTAGAAAAAGCTAGAAAAATGGAATTCCCATTTCTTTGCTTTAAAGTAGATGAAAGTCAAAAATCTCCATATCTAGTTGATATTAATGACTTAGCTTTTGTGCTTAATGAAAGATATCAAGCCCAAGCAAAAGATTTTGAAAAATATACTAGAACTGCTCTAACATCTGCTCAAAATTAAGCACATCTTTTCTTCGTTTGACAGATACATATCGCTCCAAACTCCCCCATGAATCATGCAAACTTACTTGCTGTATCTGGGGGATAGTTAATCCTTGTTCAGCTAAACGAGTACATCCTTCATGTCTCAAATCATGAAATTTTAAATCTTCAATACCTAATAATTTGCATGCCTTCCTAAATTCTCCGCCTATTGTTTTAGGGCTTAAAGGAATCAAATATTCAGCCGAATAGCCCCTCTTAAGCATCCTATTTCTTATATCAGGATTCATTAGTAGATCAACTATTTGCTTGCAAGATGGCAGAATATGAAACTCTTTATTATTGCCTTTTGATCCAGTTGGATTCTTTAAGTCCCTAACTTTCCATAGTTGATTATGCTGATCATAATCAGCAAGCTCCATTCTAGTGATCTCTGCTTCACGTCTACACGAATAAATAGCAAACCAAATGATTAAATGCATTGGGTAGCTGTAAGTAGCTCTAGACCACTTCTCAAAGAAATACGTAGTCAGTAAATTCAATTCTTCATTAGTTGGCAATCTGTCCCTTTTTTTACTAGCCGATATTTGACGGGTTTTTCTAAGTTGCGAGGTAGCTTTATCAAAAGCATTTAAATCGATATCAATATCCCACATTACACTGGCGTGAGACAGCACCCCTCGAATATGCAGTAATTCATGTTGAAGTGTACTTGCAGCAATAGGGTTTAATCCTAATTTATCCACTCCAATCTTCCTTTGCGCAACATGTTCGGCGATGTGAGTTGACTTTATTTTTGTGATAATATGCTGCGCGATTGGGAACTTCTGAATTAGTTTAAGTGCGTAAGTCTTGGTTCGTCCATACTCACTACCCACTTCTGCCAAATATCTATCTATGGCATCTGTAAGCGTTAGGTCTACTAATTTTTCCTGACCAAACAAAATTTCAGGGTTGTTTTCTATTTCAGCTTCTCGTTTAGCTATCCAGCCTGCTGCTATTTTTTTTGATCCGAAAGTTTGACTCTCTTTATAGACAGGTAAGCCTTTACGGTTAATACGAATCTCAGCTCGGTAACGTATAGTGCCATTGACTAATTTTCGCTGTGCTATTGTACCCATGAATTTACGCCTTAAATCTTCTCAAGAACATTATGGCGCAATTATGGCGTAAATCAAATTTTAAAAAGCGTAAAATAAGTTAAAATGGTTCTTAATAGTTTCAAACAAACATTGATTTAAGTTGGTGATTTTAAATGAATATTCCACAAAGCAATGATATTAAAAGAAAGCCACGAATCAGTGTTGCGCCGATGATGGATTGGACCACACGTGACTATCGTTTTTTTGCCCGCCTGTTTAATCCGAATATCATTCTGTACACCGAAATGGTGACGACTGGTGCAATTCTATTTGGTGGTGCAGAACGTCATTTGGACTACAACCACGAAGAACACCCGATTGTGCTACAGCTTGGCGGTTCAAATCCAAAAGACTTGGCAACCTGTACTAAAATGGCGCAAGACTGGGGTTATGATGAGGTCAACCTAAATGTCGGCTGCCCGAGCGACCGCGTACAAAACAATAAAATTGGCGCATGTTTAATGGCAGAACCTGACCTGGTTGCTGAATGTATTGCTGAAATGCGCAATGCCGTGGATATTCCTGTCACTGTCAAACACCGTATTGGTATTGACGACATGCAGTCTTATGAAGAAATGCTGCATTTTGTCGATACCGTAGCTAAAACCGGTTGTGACAATTTCATCGTACATGCCCGGATTGCCTTGCTTAAGGGCTTATCGCCGAAAGAAAACCGTGATGTTCCACCTTTACGTTATGAAGATGTGCACCGTTTAAAACAAGACCGTCCAAACCTGCTGATTGAGATTAATGGTGGGGTCAAAACCTTGGCCGAAACCCAAGCGCATTTAAAACATGTCGATGGGGTGATGATTGGTCGTGAGGCTTATCACAATCCATATTTATTGGCTGAACTGGGACAATTATGGAACCTGGAAGCGCCTGACCGTTTTGATATTATGGCGCAAATGATGCCGTATATTGCTAAACGCATGCAGGAAGGTGCTCCACTTTCGATTATCACCCGTCATATTCTCGGGTTGTTCCAGAACTTGCCGGGTGCACGTAAATGGCGTCAGGCTTTAAGTGGCGGCAATGCCAAAACCCTAAAAGATGTAGAAACAGCCTTGATTAATATTCAGGAAGCCATGCAGCGTACTGAAGAATATGTCAGAGAAAATCAGGCACATCTAGCATCAAGTTGATTGCAACTATCCTCATAAAAAGTAATGCCAGCCTATTGCTGAATGGGCTGGCATTTTTTATTTAAATTATGAATAAGGCTTGCTGAAGCAAGATTTACACAGTTCATCTGACAATCACGAGATAAAACGATGTGCTTAATCTAACTTCACCCTTCCAAACCTTAAACGGTAAATGTACATTAAATTAGTGATGATTATAAACCGCATGTCCCTGATCTTTCACCAGAGCAATTTTTTTGCCTTCTACTTTGGCTTGATCCAATTTACCACTTTGAACCAATAATCTGGTTTTTTCAATCTCCACCAGCAATTGACTGTATAAAGTATCTGAGCTTGGTGCTTTTACATCATGAGCTTTTAACTTCACTTTTTTTGCATCTAAAGCAGCAGCCTTCATATTATCCAGTGCTTTTAGTGCATCCTTCTGATTATCAGCCTTGTTAAACATTTTAAAGTTTTTTCCAAGCGTCATCATATTTTGTTCAAGCGCACCGGCAAAACCCAGGCTACTGAACGACAAAGCGGCAGAAAAAATCACTGTGGCTACAGTTTTTTTGATCATGTTGATGTCCTTGTAAAGATACGTTTCAAAAAATAAGAAGCTTATTGTTACAGTTAAATTGTTCTGAACATTTGCACTTTAAGCGTTAAACATAGTGTAGATGCCATAAAAAATGCAACGGAAATGTTGCATTTTATTCTATGGTCTCGCTTTTTTTAAACAGGCTGCATTTTATGGTGCAATGCATCATGAATCGCTTCCACCAGCTGCTGGGCGATTTCCTGTTTCGATGCTTTTTCCAGATCTCGCTGCTGCATTTGATACTGCTCAGCAAAGAACACAATCATGGCATTTTCATCAGAGGCAAAACCGATGTCAGGACGTGAAACATCATTACAGGCAATCATATCCAGTTTTTTCGCCACCAGCTTACCCGCTGCATATTCTTCAACATTGCGGGTTTCAGCAGCAAATCCCACCATAAATGGACGTTTTTGTTGCTGGGCAATGGTTGCCACAA
>JADHEF010000833.1_pt1 | contig 25349 bp, 16 predicted proteins | sample 8952391 | NCBI WGS metagenome assembly JADHEF01 (sample SAMN16124439, study PRJNA663245) | bioreactor sludge metagenome | isolation source: sludge (nitrite) | place: India:Bengaluru | collected 2019-02-28 | reverse complement strand
CGGGAATCCCGCTTGACGGTATGCAGCAGGGCGGGTTAAGCTGTCTCAACACTAAAAACTTATGAAAAAACACGCTCTGGTCCTTCTCGCCTTCGTTGCCGCCCGCCTCCTTGCCGCTGCGCCCGTGCCGGAGGGAGGGACTCTGGTTATCCCTGCCAACGCCATCGCCACCCTGCGGGAGGTCTCTTCCTCGCCGGTCGGCACGCTGACGCGCGTCAAGACCGAGGGCCAGCCGTTTGCCGAGGCGCTCCGCTGCGAGATCGTCAAACACCCCGCCCACCCCTGGGACATCCAGTTCCAGTTCCGCACCACCCGCAAGATCGAAAAAGACGAGGTGCTTTGGGCACGCTTTTACGCGCACACGCTGTCAGCCAAAACCGAGAGCGGTGAGGGAACCGTCCATGTGATTTTCGAGAAGGCCGGCCCGCCGCACGACAAGTCGCTCAGTTGCGACCTGACGCTCGGACGCGCCTGGCAGGAGATCTTCCTTCCGTTCAAAGCGCAGGGCACCTACGAAGCCGGAAAAGCGGGCTCAGGCTTCCATCTCGGAGTCGGGGAACAGAGCGTCGAGATCGCAGACTTCGAACTCTACTCGTTCGGCAAAGGCTACGACATGCAGCGGCTGCCGCGCACGCGCATCTCGTACGCGGGCCAAGCCCTTGATGCGCCGTGGCGCGCGGCCGCCGAGGCCCGGATCGAGAAACACCGCAAGGCCGATCTCGCGGTTACCGTGACCGACGCCGCGGGAAAACCGCTGCCGGGCGCGAAAGTGACCGTCGCCATGAAGCGGCACGCCTTCGGCTGGGGCTCCGCCGTGACCGTCAAGGGGCTGCTGCGCCAGGATTCGGACGCCGCGAAGTATCGCGACATCATTGAGAAAAATTACACCCGCGTGGTCTTCGAGAACGACCTTAAGTGGCCCAGCTGGGACAACCCCGCCAACCATGAGAACATCCTGAAGGCCACCGACTGGCTGCGGGCCCGGAACATCGAGGTCCGGGGCCACAATCTCATCTGGCCCTCATGGAAGAACACGCCGAGGGACCTGCAGCAGCTCAAGGACGATCCCGAAAAACTGCGCCAGCGCATCAACAGCCACATCGCGAATGAGGTGAGCACCATGAAGGGCCGCCTGGTGGACTGGGACGTGATCAACGAGCCGTACAACAACAACGACGTGATGAACATTCTGGGGGACGGCGAGATGATCGCGTGGTTCAAGCTGGCACGCCAGAACGACCCGGAGGTGCGGCTCACGCTCAACGATTACGCCATCCTCTCCGCAGGCGGCATGGACAAGGCCCACCAAGACCACTTCGAGAAGACGCTGCGCTTTCTCAAGGACGGCGGCGCGCCGATCACCGGGCTCGGCATGCAGGCGCACTTCGGAGGCACGCCCACGCCGCCGGAAAAGATGCTCGCGATCCTCGACCGCTTCGCCGCTATCGGGCTCGACATCTCGATTACCGAGCACGACATCGACACCGCCGACGAAGCGCTGCAAGCCGATTTCACCCGCGATTTTCTGACCACCCTGTTCAGCCATCCCTCGGTCGTCGCGATTCTGACATGGGGTTTCTGGGAAGGCTCGCACTGGCGACCCAACGGCGCCTACTACCGGCAAGACTGGTCCATCAAACCCGCAGGCCAGGCCTGGCTCGATCTGGTGACCAAAACGTGGTGGACGAACGCGGCGCTCGAAACCGCCGCCGACGGCACGGCGCGCACGCGCGGGTTCCTCGGCGACTACGAGATCACCGTCACGCAAAACGGCAGCAACAAAACGGTCCCCGCCAAATTGACGGCAGCGGGAGCGAAGGTTGTCGTCGCCTTCTGAGCGGTTTTCAACGCGGAGGCGCGGATAAGTAGAACCATTGAATTTGTTTCCCGTCACCCGCTTTCAAGGCCTGCCAACCCCGCCCCTTATAAGCACGCGTCGAGATAGGCTCGGGAACGGTTGATCTCAGCCGTGATGGCTTGGGCCGTCTCAAGAATCGGCCCGCCGCGCGGCGTATGGTGCATGAAGATTTCCGTCCATCCTTCGAACCTGATGTCGCGCAGGGCCGCCAGCAGCGGCTTGAAATCGAGCGGGCCGCGTCCGGGCATCTGCAGGAGCTCCTGCTCGGAGGGCATCACCTGCATGCAGCCGTTGCCATGCTGCCACGCGTAGAAGACGGACAGCCCCTCGCCCAGCGACCGGATCAGGTCAGACAACAGCCGCGTGTCCTGCGGCAGATGATACGGCGCAAGCGCGACGCCGAGGTGCTTTGAAGGCCGTAACTCGACCAGCCATTTCAGCGAGTCGGGCGCTTCGATCAGATTGTTGCCGTGGTTCTCGATGGCGATCGTGACGCCCGCCTGCCCGGCCACGTCGAGCGTCGGCTTCAGCTTTTCGATGAACGCCTTCACCGCCGCCTTCAGCGGCTCTCCCGTCAGCCCTTTCGGCCCGTCGCCGCCCGTCACCAGGGTGTGGCAGCCCAGCCGCGCGGCGAGGCGCAGTTCGTCGTTCAGCTTAAAGGGCCCCAGTTTATACTGCGTGATGCAGCCGAGCCGCACGCCGTGTTGCTTGAGCAGGGCGGCAAAGCGCTCTTCGCCCAACACGTCGAGCTGTTCGCGCTGGTTGCCGTGCACTTTGGGCCAGATATCGAGGGCCGTCGCCCCGGTCTTGGCGACCTCCGGAACGATGGTCGCCACGTCCATGTAGCCGTACATGCACGACCCGAGCAGGTATCGCAGCGCAAAACCGCCCTTGGAGGGTTCAGCCGCCAACGAGCCGCTTCCGGCCAGCAGGGCGCACGAGGCAGACGACAAAAAAGCGCGACGTGTGGTTCGCATTCGATCACCCCTGTCTGCGGTTAAGCTGCGCGATGAAGGCCTTCATGTAAGGCGTGCCGTAATCATGCCAGGTCCGGCAACTGATCAGGTTGCCGTCGATGACCAGCGGCTGGTTGAGATACTCGCCGCCGACCTGCGTGATGTCGAGCGCGCACTTGGCCACGGTGGTCATCTTACGCCCCTTGAGCACACCCGCCGCCGCCACGATCTCCACGCCGTGACACACGACCGCCACCGGCTTATTGGCCGTGAAGAAGTGCTGCACCACGCGCATCAGATCCTTGTCGTAGCGCAGATACTCGGGAGCCCGTCCGCCCGAGAGGAAGAGGCCCGCATACTCCTCGGGCTTCACATCGCGAAAGGCGACCTCAGCCTTGATATGGTACCCGGGCCCTTCCTGGGTTATGTCCCACTGAATCGCCGCACCGGGCGGAACCTCATGCGTGACCATGTGGTACATCCGCGCTTCCAGGCCCGCGACGACGGCTTCGTAGCCCTCCTCCTGAAGCCGGAAGAACGGGTACAGCGTGTCGACCACTTCCGTGGCATCGCCCACGGGCATCAGGATTTTACCCAGCGGCTTCGCACCCGGCCCGGAGGCCGCCTTCTCTTCGGCCTTCGCGGAGGCCGCCCCCGCAAAGGCCAGCGCGGCCGATCCGGCGATGAGACTCTTGCACATGTCACGTCGATTCATCCTATCCTCCAATCGGTATCAGCACAACCGCAACAGATTCACGACACTCCCCGAATCCGTGTTAGCAGAAACTATACGGGGCGGGGAGATACCCGTCAAACCGATTCACTCAGAAACGTGATTGCATTGGGACAGGGTCTGAATTACACTCGAACAAATTCTGATTCGGTTGCGGGTGTGCAACGTATCACCGGGGAGACACTGAAAGAGGGGAAATCATGAGGATGCGGATCAAGCGCCGCGATTTCATGAGCGGGACCGCGGGCGCGGCCGTTTCGCTGGCTTTGGCCGGATGCGGAACGGTCGCGGGAAAATCCGGCAGCGCGCGGGCGCCTCGCTTCCGCAAGCCGGGCGAGCGCCTGAACATCGGCGTGGTCGGCGTCGGCGGCAAGGGGTGGTCCAACTGGGAGCCGATCTTCAAGATGGGCGAGAACATCGTGGCGCTCTGCGACGTGGACCGCATGCCGGTTGAGCAGGCGCTGGCCATCGTCAAAGAGCGGAACCCCGAGGCCAAAGGCTTCAGCGACTACCGGAAGATGTTCGACGCGTGCGGGAATCTGGACGCCGTGCTTGTCTCCACCCCGGACCACACGCATGCGCCTGCCGCCATCCGCGCCATGAAGATGGGCTGTCACGTGTATGTTGAAAAGCCGCTGGTCCGCACGGTCTGGGAGGCCCACACGTTCGGCAAGGTCGCCCGGGATTGCAACGTCGTGACGCAAATGGGCAACCAAGGCAGCGGCGACAACGCTTTCCGCCGGAACGTCGAGATCCTTCACTCGGGCGTTCTGGGCCCCGTGTCGAGCGTGCATGTCTGGACGCAGTCGCCGCTATGGCCGCAGGGCCTGACCCGTCCCGAAGGGTCCGATCCGGTGCCCGCGACGCTCGACTGGGACAACTGGCTCGGCACGGCTCCCACACGTCCGTACAAGGCGGGCGTGTACCACCCCTTCAAATGGCGCGGCTTTCAGGATTTCGGCGGCGGCGCGCTCGGCGACATGGGCGGCCATACGATGAACCTGCCGTTCCGCGGCCTTCGGCTCGGCGAGGTGCTGTCGGCCGAATGCCTCCGGGCCGAGGACGCGAACAGCGAAACCTACCCTTCCAAGAGCGTCGTCAAGCTGCGCTACGCCGCACGCCAAGGGCTGCCGGCGGTTGACCTCTTCTGGCACGACGGCGGTCTTAAGCCCTCTGGGGAGCTCATGCCCCAGGTCGTCGCCGCCTTGGGCGAGGTGCCGAAGAGCGGCAGTCTGTTCCTCGGTGAAAAGGGAATCATGGTCAGCAGCGGAGATTACGGCGAGACGGCCTACATCGCCTTCAAGGGCGAGGCGAAAATCAAGTCCGTCACCAAGCACGAGGCCGTGACAGGCCTGCCGCAAACGATTCCGCGCTGCGCGGTCGAAGAGCGGGCTGAGCTACAGAAGGAGGCCCGCCTGGTTCAGCGCGACGGGCGCTGGAGCATGCTGAGCATGGGGATTGCACCCTCCCGGGCGAATCACCGCTCCGAGTTCATCCGCGCCTGCAAAGGCGAAGGAACGTGTTTCTCGGACGTCGGCGTTTCCGTGCCGCTGATGGAAGGCGTGTTGCTCGGCTGCATCGCGCAGCGGATTCCAGGAAAATTGTCGTGGGACAACGCCACGCGGATGTTCATCGGAGACGACGCGGCCAACGCGTTGACGAAGCCCCACATCCGCCAGGGCTGGGAGTATTAAGACGCAACGAATGGAGGAAGGAAAACAAGGATGAAGCAAATCACAGGCTACCTGACCGGAGCGGCCTTCTTGATGGCGGCCGCCGCCTCTGCGGACGACACCCCCTTCATGAAAGGCAAACGCATGGCCGTCGGCGATTACACCAGCGGCAAAGTCTGCATCGTCGAAGCCGACGGCAACGTGAGCTGGACTCAGAAGGCTCCGAACTGCAACGATCTCTGGATCCTGCCAGGCGGCTCGATCCTTTTCTCGACCGGCCGTGGCGTCAAGGAAGTGGCCAAGGACGGCACGGTTAAATTCGAGTACAAGAGCACGGCTGAAATCTACGCGGTACAGCGCCTCGCCAGCGGCAACACGTTCGTCGGCGAGTGCACCTCGGGGCGTCTGCTTCAACTCGCGCCCGACGGAAAAATCGTGAAAGAGACCGCTCTCCTACCCGCCGACAAGCCCGGCGGCCACGCCTACATCCGCAACGCGCGCGTCCTCACGAACGGGAACTACCTCGTCGCCCACTACGGCGGACGGTACGTGGCGGAATACGCGCCGGACGGCACGGTGGTCTGGACGTTCAAGACGCCGGGCGGACCGCACAGCGTCACGCGCCTCGCGAACGGCAACACACTGATCGCCTGTGGCGACAACGGCACGCCCTGCCTGATCGAGGTCACCCCCCAAGGCAAAACCGTCTGGGAGGTGAACAACAACGACCTGCCCGGCCAGCCGCTCAAGTTCCTGACCGGCTTTCACAAGCTGCCCAATGGCAACGTGCTCATCAGCAACTGGGTCGGTCACGGCAAGTTCGGCACCGCGCCCCACCTTCTGGAGATTACGCCCGAAAAGAAGGTCGTCTGGACGTTCGCGGATCACAAAACCTTCAAGACGATTGCCACGGTGCAGGTTTTTGGCGAGGGCGATGCGCCCCTCAGCGGCGAAGGCGTGCATTGACATGGGATACAAACGCGTCGTTGAAGGTACAGGTCTGGCGTGGACTGGCAAAAGGACGAACGAGTGAACGAAGCGGAACTCATCACGACACGCGACCGACTTGACCAACTCGCCGCCCGGCTTCTGGAGGCCGACGCTGTCGCCGTGGACACGGAGTTCTTCTGGGAGCGGACGTTTTATCCCCTTCTCGGCTTGGTGCAGCTCGCGACCAGCGACGGCTGCTGGCTGATCGACACGGTGCGGCTCCGAGACATCTCCGCGCTCGGGCCCCTGTTTGGGGCTCCCGCCATCACCAAAGTGCTGCACGACGCGCCGCAGGATCTCGGCATCCTCGCCCGGGCGACCGGCACATTGCCGTGCGGCATTTTCGACACGCGCCTTGCAGCGGGCTTCGCCGGCTTCGGCGCAACCTGTTCCCTGCAAGCCCTGCTGCGCGAGGCGCTGGGCGTTGAGCTCGCCAAAGCCGAGACCCGCTCCGACTGGCTGCGCCGGCCGCTCAGCCCCAACCAGCTCCGCTATGCCGCCGACGATGTCCTGCACCTGATTCCTCTTCGGGATAAACTGCTGGCCAGCTGCGCGAACGACACGGTTCGCGGATGGCTGCGCGAAGAGCTCGCGCGGCTGGACAACCCGGCCATTTACGGCGACCGTGACCCGCGTCTCATGTATCTGCGGGTCAAAGGCGCCTCGCGCCTCGACGCACGCCAGCTCGCGGTCCTGCGCGAAATCGCCGCCTGGCGCGAAGAAGAGGCCCGTCAACGCGACTGGCCGCGCGGCCATGTCCTGCCGGACAACCTGCTGGTCAACGTCGCGCAGAGCAGCCCAAAGGATGGACGCTCGCTGGCGCACGTGCCGGAGTTTCCGAACACTATGCCTGCCGAAGTCAACGCCCGGTTGCTGGCCGCCATCGCGCGCGGGCTCGCGCTTTCCGATGACGCGTGCCCTGAGCCCGCCGCCAGCGCCGATTTTGCGACCAAGCGGGCGCTCAAGCCCCAGAGCAACCGCCTGCTGGAGCATATCGCGGCCGCGTGCGCCGCCATCATTCCGGCCCGACAGCAAAGAGATCACAAACGGCGTCACGACCCTCGTGCCCGGCGAAAACCTGAAATGGTCGGCTCCGCTCGGCACACAGGCTTACGTGACACCCGCCGTTTCGCAAGGCAAAGTGTTCATCGGCGCCAACGACGCGAAAGTCGATGTGCCGCGCTTCTCCCGGACCAAAGGCAGCGTTTTGGACTGCCTCGATGAAACCACCGGCAAGCGGCTGTGGCGGCTCGTCATCCCCCGCCTCAAAACGCAAAACAAGCTGTTCAATTTCGACGACCTGGATCTGGGCCTCTGTTCATCGCCAACCGTGGAAGGCAACCGCGTCTACGTCATGGGAAGCCGCGGCGATGTGCTCTGCCTCGACCTGAACGGCCAAGCGGACGGCAACGAAGGCCCGTTCACAGACGAGGGCCGTTACATGTGGGATACGCGGACCTTTCCCGACAAGCCGGGTCGCTTCGACAGCACCAACGAGCCGCCCTTGCCGGCACCTGTCGCGCTGCAGCCCGGCGACGCCGATATCGTGTGGTGCTATGACTTTCTCAGGGAGCTGGACGTCTGGCCGCAAGATGCGGTTGATTGCTCCCTCCTGGTTTACGGCGATTACCTCTACGTCTGCCCCTGTAACGGCGTGGACAAGTCGCACAAAAAGATTCCCTCGCCGAACGCCCCCAACCTGATCGTATTGGATAAACGGACCGGCGCGCTCGCGGCGGTGATCGACAAGCCGCTCGGCACCGCCGTTTTTCATGGCGACTGGTCCTCTCCGACGCTGGCCCACATCAAGGGCCGAGACCTGATCGTCTGGGGGGGCGGCGACGGCATCTGCTACGCGTTCGACGCCCGCTTCGAACCGGGCAAGGACGGCAAGCCCGGCACGCTGAAGCGGGTCTGGTGGTTCGACTGTAATCCGCCCTCCTACCGGGTCAAAGACGGCGCGCGGTTACCGTACAACAAAAACGGACAAGGGCCGAGCGAAATCATCGCCACACCGGTCGTCGCCGACGGCCGCATCTATGTGGCCGTCGGGCAGGATAGCCGCCACGGGCCCGGCAAAGGCTGCCTCTCCTGCATCGACGCTACGCTGACTGGCGACATCACGAAATCCGGCAAAGTCTGGCAGAACCTGACTGTGGACCGCAGCTTCTCGAGTGCGGCGGTCACCAAAGACGGGCTGGTCTTCATCGCCGACTATACGGGGATTCTGCGCTGCCTCGACGCCGACAGCGGCAAAGAGTACTGGTCACACGACCTCAAGGGACGCGTCTTCTGTTCGCCGCTCTGCGCAGACGGCAACGTCTACATCGGCACGGAAGCGGGAAGGCTGACGGTGGCCGCGGCGACACGTGAGAAGAAGATTCTCAACGAGATCCGGTTCGACGGGCCCATCTACGCCACGCCCGTGACCGCAAACGAGGTGCTTTACATCGCCTCGCAGCGGACCCTTTACGCGTTTCAAAGCCCTTAGGCTCAGCCCAAGATGGTGCGCACCACATCGGCCGCCGTGTAGTCCACCTTCTCCGGCGTGCAGAAACGCCCGACGTTGACGAAGTCGTCGCCCAGCGTGACGATCCCCGGCTCAAGCGTGCCGTCCGAAAGAACCTGGCCCAGACCGATATTGCCGAAGAGCCCGTTGCAGATGCACTTGCGACCCACCGTCTCTTCGAGCTTACCGCCTTTGGCCACATAGGCCTCGACCGGTTCCGCAGGACAGCGGTACCCGATCGTGCCATCCGCCTTGCGGTAAGCCTCGCGCAGGTAGCCCAGATCACATATTCTGCGGCGCGCCCCGTAGACCTCCGCCTCCGAAAGCGACCCTTCCAACTGCGCGACCTTGAAGGGAAAACCCGTCGGCGAGGCCAGCGGATCCGTGAAAACGCGTCCTTTGCCTGCCAAGGCCTTACGGATCAGGGCCCGCCGCACGTCCGGCTCCAGCCCCGACTCCTCACAGAGCGCGAACGGCGTGCCGACCTGCACACCCGCAGCCCCTTTTGACAAGGCCGACTGAAGCGCTTCCGGCGAACCATACGCCCCGCCCAGCCAGAACGGCAGCCCGACCTTGCACATCGCCTCCAGATTGACCACGTCGCGGGCGCCGTAGATCGGCTGCCCGTCCTCCGTCAAATGCAACTGCCCGCGCGGGGGCGCATTGTGTCCGCCCGCCGTCGGCCCTTCGATCACAAAACCTTCCACGCTGCCGCTCGCCCGGCGCAACAGCATCGTGGCCAGCGAGTCGGAAGAGATGATCGGCAGGAAATCCGGCCGCGACAAAGTCGGCAGCTTTAAACCCTCCTCGATAAACAGCGAGGGATCGAAAACCCGCTGACAATCCGTCTCCGGCGTCGCGCCTTGCACGCGGATCGTGTAGGTGGCGGCCTCATGCCGCGACAACGCGTCCAACACGCCGGGGAACTCCACCGGGATGCCGGCGCCCACGATCACAACCGCCACGCCCGCCAGCATGGCGCCGTAGGCGGAAGGCAAATGCGGCAACTGGATCTTTTCGAGATAATTGATGCCCACAGGATTCGCGTGCCCCTCGCGCGCCAGAAAGACCTCCACAAAATTGGAGACGATGCACAGCTCGTCGCACCACCTGCTACTCTTAATCAAGATTTTTTCGGCAGGCTTGTACGGCTCATCCGGCTTCTTGCCGCCCGGGACAAAGAGAACGTCCAGCATGCGCTGGGCCATTTGCGGAAAGGGGAAGTGCGCGAGCGCCCTGCGGACGTCGCCGCCCAGATCGCCGTCTTGCAGCCGACGGGCAAACACCTGATCGAGCCCGGTTCCCGACACGACGCCGAGCTGGCCAAGCCTGGAAACCGCCTGGGCCAGCCGCCAGTTGGAGACGCCGACTCCCATGCCGCCTTGAATGATTTTTGGAAACGCAATATGCATGATACCTTCACCTGAACAACCGGCCACGATCCATTGCAGCCGCAAAACGGTGCAACCCGTCTAAACAATTTCAACTACTTTAACAGGGTTCGGAAAATTGTCTATCCATTTCTGCGGATGCCGGATTACAGTTTGGTCAGAAAAACGAGCGCCTAACTGCATCACCGGCCAGCCGCCCGGGCCAGTGCCTGGAGATACCCGTTCGCGAAGAGTCTTCCGAGCGTTCCATATCCCGGCACATAGCCCGGCTCGGCGCCTTCCCCCTCCATGGCCGGCACGTGGTCGCAGCGGAACGGCACGTCGAGGCCAAGCTCACGGTAGGTCCGGAACAGCGCCAGCTGGTCGGTATCGCCCTCGTCATGGAAAAGCTCCACGAAATCGTCCGCCGTGCCGCGCACATCGCGCACATGCACAAAGGCGATGCGCGTACCGAAGTGGCGCGCCGCCGCCTCAAGGTTGACACCCATGAGCTTGAAGTTCGCCTGACAGAAAGTCACCCCGTTTTCGCGGCAGGGCGCCAGCGCATAGGCCCGGTCATAGGCCTCCATGGTGCCGAAGATGCGGGCCATGCCGCCCAACGACGGCAGCGGCGGATCATCCGGGTGCAGGGCCATGCGGACCCCTAAGCGCTGCGCCTCGGGCATCACAGCCTTCAGGAAGAACGCGTAGTTTTCCCACACCTGAGCCGGAGTCAAGAGCGTCCCCGGCATGAGCGTTTGGTTTTCCGCCAGCCGGAAATAGGTGGCCTTGGCACCGCCGCGCCCCTCGCGCTCGCCGGTGCGGTGCCAGCCGGTGCCAACCATGAAGTTGTAGCAAAGCAGCCCGATACCCAGCTCAGCCATATGCGCGAGCAGCATCCGGTAGTGCTCCAGCGTTTCCTCGCGGCCAGGCAGCCCGAGCTTGAGTCGCGACATGTCGAACGGATCGCCTTCCAGGGCCACCACGCGCAGGCCGGCCTTGGCAAGATCGTCCACCACGCCCGCCAGCGCGTCGCGGTGCCACGGCTCCGGACGTCCGGTCAATTCGGGTGCGACTTTCACGACCACCTCCGTAATGCCCATCTGGAGACATAGCTTCCACAGCCGGTGCGGCCGCGGCGGAACGAACTCTATCAGTTTCATCACATTATTTTACCAAGATCGGGAGAGGGGTTCACGTAGGATTTTCCCGCCTGTCGGCAGGCTCATTGACGGGTTGCGGCCGGCTCACCTGCCGTCTGGTCCGGCTGTGAGCGGACCGCCAGGCTGGCCTTCGAGAACAGCACACGCTGCCAGGGAAATTTTTCGAGCGTGGCTTCGAGCCGCTCCGGAAGATCGCTGCCGGGATTGGAGCGGATCAGCGTCAGCGGCAGGAACACGTTCGTGAAGTCGAACGGTTTGATCTGCTTGTGTGCCCAAGCGCGCTCCCGCGTATAATAGGGAATCATCCACGTCAGCGCGGCACGCAGGCTCCGGCCCTCCCCGCTCCGCCAATTCCACAAATCGATGCCCTGCTCGCTGCCCACCCGGGCAACGCAGGCATAGGCCAAGAGGTTGTACGTACAGTACGTGAGCGAAAGCGTGCGCCGCAGTTCATGCGGCTGCGCACCGTCGGCCTCCAGTTGCGTTGCGATCCGCCGCTTCGTGCAACGGGCAATCTGATCGCGGACGATTTCCGGACGTCCGCAGAACGCCGCGAAGCAGACCACCTGGGCGTCAAACCACGTGCCGTGGTTGTTGGCCGCGGCCTCTTCCTGTTTGCCGAACGCGCTGCCGCACAGCCAGTCCAGATACTGCGACGTCCAGGCCTTCAGCGCGGCGAGATGCTCGGGACGCCACGCTTCGTTGAAAGCCAGATGGGTGACGGCGTCGAAGAGAAAAATCAGCGACGTGGTATCGATAATCCCGATGGCGCGCCCGTCGCAGACGCCGGGAATGAATTGGGCGTAGCGCAGATTCGGGTTCATGCGGGTCGCCTCGTCCAGGAACCAGGCGCGGAGGAGCACCCCGGCACGACGGGCATGCGCCGGGGAGTCCGCGACTCGCGCGTACAGAATCAGTTGCGGCACCGCGCGGCACAGCGACTCCAGCTTCGCGTTATCGTATTCGTAGACCGCCGGATTGACCTCCCCGTCCTTATTGATCCAAGGCAGCCCGTCCGGCTTGGCCGGATTCGGCCAACTGTACACCGCGAGGCTTGTGTAATCGTGCGGATTGCCGCTCGGAGCCACATGCTTTTTTCCCGAAACGATGTTGATGACTTCCCCCGTCAGCCAGCGGTCAGCCTCGGCCTCCAACTGTCGGCGCGCCTGAGGACGGGCGTTTATGTCCTCCCGCACCTGCTTCCAGGTCGCTTCACTGCTCAACAGGGCGACCTTGTCGAGCCGGCCCGCAGTGCCGCAGACCGGTGCGGCCTGCCCGACGGCAGCCGCACGCGGCGCTTCGGCGGCCAACAGGGCCACATTCACACACGTCAGAGCCGCAACCCGTAAGCCGCACCTACCCGCGTTCATTTTCGGCACCTAGGCCTTCCTTTATGCAGCCGTCCCCTTACCGGTCACTCCAGATACCTTTTCAACTGGACGAAGTTGAGAAGGAGCTCCTCGCCGGGCTTGGCGGCCGCATCGGTGAAGGCGAAGGCCTGCTCAGGCGACGCGGCCCGGAAAACGATGCGGTTGAGATTGATCTTGGCGACATTGTCATTGTGCTCGTAACGCCCGCCCTTACGCCGGTCGATATGGACAAAGCTCTTGTCGGCGATCCGCTCGACGCCTTCGAGTTCCACATCGATGCCGTAGCGGCGCGGGTTGTTTTTCTTCCCGATGAGATCCTTGCGGTCGGCGGTCACGAATTGCAGGCAATACGCTTGGCCGACCTTCAGGCCGTGTGCGGTCTGGCTGATGCGGTTTGTTGCCGCAGGCGAGCGAGTCATCACGCAAACCGTGTCGCCCGCGCTGCCCCCGCCCCAGCGTCCCTGGCTGTTCTTGCCATAGCCTGCAAGCGTCTCTGCGCGAAGGGAGCCTTCGGCGGCCGGCGAGAGCGTCCAGCCCTTCAGCCCGTCCGCAAAATCGCCGTTCGTCAAGAGGCCCGGATTGTACGTGAACCCGTAACGGGGGGAGAGCATCTCTCGGTTGCCTTCCACCGCATAGTGGCGCATGAGCTTGAACGACCAGCGCGCCAGCTCTTCGTCGCCGTAGTACGTACCCCAATAGCCGGTGGTGGCAAGGTCTTTGAAAGCCGGGCTGTTCGCGATCAGATTGACCTGCATGTCCAAGAAATATTTGAAGTCCACCGCCGGATCATGCTCCAGCGAGATGATGGGGATCTGGTTGAAGTTGCCGAAAATGATGCCGGTTCCGGCGGCAGCGCCGGGATAGAAGGCGTTAAAGCGGCGCATGGTTTCGCCGATCATGTCGTCCAGATACGCGGCGGCGGCCTTTTCATCTTTCTGCGGATGGCAATACGCCTCGAACAGCAGGCGGCCGCGGCCTTTGGAGGCGTTGAGACAGGCCGACATGAAATCCGTGTGCAGCGACGAGATGCCGGGCTTGCCGACGATCCACGTGTAGACCAGACGGTTCTCCGGATTTTTCAGCGCCCACAAGGCTTTCGTGTAGATGTCGATCGTCGCGCGGCCGAAAAAGAGTTCGTCGCTGGTGAAGCCGTCGTACTGAGGCTGGGTCATGCCCGCGTGCCTCTCCATTCGCGCTTGAACATTCGCGGGGTTGTCGACGGGCGCGACGTTGAAGTTGGCCAGCCATTTGAGGCCGAGCGCTTTCGCTTCGGGGAGAGCGTCGCCGGGCAGAGCGCCGCCATTCAGCGTGGTCACGGCGCAGAGGATGTGCCGCTTCATGAAGGCCCAGTCGTAAGGGCCGTTCTCTTTGACCTGAGAATTCGCGCAGGGCGGATAGTTGAAGATCTCGGGGATGGCGCGCACGAGAAGACGCGCGTCTGCGGTGACGCCGCTGACGGTGACGCGATGTTCGCCCAGGGCGAGTTCGCGAAACGCCTCCAGCCGGTCTGTGGCGGCCGTGATCACGTTGTCCCATCCGTCTAAAGTGACCTTCAGGTCCGGCGCGGGCGAGGTGGCCGTAAGCGCGACGAAGACCCAGCCGTCACGGGGCGTGACGAAGCTGAACGTTTGCGGCTCCCGGCTAAGGCCGAGCGGCTGACAGAGAAGCTCGGAAACGAGATTGTTCAGCGGCTTGACGGCGCTGCGGTCGATTTCGGGCCGAGCGACGACGCTGACAGGATAGGCGACATTGAGAAGCGTCGCACGCGTCTCCCGGTGGCGCAGGACGGCTTCGAGGGTGTAATCTCCGCAGACAAGGCCGGCAAGCCTGACGATGACCTTGCCCGCGACCGGCGTCACCGTCTGCGGAGGCATCCGGTTGCCGCCGACGGTCACGAGGCATTCGTAGTCCTCCGGCTTCCCGGGCAGCGAGCCATACAGCTTGAAGGTCAATTCGGGCTTGGCCAAGGGGATTCTGTTAAGAAGGGGGCTGAGGGGAATGAGCCGGGGAACGGAGACAAGGGCCATTTGGGAGGTCGAGCCTTTGCGCGCCTCTTCGCTGACGGCCTCAAGTTTTACATCGGCGAAAGCGATCTCGCCCGTCAGGTCCACCGCAAACAGGGCCACACCGTACTCCTTGTTATTCGAAGGGAACAGCGTGAAGGTCTTCTTCCGGAAGGTCCATTCCGAGTCGGCCGGCAACTCCTTCAAGCCGACATCGTTTATCCACCCTCCGTTGTGTACGATCAGCCCGGCGTTGCGGCTCTTGAAGCCCCTGGTCCTGATAAAGGCGCTGAGCGTATAGGTTCCGCCAGCCACCAACGTCAACCCCTGCTGACGCGCGCTCGCATCACCGGTCAGAGAGCCGTCGCCCTTCAGGACGATGGCGGCCTTCTTGCCTTCGGGGCCGCCGGTGCGCAGAAAGCTCACGGTCTTGGCAGAGCTCGGGCTCCAGAATTCCGGAAACTCAACCTGCTCGGCGTCGAAGGTCCCGTTGATGAGCAGGTTCTCCCCTGCGGCGACCGCCGCATGTGCCGTTGCCGACAGAAGTGTGACACCCCAAAGCGCGAACCACGTTTTCATTTGATCGTTCCCCCTGTTTAACGTCCATTCAGGCCGCTTTCAACCTGTTCCCCGATCAACAGAGCGTATCATTTTATATCTCGCGAAACAACACGCTCCTTTTTCAGCTGGATGGCCGTTCATCACTGACGGACTTCTTTCGCCAACAGCAACACGTCGCCCGTTTTTTTCAGCGTCTGGGTCACGTTCAGAATCAGGCAACCCTGATACCAGTCTTTCCACTTGCCGGCACAGTAGCCCTCGGCCAGTTCCGGAATCTTCTCAAAGGCCTCTTGCGCCGCCTCCAGCGACCGGACGCACGACGGCCTATCGCCGAGATCCAGCGCTTCTTGCGCCACCAGAAGAGCCTCCAACCACGCACTCATCTGCCTCATGATGTCACTCGGATAAATCAGATTGTCATTCAGAAACGCAGCCTCCTCTTTCGGCAGCCGGACGACCGCGGCACGCGCGTGCAAACCGGCCAGCTCAAACCCCAGCCGCTGCGCCGCAAGCCGCTTGACCGACTCGCGCCGTCCTAAGGGCTTCGGAAACGCGTCGCTCAAGCCTGCCCAGAAAGCATCGGTCTCCTTCGGCTCCACGCTGTTTATCGCACCGTACGCGAGCAGCTCCGGCTCCGTGCCCGCGCCCGCCCGCTTGGCGGTCAACTTGGCGCTCAGCTGCGCGAGGGCGGTGCCTCCGGAGTAAAGGAGCTGGCCGTCCAACAGAAACGGCACCTTCTGACTGTCATGGATTTGATACGCGTTGAAAAAGATCTTGTAGGCCTCAACAAGTTCAGAGCACTTGACCGAGAAACGGTCCTTGACCCACGTGTCCAGCCAGCGGTCAGGGTCGTAGCTCTCCATCCGCCAGGTCATCTTCGCGGTCGCGTCGATGCCAAGAACGAATTCCCGCACATTGGAAACATTGAAAATCGCATACTCCCCCGCTCCGCTCCGGACCGCCTCCTGAAGCAGCGCAAACGTTTTGTGGGGAGGAACAGCCTGCGCCAGATGCGGCCCGCAGCCGATCAGCGCATGGTGGTAATAGACCCCGTACGTGTTCGCGGGGTTGCGCGGCGTCTCGTAAAAGTCCCGCTGCCATTTCCAGCCCGGCGAGTTGTCGGCGAAGACGACGGTCGCGCCTTCCGGGATCTTCAGCAAGCCCTTCCGGTTCAACACCGCGCCTTCGGCCCACAGCGTCGTGGACATGAACCGCGGCTGCCGCGGACAGACCTCATCCAAGATCTTGACTTGAGCCGCCATCGCCTCGGAGATGATCCGTCCCCGGTCCGCCTCCGACTGGGGCGTGCTTGCGTCCGCCTGCCACATCGGCGTATCCCCTTTGCCGCGCAGCCCGAGCTGCCAGACCACATTCGGGTAGGTTGCCCATTTCTTCGCGTAGACACGCCAGACCTCACGCACCTCCTCGGGCTGGCTGACATAGGAGTATTTCAGCTCCTTTCCTCTCGCCTTCCAATAGTTGAAATAAACCCAGGCGCTGACGCCGAGCGGCTCTTGATGGTGCATCGACAAAAACAAGCCGCGCCGGGCACATTCCTTGACCAGCTCTTCCTCCGCCGGATTCAGAATATCGATGAAGCTGGCAGGGATCACCAGATTGCAGCGACAGCGCACCAACGCCTCGGCAACCGCCCTTAACACTTCGCGGTGCATGATCTTCGAATAGAACTTATACGGGAGGACACGCTCGCCGCCGAGCTTCCAAAACGTCAGCAAATCCTCATCATTGATGAACCACCCGCGGAACCGGAACGCGGGAGAACCCGAAACCAGCGCGACCTTATCCCAGCGCAAACCGGCGCGTTTCGCAGGTTCTCTGCCCGACCAGAAAAAGAGAGGGTCCACCTTCAGATACGCTTCGATGAACGCATAGACGCCGAACATCGTGCCCCGCGCGTCACCGCCTTCAATGACCAACCGGCCCCCCGTCCCCTCGACGCGATAACTCTCCTCCACACGTCCCCGCAATAGCCGCACGTTTCGCACGCGTGTCCGCAGCCGGTCACGCGTTCGATCCATCCGTTCGGGAACTTCGCGTTGTCGATGCCTCTCCCGCCCATGACGGGCACGTAAGACGGCTCGCACAAGGTCAGCAGGTTCCCGTCGAAGCTCCGCCGCACATAGGCCTCCACCACGCGCCGAGGATCGTCGTGCATGCGCGTAGCCAGCTTCATGACCCCCGTCACCCCCTTATAGAAATCGACGTCTTCCGGCCTGATCCAGGTGTTCTGCAAGAGCCGGGCCTGGTTCTCAGGGTTTTCAATGTACGCCCAACAGGGACTTGGATATTTCCGTGCCGCATGGTCCTTTTCCGCAAGCTCGCTTTCGTGCGCCACGCGGTTGTCGTGATCGGTCTGCCACGGGCAGTGATAGAGGCATCCGCTGTTCGCCAGCAGGTGGATCTCTTTGCCGCGCGCGTCACACCACGCCCTCAGGCGCCGCAGGCCGGCGATATCGCGGTTGAGCTCCTTGGCCGCATAGAAACTGTCAAACAGCGGGCTCAGGCATTCCATGGCCCGCGTTGAATAGAGCCGCATATTGACCGACGCCCGCAGTTCGAGCTCCGGGAAATGCGCGCGCAGCGTTTCGGCCACGAACGGCGAGACGGTCGTGACACAGGCGAGTCCCAACAGGTCGCGCACTTCCCGCACGTTCTGAAGGATGTAGGATTCAAAGGCTTTGGAGGTCGCCTCTTTGCCGTAACAGGATGCGTTGTATAGCAAGACCGGCCGCACGCCCATCTCGACGATCGCGCGCATCTCGTTCCAGAAAACCTCCGCCACCCCGTCCACGACCGCTCCGTTCCGGACACCCAGCGACCCGCGCCCGCTGGGATCGCCGGGCATGGCAAAATAGCACTCCGCAATCTCCTCCCGAAAATCGCGGATCACCTCCACCATCGACTCGCGCTCGGTCGGCAAACGGTATCCCACAGCGAACTTCAAGGCGCTCCTCCTTTCCGCAAGGGCGGACCCCCTCCCCACACCCAGCTTCAATCCGCCTCTTTGGCTTTCGGCGCCGCCCCGGTTTTCACGTCCACCGCCTCACCCTTCACGGGCGTTCCCGCCGACGCGTTGGAGAGCGTCACCGGGCCGATGTTCTCGCCCGCCTCCGCCACACGGCGGTTTTCCGGACTCGACCAGTCCACCGTCCAAGGCCGCTCACGCCGGAACTCCTTCCTGAACGTGTTCTTCAGCACGTTGCGCTTCTCCATGCTGACCATGCAAGCCCGCACGCACCCGCGTCCGCCGCACACCGCCTGCCCCGTATTGTAGAGGTTGGATGGCTTCTTCACGAACGGCGAATATTGGCTCGCGGTGATTTTCTTGCCGTACATGGCCTCGGTATAAAATCCTTTGTCATCGGGGTTCTCGACCACCTTGCCGCCGCGAAACGCGATGTCACACGCCTTGCAGTCCAGGTCGCTCCATTCCACCGTCTTGCCTTCGAGGACGACCTTGACCGTCTTGTCGCGGGGAATCGCCTGCCCCGGGCAATGCACGGTACACGCCATGCACCTGTCGCACAGCTCAGGCCCGCTGTAGATCGGATCGGGCTCCAGTTCCAGGTCGGTCAGGATGAGTCCGACGCGGCAGCGCGGCCCGAACTGCGGCGAGAGGAACATCTTGCTGAAGCCGATCTCGCCGAGCCCGCACAGGTAGGCGCCGATGCGCAGGTGCAACATCACGTCCGGCGCGGCCTTGCCCGGCGCGACCGGCACGCTGTAACCCGCGCGCGGCGCACCCTCGTTGTCGATGCCGCGCCAGTCGCTCTGGTGCCCCATCGGGATCGCCTCGCTTCCGTCGTCCTCGATCATGCGGCAGAGGTTCATCACCACCATCGGCATAAAGAGGTAGGTGATGCCGCCATAGCCCATGGAGGAGTAGTTGCTGAAGAAGGTGCCCTCTTCGACCCCGCGCAGGCTGCCGCGCATCACGCGGAAGACCAGGCCGATGATCGACTTGCACTCCGGCATGATTTGTTTGGGGTCCATCTGCAGCGGCGCACCCTTCCACCGCTCAATGTTCCCGATCCCGATCGCATCCGCACCCAACGCGAGCCCGCGCTGCTTAATCATCTCTGACGTCACCCTGTTCATTCCATACTCCTCATTTCCACTTACGAGCGCCTTCGCACCCGCCAACCCAAACCGCCTGCAAGCGCACAACAGACCGTGCCTGCCGCAAGCGTCATCCGTCCGCTCGGCAACGCGAAATTGAATAGGCTGATACCGACAAACAGCAGCCCGCTGAGCCCGAGCGTGACCGCGAAGAGGGTCATGATCGCCCGGTGCGCGTGCGGCGAGGCGGCAACCGCTCCCTCGCTTTCACAGACCGGCGTCGCCAAGCGTTTAAAGAAGGCCGCGACGCGCTGGCGATAGGCCGCATTCCGGCTCTCTCCCACGCCCGATATGAAGAGCACGTCCAGACAGATCAGCATCTGACAGAACGTGGCTGACTCCCAATTAAAGCCCGGAAGCCCTTTCAGGAAGAACCCCGCGGCGATTCCCGCCACAATCGACGCGATCGCGCCCCACGGTTTGGGCCTCCGCCACAGCACGCCGCACAGGAGCGGCACCACCAGCGGCACGCCGATCAGCCCCATCAGGGTCTTATTCACCTCGAACGCGCCGCCGAAACGCTGCACCTGCGTGGCCCCGCAGATGATCAGCGCGCCGAGCAGGACGGTCATCACCCGCGCGACAATCATCTGTTCCCGGTTCTCGGCCTGCGGCCGGAAAAGCCGCCGGTAAATGTCGCGCGTCAGCACGCCGGCCGTCACGTTGTATTCCGCGCTCAGCGTCGACATGGTGGCGGAGAGCATGGCCGCGATCATCAGCCCCATCGCCCCGGGGGGCAGCAGCCGTTTGCAGACGCTGACATAGGCCTCTTCGGGATTGGCGAGACCGGGAACCAGCACCGCCGCCGCGATCGCCGGCAGCAGGAAGATGACCGGGCAGATAAAGAACAGCGCCGCGGACATCACGCCCATCTTCCGCGCAGCCCGCTCATCCTCCGTGCAATAGAAGCGCTGGATGAAGGCCCAATTGCCGTTATACTTGATAAGCACCATCGCGTAGTAGACAAACAGGAACCAGAATCCGCCCTTGGGTCCGTGCGTCCAGGTGAAGTGCTCCGGCAGCGCGGCGGCCAGCGCACCGAAGCCGCCGACCGCATTCAACGCCAGCGGCACCATAACGGCTGTGATCATGAGCAGAATCGCGCACTGCACCGCATCGGTCACCACCACGGCCCAAAGCCCGCCGATCATGGTGTAGACGATCACGATGCCGCCGGAAACCGCGATGGCCTGAGTCATCGAACAGCCGAGGGTCCCCGAAATGAACACGCCCAGCGCATAGAGCCGCACCATGTTGTCGAGAAGCCGGAAGCCGACTCCGCCCCACGAGGTGAGCTGGCGCACCGCGGAACTGTAGCGCTGTTCCAGATACTCGACAGGCGTCACCAGTCCTGCCCTCTGCCAGCGGTGTGCCAGAAACGCCGTGCCCAACAGCGTTGCGGGAACCGCGCTCCAGAGGATCAAAACCGCCACCAGGCCATCCTTGTAGGCCACACCCGCGTGCGCGACGAAGACGAACGTGCTCACCATCGTCATGTAGTTGCTGACCGCGCCCAGGTGCCACGGCACGGCGTTGCCGCCCGCGAAATATTCTTTCACGTTCTTGACGTACAGCCCCAAAATGCCGCCGATGCCGGCCATCAGGACCAGATAAATCGCAATCGCGGTATAATCCAGCGCCACCAGACCGTTCGTCATTTTTCGTTTTCTTTCGCCAGCGTCAACACGTCGCGCGTCTTCTTCAGCGTCGACGACACATTCAGTTTCTTACAGCCGCGATACCACTCTTTCCACGGACCGTGGCAATAGCCCTCGGCCAAGACAGGAATCTTCGAAAACGCCACCTCCGCCGCTTCGAGCGCCCGCACGCACTCCTTCCTGTCGCCGAGGTCCAGCGCTTCGTGCGCCACCAGGAGCTTTTCCAGCCAGGCACTGACCTGACACATGATATCGGCCGGATAGCACAGGTTGTCCCGCAGAAAAGCGGCTTCGTCTGCCGGCAGCTTCGCCTCAGCCGCGCGCGCATGGAGCAGCGCCAATTCGAAACCAGCTTTTTGCGCCGCGACGCACTTGACGGTTTCGCGCCGTCCAAGAGACTGCGGATGCATGTCGCTCAACCCCGCCCAGAACGCGTCAGACCCCTTTGACTCCGCGCTTTTCGTCAACCCGTAAGCGATTTTCTCCGGCTCCGTGCCGGCCCCCGTCCGCTTGGCCTTCAGCGCCTTGCTCAGCTGGCCGAGGATGCTGCCGCCCGCGCCGAACATCTGCCCGTCCATCAGAAACGGCACCTGCTGAAGGTCGTGTATGCGGTAGGCGTTGAAGTAGATTTTGTAAGCGCTCCCGATGTCGGTCGGAGCGCTGGGAAACCGCTCCTTCACCCATGCGTCCAGCCACGCGTCGGGATTGAAGCCTTCCATCCGCCACGTCATTTCGGCGGTCGCCTCAAGGCCCAGCACAAACTCGCGGACGTTGCCGACATTGAAGATGGCATAGGTTCCCGCGTCCTTTTCGCAAGCCTTCAGCAACATCTCAAAGGTCTTGTGCGGCGGCACCACCTGCGCCAAATGCGGCCCGCTGCCGATCAGCCCGTGATGGTAATAGACGCCATAGCTGTTGCCCGGACGACGCGGCGTCGCGTAGAAATCCTGCTGCCACTTCCAACCCGGCGAGTTATCGGCGAAAACGATGATGGTTCCCTCCGGGATCGACAGCAGCCCCTTCTGATTCAGCACCGAGCCTTCGGCCCACAGCGTCGTGGACATGAACCGCGGCGCCGCCCGCTGCGGGCAGACCTCGTCCAGAATCTTAACCTGCGCCGCCATCGCCTCGGAGATGATCCGACCGCGGTCCGCGTCCGACTGCGGCACGTTCGCATCGGCCATCCACATCGGACGGTCCGCGACGCCGCGGAGCCCGAGTTGCCAAATCACGTTCGGGTACTCGGCCCAGCGCTTCGCATAGGCGCGCCATACCTCACAGACCTCGGCCGGATGGCTGAAATAGGAGTATTTGAGCTCCTTGCCGCGCGCCTTCCAGTAATTGAAATACGAGAAGGCGCTGACACCCAGGGGCTCGACATGGTGCTGCGACACGAAAACGCCCCGCCGCACACACTCCTCCACCAGCGCCGCCTCGGGCGGATTCAGAATATCGATGAAACTCGCCGGGATGATGAGATTGCACCGGCTGCGCACGAGCGCCTCAACCACCGCCCGCAGGGCCTCACGGTTCACGACCTGCCCGTAGTACGGATAATCGATGTTACGTTTGCCGCCGCTGTCCATCCACTCAGACAGCAGGTCCTCGTCGTTGACGAACCAGCCGCGGAATTTGAACGACGGAGAGCCGGAGACCAGCGAAACGGAAGGCCACTTCAATTCCATACGCTTGCGGGGTTCAACGCCAGACCAGAATCCCAGCGGATCGACCTTGAGAGCCGCTTCGATGAACGCGTACACGCCGAACATCGTTCCACGCGCGTCGCCGCCCTCGATAACCAGCCGGCCGCCCTTTGCCTCCACGCGGTAGCTCTCCCAAGGGCCGCCCGCCTTTGTGCCGATCATCACGCACGCGCCGGCGGGGGCCGGGCCGTCCGCGAGGACGTCAGGCCGCTTGCCGGTGATTTTCTGCACGTCCGACGCGAGATCCTCGGCCGCCAGCCGCACGTATCCGGGCTCACCCGCCGCCACAAGGATCGGCGCGACGCGCTCCGCCGTCACAAGCTCAAACCCCTCTGCAAAGGCCAGGCCCGCGCACAGCAGCATCCCTAAAAGAAAACCCTCTTTCATTCAATCTCCCCCGCCCGACACAAACGGCTTCCCGATCCCGTCAAGACCTCCGTTTCGAGAATGACGCGATAAGCATACCGCTCCTCACGCACTTTCAGCAATGGCGATATTGGGAACTGCGGGTGTCTTTTTCGGAACGGGCTCCGCGTTGGAGCGTAGGCCAAGGACGCAGCACGGCAGGGACCTGCAAGGTGGGACGGCGGCAGAGTACCGACTGCGGCATGGACCGACTGGGCGCTCTGCCGGGCACGCACCCACATTGTCCCCAAACCGCGCGACTCCGCGTCTGCCGCAGGACTGGAAGATGGCGCATGGATGCGGGCAGAAGGAGAAGTTCATTAGTGCATTAGTTCATTAGTGCATTAGTTGAGGCTGCGGGAAGGAAATGCGGCAGTGCCCTATCTGACACAGAAACCCTCTTGCCTAGACTTGGGTTGTGGACGAAGACCACTGTCGTTGAGATGGTGGAGAGAAGGGGAGACGTTCATTCGTGCGGAAGTTGGAGGGAAGCATGATGAAACGCCGCCAAGTCGGGCATACTTGCGCGTCGTTTCAACTTGGAACGGTTCCAAGTTGAGCGGTGGAATAGGACGGCGAAAAGGATGAAGGCTAAAAGAGAAAATGATACAGAATGAAACAAAATGTTACACTTTTCGGCAATTCCCACAAACAAGAAGAGGCTTTTTCATGGGATGCAGACCCGCCCAATAAATATTTATAAGTTATTTACTATAAGACAGTTAACTACTTTATAAGGGGCACAAAACGTGGTCCGATTTTGGCTGCTGAACCTTTTTTTACTCGGGAAATGTGTCTCACGACTGCCGTAAGGGCCTTTTGGGTTGAAATGCTACCGGCATGGACCGGCTGGGCGGTTTGTCGGGTACGCCGCGACATCACATCCTGACGGGCCGGATTTACGCCCGGACGCGGGACCGGCAGATGATTATCTGGCCGACCCCGCGTGGTCGCGAATCCGTCTCCGTCAGGGATGCGACTGCCGCTTGAGTACCCCCGACAAATCGCCCGGTGACCTGTTCTCGTCCTTCGGATGTCCGCTGCCGCCGCTCCGCGTTCGGGCGCGTCCGGCGGAGTCGTCGGGCTGCGGACGCGGAAGGCGCGCCTGCGGACGGGCGGCGCAACCGCCATCCCGCCCGCCGACACACCCCCGCATTCCTCGCCTCCGACGCCTCGCCGCCCGGCACCTGTCACGCGCCCGCTCCGGCGGTGGACACCCGTTCGTCCTTTGGCGGCACCTTTTTCAGGGTGCCGACAGGGACCGGCGTGAAGCGGTTGACGGCGCACCGAACCTCGTGGACCCGCTGATCGACGACATGGTCCGCGAACTCAAGCAGAGCTGCGTCACGGTGCTGTGGCAGGCGCCCCGGCTGGCCCAGTTCATCGGGCTCGACCCCGTGGCCGTGGAGTACGCCGAAGCCGCCGAGGCGGTCTTCGACTTCCATTTGCGCCACGGCTGTAAGACACGCGCCCGCGTGTCGCAGATCGTGGATGACGAGTTGACGTTCGGCTTCGGTGTCGCGAAGCTGGTCGAGGCCCCCGGCCGCGGTGTGCTCCCGGTGCCGGACTTCATCCCCGTGTCGCCGCTCTCGGTCGTGGTGCCGACCGCCACGGGCGAGTTTTCCGAAGCCGAGCGCGTCTGCCACATGATGAAGTTCACGCGGGCCGAGTTCCTCCGGGCGGTCGCCGCGAACGGTTGGGACGCGGAGACCGCGCGGCTCGTGCTCGCCACGGTGCTCGTCAAGAAGTCCGGCTCGGATCAGAGCGGCACGGTCTACGCGATGCGCGACACCGGCGAGGACCGGGCGCGGTTCCGCGACTCGGCGCTGGCCAACTCGCAGACCATGGTGGACGTCTGGGAAGTCTACTACGAGACCGCCGACCTGGGGCGGCGCGTCTGCTGCTTCTGCCCGCAGCTCCCGGATCTCGTCCTGTCAGACCGGCCCTGGACCTGGGTCGCGCTGATCGGCGCGGAGTCCGAACCGCCGGTGCGCGAATGGCCCTTCGTGCAGTTCCGCAACGAGGACGCCACCGGCTTCTACAACACGCGCGGCATCCCCGAGATCCTGGAGGTCGACCAGAAGGAGGCCTCCACCTACCGGACCACGCGGGCCATCGCGATTGATTTCGCTGGCAAGCCGTTCCTCTCCGGACACAAGCGCTCGACTCCCTTCCGCTTCCGCGCGGGCGAGTTCCTGGACGGCATGGAGATCGTCTGGGCCAAGAACCCCGGCGTGGACCACGTCTACCAGCAGGA
>JADHEF010000837.1_pt1 | contig 25406 bp, 16 predicted proteins | sample 8952391 | NCBI WGS metagenome assembly JADHEF01 (sample SAMN16124439, study PRJNA663245) | bioreactor sludge metagenome | isolation source: sludge (nitrite) | place: India:Bengaluru | collected 2019-02-28 | reverse complement strand
CCGTGCGCGGCACGGTGCAGGCCGACATCCTCAAGGAAGACCAGGGCCAGAACACCTGCTTGTTCAGCACCGAATTCAGCCTCAAGGTGATGGGCGACATCCAGGCGTATTTCGTCCAGCATGATGTGCGCAATTTCTATTCGGTCAGCATCAGCGGCTATCACATCGCCGAGGCCGGGGCCAACCCGATCAGCCAGCTCGCGTTCACGCTCAGCAATGGCTTCACCTATGTGGAAGCCTATCTGGCGCGCGGCATGCACATCGACGATTTCGCGCCCAATCTGTCGTTCTTCTTTTCCTACGGCATGGACCCCGAATATTCGGTGATCGGCCGGGTCGCGCGCCGCATCTGGGCGGTGGCGATGAAGGAAAAATACGGCGCCAACGAGCGCAGCCAGAAGCTCAAATTCCATTCGCAGACCAGCGGGCGCAGCCTGCATGCGCAGGAGATCGCGTTCAACGACATCCGCACCACGCTGCAAGCGCTGATCTCGACCTACGACAACACCAACTCGCTGCATACCAACGCCTACGACGAAGCGATCACCACGCCGACCGAGGAATCGGTGCGCCGCGCGATGGCGATCCAGCTCATCATCAATCGCGAATGGGGCCTGGCCAAGAACGAGAATCCGAACCAGGGCAGTTTCGTCCTCGACGAACTGACCGACCTCGTCGAAGAAGCGGTGCTCAAGGAATTCGAGGCGATCAGCGAACGCGGCGGTGTGCTCGGCGCGATGGAACTCGGCTATCAGCGCGGCAAGATCCAGGAAGAATCGCTGCATTACGAGCATCTCAAGCACACCGGCGAGTACCCGATCATCGGCGTGAACACTTTCCGCAATCCGCATGCCGATCCGGTGCCGGCGCAACTCGAACTCGCGCGTTCGACCGAAGACGAAAAGCAAAGCCAGCTCAAGCGGCTGGACGATTTCCATGCCCGCCATGCGAGCGCGGCGCCGGCCATGCTCGAGCGCCTCAAGCAGGCCGTGATCCGCAACGAGAATGTGTTCGCGGTGCTGGTGGAGGCCGTGCGCGTGTGCTCGCTCGGCCAGATCACCGCCGCTTTGTTCGAGGTCGGCGGGCAGTACCGGCGCAGCATGTAGCGCGGACGCAGGGGGCCGGCGTGGATGGTGTGCACTAATCGATGGTCCGGCGCGGCGGCGCAGCCTAGAATGCGCGCCAGCCGTTGCCGGAATCCTTCGGGGCGGTGTTTTGGGAGCCGGTCAGGCGCGTCAGCGAGTCGGTCATGGATAGCGTGGTGCTCACCCTGGAGGCGCTCCCGGGACTCGCTCGATTGGCCGAGGATTGGCTGGCCCTCGAAGCGCGGTCCGATGCTTCCTTTTTCGTATCGTGGGCCTGGATCGGCGCCTGGCTGAGCAGCCAGCCCGAACCGTCGGCCTTGCGGCTCGTGAAAGCGCGGATCGGCGAGCGCATCGTGGGGCTCGGCGTGTTGTGCGCGCACACCGCGCGCCATGCGGGGCTGATGCCGGTGCGCGGCTGGCATTTGCATGCGAGCGGCGATCCGGTCCGCGACGAACTGACCATCGAATACAACGACTTGCTGCTCGACCGCGCCTATGCGGCCGCGGTACGGCAGCAACTCATCCGGCAATTGCCGCGCCTCGACCGGCGCTGGGAAGAGTTCCACCTGCCCGGCGTGCCGCCAGCGGCGGGCTGGGTCGATTGGCCGGCCGAGGCCTACTTGCAGCGTAGCCGCCGTTCGAGCACTTATCAGATCGACCTGAACCGGGTGCGCTCGCAAGGCGGCGACTACCTGGCCTTGCTGAGCGCGAACACGCGCGCGCAGATCCGGCGCAGTCTCAAGGAATACGCCGCGCTGGGCGCCGTGGCGCTGGAGCAGCCGGCCACGGTCGAGGAAGCGCTCGCGTATTTCGAGGCCATGGCCGCCTTGCATCAAGCCGCTTGGCAGGCGCGCGGCGAACCGGGCGCATTCGCGAGCGCCTATTTCCGCGCGTTTCATACACGACTCATCCGCGCACAATTTGCCTGCGGCGCGATCCAGTTGGTGCGGGTACGCGCCGGCGAACAGGCCTTGGGCTATCTGTACAACTTCGTGCACCGCGGCCGGATCAGCAATTACCAATCGGGCCTCGATTACGCGGCGGGCGGCAAGCATGGGCGCCCGGGGCTGGTCTGCCATGCGCTGGCCATCGACATGAATGCGCGTGCCGGGCATCGGGTCTACGACCTGATGGCCGGCGATCAACGCTACAAGGCATCGCTCGCCACCGAGAGCGGCACGCTCGAATGGCGGGTGGTCCGGCGCAACCAGCTCAAGTTCCGGATCGAAGAGCGTTTGCGCGGCGTCAAGCAGGCCTGGTCGGGGCGGGCGGCGACACTCGATGTCGTCGAAGATCCGGCGGGAATCGCCGCCTGGCGCGCCGAATGGCAGGCGCTCGACGCGGTGTGCGGACTGCCGACCCGGCATGAAGTGTTTCATCGCACCGCCGCGCAATATTTCACCGCGCCGGCGCGTCCCGGCGCGCCGCGTCTATGCGTCTACGGCTGGCGGCGTGGCCGGACCCTGGCCGCCATCGCGCCCATGAGCCGGCGCGGCGGCTTGGCGCCGCGCCTGGAATTCATCGGCGCGGCCGAGATCGGCGAGCCTTGCGACATGGTCTATGCCGATGTCGAGGCCGCGCGGGCGCTCGCCGAAGCGTTGGTGCGCACGCGCAGGCCGATGCTGCTCGAACGCGTGCCGGCCGATTCGCCGTTCGTCGCCGCGCTCGTGCAAGCGATGCGCGGGCGCGGCCGATGCGCCGTGCGGCCGACCAATCCAGCGCCGACGCTCGCGCTGGATGCCGGGTGGGTCGAGCCCGAACAACGGTTCAATGCCGGGCGCCGTTCCGATTTCCGGCGCGCTTGGCGTCATGCGGAGAAATTCGGCGCGGTGAGCCTCGAGGTGCTGACACCCGAACCGACCCGGCTCGATGCCTTGCTCGATGAAGCGATCGCGGTCGAGATGAAAAGCTGGAAAGGCCGTGACGGCACCGCGCTCGGCATCGACCCGGTACGCGGACCGTTCTTCCGGGCGTATGCGCGCGCCGCCTGTGAACGCGGCATCCTGCGGCTGGCCTTCTTGCGCATCGACGGCCGTGCGATCGGGATGCAGATCGCGCTTGAATGCGATCAACGCTTTTGGCTGTTCAAGATCGGCTACGACGAGGCCTATGCGCGCTGCTCGCCCGGCAGCCTGTTGATGCTGCACACCCTCAAGTACGCGGCCGAACGCGGTCTGCGCGCCTACGAATTGCTGGGCAGCGCCGAACCTTGGACCGCCGCCTGGACCCAGGCCGAGCATCCCTGCGTGATGATCCGCACCTATCCGCACAGCCCGGCCGGCTGGCGCGCGTTCGCGGTCGATGCCGCCGCCTGGGGCGCGGCGAAGCTCAAGCGCCATCTGGCCGGCTGGGAGCCGGGCCGGCGTTTGCGCCAAGCGCGGCGCGCCGCCGTCGATTGGGTGGTGCAGCGTTGCGCCCGCGCGTATGTGGCCGGTCCGGCGCTCGGCGATGCGCAAGCGGCCTGCCTGCGCTTGCGCGATGCCGGGCATGCGAACACGGTCGGCTATTTCAACGGCGACGACGAAGCGCCGCGCACCATCGCCGAGGCCGATCTGGCCGCGATCGCGATGCTCGCCGACCAGGGGCTCGACGCCTATTTGTCGGTCAAGGTGCCGGCCTTGCGTTTCGAGCCCGGCCTGCTGGCCGAGATCGCGCGCGCGGCCAAGGCGCGCGGCATCGGTCTGCATTTCGATGCCCATGCCCCCGAAGATGCCGACCGGACCTTCGCGGCGGTGGACGCCGCCGACGCTGCCGGCGTCGCGACCGGCTGTACCTTGCCCGGGCGCTGGCGGCGCAGTGTGGACGATGCGCGGCGGGTCAAGGACCGCGCGCTGCGGGTGCGGATCGTCAAGGGCCAATGGGTCGATCCGGGTTGGCCCGATGCCGATCCGCGCGCCGCCTACCTGGCGGTGGTCGAGGCGCTGGCCGGGCGCCGCGCGATGGTCGCGGTCGCGACCCACGACCCGGTGCTCGCGCGCGCCGCGCTCGAACGTCTGCAAGCCGCCGGCACACCGTGCGAACTCGAATTGCTCTACGGCTTGCCGACGCGCGCCGCGCTGGCCGTGGCCAAGACCCTGGGCGTCAAGACCCGGATCTATGTGCCGTTCGGCACCGCCTGGTTGCCTTACGCGCTCGGCCAGGCCCGGCGCAAACCGCGCATGCTGTTCTGGGTGTTGCGCGATGCGCTGCAAGGCCTGCTCGGCCGCCCCTGAATCCCGGTACACGCTTCCCACAGCCGGGCCCGGCGCTTGCATGATGGCGGTTCGCGCGCGGACGGATTCCGCCGACATTCGGGAAACGCATAAACAAACACGGTTTGATTCGTTCCTCGTTGGCGACAGTCCGTTTACCTTCGCCGCCTAGACCCGGCAACCGAGCCTGTGCAGGTCCGGCCCGGGGTGTTCGATCCAGCTCAGAAAAGGCGAATAGGCAATGAAGCAAGTGCTGTTGGGAACGGCGCTCGGCGTCGCGGGCATCATCGGCACGCCCTTGGCCGGTGCGCAGACCGCGGCGGCGCCCGCGGAAGTCGAAGGCCTCGAAAAAGTGGTCGTGACCGTGCAGCGGCGCGACGAAACCGCGCAGGACGTGGGCATCGCGGTCTCGGTGATCTCGGGCAAGACCTTGGCCGAGCGCGGCATCACCAATGTCAATCAATTGCAGAACCAGACGCCGGCGCTCGAAGTCGAGCCTGCCTTCGGCAGCGGCCAGCCCGAATTCCGGCTGCGCGGGGTCGGCTTTCATGATTACGCTTCGAACAACACCTCCACGGTCACGGTGAATGTGGACGAAGTCGCCTACGGTCTGCCCATCCTGACCCAGGGCTTGTTGTTCGACATCGACCGGGTCGAAGTGCTGCGCGGTCCGCAAGGCACGCTGTACGGCCGCAATACCACCGGCGGCGCGGTCAATTTCATCACCCGCAAGCCGACCAGCGTGTTCGGCGCGGGCGTCACGGTCGATGTCGATTCGAACGAAGAAAAGCGCCTCGAAGCCTATGTCTCGGGGCCGTTTTCCGACACGGTGCGCGGGCGCATCGCGTTCGCGACCGACCAGGGCGGCGCCTGGCAGAAGAACCGCGCCACCGGCGAAAAACTCGGCGACGCCGACCGCAGCGCGGTGCGGGCCCAGATCGAATGGAACCCGACCGCGAGCGTCGATCTGCGTTTCGAAGTCCATGCCTCGCAAGACCAGTCCGACGGCCAGGGCCTCCATTTGTTCAAGCCGCTCGCGACCGCCAACGGCACCGGGCCGACGATCGCCGCCGACACCGACCGCAAGGCCACCGGCTGGGGCCTGCGCCCGGCCTTCGCTTCGATCATCGGCGCTTCGGCCGATGCCAAGCCTTTCAAAGACAACGATGGCAGCGGCGGCTCGGTGACCGCGACCATCGATCTCGGCGCGGTCGCGCTGACCAGCATCACCAGCGTCGAAAGCTTCAAGCGCCGCGAATACAACGATTGGGACGCCTCGCCTTCGGCCGAGGCCGACGAGTACTTCGACAGCGATGTCGATACGCTGTCGCAGGAAGTGCGCCTCGCCTCCAACGGCGACCAGCGCGTGAACTGGGTCGCCGGCCTGTATTACGCGAAAGAAAAGCTCGGCGAACAGTGGTATTCGGATTTCACCGACATCTTCGGCTTCATCGCGCATACCTCGTACCGCCAACGCGCCGAATCGACCGCCGTGTTCGGCCAGATCGACACCAAGCTCGACGAACGGCTCAAACTCGTGGCCGGCCTGCGGTATGAACGCGAGACCCGTGAACTCGACGACTTCACCACCACCACCATTCCGGTGATCGGCATCGGCGTCACGAACATCGATCAATCGCTCGACAAGAATTCGGTCACCGGCAAGATCGGCCTCGATTACAAGCTCGCGCCGACCACGCTGCTCTATACGAGCCTGAGCCGCGGTGTGAAGTCGGGCGGCTTCACCGCCTACAACACCTTGGCGGCCGACGCGCTCAAGCCGTTCGAGGCCGAAACGCTGTACGCGCTCGAAGCCGGTTTCAAGACCGATCTCACCTCGGCGCTGCGCTTGAACGGCGCGGTCTATCACTACGACTACCGCAATCAGCAGATCCAATCGGCCATTTATGACACGTCGTTCGGCGCGATCGGCAAGATCGTCAATGCGCCCAAGTCGCGCATCGACGGCGTCGAGCTCGAATTGCAATGGGAACCGGTGGCCGGTTTGTCGATCAACCAGGCGCTGGCCTACAAGGTCGGCAAGTACCGCGAATTCCGCGCGCTCGATGTGTCGGCCTCGGTCGCCGCAGGCGCCTCGGTCTACACCGACCTGTCGGGCAAGGATCTGAACTTTCCCAAGCTCAGCTACGGCGGCGCGGTGTCGTACACCTGGGTCACCGGCGGCTGGCGCTTGAAGGCCGGCACCGATTACAGCTATCACGACAACTATGCGTCCTGGCTCGGCAGCGCTTACGATACGCCGAGCTATTGGCTGGCCAACGCGAACTTCGCGATCGGCCCGACCGACGCGAAATGGACGGTTGCCCTCTGGGGGCGGAACATCTTCGATCAGAAATACGACCTGACGCGCAACTTCTTCACCAATGCGCAAGTGGCCGCCGCCGGCAAGCCGGCGACCTGGGGCGTACAACTGAACGCGACGTTCTGATCCACCGGAACCCCTCTGACGGAGTTTCCAAGTGCGCGCGACGCAGCCGCCAAGGCTGCGGCGCGCTCGCCCTTCATGGGGCTGTGCTATTCGAGGATGCTATGGGATTCGATTACCTGGGCAATGAAGTGAGTTCCGACCAAGCCGCGATCCTCGCGGGTGTCGATGATTTCGTCGGTGGTTTTCTCGCGTATGAAACGCGCATCGAACGCGTGGTGCCGGCGGCGCTCGCCCACCCCGATGCGACGCTGCTCAACGCCTACGCGGGCTTCGCCTATATGTTTTTGGAGTCCAATGAAGGGCCGGTGCTCGCGCGCAAGCATCTGGCCGAGGCCGAGCGCACGCAAAGCGGCGCCACCGAGCGCGAACGGCTCAATGTCGCCTTGCTGCGCGCCTGGGTCGAGGACGACCTGCCGCAAGCCTTGCGTATCGCCGAGGGCATTTCCGACCGCTGGCCGCGCGACCTCGCGGTGGTCAAGCTGCATCAATACTGGGAATTCAACCGCGGCAATTCGCCCGAGATGCTGCGCGTCGCGCTCAAGGTCGAAGCGGTCAATCGCGAGGTGCCGCATTTCCACGGCATGGCGGCTTTTGCCTACGAGCAATGCCATCTGCTCGTCGAAGCCGAACAGGCGGCGCGCACCGCGGTGAGTCTGCAACGCAAGGAGCCCTGGGCCCAGCATGCGCTCGCGCATGTGCTGCTGACCCAAGGCCGCATCGACGAAGGCATCCGTTTCCTCGAAAGCGTGCGCGATACCTGGGTCGATCTGAATTCCTTCATGCACACCCACATCTGGTGGCATCTCGCGGTGTTCTACCTCGCGCGCGGCCGCTTCGCCGAAGCGCTGCAAATCTATGACACCCAGGTCTGGGGCATCGTCAAAACCTATTCGCAAGACCAGATCGGCGCGGTGCAATTGCTGACCCGGCTCGAATTCTCGGGCGTCGATGTCGGCGATCGTTGGGAAGACCTGGCCGACCATATCGCCGCGCGCGGCGCCGACACGGTCCAGCCTTTTCTTAGCCTGTTGTATCTGCTCGGCCTGGCGCGCGCCAAGCGGCCCGAGGCGCGCACCCTGCTCGAAGCGATCCGCGAACGCGCCAAGGATGCTCCGGCCTTCGTGCGCGCGACCTGGACCGATGTGGCGCTACCCGCGGCCGAAGGCATTTACGCCTGGGCCCAGGGCGACGACGAAACTGCCATCGCGCAACTCACGATCGCGGTGCCACGCCTGCTCGTCATCGGCGGCAGCCATGCCCAGCGCGATCTGTTCGACCAGGTGCTGCTCGCCGCGATCGCGCGCAGCGGCCGGGTGCTCGCTGTGCAACAAGCGCTCGAAGTGCGCCGGGTCGGCGATCCGGGCAATGTGCCGCTCAACCGCGCGCTGGCCGATCTGTATCGCCGCATCGGCTTGCCGCAATTGGCCGAACAGGCCCAGGCCCGCGCCGAAGCGACGCTGGCGGTCGCGCCTTGACGTCGCGGTCCGGGCATGTCCTTTCCCGCCGCTGACGATCCGCGCCGCGTCGCCTTGTTGGCGGCGCTCGATGCGCGCACCGACGAACTGGTCGCGCTGGCGCGCGATCTGGTGCGTTTCCCGACCGTCAATCCACCGGGCGAGGCTTACCGGCCGTGCGCCGAATACATCGGCGCCCGGCTCGCGGCGCGCGGTTTCGATGTGCATTACGTACGCGGCCTGGGCACGCCCGGCGATACCGACACCCATCCGCGCGTCAATGTGATCGCGCGCAAGACCTTCGGCCCCGGGCCTTGCGTGCATTTCAACGGCCATATCGATGTGGTGTTGCCCGGCCAGGGTTGGCGTGTCGATCCCTTCGCGGGTGTGATCCGCGACGGTCGCTTGTACGGTCGTGGCGCGTGCGACATGAAAGGCGGCCTGGCCGCCGCCATCGTCGCGGCCGAAGCCTTGATCGATGCCGGCCTCGATCTGCCCGGCGCGCTCGAGATTTCGGGCACGGTCGACGAAGAGTCGGGCGGTTACGGCGGCGTCGCCTATCTGGCCGAGCAGGGCTGGTTTTCCAAGCCGCGCGTCGATCATGTGATCATCCCCGAACCGCTCAATGTCGATCGGGTCTGCATCGGCCATCGCGGCGTCTGGTGGGCCGAACTCGAAACCCGTGGGCGTATCGCACACGGCTCCATGCCTTTCCTTGGTGACTGCGCGGTGCGCCACATGGGCGCCGTGCTCGAACGTTTCGAGCGCGATCTGTTTCCGGCGCTCATGCGCCGCCAGACCGACATGCCGGTGGTGCCGGAAGGCGCGCGCCATTCCACGCTCAACCTCAATTCGGTCCATGGCGGCCAGGCCGAACAGGCCGCGGGCCTGCCCGCGCCTTGCGTGCCCGATTCGTGCCGGCTGGTCATCGACCGGCGCTTTCTCGCCGAGGAATCGCTCGACGGCGTGCGCGCCGAGGTCGGTGCGCTGCTCGACGGCCTGGCGCGCGAGCGTCCGGGTTTCGATTACACCTTGCGCGAACTGTTCTCGGTCCAGCCGACGCTGACCGACCGCGCCGGCCCGGTCGCCAGCACCACCGCCGAGGCGGTGCGCGCCGTGCTCGGCCGCGACGCGCAATTCGTCTGCTCGCCCGGCACTTACGACCAAAAGCACATCGACCGGATCGGCAAGTTGCATGAATGCATCGCCTACGGACCCGGCATCCTCGACCTCGCGCACCAGCCCGACGAATATGTCGAAATCGCCGACATGCTCGCCTCGGCCAAGGTCATGGCGCTCGCGGCTTGGGGTTTGCTCACGGAGGCTGTGTGAGGGTTTGCAGTCGCAGGTCCAAAGAAGAACAAGCGGGGCGGTGGGTGCGGCGCGCGGCGCGTGCGCTGATGATGGTCGTGGCGTGCGGGTGCGCCCTGGCGGTCCAGCCGGCGCGGGCCGAGCGCGACACGCTCAATCTGGGTCTCCAGCTCGAACCGCCGATCCTCGATCCGGGCGCCGCGGCGTCGACCGCGATCGCCGAAGTGGTCTACGGCAATGTCTTCGAGACCCTGGTGCGTTTCGGCCCCGATGCGTCGATCCAACCCGGACTGGCCAGCGCCTGGCGCATCGCCGATGGCGGGCTGAGCTATACCTTCAGCCTACGGCCCGGCGTGCGCTTCCATGACGGCGCCGCGCTCGATGCGCGCACCGTCAAGTTCACGCTCGACCGGGCGCGCGCCGCCGGCTCGACCAATCCCCAAAAGTCCTTGCTCGCGGCGATCCGCAGTGTCGAGGTGCTGGACCCGCTCACGCTGCGTCTGCGCCTGGCGCGCCGTTCGGGCGGCTTGCTGCAAACCCTGGCGATGCCGGCCTTCGTCGTCGTCGCGCCCGCGAGCGCCGACCACAACGCGCAGACGCCGGTGGGCACCGGGCCGTTCCGGTTCGCCGAATGGCGGCGCGGTGACCGCGTCGTGCTCGAACGTTACGACGGCTACTGGGGCACCCGGGCCCGACTCGCCCGCGTGGTGTTCAAGTTCATCGGCGATCCGTCGGCCGCTTACGCGGCCTTGATGGCGGGCGACGTCGATGCCTTTGCGAACTTCCCGGCGCCCGAGAACATCGCGCAATTCAAAGCCGATCCGCGCTTCGCGGTGGTCACCAGCCTCAGCGAAGGCGAGACCATCCTGTCGATCAACAACCGCAAGCCGCCGCTGGACCAATTGGCGGTACGCCGCGCGATCGCGCACGCCCTCGATCGGCAAGCCATCATCGACGGCGCGATGTACGGCTACGGCGCGCCGATCGGCAGCCATTTCCCGCCCCAACATCCGGCCTATCTGGACCTCACCGGGCGCTATGCCTACGACCCGGCGCGCGCGCGCGCCTTGCTCAAGGAGGCCGGGTTTCCCGACGGCGTCGCGCTCACGCTCAAGCTGCCGCCACCCGCTTACGCCCGGCGCGGCGGCGAGATCGTCGCGGCCCAGCTCGCGGCGGCCGGCTTTCGCGTGCGCATCGAAAACCTCGAATGGGCGCAATGGATCGATCAGGTCTTCCTGCGCCACGACTTCGATCTGAGCCTCGTCGCGCATGCCGAGCCGCTCGATTACGACATCTATGGCCGCGACGATTATTACTTTGGCGGCGCGCGGCCGCAGATCAAGGCGACCCTGGCCGCGCTCGACGATACGAACGATCGCGCCGCGCGCACGCGCTTGTTGCAGACCTTGCAGCGGCAGATCGCCGATGAAGCGATCAACGGCTTTCTGTTCCAGTACCCCAAGCTCGGCGTCGCCGATGCGCGCGTGCATGGCCTGCGCGCGGGCGCGGTGATCGACGGCACCGATCTGTCGGCGGTCTGGATCGACGAACCGGCCGCCGCCGGCACCCGCGGCGCCTGGCTGATCGTCTGGCTGCCGCCCTTGCTCGGCGCGGTGAGCATCGTCGCCTTGATGCAGCTCGGCGTGATCGCCTGGCGCCAGCACGGCACGCTCTGGCTGCTGCGCCGCGCGCTGGCGCTGGTCGCCACGCTCGTGGTCGCGACCGTCGTGATCGTCCTCATCGTGCAAGTGGGGCCCGGCGATCCGGTGCAACAAATGATGGGGTTGCAAGCCGACCCCGCCGCGGTCGCCGCGACGCGCGCCCAGCTCGGTCTCGACGGTCCGGCGTTCACGCGGTATGTCCATTGGCTGGGCGGGCTGCTGCATGGCGATCTGGGTTTGAGCTACACCTACCGCGTGCCGGTGCGCAGCCTGATCGCGGAGCGCATCGGTTTGTCGCTGCCGCTCGCCGCCTACGCGCTGGTGCTCGCGATCCTGATCGCCCTGCCGGTCGCGCTGATCGCGGTCGCGCAGCGCGGCCGCGCGCTCGACGCCTGGCTCACCGGCGCCACGCAATTGGGCATCGCGATTCCGAATTTCTGGCTCGGCGTGCTGTTGGTGCTGGTGTTCGCGGTCGGGCTGCGCTGGGTCTCGGCCGGCGGCTTCCCGGGCTGGGGCGCGGGCCTGTGGCCGGGGCTCAAGGCGCTCACGCTGCCGGCGCTCGCGCTGGCCTTGCCGCAGGCCGCCATCCTCGCGCGCGTGCTGCGCGCGGCCTTGCTCGATACCTTGCATGAAGCCTGGATGCGCACCGCGCGCGCCAAAGGCCTGAGCCCATGGAGCGCGCTCACGCGCCATGCCTTGCCCAACGCCCTGGTGCCGGTGCTCACGCTCCTGGGCATGCAGTTCGCGTTCCTGATCGCGGGCGGCGTGGTCATCGAGAATGTGTTCTTCCTGCCCGGGCTCGGGCGGCTGGTGTTCCAGGCCATCGTGCAGCGCGACCTGATCGTGGTCCAAGGCCTGGTGCTGCTGCTGGTGTTCGCGGTGGTGGTGGTGAGTTTCGTCGTCGATCTGGCCTATGTCGTGGTCGATCCGCGTCTGCATGAAAGGCGGACCGCATGAAGGCCTCGCGCTTGGGCCTGTGGGCCGGCCTGTCGTTGTGCGCGCTGACGCTCGGCGCCGCGCTCTTGTCCTGGTTCTGGACGCCTTACGACCCGGCGGCGATCGCGATCGCCGACCGTCTGCAAGCGCCGTCGGCCGCGCATTGGTTCGGCACCGATCAACTCGGCCGCGACGTGTTGTCGATGGTGCTCGCCGGCGCGCGCAATTCGCTCGGCGTGGCCTTGGTCGCGATGGGCATCGGCTTGGTGGTCGGCGTGCCGCTCGGGCTGCTCGCGGCCGCGCGGCCCGGCTGGATCGACGAGACCGTGATGCGCGGCAACGACCTGGTGTTCGCGTTTCCGGCGCTTCTGCTCGCGATCCTGTTCACGGCCGCTTTCGGGCCGGGCGCGCTCAATGCGGTGATCGCGATCGGCATCTTCAACATCCCGGTGTTCGCGCGCATCGTGCGCGGGAGCGCGCTCACCTTGTGGTCGCGCGAATTCGTCCTGGCCGCGCGCACCGCGGGCAAGGGCGCTTGGCGCATCTCCTACGAGCATCTGCTGCCCAATCTGGCCGGCGTGCTGGTGGTCCAGGCCACGGTGCAATTCGCGCTCGGCATCATCGCCGAGGCCGCGCTGTCGTATGTGGGCCTGGGCGCGCAGCCGCCCACGCCGAGCTGGGGCCGCATGCTCAACGAAGCCCAGACCCTGACCGCGCTCGCGCCCACGCTCGCCTTGTTCCCGGGCCTGGCGATCGCCTTGACGGTGCTGGGCCTGAACCTGCTCGGCGATGCGGTGCGCGATCGTTTCGATCCGCGTGCGCGCCAGTGACGCCCAAGACCGGACCACGCACGCCCATGAATGCCTTGCTCGCCATCGACCGTTTGCGCGTCCATCTGGGCGCGACCCGTGTGCTCGACGAGGTGTCGTTCGATCTCGGTGCCGGCGAGGTGCTCGGCCTGGTCGGTGAATCGGGGTCGGGCAAATCGATGACCGCCTTGTCGGTCATCGGCCTGTTGCCCGAGCAGGCGCGGGCCGAAGGCAGCATCCGGCTCGATGGCGACGAATTGCTGACCAAGACCGAGGCCCAGCGCTGCGTGCTGCGCGGCCGCGACATCGGCCTGGTGTTCCAGGAGCCGATGACCGCCCTCAATCCCTTGATGACCATCGGCGCCCAGGTGCTCGAAACCGTGCGCCTGCATCGCGGCGTCTCGCGCGACAAGGCCGCCGCGATCGCGCATACCGCGCTCGCGCGCGTGGGCTTGCCCGCGCAGGTGCTGCCGCACGAGCGCTATCCGCATGAGTTGTCGGGCGGACAGCGCCAGCGGGTCGCGATCGCGATCGCGATCGTGCTCGCGCCCAAGCTCCTCATCGCCGACGAACCGACCACCGCGCTCGACCCGACCATCCAGGCCCAGATCCTCGCGCTGCTGGTCGCGCTCGCGCGCGAAGACGGCGCGGGGCTGGTGCTCATCACCCACGATCTGGCCCTGGTCGGCCGGTATTGCGACCGCGTGGTGGTGCTCAAGGACGGGCAGGTGGTCGAGCAAGGCAGCACCGCGACGGTGATCGGCGCGCCCACGCACGCGTACACGCAGCGCTTGCTGGCCGATTCGGCCTATGCCGCCAAGCCTGCGCCACGCGATCTGGCGCAGGCGCCGTGGGCGCTCGAAGTGACCGACCTGGTGCGCGAGTACGCGCAGCCGCGCCGCCATTGGTTCGCGCCGCGCCCCCGCGTGCGCGCGCTCGACGGGGTGACGCTGCAATTGCGCGCCGGCGAGCGCGTGGGCCTGGTCGGCGAATCGGGCAGCGGCAAATCGACCTTGTTGCGCACCATCGTCGCGCTCGATGCGGCGCAAGGCGGCAGCGTCCGTTTGCATGGCGAGCCGTTCGCGCCGGTGCGCGGCGCCGATCTGCGCCGGCAGCGCCGCCGCATCCAGGTGGTGTTCCAGGACCCGTTCGGCAGCTTCGATCCGCATTGGCGCGTCGAGCGCGTGATCGCCGAGCCGTTCCATCTGCTCGACGATCCGCCCGATGCGGCCACGCGCCGGCGCAAGGTCGAGGCGGTGCTCGAATGCGTGGGGCTGCGCGCGGCCGACGCCGACAAATTCCCGCATGAGTTCTCGGGCGGCCAGCGGCAGCGCATCGCGATCGCGCGGGCGCTCATCATCGAGCCCGAGATCATCGTCTTCGACGAAGCGGTCTCGGCGCTCGACGTGACGGTGCGCGCCCAGGTGCTCGATCTGCTCGGCACGATCGCCCGGCAGCGCACGCTCGCCTACTTGTTCGTTTCACACGATCTGGCGGTGGTGGGCGCGGTGACCGACCGGGTGTATGTGTTGCAGGCCGGGCGCATCGTCGAGCACGGGCCGACCGCCGACGTGTTCGGCGCGCCACGCCATCCGTACACCGCGCAATTGCTGGCCGCGATGCCGCGCCGTTTGGGCGCGGGTTCGGTGGCGGGTGCGGATCCGGGCCCGGATCTCGATGCCAATCCGGGGGCGGACCACGAGGCGCCTAGATCGTCATCGATTGCGCCGGCGCCGTCTGTTGACTGACATGCACCGCGCGGGCGATGGCGCGCGCCAGGCAATCGGCGGCGGCCGAACCGAGACGTCCCAGCAACGCGGTGCGCGCCGGGCCGTCGCCGAGCGCGATCGCGGCGCCATCGCGCGCCGCGCCGGCGAGGGCGAACACGGTGTCGCCGTCGAAAGGCGTATGCGCGGGCCGCACCGCGCGCGCCATGCCGTCGTGCGCCATCATCGCGATGCGCTTGCATTCGACTTTGCTCAGGTCGGCGTTGCAGGCCACCACCGCGAGCGTGGTGTTGGCGCCGGGCACCAGGCGGCCGAACGAAGCCAGGCGCGATTCATCGGGCACCGGGTCGCGGGCGTCGATCGCACCCGCCGGGCGGTGGCCGCCGAATTCGCCATCGATCTCGTAAGGCCAGGCCCAGAACGTGCGGCCGTCGGGCAGATGGACCGAGCCGATCGGATTGGCGGCGACCAGGGCGCCGACCACCAGCCCGCCTTCGAGCACGATCGAGGCCGAACCCAGGCCGCCGGGGATGGTGCCGGCCATCGCGCCGCGTCCGGCGCCGACCGGGCCGAGCGCGAAATCGGCGCCCGCCGCGTCGAGCGCTTGCATGCCGAGCGCGCGATACGGCGGATCGAGCTGCCAATGCTTATCGCCACCGTTGGAAAGATCGTGCAGCACCGCGCTCGGCACGATCGGAATCGCCGGTGCGCCGGGGCGCAGATGCAGGCCGACATCGCGCGCCGACAGTTGGGCGACCACGCCATCGGCGGCGGCCAGACCGAAGACCGAGCCGCCCGAAAGCACGATCGCATGGGCGCCGGCCACCAGGTTTTCCGGGGCGAGGGCATCGGTCTCGCGCGAGCCCGGTCCGCCGCCGCGCACATCGACCGCGGCCGCCCATTGCGCGGGGCAGAGCACGACCGTGACGCCGGTGCGCACACGTTCATCGGTGGCATTGCCCACCAGCAGGCCGGGAACATCGGTGATCGCATTGCGCGGGCCGGGACGTAAGAGGACGGTGGTATTCATGGGCGACAGAGCGTGAAGACGAAAGGAAGCGACGAAATGACCGACGCCTATGCAGGCGCGAACCGCGATGTTGACATTGTTTCGCTGAGAACCTTGCCGCGCACGCTCGTGTCGGACCAAGCCCGCGCCGTCGAAGTGCGGCCGGGCCGGCACTTGCGGGTCGCGCTGGCGGGCGACGCCACCGCCGCGACCACCGTGTTCCTGGTCCATGGCGCGGGCGGCAACCAGGATCATTGGCGCGCGCTTTGGCAGGCCCTGGTGGCGCAAGGGCACCGCGTGATCGCTTTCGATTGGCTCGGCCACGGCACGAGCCCGAAGCCGCGCGATGCCGCTGCCTATCGCGGCAGCGAACTCGCCGCGGATCTGCGCGCGGTGTTCGAACGGTATGCGGGCGCGCGCAATGTGGTGGTCGCGCATTCGTACGGGGTGCGGCTCACGCTGGCGGCCTTGCTCGCCTTGCGCGATGCCGGCCGGCCCGACCTGTTCGTGCGCGCGGCGCTGCTCGGGCCCCAGGCGCCCGAGGCCGTGTTCGGGCCGGGCTTGTTCGATCGCCTGCCCGCGTTCGCGCTGAGCCTGCTGCGGCCGATGTTCGCGCGCCGGTTCCGCGCCGCGGCCTGGAGCCGATATGCCGATCCGGCACTTGCCGCCTACGAAGGCCGGATCGCCGACCGCAATCCGATGTACATGGTGAAGGCCTTGTTCACCCAGGGGCTGGTGCCCGATGTGCACCGCCTGCGCGAACTCGATCTGCCGGTGCTCGTGCTGGCCGGCGATGCGGATGGCATCACCCCGCCTGCGGGGGCGAGCGCGCTCGCGCAAGCGCTGCCCAATGCGCGATGGCGCGTGTTCGAACGCTGCGGGCATCAGCTCATGCTCGAACAGCCCGAGGCGACGATACGGGCGGTGCAGGACTTCTTGTTTCAGGACCGGCCGACGTAATACTGCAAGGTGTCGATTCTTGTGAAGCATTCGTCCATCACGTCGAGCAAGGCGCGCAGCTTCTTGCCCAGATAGCGTTGCTTCGGATAGACGCAGAACACCGGCATCGGTTTGGGCCGCCATTCGGGCAGCACCGGCACCAGGGTGCCGGCCTCCTGTTCGGGACGGCAAAAATAATCGGGCAGCAGCGCGATACCGAAGCCGTCGATCGCGAAAGTTTTGAGCACCCAGGGATCATTGGTGGTGGTCGGCTGGGCGGGCTTGAGATCGTAATTGCCTTCGCGCGCCATCAATTGCCAGGTCGGGTCGGCGCCCGGTTCGTCGAGCAGGATGGCCTGGTGCCGATGCAATTCGCGCGGATGCGCGGGCACGCCATGCTGGCGCAGATAGCGCGGGCTCGCGAACAACCGGTAGTTGAGCCGCCCCAGGCGCTTGGCGACCACATTCGCCTGGCTGGGCAGATGGGTGCAGACATAACAATCCACGGCTTCGGGCAGGAGTTCGAGCCGGTCGCCGACCAGATCGACATGGCAGCGCACCTGCGGATGGCGGGCCGCGAAGGCGTGCATGACCTGGCAGACGAAGGAGGTGCTGAAATAATTGCTGGTCAGCACCCGCACCTCGCCCGTGATGCCTTCGGCGAGGTTCTGGACCGCGATGCGCGCCTGGTCGAGCCCGGCGCTCACGTCGTCGAGCACATGGCGGCTGTGCAACAAGAAGGTCTTGGCCGCTTCGGTCGGCGTCATGCGCCGGTTGCCGCGTAGGAAGAGCTGGGTGCCGAGTTCCTGCTCCAGTTTGGCCAATTGGCGGCTCAGCGTGGCCTTGGGGATGCCGCTCAAGGCTTCGGCGCGGGTCAGGCTGCCGGCATCCATCAGCAGGACGAAGGTTTCGACGAGGCGTAGATCGATCATGTTGCGGGGCGCTTGTCTTGCGTTCCAGAAATGGAACTCAGGGTTGCATGCTGCCACTTAACGCGCAGGCGTGCAGCCCGCTATAACGCAGCCTGCGCGGCGGAAATCGAGGGAATCGATCGCCGCGCCCTTTTCGTCATCTGTTTCGAGGCCCCGACTCATGAATGCTCCGCTGCGCGATCCCGTGCTGCTCAACGATTGGCACCCCGTCGCCATTTCCTCCAATGTCGTGCTCGGCAAGCTGGAAGCCACCACGCTGCTCGATACGCCGATCGTCGTCTGGCGCGATGCCGAAGGCGTGATCCACGCCTGGGAAGACCGTTGCCCGCACCGTGGCATCAAGCTTTCGCTGGGCGGCATCGAAACCAAGGGCGTGGTCTGCCCCTATCACGGCTGGGTGTTCGGTTCCGACGCGCAATGCTGCCATGTGCCGGCGTTGCCCGATGCCGAGGCGCAAAAGATCAACGCCAAGGTCAAGGCTTATGCGGTCAAGGAGCAATACGGCTTCGTCTGGGTCTGCCTGGGCACGCCCGCGCAAGACGTGCTGCCGTTCCCGGAATTCGCCGACAAGCGTTTGCGCAAGGTCTGGTGCGGCCCCTATGAAGTCGCGAGCAGCGCGCCGCGCATCATCGAGAACTTCCTCGACATGCCGCACTTCATGTATGTGCACACCGACATCCTCGGCGACAAGCGCAAGCCCGAAATCCCGGCCTATGAGGTCGAGCCTTTCGACGATCCGATCTATGGGCAAGGCGTGCGCGCCTTCAATTGCAAGGCCTGGCAGCCGCGCACCAACGCGCTCGCGCACGACGGCTCGATGGTCGATTACACCTATCGCGTCGTGCGTCCGCTGACCGCGATCCTGACCAAGCAGCCCGAGGTGATGAGCGACTTCCACGAAGCCATCAGCCTGCATCTGCAACCGGTGTCCGAGACCGTGACCCGGGCCTGGATCATCCTCGCGATGACCAACTTCCAAAGCACCGACGACGAGCTGCGCAACTTCCAGGACACCATCTTCCTGCAAGACAAGCCCATCGTCGAAAACCAGATCCCGCTGCGCCTGCCGCTGCTGCCGGGTGCCGAGGTCTCGATTTCGGCCGACCGCATGTCGACCGCCTATCGTCGTTACCTCAAGACGCAAGGTTTGCGTTACGGCGTCGTGACCGAGTAAACCGTCATCGCCGTGCCGCGCCGCCGACAACGCCAGTCGGCGGCGCTTCGGGGATACTGGGGGCATGCACAGCCCCCATCACACCCCGTTCATCGCCCCGGAACAATTCACCGATCCGGACCGCGCCCAGGCGCGCGTGCGTGAAATCTACGACGCCAATGCCGCGCATCTGCGCCAGGCGCTCGCGGCCTATCTGGCCGGCACCGACCCCGAACGCCATGTGCGCGCCTGTTATCCGCTGGTGCGCGTGCGGACCAACACCGTGGCGCGCGCGGATTCGCGCTTGTCTTACGGCTTCGTCGCCGGGCCGGGCGTGTACGAAACCACGCTGACCCGCCCCGATCTGTTCGACGACTACTACCGCGAGCAATTCAAGCTCTTGTTGCGCAACCATGGCGTCGCGCTCGAGATCGGCACCTCGACCCAGCCGATCCCCGTGCATTTCGCACTCGGCGACGATGATCATTTCGAAGGCCATCTGAGCCCCGAACGGCGCTTGCGCCTGCGCGATCTGTTTGATCTGCCCGACCTCGCGGCGATGGATGACGGCATCGCCAACGGCACCCATGAGGCGCCGCCGGGCGGGCCGTATCCGCTCGCCTTGTTCACCGCGCCGCGCGTCGATTATTCGCTGCACCGGCTGCGCCATTACACCGGCACCGCGGCCGAGCATTTCCAGAACTTCGTCCTGTTCACCAATTACCAGTTCTATATCGATGAGTTCGTGCGTCTGGGCCATGCGCTGATGCGCGAAGCGCCGGGCGCCGACGGCTACACGGCGTTCGTGGAGCCGGGCAATGTGCTCACGCCGCGCGGCGCCGAGGCGCCCACGGCCGGCACGCCGCCGCCGCGCCTGCCGCAAATGCCGGCCTACCACCTGGTGCGCGGCGACCGCGCTGGCATCACCATGGTCAACATCGGCGTCGGGCCGGCCAATGCCAAGACCATCACCGACCATATCGCGGTGTTGCGCCCGCATGCGTGGATCATGCTTGGGCATTGCGCGGGCTTGCGCAACACCCAGCAACTCGGCGATTACGTGCTCGCGCACGGCTATGTGCGTGAAGACCATGTGCTCGATGAAGAGCTGCCGCTCTGGGTGCCGATCCCGCCGCTGGCCGAGGTACAGGTCGCGCTCGAAGCGGCGGTGGAGGAAGTCACGCAGCTCAAGGGCTACGAACTCAAACGCATCATGCGCACCGGCACCGTGGCCAGCACCGACAACCGCAATTGGGAGCTGCTGCCGCATCCGGGCCCCGAGCGCCGGTTCAGCCAAAGCCGCGCGATCGCGCTCGACATGGAAAGCGCAACCATCGCGGCCAACGGATTCCGGTTCCGCGTGCCTTACGGCACCTTGCTGTGCGTGAGCGACAAGCCTTTGCATGGCGAGATCAAGCTGCCCGGCATGGCCAACACTTTCTATCGCGAGCGCGTCGATCAGCATTTGCGCATCGGTATGCGCGCCATTGAACTGCTGCGCGCGCAAGGGGTCGATCAACTTCATAGTCGCAAGCTGCGCAGCTTCGCCGAAGTGGCGTTTCAGTAGCCAGGCTCGGCCAGGCGCCGAACGGGCGGATATTTATTCCACCGCCCATTGCGCGCAAGGATCACCGCGCTTGCGCGCGGCTTCGACATACGCCAGACGTTCGTCGGTGGTCAGGTAACGGTCCCGGCCGAGGTCGATGCGCTGTTGCGCGGCCCATTGCGGAAACTGCGCACGCAGCGCTTCCACGTACGTGCGGCGCTGCGTCGTGTCGTACCCGACAGGGCCGGGCGGTCGGGCGCGGGCAACCAAGGCTGCGTCGGTCGCGTGAGTGCCGGCGTCGAAAGCGGGGAGGGCCAGGCTGCTCAATTCGGCGCCATGGAGCAGGCGCGCGCGCGGCAAGGGATCGGCGTCGCGCACGGCATAGGCGAACACCGCGATGCGCTGGCCCAGATGCTGGCGTGTCGATCGCGGCGGCGCGACCTCGACCCTGGGCGTGACGCCTTCGAACCCTGCATAGACCACGCCCGCGCGCACGATCAGGAAATGCAGCTTGCTGAACTGGGTGACCCGCATCGGAATGTCGGAATAATCGGCATGGCGCGCGTCGGGGTGGGACTGGGGCGCAGGATTGAGCAGCACATTGCGCTGGACGAAAGTCCGGCCGCCGTCGAACGACGCCAGGGTGTCGAGCCGGAATGCATCGAGGTCGGCGCCGGGCGCGTGAAAGACGGTCGGCACGGCGCGCGCGAAGACCAGCACATCGGGATCGTCGCTCGCGTAATGCGGGCGCAATTCGACCGGCTGCGGCAGGCGCGCCTCGAAAACGTTGAACATCGTGAGCCAGGCCGGCGCGTCGAAGCGGCAGGCCGGCACGGCCCGATCCGAGATCAAGCTGTCGATGCCGCGCGCGCGATCGGCCAGCCAATAGCGCGCGACCGCCGTGCCGCGTTCGATGTATTCGACTTCGACCACGCGCGTCGCGTCATAGCGATAGAAGGGCACCCGCGGCGAGGCAATGGGATGGAGTGCGACATGGGCGAGATCGAAATGGGACGCGCTGGCGCATCCGGCCAGCGCACAGGCGGCGGTGATCGATGCGCACCAGCGGCGGCACCGGCGCAAGTTCGCGGACACATTGCATCGCGCTTGCATCAGCTCACTGCTTGGCGGCGGGGGCGAGGAGGCGCCGGTCGAGCAATGCGCGCACATTGGCCGCGATCTGGGCGTTGGCCTTGTCGGTCAATTCGGCGAAGCGCGGGCCGAGCGCGGTGGCGAAGCGCACGAAGGCGGCGCCGGCAGCCGATTGTCCGAAGGCCTGTTCGATTGCCTGCTCGCGCGCATCGAGCACGACCGGCGTCGGTCGGCCGGTACGCAATTCCTCCAACTGGGCCTGGAGGTGTTTGCGGCCGACCGGTCCTTCGAGGAAGTCGGCGATCGCGGTGCACGACGGCGCGTCGAGCTGGGCGGCGACGAAGTCGCGCAACTCATCGACGATGAACTTGCGTTGACTCAGCGGCGCGCTGGCCTCGCTGAGCAGGTCGGCCGTGGTCGGGTCGGCGGCGCGCATTTGCGCGACCGAGCGATCGATCGAATGGGCGAAGACCTGGACTAGCGCCATCGCGTCGATGACACGCTCGGCCGCGGCCAGATGCGCGGGATCGTGGGCGCTGGCGACCGGTGCGACCGGTGTGGCTGTTTGCGCGATCGCGGCGCCATTGCCGGCACAGGCCGCGACCAGGATCAAGATGCGCGCGAGTTTCATGGGACGACTCCTCGCCAACGGATTCAAACGAACACCTGCGACGATGCGACGCCATCGATGCTGACGCGGATCTTCACCGAAAAGACCGCGCGCACAAAGACCTCGATCCGATGCTCGGCGCCCAGGGAGTCGACGGCCGAGCAACTCAGGAACGGCGCCGTGCCGCGTACCGCGACGCGCTCGTTGCGATGGGCGATCGCCCGATCGTCCACCAAGACCGTGAGGCCCGCGCGCCAGCTGTTGGTGATCCGGCCGGCGAGCGCGCCGGCTCGGAACTCCCAGGTGTCGATCGGGTCGCCGCCTTTGAGGTAGGCGAGGTAGTCGCGCCAGGAGGCCGAAGTCTTGCGTTCGAGCATGTGTGCGGCGATCAAGTACGCGCCATTGGCGCAACGCCCGCGAGTATAGAGAAGGCCCGGCATCCGCTCGCGGACGCGAAAATGGCGGTGTTCCGGTTCGGCGACCGGCCGGTTTCGCCCTGCCGCGCCATGACCCACCCGGCATGGGGCCTTGAGCGCGTCCGCGCGACTACACTTGCAGGCTTCGCGCCTTTGCATCGATTCTCGTCGTGTCTTCTTCTTCCGCCATCGCCGTTCCCCGCGCCGACACCGCGCTCGCCTCGTATCGCCCGTATTGGGCCAAACGCTTCGGCACCGCGCGCTTTTTGCCGATGAGCCGCGCCGAAATGGAGGCGCTCGGCTGGGATAGCTGCGACATCATCGTCGTGACCGGCGACGCGTATGTCGATCATCCGAGCTTCGGCATGGCCGTGATCGGCCGGGTGCTCGAAGCGCAAGGGTTTCGCGTGGGCATCATCGCCCAGCCCGATTGGCAAAGCGCCGAGCCGTTCAAGGCGCTCGGCAAACCGAATCTGTTCTTCGGCGTCACGGCCGGGAACATGGATTCGATGATCAATCGCTACACCGCCGACCGCAAGATCCGCAGCGACGACGCGTATACGCCCGGCGGTGAAGCCGGCAAGCGGCCCGACCGCAGCGCGCTCGTGTACGCGCAGCGCTGCCGCGAGGCCTACCACGAAGTGCCCATCGTGCTCGGCGGCATCGAGGCGTCGTTGCGCCGGATCGCGCATTACGATTATTGGCAGGACAAGGTGCGCCGCTCCATCCTCGTCGATGCCAAGGCCGATCTGCTGCTCTACGGCAATGCCGAGCGCGCCATCGTCGAGATCGCGCATCGGCTCGCGCGGCGCGAACCGGTCGAGCACATCACCGATGTGCGCGGCACCGCCTTCATGCGGCGCACCGACGACGCCAGCGCGCACGATTGGTTCGAACTCGATTCGACCAGCATCGACACGCCCGGCCCCATCGATGCGCAGGTGCATCCTTACCAGACCACCGGCGAGCAGGCGCGCGAGCAAGGCGGTGAATGCGCGCAGGCGGGCGCGGGTGCGGCGGGTGATCAAGCGCCGGCCGGCCCGGCGGTATATGCGGCGGGCGCCGACGCAAGACGGGCGACGGTCGGTACCGCGGCGGCCCAGCCGGTCGTGCTCGACGCCGCGTTGCGCGAACGTCTGGCCGGCAAGCGCCGTGCACCGCCGCGCGAGCGCACGGTGATCCGGCTGCCGTCCTACGAACAAGTCAAACGCGATCCGGTGCTGTATGCGCATGCCAACCGCGTGCTGCATCTCGAAACCAACCCCGGCAACGCGCGCGCGCTGGTCCAGGCCCATGGCGAAGGCGTGGCGGTGCGCGATGTCTGGCTCAATCCGCCGCCGATTCCTTTGACCACCGAGGAAATGGATTGGGTCTTCGACCTGGCCTACGCGCGCGCGCCGCATCCGAGTTATGCGGGCGAAGGCGGCGACGCCAAGATTCCGGCCTGGGAGATGATCCGGTTCTCGGTCAACATCATGCGCGGCTGTTTCGGCGGCTGCACCTTCTGCAGCATCACCGAGCATGAAGGCCGCATCATCCAAAGCCGCTCGGAAGATTCGATCATCCGCGAGATCGAAACCATCCGCGATGCGGTCAAAGGCTTCACCGGCGTCATCTCCGATCTTGGCGGCCCCACGGCCAACATGTACCGCCTGGGCTGCAAATCGCGCGAGATCGAAGCCGCCTGCCGCAAACCGTCGTGCGTCTATCCGGGCATCTGCCAGAACCTCATCACCAATCACGGGCCGCTGATTCAGCTGTACCGGCGCGCGCGCGGCCTGTCCGGTATCAAGAAGATCCTGATCGGCTCGGGTCTGCGTTACGACCTCGCGGTGAAGTCGCCGCAATACATCAAGGACTTGGCCGCCTACCATGTCGGCGGCTACCTCAAGATCGCGCCCGAGCACACCGAAGAAGGGCCGCTCTCAAAGATGATGAAGCCCGGCATCGGCACTTACGACCGATTCAAGAAACTCTTCGATGCGGCGAGCGCCGAGGCCGGCAAGCAGCAATTCCTGGTGCCGTATTTCATCGCCGCGCATCCGGGCACGAGCGATGCGGATATGATGAATCTCGCGCTCTGGCTCAAGGCCAACGGTTTTCGCGCCGACCAGGTGCAGACTTTTTATCCATCGCCGATGGCGACCGCGACTGCGATGTATCACAGCGGGCGCGATCCTTTGCACAAGATCACGCGCAGCAGCGAAACCGTGGACATCGTGCGCGGCGAAAAACGGCGACGGCTGCACAAGGCCTTCTTGCGCTACCACGACCCGAACAATTGGCCGTTGTTGCGCGATGCGCTCAAGGCCATGGGCCGCAGCGACCTGATCGGCAATGGCAAACGGCATCTGGTGCCGAGCTTTCAGCCCGCGACCAACGGCGGTTACGAGGCGGCGCGGCGCAAGAACTCGACGCCCGCGGGCACGCGCATGTCGGGCGCGCCGGCGCGCATGCCGACGCGCGACGAAGCGCAGGCCACCACCGCCCGCGCCGCACCCGTGACGCGCGGGCGTCTGCTCACCCAGCACACCGGCTTGCCGCCGCGCGGCACTGCGGCGGGCAAGCCCGCGCGCGGCAAGAAGGGGCGTTGACGGCGCGCGGCCCGAGGCGTCGAGCGCAAGCCGCCGCCGGCAAGCCGTTCAATCGCCGAGCGCGAGTTGCAGCAAGAAATCGAGGTGCGTAGCGGCATCGCCGCGATCGAGCGCGTCCGCGCGCTTGGCGCCACCCAGCCGCAAGGCGGGCACCGGGCAATACATCTGGTCGGGCGCGAGCGGACCTTGCGCGGCCAGGGCCGCCGCGAACAAGGGCGCTTCAAGGCCGGCCTCGATGAACTCGGGATCGCACAAGGTCTCGTTGAAGAAGTCTTCGAGCGACCAGACCAGCACATCGCCGCTCGAGGTATGCGGGTCGATCGAGGCCACGTCTTCATCGCCTGCGTCGCTGAGCCGGCGGTAATAGAAGATCGTGCCGAAGGCCGACATCGCGATCGGCAGGCGGCTCGGGTCTTCTTCTTCGCGCATCAGCCAGCCCCACAACACGTCTTGGTAGCGCTCGGGGTCGAGTACGCTCAGCAGGCCGTTGTT
>JADHEF010000836.1_pt1 | contig 25414 bp, 20 predicted proteins | sample 8952391 | NCBI WGS metagenome assembly JADHEF01 (sample SAMN16124439, study PRJNA663245) | bioreactor sludge metagenome | isolation source: sludge (nitrite) | place: India:Bengaluru | collected 2019-02-28 | reverse complement strand
GGGCGGTGGGATTCGAACTCACGACCCTCTGCTCCCAAAGCAGATGCGCTACCAGGCTGCGCTACGCCCCGAGGAAGCGCGCATTCTACAGATGACGAATGTTGTGGTCAATCGAAAACAGCAGAAATTGTTCGATTCTTGATTCATCGTGTATGAACCAGGGAAATCCATTTCGCCGCCAGCCCAGCGCGGGCCGCAGCGACTGCCAAGTACCAAAGCAACGCGCGACACCCGCCCGGATAACTTGCAGTGCGCTCCAATTTCTGATATTTAATCGCCTCTTTGCAAAAACGAATGGATGGTTCACGAACATGCCTGAAGAATTGATCCACAAACAGTTCGCTCCTTACGTTCCCAAAAAGGGCGAGGAGTACATGAGCGCGAAGCAGTTGGCTCATTTCCGTACCATCCTCGAAACGCTGAAGTCGGAACTGATGAACGACATCGAGCGTACGGTCCATACGATGCAGGATGAAGCCACGGTATTTGCCGACCCCAATGACCGCGCCAGCCAGGAGACCGATATCGCGATTGAGCTGCGCAACAGGGACCGTGAGCGCAAACTGATCAAGAAGATCGAAGACACTATCGCCCTAATCGATAGCGGCGATTATGGCTACTGCAGCGGCTGCGGTGTCGAAATTGGAATCAAGCGCCTGGAGGCACGCCCAACGGCGACACTGTGCATCGACTGCAAGACGCTTGAGGAGGTTCGCGAGCGACAAGTCGCCAAGTAATCCCCACCCTCCCTCTGGGCAGGTCTGGCTTGAGCAAATCAGACGCCTGCCTTGAACAAAAAAAGGACGCCGAAGCGTCCTTTTTTGTTTTCCGACGAATCGCGACCTTACGACTGCGACTCGGCAGGAGCAGCCGGAGCCGCACCGCCCTCTTCCGCCGTCAGCGCTTTCATCGACAAACGGACACGCCCCTTTTCATCGGCTTCAAGCACCTTGACGCGGACTTTCTGGCCTTCCTTGAGGTAGTCAGCAACCGCATTGACACGCTCATTGGCGATTTGAGAGATGTGCAGAAGACCGTCACGTCCCGGCAGGATGCTGACGATCGCACCGAAGTCGAGCAGCTTGAGGACCGTACCGTCATACGCCTTGCCGACTTCGACATCGGCCGTGATCGCTTCGATGCGCGACTTGGCTGCGTTCGCTGCGTCGCCGTTGACCGAGGCGATGGTGATGGTGCCGTCTTCCTTGATGTCGATTGTCGTACCGGTTTCCTCGGTGATGGCGCGGATGACCGCACCGCCCTTGCCGATCACATCGCGGATCTTCTCCGGATTGATCTTCATCGTGTACAGACGCGGCGCGTAGGTCGAGACCTCTTCGCGCGGGCCGGCGGACGAACTTTGCATCTGCCCGAGGATATGCAAACGCGCCTCCTTGGCTTGCGCCAGCGCGACTTGCATGATCTCCTTGGTAATCCCCTGGATCTTGATATCCATCTGCAGTGCGGTAACGCCCGTATCCGTACCGGCGACCTTGAAGTCCATATCGCCCAGATGATCTTCATCGCCAAGGATGTCGGTCAGCACGGCGAAACGATTACCGTCCTTGATCAGCCCCATCGCGATACCGGCAACATGCGACTTAAGTGGGACACCAGCGTCCATCAGCGCCAGCGACGAACCACACACCGAAGCCATCGAACTCGAACCGTTCGATTCGGTAATCTCGGAAACGACGCGCATGGTGTAGGAGAAGTCTTCCGGTTTTGGCAGAACGGCGATCATCGCGCGCTTGGCGAGGCGACCGTGACCGATTTCGCGGCGCTTCGGCGTACCCACACGACCGCATTCGCCTGTCGCGTAGGGCGGGAAGTTGTAGTGCAGCATGAAGCGCTCGCGATATTCACCGGCCAGCGAGTCGATGATCTGCTCGTCACGGCCCGTACCCAGCGTGGCAACGACCAACGCCTGCGTTTCGCCACGGGTAAACAACGCTGAACCGTGCGTACGCGGAAGGACGCTTGAGCGGATGGTAATCGGGCGGACGGTGCGCGTATCGCGTCCGTCGATGCGCGGCTCGCCCGCAAGGATACGGCCGCGCACGATGCGCGACTCGATGTCGAAGAACAGGTTGCTGATGGTCGCCGCATCCGGCGCGCCTTCTCCAGCCGTCAGAACCTCGATCGCCTTGTCGGAAATCTCTCTGATGCGCTGAGTGCGGAGTTGCTTGCTGGTGATGCTGAAAGCCTGCTGCAAGTCGGCCTCGACCAGCGCGTTCAGTTTGGCGACCAACTCCTCGTTCTTTGGTGCAGGCGCCCAGTCCCACTCGGGCTTGCCAGCCTCTTCGACGAGCTCGTTGATTGCAGTAATTACGGCCTGCATCTGCTCATGGCCGTAGACGACCGCACCAAGCATGACGTCTTCCGGCAGGATGTCCGCTTCCGATTCGACCATCAACACCGCGGATTGCGTACCTGCAACGACGAGATCAAGCTGGCTGGTCTTGAGTTGGCTAAGCGTCGGATTGAGCACGTACTGGCCATTGACGTAGCCAACGCGGGCGGCACCAATCGGACCGTCGAACGGAATGCCGGAAACAGCCATCGCGGCCGAGGCGCCGATCATCGCCGGAATGTCCGGGTCGATTTCCGGATTGAGCGACATGACCATCGCGACGACTTGCACTTCGTTGTAGAAACCTTCCGGGAAAAGCGGACGCAACGGACGGTCGATCAGACGGGAGGTCAGCGTCTCCTTCTCCGACGGACGCCCTTCGCGCTTGAAGAAGCCCCCGGGAATCTTGCCAGCGGCGTAAGTCTTTTCGATGTAGTCAACCGTCAGCGGGAAGAAATCCTGCCCCGGTTTAACCGACTTGTTGCCGACCACGGTGACCAGCACAACAGTGTCGTCCATCGACACCATAATGGCCGCGCTGGACTGGCGGGCGATCTCGCCCGTTTCCAGCGTGACCTGATGAGCACCATAGGTGAACGTTTTCTTGGCAATAGTAGACATTTTTACCTCTCTCAATAGTTCAACGCACGGGCCCACAACACCGGCCCGCAATTCAACAACACGCCGAAATGGCGAAACACTGCAAATACGACAACAGCGGCTCAGTCCGATCGGGACTGGCCGCTGTCAATTGTTCAGGTACGCTGCGTTACCAACCGCACTGCGGTTCGGCGCGCAGGATTACTTGCGAAGGCCGAGACGCTGGATCAGCGAACGATACGAATCGACGTTCGTCGCCTTCAGATAGTCGAGCAACTTGCGACGACGGCTAACCATGCGAAGGAGCCCGCGACGCGAGTGGTGATCCTTGACGTGCTCCTTGAAGTGCCCCGTCAAGTCGTTAATACGCGCCGTCAACAGCGCGACCTGGACTTCCGAGGAACCAGTATCGCCAGCAGCACGTTGATAATCGGTCATGATCTGCGCTTTTTGCGCAACGGTAATCGCCATGTCAAACTCTCTTTCTCGAGAAAACGACGTCGCCCCAGTTTGATAGAGCCAACGCCAAGTTAAAAAACAAATCTTCGCGGCGAAGCGAGGCGCGGATTATAGCCGCTTCACCACTTGAGCCGCAACTAAAGGCCACACGCTACTCGCAGACCAGCCGCCGCGGCTTGACGCAGCCCGAAGCATCGACCTCGCCGACTCCCAGCAGACGCTCACCACCATAGACGCGGCACTTTCCGAAGGCGCCTGCGGGCGGAATGAAGACCGGGTTGCCGTGGCAGAAGCGGTTTTCGGCGTCTTCGTCAAGGCACACCCGCGGAAGGCTTTGCAACAATGCGTCAGGCGGCGAGAGAAACGCAAGACGATCAGCTTCGGGAAGCGCCGCGAGTTGATCCAGCGTCACAGCACCAGAAACGCGCAAATCACCAACGGCGACACGCCTTAGTGCGGTGAGATGCGCGCCGCACCCGAGGGCATTGCCGATATCCTCCATGAGCGTCCGGATATAGGTCCCCTTGCTGCACGAGACGCGGAAACGGCAACGCTCGCCCAAATAGTCGAGGAGTTCCAGCGCCTGAATCTCGATCTGACGTGGCGCACGCTCGACCTCAATCCCTTGCCGGGCCAGACGGTACAGCGGTTGTCCATCCCGCTTGAGCGCAGAGTACATCGGCGGGATCTGGATAATCGGGCCGCGAAAAGAAACCAGCGCCGATTCAAGCGCCATTCGATCAAACGCGGGCTGGCAGCTTCGGATGACGGCACCTTCGGCGTCCCCGGTATCGGTGGTGATCCCGAACAGGACGTCAGCTTCATAGGTCTTGTCGGCATCAAGAAGATCGGCCGAGAACTTTGTCGCTTCGCCAAAACACAGCGGCAACAGCCCGGTCGCGAGCGGGTCCAGCGTTCCCGTATGACCGGCTTTTGCTGCTGAAAACAACCGCCGCGCACTTTGCAACGCGGCGTTGGAGGTCATTCCGGTTGCCTTGTCGAGCAACAGCACGCCGTCAATGCGGCGCCACACGCGCTTTGTTCCGCTGTTTGTCACGAAGCTCAGCGGTCCGTATCGGGCTCAGTCTTGTCCGAGATCGCGACCGCTTCTTGAATCAGCTTCGAGAGGTCTGCACCACGTTCCAGCGAGTGGTCAAAGACAAAATGCAATTGCGGCGTCGTGTGGATTGTGATCCGCTTTCCCAGCTCCCGGCGCAGAAATCCCGACGCCTTTTCCAGCCCTGCCATAGTCGCCGGGAGGTTTTCACTACCGGCGAGGCTGCTGAAGAACACTTTTGCGTGCGCGTAGTCGGCGGTGACTTCAACATCCGTAATGCTGATCATACCGACGCGAGGATCTTTGAGCTCCGTCCGAATCAGCTCCGCCAGTTCGCGGCGGATCTGTTCGGACACCCGATCCTTGCGGGAAAAGCTCTTGTTCGCCGTCACTTAGAGCGTCCGTGCGATTTCGGTCACGTCGTACGTCTCGAGCTGATCGCCCTCTTCGTACGCGTTGTAGTTCTTCAGCGACAGGCCGCACTCGAAGCCCGCGCGAACTTCCTTGACGTCGTCCTTGAAGCGCTTGAGCGACTCGAGTTCGCCGTCCCAGACCACGACGTTGTTGCGCAAGAGACGCGCGCGCGAGCTGCGCTTGATGACGCCCTCGAGCACATAGCAACCGGCAATGGTCCCGATCTTGGTCGCACGGAAGACCTGACGAATTTCGACCAGGCCGGTAATTTCCTCGCGCTTCTCGGGCGACAACATCCCGGATAGTGCCGCCTTCACATCATCAACCGCGTCGTAAATGATGTTGTAGTAACGGATATCGACGCCGACACTCTCTGCCGCCTTACGCGCACCGGCATCGGCACGCGTGTTGAAACCGATGATGACCGCCTTTGAAGCGTGGGCGAGATTGATGTCGGATTCGCTGATTGCCCCCACTGCGGCGTGAATGACGTTGACCCGGACTTCGTCGGTAGACAACTTCTGCAGCGATTGAACGAGCGCTTCCTGCGAGCCCTGAACGTCCGCCTTGATGATCAGAGCCAAGCTCTTGACCTCGGCTTCGGTCATCTGATCGAGAATGTTCTCGAGATTCGCCGCTTGCTTGTTTGCCAGCTTCACATCGCGGAACTTGCCCTGGCGGAAGAGTGCGATTTCACGCGCCTTGCGCTCGTCGGTCAACACGACCGCATCCTGACCGGCAGCCGGGACATCCGACAAGCCGAGAATTTCGACCGGTATCGACGGCCCAGCCTCTTTGATCGTCTTTCCATTCTCGTCGAGCATTGCGCGAACGCGCCCGAACACCTGGCCCGAAAGGACCACGTCACCCTGACGCAGCGTGCCCGACTGGACCAGCATCGTCGCCACCGGGCCGCGTCCCTTGTCAAGCCGCGCCTCGATGATCAAGCCCTTCGCCGGCGCATCCTTTGGCGCCTTCAGTTCGAGCACTTCCGCTTGCAACAGCACGTTTTCGAGCAGTTCGTCGATACCGACGCCAGTCTTTGCCGAAACCGAAATGAACGGAGCATCACCACCGTATTCTTCCGGCACCACTTCCTCGGCGACGAGTTCCTGCTTGACGCGGTCGGGATTCGCCTCCGGCTTGTCGATCTTGTTGACCGCGACGACGATGGGCACACCGGCCGCCTTGGCGTGGTGGATGGCCTCGCGCGTCTGGGGCATTACACCGTCATCCGCGGCGACAACCAGAATGACGATGTCGGTCGCCTTCGCACCGCGCGCACGCATCGCAGTAAATGCTTCGTGGCCCGGCGTATCGAGGAAAGTCACCATGCCGCGCGCCGTTTCGACGTGATACGCGCCGATATGCTGGGTGATGCCACCAGCTTCGCCGGAAGCGACTCGCGTCCGGCGGATATAGTCGAGAAGCGAAGTCTTGCCGTGGTCGACGTGCCCCATGACGGTAACCACCGGCGCCCGGTGTTCCTGCACTGCGTCCTCGTGCGCCGTATCGTCGTTGATGAAGGCATCCGGGTCGTCGAGTTTGGCAGCAAACGCCTTGTGCCCCATTTCCTCGACGATGATCATCGCCGTTTCCTGGTCAAGCACCTGATTTATGGTGACCATCGACCCCATCTTCATCAGCGTCTTGATGACCTCGGTCGCTTTCACCGCCATCTTGTGTGCGAGATCGGAAACCGAAATCGTCTCCGGCACGTGAACGTCATGCACCACGGCTTCGGTCGGTACCTGGAAGGCGTGCTGCTCCTCGGAGTCGCTGTTGCGATTGTTCCGCTTGCCGTGCTTGTTGTCGCGCCAACCGGTCGTTCCCGTCGCGCCGCGCGTCTTGAGACCCGGACGCTTGTTGGCGCCTTCGTTCTTCCATTGCGCGCCCTTCTTGTCGGCTGATTTCTTGTCGCCGGCACCGGCCTTCGCCGCGGGCTTGTGCAAGGTCTTGTCTTCAGATGGCTTGTCGCTGGCCGTCTTAGCCGCAACCTGCTTTGCAGCCTCGGCTGCACGCGCTGCCACTGCCTTTTCCTCGGCTTCTGCCTTAAGGCGTGCAAGTTCAGCCGCGCGCCTTTGCTTTTCGATGAACTCCGCCTCCTGACGTGCCCGCAACTCCGCCTTGCGCCGCTCTTCTTCCGCACGCAGACGTTGCTGCTCTTCACCAATGATCGAGGCACGAGTGACGACCTTCTTGACGCCTGGCTTGTGCTCGGGTGCTGGCTCCGCCTTTGCTTCGGGTTCTGCCTTGGCCTTTGGCTTCTCCTCGACGACTGGCTTCTTTTCCTCGACAGGGGGTTCGACCGCCGCCACGTCCGGCACCTTCGCCTCAGAAACCTGTGCTTCAGCAGATTCCTGCGGCGCGGCTTCGGTAGCGACCTCAAGAACCGGCACGTCGGCGACGACTTCGGGGACCGGCGCAGTTTCCGCAACCGGCGGCACAACTGCTTCCGGTTTGCTTGCTTCGACCGGCACCTCGGCTTGCTTGGCCGGTGGAACGACAGGCGACTCCTGAACGCCGGCACGCAACTCGGCGATATCGCGCTTGACAAGCACCCGCTTCTTCCGAACTTCGACCTGCACCGTCCGCTGCTTCCCGTGAGAGTCCTGCGAGCGGATTTCGGTCGTTTCCTTGCGTGTCAGGGTGATCTTGGTCTTGGACTCCGCATCGCCATGCGAACGACGCAGATACTCCAACAACTTCGATTTATCCTGCTCGGTAAGAAGGTCACCCGCCTTGCTCTTTGCAACACCGGCCTTCTGCAACTGCTCCAGCAGTGCGTCCGCCGGCATTTTCAGGTCGGTGGCTAATTGGGCAACGCTTGTCTGCGCCATGTGGAATCCTCTTTTATGCTTGCTGCTTACTCGAACCAGTGCGCGCGCGCCGTGGTGATCAATTGTTTCGCACGATCGGCATCAATGCCGGTCATCTCGACGACTTCGTCAATCGACAAATCGGCCAGATCATCGCGCGTTTTGACGCCATTCACGGCCAGCTTGCCCGCCAGAACCTTGTCCATGCCTTCCAGCGCAAGCATATCGTCCGCGACATCGCCGATCTGCTCTTCGGTCACGATTGCTTCCGTCAGCAACACATTACGAGCGCGATCGCGCAGTTCCTGCACCGTCGCCTCGTCGAAGGCCTCGATCTCCAGCATTTCATGCAAAGGGACGTAGGCAACCTCTTCAAGCGTCGAGAAACCTTCGCTGATCAGAATGTTCGCGACTTCCTCGTCAACATCGAGCTTCTCGATGAAGAGCACCCGGATCGCGGCCGATTCGGCCTCGACGCGCGTCTGCGACTCTTCCTCGGTCATCAGGTTGATTGTCCAGCCGGTCAATTCCGACGCCAGACGGACATTCTGACCACCGCGCCCGATTGCAATCGCCAGGTTGTCCTCATCGACGACCACGTCCATCGAGTGACGATCCTCGTCGACCACAACCGAGGTAACCTCGGCCGGCGCCAAGGCACCGACGACGAACTGCGCCGGATCCGCTGACCAGAGCACGATATCGACGCGCTCACCGGCCAACTCATTCGTCACCGCCGTCACGCGCATGCCGCGCATGCCGACGCAGGTACCGATCGGATCGACACGCTGATCGTTCGACTTGACGGCGATCTTCGCACGCATCCCCGCGTCGCGCGCAGCTGCCTTGATCTCGAGCAGACCGTCGTCGACTTCCGGAACTTCCATTTCGAAGAGCTTGATGATGAATTCGGGCGCCGTGCGCGAAAGGATCAACTGCGGGCCACGGGCAGCGCGGTCGATGCGCAGAAGGAAGGCTTTGACGCGATCGCCGACACGCAGATTTTCGCGCGGAATCATCTGATCGCGCGGCAACACGGCCTCGATCTTGCCCGCCTCGACGATGGCATTGCCCCGTTCCATGCGCTTGATCGTGCCCGTAACAAGGTGCTCCTTGCGCTCAAGGAAGTCATTGAGAATCTGCTCGCGTTCGGCATCGCGAATCTTTTGCAGAATTACCTGCTTGGCGGCCTGTGCGCCGATCCGGCCGAAGTCGATCGGCTCCAGTGCTTCTTCGAGGTAGTCTCCGATCTCGACATCCGGATCCTGCTTCTGCGCTTCCGACAAAGGAATATGCTGCGCTTCAAGAATGAAGTCCTCGTCGGCCACCACTTCCCAGCGCCGGAAGGTTTCGAAATCGCCCGTTTCGCGATCAACCACCACGCGAACATCAGCGTCGTCGTGAATCCGCTTTTTCGATGCCGACGCGAGCGCCAACTCGAGAGCGCCGAAGACAATCTCCTTGCTCACGTTCTTTTCACGCGCCAGAACGTCTACCAAAAGCAAAATTTCGCGGCTCATATTCTCACAACCCCCTATCCAGCCTGATCATTAACTAGTCGAACTTGGGAACCAGCCTGGCCTTGTCGATATTGCCAAACTCCAGTTCCACATCGCCCGTATCCACGGTCAGGCGCACCCTCCCATCATGCACGCCCAGCAAGACGCCATTGAAATTCCGCCGCCCAGCCATCGGCACACGCAATCTGAGATTAATCTCCGACCCCGCGAAACGCTCAAAATCGGCCAACTTCTTCAACACCCGATCCAGTCCCGGAGAAGAAACCTCAAGGCGGTCATAGTCGACGTTTTCGACCGTCAGAACGCGCGACAACTGATTGCTGACCAGCGTGCAATCTTCGATGTCGATACTTCCGGCTTTGTCAGCGCGATCGATGAACACCCGCAACACGCGACCGCGCGGGCTTTGTTCCACGTCAACCAGCTCGTATCCGAGGCCGCTTACCGTCTTGTCGAGAAGTTCGTGCAAATCCATATCTACAAATGAAAAATGGGCGAAACGCCCATCTCCGAAATAACTGCCCCCACGGGGGCGAGCGGAAAAAACCGTTGGATTATAACGAGTTTTTCCGCTCACGTAAATTGAAACTCACCGAAACCGAGTCTTGGCGCGCTCGCGCAAAGACTCTTTGGCGAGCCGCCCTGGCAAGCAGGCGACGCACTCCGCAACCGTGGCAGCGCCCTCCCACGCGTCATCGCGCACGCGGTTTGCGCGGTGCTCGCTGGGTCGCAGGACTCTCCATATCGAAGTCCGTCATCAGCTTCTTCACATCCGCTTCGCCGAGTTCAAGGACGTGGCCGCGCTTAAGGTTGGAAGGCAGTACAAATGGCCCGTAGCGGACCCGCATCAACCGGCTGACGACGACGCCGACCGACTCGAACATCCGCCGCACCTCGCGGTTACGCCCTTCGAAGAGCGACACCCGGTACCAGTGGTTGGCGCCCTCGCCGCCCGCTTCTTCAAAGGTCGCAAATTGGGCAATACCGTCGTCGAGCTCGACGCCCGCCAGCAAGCGCTCCTTCGCCCCTTCCGGCAGCTCACCGAGGACACGGACGGCGTACTCGCGCACGAGGTTGTAGCGCGGATGCATCAGGCGGTTGGCAAGATCGCCGGAGGTCGTAAAGAGCAGCAGCCCACTCGTGTTGAAATCGAGGCGTCCGACCGCAACCCAGCGCCCGCCCGACATTCTCGGCAGCGAGGTAAAAACGGTCGGCCGATGTTCGGGATCGTCGCGCGAAACGATCTCGCCCTCAGGCTTGTGATAGATGATCACGCGCGGCAGTCGGTTGGAGAACTTGAGATGCACGAGTTTGCCGTTAACCTTGATCCGGTCGCCAGGGCTTGCCGACTGACCAACCTGCGCTGTCTCGCCATTGACGTTAACGCGGCCTGCGGCGATCAACTCCTCCATTTCGCGCCGCGAACCGATGCCGCTCTGCGCGAGAAGCTTGTGCAGGCGCTCTGGCTTACCTGGAAGCTCCTTGTGACGCGCGCGGTTGGAGGGGTCGACCTTGGGCATACGTGGCGCACGGCGCGGCTTCTGGTCCAGCAGTTCGCCTTCGACCGGCTGCGGCGCTCGCGCCTGGGGCGATCTTTCTTCGCGTGGTTTGCGCGCTGCGCCTACCGGCGTTGCGAAGGAGGTCTTACGTGTTGTCTTGTTGGGCATCGGCCAACTCCAGTGTCTGATTCATCATCTCGAGCGGTGGCAACTCGGTCACACTGCGCAAGCCGAGATCGTCGAGAAACTTCTTCGTTGTCGCCAACAAGGCCGGCCTTCCCGGCGTATCGCGGTGGCCGACGACATCAACCCAACCGCGCTCTTCAAGCACCTTGATGATCTGCGAGGCGACGGTTACGCCACGGATATCCTCAATATCGCCGCGCGTCACCGGTTGACGATAGGCAATGATGGCCAGCGTTTCCAGCACGGCACGTGAATACTTCGGCGGCCGCTCGGGATTCAGGCGCTCAAGGTAGGGCAAGAACTCAGCACGCGTCCTGAAACGCCAGCCGCTCGCCGTCTGCACCAGCTCCAGGGGGCGATCGGCCCAATCCTGGCGGAGTTCATCGAGCAAAGCGCGCAGCACGTCGGTGCCGATCTCGTCGAGGAAGACCTTTCTCAGTTCGAGCGGCGTCAGCGGCTGTTGCGCGCTGAACAGGACGGCTTCCAGAATGCGCTTGATCTGCGCCGGGTTATCCGGCCGCTTCGAATTCGATTCCGCTACCTCGATCATCGTCGCTTCCGTATTCGCTTCTGTCTTCACTTCGTCCATCGGCCAACCTCACGTAGATCGGCGCAAACGCCTCCGATTGGGTCATTTCGAGCAGATGCTCGCGCGCAAGTTCAAGCATGGCGAGAAAATGCACGACGACAACCTGGGCACCCTGCGTTGCATCAAACAAATCGACAAACTCGACGAATCCGCCAGCATCACGCAGCGAACGCAGGATCAGCCCCATATGCTCGCGTACCGAAAGTTCCTCGCGCTGGATCATGTGCCGCGTATGCAGCTTCGCCTGGCGCAGGATGGTACTCCACGCCTCCTTCAGATCATCCGGACTGACGTCAGGCAGGCGCTGCAGCATCGACTTCTCGACCCAAACACCGACCCACTCGAAGTCGCGCTCCGCTTGCGGCAACTCGTCGATCCGGCGCGCCGCCTGCTTCATCTGCTCGTATTCGATCAGGCGGCGAACCAGCTCGGCGCGCGGGTCCTCAACTTCCTCGCCTTCGGCCGCCTTCGGCTTGGGCAACAACATGCGCGACTTAATCTCGATCAGCATCGCGGCCATCACCAGATAGTCGGCGGCGAGCTCCAGATTCTGCGAGCGCATCGCTTCGACGTAGGTCAGGTACTGCACGGTCAGCGGCGCCATCGGAATGTCAAGGACATTGACGTTGGCCTTGCGGATCAGGTAGAGCAGGAGGTCGAGCGGCCCTTCGAAAGCATCAAGCATGACCGCCATCGCGTCCGGCGGGATGTACAGATCGAGCGGCAGCTGCTCCATCGGCTGGCCATAGATGCGCGCGATGGGTTCCGTCGTTTCGAGCGCCTCGTTCGGCGCTTCACGGGTTGCCGTATCGCTCATCGATGACTGGCCGACCGCCTTGATCTCAGCGGTAACTCAGGCCCATCGCTTCACGCACGTCGCGCATCGTCTCGCGCGCCAACACACCAGCCTTGCGATTGCCTTCGGCGATGATTTCACGCACCAGCGACGGATTGTCGAGATAGGTCTGAGCGCGCTCACGCATCGGCGCCTGCTCCTTGAGGATGCCGTCGATCACCGGCTGCTTGCACTCCAAGCAACCGATACCCGCGCTGCGGCAACCCTTCTGCACCCAGTCCTTGCACGCATCGTCCGAATACACCTGATGCAACTGCCAGACCGGGCACTTGTCAGGATCGCCCGCATCGGTGCGACGCACGCGCGACGGGTCGGTCGGCATGCGCTTGATCTTCTGCGTCACCGACGCTTCGTCTTCGCGAAGGGTAATGGTGTTGTTGTACGACTTCGACATTTTCTGCCCGTCGAGGCCCGGCATCTTGGAGGCTTCGGTCAGCAGATAGCCCGGTTCGACCAGGATCATCTTGCCGGTGCCCTCGAGATAGCCAAGCAAACGTTCGCGATCAGCGACCGAGAGATGCGGAATTTCGGCAAGCAGCGCATGGCCTTTGGCAACGGCTTCCTTGTCGCCGTCCTGCTGGAAGCGGGTTCGCAGATGCTCGAAGGTGCGCTTGTTCTTGCTACCCAGCTTGGCGACCGCTTCCTTGGCCTTTTCCTCGTAGCCGGGTTCACGGCCGTACATGTGGTTGAAGCGACGCGCCAGCTCGCGCGTGATCTCGACGTGCGGTATCTGGTCCTCGCCGACCGGCACCTTGTCGGCGCGGTAGATCAGGATGTCGGCGCTCATCAGGAGCGGGTAGCCGAGGAAGCCGTAGGTCGACAAGTCCTTGTTCGACATCTTCTCTTGCTGATCCTTGTACGTCGGCACTCGCTCCAGCCAGCCGAGCGGCGTCATCATCGACAGCAACAAGTGCAATTCGGCGTGTTCCGGCACCTGCGACTGGATGAACAGCGAGGCCTTCTCCGGATCGACGCCGGCAGCCAGCCAGTCGATCACCATTTCCCAGGTCGATTGCGAGATTCCATGCGGATCGTCGTATTGCGTGGTCAGCGCGTGCCAGTCGGCGACGAAGAACAGGCAGGGATACTCGTGCTGGAGCTTGACCCAGTTCTTCAGCACCCCGTGGTAGTGACCGAGGTGCAGGCTGCCCGTGGGGCGCATTCCGGAGAGGACTCGTTCTGCGTACATAGTGTTAGTTCAGCTGGAAAATGAAGATGATCAGTTGTTTGAACAGGGCCACGAACGGCCACATGATGCTGCCAAGGATACCGATAAAAGACAGCAGCAAGAGAATCGGGAAACCCCAGCGCTCAAGACGTGAGAACTTGATCGCCCACGGCAGCGGCAACAAACTCACCGCAATGCGGCCCCCATCGAGCGGCGGCAGCGGAAGCAGATTGAGCACCATGAGCATCAGGTTGATGTTGATCCCCATGTCGCTCATTAGTGCCAATGGTCGTGTGTACGCATTGAAGGGCATGAACAGCGCCAACTTGAACAGGAGCGCCCAGCCGAAGGCCATCAGCAGATTGACACCCGGTCCGGCGGCGGCCACCCAGAGCATGTCGCGTTTGGGATTGCGCAGACGGCCGAAGTTCACCGGCACCGGCTTGGCCCAGCCGAAGAGGAAAGGACTGTTGATGATGAACAGCAGCAGCGGAAGCAGGATCGTGCCAAGCGGATCGATATGGCGCAGCGGATTGAGGCTGATGCGTCCGGCGAGCCAGGCCGTGTTGTCGCCAAAGTGACGCGCCGCGTAACCGTGCGCCGCCTCATGCACGGTAATCGCGAAAATCACCGGCAAGGCCGAGATCGCGATCGTCTGGATCAGTGAGGAGATATCCATATCGTGCCTACTCGAACCCGAACGGCTCAAGCGACCCGCGGCCGGCGCGCACGAGTTCCGGCGGCCAGTTGGTCAGATCGATGACGGTGGTCGGCTCGGTACCGCAGTAGCCGCCATCGAGGATCAGTTCAATGAGATCGTCCAGCCTGTCCTGAATTTCCCAGCCTTCGGTCAGTGGCGATTCGTCGCCGGGCAGCATGAGCGTCGACGTCAACAAAGGCTCGCCAAGTTCTGCCAGCAGCGCCAGCGCGACCTTGTGGTCCGGCACACGCAATCCAATCGTCTTGCGCTTCGGATGCAGGACGCGGCGCGGCAATTCCTTCGTGCCTTCGAGGATGAAGGTGTAGCTACCGGGCGTCGTTGCCTTGAGCAAGCGATATTGCGCATTGTCGACACGCGCGAACTGTGCGATCTCGGACAGATCGCGGCACATCAGGGTCAGATGGTGGCGATCGTCGACCTCGCGAATGCGGCGGATGCGCTCGACGGCATCCTTGTCGCCGAGGCCGCAACCGAGGGCGTAACACGAATCCGTGGGAATGGCGACCACCCCGCCGCTGCGCAGGATTTCGACCGCCTGACCGAGCATGCGCGGTTGCGGATCTTCCGGATGAATCGACAGGTAGCGCGCCATATCAGAATGCCTCCCAGACGGGCGTCAAACCGACCGGCGTCGGCGCCAGCCGACCAAGATCGATATAGCTCTCACCGGGACCGTGGAAATCCGAGCCGCAGGACGCCATGAAGCCGTACTCGCGGGCGAACCGGGAAAACACCGCGACGTTGTCAAGCGAATGACTACCCGAAACAACTTCGATCGCCTGTCCGCCAACGCTCTTGAATTCGTCGAGCAATTGACGCATCTCGGCGCGGCTCAGCTTGTAACGTCCAGGATGCGCGATCACGGCGACACCGCCCGCTCCGACTATCCAGCCAACCGAGTCTTCGAGTGTCGCCCAGCGATGCTCGACATAACCCGGTCGCCCGGGAACGATATACGACTCGAAAACACTGCGCACATCCTTGCAGACACCGATCTCAACCAGATAGCGGGCGAAGTGTGCACGGCTGATCAGATTCGGGTTCTCCGCATGACGCATGGCGCCTTCAAAGCAGCCTTCAATGCCGACTTTCTCCAGTTCCGCCGACATACGCTGCGCACGACCCACGCGTCCGGAGCGAATCGACAGCAGACCTGAATTCAAAGCGGCATCGCGCTCATCAAAGTTGAGCCCGACCACGTGAACCTGCAAACCACCCCACTCGATCGAAATTTCAACGCCGTTGATGAACTGCATCCCGGCCTCAAGGGAGACGGCGCGCGCATCCGCCAGGCCACCCAGATCGTCGTGATCGGTCAGTGCAAGGATATTGACACCGTTTTCCGCCGCACGACGCGCGACCTCGCTGGGCGGCAACAGGCCGTCGGAAGCGGATGAATGACAATGAAGATCGACAATCTGCACTTGAAAAGGGAGCGAATCGGGGAAAAATCAAGCCGGCGATGATAGCACAGCGACGAAATCCCCTTCCGATCAACTGATTCGCGCAGCAAGCAGTGTCAGAACCGAAGATGGCAGCGACGGAGGCCCATTCACGCAAGAAGTGGGGAGCGCTGTGCGCCAGAACGAGTAGACTCGACGTGCCAATCATCCCAACCACGGAAGGACGCATTCATGGCCCTGATACTCACCGAAAAGAAGAACTCGACCGGCATCATCACGCTCAACCACGCCGACAAGCGCAACGCGCTGAGTGAAGCGCTGATCACGGAAATCACTGCCGCACTCGACGGTTTCAAGGCACTCGACATCCGGGCCGTGGTCTTGCGTGCCCAACCCGGGATCAAGGTCTGGTCGGCCGGTCACGACGTCAGCGAGCTGCCCGACAGCGGCCGCGACCCGCTCGGCTGGAACGACCCGCTGCGCGTTCTGATCCGCGCCATCCAGGAATTTCCCGCACCGGTAATCGGCCTCATCGAAGGCAGCGTCTGGGGTGGCGCGTGCGAAGTCGCGATGGCCTGCGACATTCTCGTGACGACGCCGGAGGCGGCCTTCGCCATCACCCCGGCCAAGCTCGGCGTTCCCTACAATCTCGGCGGACTGATGACGCTGATCAACATGATCCCCCTGCCCGTCTTCAAGGAGATGCTGTTCACCGCGCAGCCGCTGTCCGCCGAGCAGGCCCTGAACCTCGGCATGATCAATTACGTGAAACCTGCCGAAGAGATCGAGCCTTTCGTCTACGACATGGCCTCGCGCATCGGGCAAAACTCGCCGCTCAGCATTGCGGTGATGAAGGATTCGTTGCGTCTGCTCTCCAGCGCACACGCGGTCACGCCGGACCTGTTCGAGCGCATCCAGGGCATGCGGCGGATCGTCTACGACAGCGAGGACTACCGCGAAGGTCTGCGCGCATTCCGCGAGAAACGGAAACCCAAGTTCTCGGGCAAGTAACCGGACGGCTGCGCGTGGGTACATCCGAACTTGCCGCGCGCCCTGCCAGCGCGCTATAGTTCGGCCCGCAAACGGGAGAGAGCGGCAGCATCAATCCCGCCGCCGAAGGCGCAATCCACCCGGAAACGCTCAGGCAAAAGGACCGTTTGTGAACTGAACTCTGGAGAGCGGCGCTGCACGACAGGCGCCCACCGATGGGGCAACGCAGCGGAATTTTCCCAATTCCATGCGGCAATCTCTCAGGTATCAAGGACAGGGGGGTGAACTCACTTGAGTTCGCCCTTTTTTTGTTTCCGAAAAAGACTGCACTTCTCTTTCAAGGCCTTGATATGACACAGAAAACTGTCCTGAATGACGCCCATCGCCGCTTCGGCGCCAAGATGGTGGACTTTGGCGGCTGGGACATGCCGCTCCACTACGGCTCGCAACTCGAAGAACACCATACGGTGCGCCGCGACTGCGGGATGTTCGACGTCTCGCACATGTGCGCCGTCGACATCGCTGGGGCCGACGCCAAGGCCTTTCTCTCGCGCCTGATCGCCAACAACGTCGACAAGCTCAAGCTGCCCGGCAAGGCGCTGTACAGCGCGATGCTCAACGAAGCCGGCGGTGTGGTCGACGATCTGATTGTCTATTTCATCGCCGACGGCCAGTACCGCATGGTGATCAACGCGGGCACGGCGGAAAAGGATCTGGCCTGGATGGCAGCGCGTCTCGCCGACTGGAAGCTCGACGTCGCCGTCGTCGCGCGTCGCGACCTGGCGATCATCGCCGTGCAGGGACCGAATGCCAAGGCCAAGGTCTGGCAAGTACTGCCCGAGAGCCGCGCGGCGACTGAGGCGCTGAAGCCGTTCTTCGCAGCGACCGTCGGCGACTGCTTCATCGCCACGACCGGCTACACCGGCGAGGACGGGTTCGAGATCACCTTGCCCGCGACCAAGGCCGAAGGCTTCTGGCAAGCGCTGGCCGATGCCGGAGTCAAGCCGATTGGCCTCGGCGCGCGCGACACCTTGCGCCTGGAAGCCGGGATGAACCTTTACGGCCAGGACATGGACGAGTCGGTCTCGCCGCTCGACGCCGGGCTTGCCTGGACGGTCGATCTCGTTTCGCCGCGCGATTTCGTCGGCAAGGCCGCCCTCCTCGCCCAAGGACAACAGAAGCAGTTCCTCGGCCTGCTGCTGCTCGACAAGGGCGTGTTGCGCGCGCATCAGAAAGTCGTCACCGCGCAGGGCGACGGCGAAATCACCAGCGGCACCTTCTCGCCGACCTTGCAGCAATCGGTCGCGCTTGCCCGCCTGCCGATGGGTGTCGCGATCGGCGACACCGTGAAAGTCGTGATCCGCGACAAGGAACTCGCCGCCAAGGTGGTCAAGCCCTGCTTCGCCCGCAACGGCAAGTCGATGATTTAAAGGTTCAGTCCAGCACAACGCGACCGCTGCCGCAACGAAGCCGGAACGCAATGCGTTTTTGACTTTATGATGCGCGTTGCGGTCGTGATGCACATGATGCACGTTGTGGTGAAGGCATTTTTCGAAAACGCATTTTCCCAGGAGCCCACATGAACGTCCCAAGCAACCTCAAGTACACCAAGAGCCACGAATGGGTGCGCGCCGAAGCCGACGGCACCGTCACGATCGGCATTACCGACCATGCACAGGAACTGCTCGGCGATCTCGTCTTCGTCGAACTGCCGGAAGTCGGCAAGACGCTATCCGCCGAACAGGAAGCCGCCGTCGTCGAATCGGTCAAGGCCGCTTCGGACGTTTACGCACCGATCGCCGGTACGGTAACCGAAGTGAACACGGCCGTCAGCGATGCGCCGGAATCCGTCAATGAGGACGCCTACGCCGCCTGGCTGTTCAAGATGAAGCCGGCCAACACCGCCGACGTTGACGCCTTGCTCGGCGCATCCGAGTACACGGCCTGCGCCGGGGAATAGGCCCGCGCTAGCGCGTCACCCCGGAAGGCCGCATTCCAGCCGTCAGGCAAAAGCGGCCTTCCTGCAGCGACGCGCCCCCCGCCCAAGCTCGCCCCCGCAATGGTGGCAGCATCGCTTTACAGTCTTCCGAAACACCACCACCCGGATTTCAACATGCCCCAGAACCTCAGCCTGACCGCACTCGAACAACGCGACGAGTTCATTGCTCGCCACATCGGTTCGCCGAGCGAAGAGCTCGATGCCATGCTGGACGCCATTGGCGCGCCCAACCTCGATACCCTGATCGACCAGACGGTGCCGCCGGCCATCCGCCTACCGGTGCCGATGCCGCTTGCCGATGCCCGGCCCGAAGCGGAAGCACTCGCCGCGCTGAAGACGATTGCGGCCAAGAACAAGATCAACAAGTCGCTGATCGGCATGGGCTACAACGACACGCTGACACCCAATGTGATCGTGCGCAATGTGCTGGAGAATCCGGGCTGGTACACGGCCTACACGCCGTATCAGGCCGAAATCGCGCAAGGCCGCCTCGAGGCGTTGCTCAACTACCAGCAGATGGTGATCGACCTTACTGGTCTCGAGCTGGCCAACGCCTCGCTGCTCGACGAAGCCACGGCGGCAGCCGAAGCGATGACGATGGCGCGCCGCGTCAGCAAGTCGAAATCGAACCTGTTCTTCGTCGACGAAGCCTGCTTCCCGCAGACCGTCGATGTGCTGAAAACGCGCGCCGGCTTCTTCGGCTTCGAGCTCGTCTTCGGCGCCCCGCACGAGGCTGCACAGCAGGAGGTCTTTGGCGCGCTCTTCCAATACCCGAACGACACGGGCGAAATCAGCGACCTCAGCGGCCCGATCGAAGCCGTCAAATCGCGCAACGGCGTCGTTGCGGTCGCCTCCGACCTGATGGCGCTTGTGCTGCTGAAATCCCCCGGTGCGATGGGCGCCGACATCGCGCTCGGCTCGACGCAGCGCTTCGGCATCCCGATGGGCTTTGGCGGCCCGCACGCAGCCTTCTTTGCGACGCGCGACGAGCACAAGCGCTCGGTGCCGGGCCGCATCATCGGCGTCTCAGTCGATGCGCGCGGCAACAAGGCGCTGCGCATGGCGCTACAGACACGCGAACAGCACATCCGCCGCGAGAAGGCGAACTCGAACATCTGCACCTCCCAAGTCTTGCTTGCCAACATGGCCGGCATGTACGCCGTCTATCACGGTCCGCAGGGCTTGCGCGCCATTGCCGGGCGCATCCACCGGCTGGCGGCGATTCTCGCAGAAGGGTTGAAGCGCGCCGGGATCTCGGTCCTGACCAGGCAATTCTTCGATACGCTGCAGATTGACCTCGGCGCCCGCGCGATATCGGTCTATCAGGAAGCGCTGGCGGCTGGTTTCAACCTGCGTCAAGTGGCGACAGGCGTACTCGGCATCGCAATCAACGAGAAAACGACGCGCGATGACGTAGCAGCACTGATCAAGCTGATCGCCGACGTCTCTGCCGATATCGAAGCCATCGACGCGCAGATCAAGCAATCGGACCCGACGATCCAGGCTGAGCTATTGCGTAGCGATGCAATCCTCACACATCCGGTGTTCAACCGCTTCCATACCGAACACGAGATGCTGCGCTATCTCAAGCGCCTGCAGAACAAGGATCTGGCGCTCGACCACTCGATGATCTCGCTTGGTTCGTGCACGATGAAACTCAACGCCACGAGCGAGATGATCCCGATCACCTGGCCGGAATTCGGTGATCTCCACCCCTTCGCGCCGATCGACCAGGCGCAGGGTTACATGGAGATGATCGGTGGACTGGAAAGCTGGCTGAAGACGATCACCGGTTTCGACGCAATCAGCATGCAGTCGAACTCGGGCGCGCAGGGCGAGTATGCCGGCATCGTCGCCATCCGCCGCTACCACGCCAGCCGCGGCGAAGACCATCGCAACATCTGCCTGATTCCGAAGTCGGCGCACGGCACCAACCCGGCGACGGCGCAGATGTGCGGACTCGACATCGTCGTCGTCAATTGCGACGACAGCGGCAACGTCGACGTTGCCGACCTCAAGGCCAAGGCCGAGCAGCACGCCGCCAATCTCGCTTGCCTGATGATCACCTACCCGTCGACGCACGGCGTGTTCGAGGAAGCGATCAAGGACATCTGCGCGATCATCCACTCGCACGGCGGCCAGGTCTATATGGACGGTGCCAACCTCAACGCGCAGGTCGGCCTCACCTCACCCGGCCACATCGGCGCCGACGTCAGCCACATGAACCTGCACAAGACCTTCGCCATTCCGCACGGCGGCGGCGGACCGGGCATGGGACCGATCGGCCTGAAGGCGCATCTCGCACCGTTCATGGCCAACCACGCCGTGCAGCCGATCGACGGCCCGCACAAGGGACAAAGTGCCGTGTCGGCCGCTCCGTGGGGCTCAGCGTCGATCCTGCCGATCTCGTGGATGTACATCGCCATGCTCGGCGGCAAGGGTCTGAAACGCGCAACCGAAGTGGCGATCCTCAACGCCAACTACGTCGCATCGCAGTTGAACGCTGACTACCCGGTGCTGTACACGGGCAAGAACGGCCGCGTCGCGCACGAATGCATCATCGACATCCGCCCGATCAAGGCGGCGACCGGCATCGCCGAAATCGACATCGCGAAACGTCTGATGGACTACGGCTTCCACGCACCGACGGTCAGCTTCCCGGTCGCCGGAACGATCATGGTCGAGCCGACCGAATCGGAGTCGAAAGCCGAGCTTGATCGTTTCTGCGCCGCGATGGCCTCGATCCGCAACGAGATCCGCAAGATCGAACAGGGCGTCTGGCCAGCGGACAATAATCCACTCAAGAACGCGCCACACACCCAGGCCGACATCATCGACGCCGACTGGAATCGCCCGTACAGCCGCGAGGAAGCCGTCTTCCCGCTGCCGTGGGTGGCGGCCAACAAGTTCTGGCCGAGCGTGAATCGCATTGATGACGTCTACGGCGATCGCAACCTCTTTTGTTCCTGTACATTAAACCCTCTCAACTAACAGCCGTCACATCCTCGGAAAAATGGTGGGCCATAGCTTGGAAAGCTATGGCCCACCAAGGATTGCAGCATTTTCAGTTTTTTTGAGCACCATAACGCTGCCAAGAGCTCTTGTTGGTTTACGTGTAGTACGTCCTAGCTATCTCCCCCTTTTCGGTCAACCTTCATAAATTCCAGCCAACCCGTCCCACGCAACATCGTTGAGCTGATGACTCATCCGCCACAGCTCTGTCGGCAAGTGCTTGCTGGTCAAAACGTATTGCTTCGCTGTGCAGTTTTCTTCATCTTGGTCTACAGCATTTCTGCCACGATTCGTCGTAACCGTTGAGGATTGTCTTCTGCGTACCGAGCCGTCATCGAAACCGACGAGTGCCCCATCAACACCGATACCGCCTTGAGATCGGCCCCTTTGCTGATCAATTCAGTCGCAAACCATCTCCGTCCGGAGTGACTTCGACCGCCCACGATCCCAGCCAAATCGTGCAGCCGTCCAAGCAATTGCTGCATCGTATTCGGCGAGAAACTCCCGCCTTTCTGTGATTTGAACAGGGGTGATTCATGATTGAACAAAACACCTTCGTGTAGTTGCCGCTCGTCCAGATAGTCCTTGAGGGACTGACGAACCGTAGAATTGGTCAGATACACGATTCGCGGTTTACCGCCCTTCGTCATCGAAAAGGTCAATCCGCATTCTTCGCGAAGTTTTCCGGCCTCGTCCAAGACATGCTTGACCCTGAGTGACGAAATTTCTTTGGCCCTCAGCCCCAACCGATACGACACACCCAGCATCGCGGCATTGCGCCGTGCATGCTGGGTGGTCTTTGTCACGGCAAACAACCGCTTCAGCTCGCTGTCTGTTGGAACCCGCGCTTTACCCAGTTGAGCCATTGACAACCTCTTGTTTTCATTGATGTTTTATTATAAATCGTACATTCTCAATGTAAACAACGAGTTACCACTACTACGCTATGCGGCTTTGCTCATAAACCCGGCAATGACTGATTGCTTCTTCTGCGCCGTTACCGACGATTGCACTTTCGTACGATGCTTAGCGACCCAATCGGCCAAGTCGTCAGTCATTTTCTTAGAATCAGAACGAACACCCCTGTCTTTCTCTGTAACCCTCTCAGCCTTATCACGCCGATATTTGAGGTCGCGCTGCTTCACCGCACGCGTCATCCGATTCAACACCTCCCCGCAAAGGCCATAACGCCTGATCTTCTTGCCGTTTGTTTGTTCAGTTTTGACAATTTCAACATCCAAACCAATCAGTCCTAGAATGCCCTTGAGTTGTCCGACCGGGTTCCGCCGACGATCGGCATACAAGGGTATTCCAAACAGGCATTCCAGCTGCCGACCGTGCACTTCCAACTGGCGCAGAAAATCGTTCAGTGCCGAAGCCTCGACTATCGCATTGCTATTGAACCTCCGCTTCTCAAGGTCAAATAGCCCGCTTGCCGCCAAAATCGACTCAACCACAAACCGTTTTGCCACATAACGTTTGCGATCAAATGCCAGCAGGCCATTTTCGATGTCGTCATCGTCACGAAGCTCGAACCACTCGCGCTTCGACAGTAGGCACTCCAATCGCGTCACGCACTCCCGCGTACGTCCTTCGTTGTCGAAATCGATGAGTTCAGCGGTAATTTCACCGTCCGCGTAGAAATTTTCGATCTGATAGCGATCGAGCGCATCTCGCTCACGATCTGTCAGGGGAGCACCGCCCTTGTCCAACTCTTCAATTCTGGATGCTTCATCCTCAGACAACTTGTCGGCCAGCAGCAATTTCTCCTTGCGCTCAACCAACCGTGCTTCCTTCGCAGCCGCGAGCGCCACTTTACCGAAAGCTGCTTCGCGCTCGTCGTAGTCGACGTCGATCGGGTTCCAGCCGCTTTCAGCTCGCAGTTCACGTACGTACTGCGCCAACCCATTCTTGGAGCCACGTGTTGCCGCCATCACCTGCGCCCAGATATCGACCAATCCGTAGTCGCCTGCAAACACCGGGCTACCGTTATCCTCGTATCGCAGTAAAAATCCCGTTTTCCGAATACTCTTTTGCAATTCCCGCTTGATGCAGCCCACATCGGTTTCGTAGTTCATCGTTGTGGCATCCACCCATACATGGACTTCGCCTGGATGACGCACCCGCATCAACTGCTGGTCGATATCGAAATGCGTGACGATGTTCGCTTCAAAAAAACCGAACGTCGCATCAACCACCGTACGGGGATTGCCATCTTGGTCCTTAAAAGTAATGTCGATACCTGTTCCGATCGCTGGTGACGCAATCAGCACGTCAAGATCGCTTTCGAACCGATGCGTAATATCACTCAACAAATCCTGCGTTTCCCGCTTCTGCGAATTGTCAGATGTCACAATCGCCACACGCTTGCCCGGGTTGCGGTCGGCGATCAACTTGCCGAGATCGGCTGCCTTCTTCTTGCTATTAGTTGCGACATACACCTTCTTTCCCGCCCCGACCATATCCGTCAGCACCTTCGCCAACTGCCCGCGATTGCTGTACAGATGAATATCCCCTTGAGGAATTTTCGGTTCATTGACGATGATCCGCGCTGGTAACTCCGGTTTCAGCAGATTGAAAGCTGCTGTCATTGTGATCATGTTCAAGTCTGCGTCGAGGAATACCACTTGTTTCGCGACACGCAAGAAATAGGAGAGGGTCGAAAAGACATCTCGCCGCCGCATCTTCAGGGTCTCGCCGGTCAGATGCGAAAAAACCTGCTCTGATTCGTCTATGACAACAACATCGTACCGATGCTTTTCATTCGTCGGATCAATATTCTCAATGCTGTCGAGACAGATCGCATAGTGCTTGGTCGGAGAAACTTGACGGTAGTTTGCAACCTTTGTTTCTTCACCCAGCCCGAACGCAGATTTTGGCTTCTGTTGAGCGTCCTCGCCAACATTAAGCAGATTCGCTTCTGTCGACTCGGTTCTTGGATCATCGTGATCATCGATGACGAAATAGCAATCCAGCCCCAATCTTTCTGAGATTGACTGCAATAGAGAACGACGATGGCCGAGTAACAGCACGCGCAGGTGCTTCTTCTTGCACTCTTCGACGAGAGCCCCCAACGCTTCCGTTTTTCCCGACCCCTTGGGGGACTTGATGAACAATGCCCCGTCCTCGACTTCGATTGGGGGGAGATACCGTTCAGCCAAAAATGTCACACCGGACGTGCCGAACTCGACACCGCGATCCACGACCGTCGATCCCGATTCCTTAGCGGCCAAAGCTTTCACGGCGCGGTCGAACATCTCGAAGTCGTAGTCACGCTTCGTCATCGGTGCAGCATAAGTCCGCTTGCAGTGAGAGCATTGAATACCGGGAGTGCCATCGGCGTACCAGTGAACAACTCCGGTTGGCTGTGTACCGATATGAACTGGACAGAACACCTCCAGCTCCTTCGGCAATTGTTCCAAGGGGTACCTTTCTCCACCCGGTAGAGTTACCACCGTAGTCTTATCAAGGGTCACATGCGAACGCAGATACGCGCCATGCCCTTTTCGCAGCTCGTTCGCCTCTCGGCCAAGATCATCGAGCAACCGTACCGATTCCGAATCAAGCTTGCCGCTCAGAACGGTTGCCGTACCGCCAACAGCAAGGCCGTAGCCTTGCTCGGTGCTTCCATGAAGCACCGCACCGTCGTAAAGGGACTCAAGCCCCAATAGCAAACGGTGATATTTCTTACCATCGTGAATCGTTGTGGGTAGCCTAAGGAAGCGCTGAACAAATCCCCTGATTTGAGATAATGGAGTCCTCACGAATT
>JADHEF010000830.1_pt1 | contig 25593 bp, 23 predicted proteins | sample 8952391 | NCBI WGS metagenome assembly JADHEF01 (sample SAMN16124439, study PRJNA663245) | bioreactor sludge metagenome | isolation source: sludge (nitrite) | place: India:Bengaluru | collected 2019-02-28 | reverse complement strand
AAATGACTGAGTCAGCCGAGAAGAATTTCCCCGCTTATTCGCACCTTCCTTAGAGCGCAGTTCCTTCGGTGTCAACTTTTGCCCCTTCTTGAACATACGATAGGAGGTATGTACCTCCAACATCCTACCCAGATGTGACAGCTGGGTGTTGCAGCGCTCCAGATAGCGATGTAAGTCTGTCTGAATCTGCCCCACTGACTCATTCCGGGACCTTACGGCTTGGTCGTCCGCCTCTTGATAAGGAAGTGTTCATCCAGCATGGTACGATGCAGTCGTTCGATAAAGTCATTGCTCTGTGGCCTGCGTACCGTGTTAGCCCAGAGTTCAATCCCCCAGTTGCAAGAACAGCTCGTTGGGATGATGGTCAGGGCGTCCGCAGAACGCGCGCCAGTTATCTGACAGGAGATGGGATAGACACACGGTTCATGTGCTTCAAAGAACGGCAGGACCGTTTCATTGAGCACATGAACCGAAGTCACCGGCAACTTGCCGGTATAGTGCCGTCCCCAGGCATGACGGTTTTAGCCGTCCAGCACGATTCCCAGATACACCTTGTCCCCCTTGAGTACACCGACGATGAAGGTATCGCACGCCACCAGTTCCCCAATGTAGTTAACTTCGATCTGGCGTTCGCGAAACTCAGGACTGAAGCGCTAGAGCAGGCGAACTTATTCATCATTGAGCTCCATCGTCTACTCCCGATGGGTTTTCTCGAGGCACAACAAGCGGCCGAGCTTGGAAAGCAGGTCGTGACGTTGTCATACGCCACTCAGATCGCCCGCACTGACGTTGATGCTTTGCAGACACGTCTTTGTGCAGACCACAGCGGGTACTGGGTTGGATTGGTGAGAGAGTTATCGAGGATGGCCTGTTCAATCTCGGGAGCGACCCGGTTGGGATGTGCCCTTTACAGCCGGGCAGTTTGTCGAGCAAGCCCTCGGCCGATCAGCTTGCAGGCTTTGCTTACGTTATTGAGATCTTTGGCGAGCTTTAACAAGCGGAGTTTACAGCGTGCTATTTTCTCGTTGCAGGTCAACGGTGACTCCAGATAACACGGTAGGGATACCGTTTTGTTATCCGGTTTGAAGCCATATGACCACTCCCTTGTGGACAACAGTCAGGTGAATAGCACTTTCATACCTTTGTCACCTGCCTCGATTTGGCTTCTCGACATGACAGATAAAAAAACGGGGCGAACCTAGTGGTTCGCCCCTGATGCTTTTTACGTCAACCCCGAGGGGTCAACCCTGTTTGTCTGATGCCGGCTCTGCGTCCTTCGGCGCCTGCCAGCCGCCACCGACGGCCTTGTAGAGGGCGACCTGGTTACTCAGCTGGGCGAGCCGGGTGCTGATGAGCCCCTGCTTGGCGCTGAACAGGGAGCGCTGGGCATCGAGGCGGGTCAGGTAGCTGTCCACCCCTTGCTCGTAACGCACCTCCGCCAGCCTGAAGTAGGTCTGATTGGCATCCACCAGCGCCTGTTGCGCCTGCAGCTGCTGCGCGTAGTCAGCCTGGGCAGCGAGGGTATCCGCGACCTCCTTGAAGGCGGTCTGGATGCTCTTCTCGTAGCTCGCCACCGCCTGCCTGGTCCCCACCTCGGCCACGTCCAGATCCGCAACGCGCTTGCCGCCATCGAAGATGGGCAGATTGATCTGGGGCATGAAGGTCCAGGTGCCGGTGCCGCCGTCAAACAGACCGCTCAGCTGGTTGCTGGCGGTGCCCGCCGTCGCGGTGAGCGAGATGGTCGGGAAGAAGGCGGCACGGGCCGCCCCTATGTTGGCGTTGGCCGCCTTCAGGTTGTGCTCCGCCGCCAGGATGTCCGGGCGTTGCTGCAACAGGCTGGAGGGAGCCCCCACCGGGATCGGCGCCAGTTTCACCTCGGCCAGGGTAGCCGGTTGTGCCGCCAGCACCGGGATATCGGTGCCAAGCAGCAGGGCCAGACCGTTTCTGTCCTGTTTCACCAGACGCTGGTATTGCGCCTGGCTGACCTTGGCGTTTTCCAGTGCCGTGCGCCCCTGGGCCAGCTCCATCTCGGAGGCAGCGCCCAGGCGGTATTTGTGCTCGGTCAGGGCATAGCTCTCCTGCTCGGTGGCGAGGGTCGCCTGGCTCAGGGCCAGCAACTCCTGATCCGCCAGCAGGGTGAAGTAGGCATTGGCCACCGAAGCCACCAGGGCGATCTGGGTGCTGCGCTGGGTCTCGATTTGCGCCAGATAGGTCTCAAGGGCCTGATCTTTCAGGCTCTGGATCCGGCCAAACAGATCCAGCTCATAGGCGGTGATGCCGATGTTGGCGCCATACTGGCTGCTGATGGTGCCCTGCCCCGTACTACTGAGATCATCGGATCCCTGCTGGCGGGTACCGCTGCCACTGGCGGCCAGGGTCGGCAACTGGGCCGCCCGCTGGATACGGTATTTCGCCTCGTAGGCCTCGACGTTGAGGGCTGCCAGGCGCAGATCCCGGTTGCTCTCAAGGGCGGTGCCGATCAGCGTCTGCAGGGCCGGGTCCTGGAACTGCTGGCGCCAGGGGGCAAGTTCCCCCTTGGCGGCCAGGTCAGCTTGCCAGGAGGCGCCTTGGGGCAGCTCGGGGCGCTGGTAGTCGGGGGCCATGGAGCAGCCCCCCAGCATCAGGGTCACGCCCAGGGCGATCAGGGTCTTAGTCATGGTTGATCTCCTTGGTGTGGACACTCTCTTCCCCGGCATGCTTGCGTTCGGTGAAATAGCGCATCACCAGCACAAAGAACAGCGGCACGAAGAAGATGGCGAGCACGGTGGCACTGATCATCCCCCCCATCACGCCGGTCCCGATGGCGTTTCGGCTGCTGGCGCCCGCCCCGGTACTGATCACCAGGGGCAGTACCCCCAGGATGAAGGCGAGCGAGGTCATCAGGATGGGGCGCAGGCGCTGACGCGAGGCCTCCACCACCGCATCCCCGAGCCTCATCCCCTTGTCGTGCAGCTCCTTGGCGAACTCGACGATGAGGATGGCGTTCTTGGCCGACAGCCCGATCGTGGTGAGCAGGCCCACCTGGAAGTAGACGTCATTCTCAAGCCCGCGCAGGGTCGCGGCCAAAATGGCCCCCAGCACCCCGAGCGGCACCACCAGCATGACCGAGAACGGAATGCTCCAGCTCTCGTAGAGGGCCGCCAGACAGAGGAAGACCACCAGGAGCGAGATGGCGTACAGGGCCGGCGCCTGGGAGCCTGCCTGACGCTCCTGGAAGGAGAGGCCGGTCCACTCGATGCCGATCCCTTCCGGCAACTGTTTCACCATCTCCTCGATGGCCGCCATGGCGTCACCCGTACTCTTGCCAGGGGCCGCCTCACCGACGATCTCCATGGCGGAGACACCGTTGTAGCGCTCAAGACGGGGCGAGCCGAAGCTCCACTCCGTGCTGGCAAAGGCGGAGAAGGGCACCATCTGGCCCGCGCTGTTGCGCACGTACCACAGCTTCAGATCTTCCGGGTTCATCCGGAAAGGGGCATCCGCCTGCAGATAGACCTTCTTGACCCGGCCTCTGTCGACGAAGTCGTTCACGTAGGAGGAGCCCCAGGCCGCCGACAGGGTGTTGTTGATGTCGGTGATGGAGAGCCCCTGGGCCAGCGCCTTCTCGTAATCTATCTTGATGTCGAGCTGGGGCGTGTCTTCCATCCCGTTCGGGCGTACCCGCACCAGGTTGGGATCCTGCGACGCCATGCCGAGCAACTGGTTGCGCGCCTGCATCAGCTTCTCGTGACCCAGACCGCCGCGGTCCTGCAGGAAGAAGTCGAAGCCGGTGGCCGTGCCGAGTTCAGGAATGGGAGGCAGGTTGAAGGCGAAGACCTGGGCTTCCTTGATGCTGAACAGGAACCCCATGGCGCGGCCGATGATGGCATTGGCGCTGCGCTCTTCTCCCTTGCGCTCGCTCCAGTCCTTGAGCTTGATGAAGGCCATGCCGCTGTTCTGACCGCTACCGGCGAAGCTGAAGCCCGCCACCGTCAGCACGGAGTCCACGTTCTCCTTCTCGTTCTCGAGGAAGTAGTCGCGCATCTCCCCGAGTACCACCTCGGTCCGCTCCTTGGTCGCCCCCACCGGGAGCTGCACCATGGACATGATGACCCCCTGATCCTCTTCCGGCAGGAAGGAGGTGGGCATGCGCATGAAGAGCACCGCCAGCACCGCCAGCATGGCCAGATAGATGATGCCGTAGCGGGTGCCCTGCTTGATCACCTTGCGCACGCCGTTCTGGTAACGGTTGGCGTTGGTGTCGAAGAAGCGGTTGAACCAGCCGAAGAAGCCGCGCTGGGCGCCGAATTCACCGTGCTTCATGGGTTTGAGCAGGGTGGCGCAGAGCGCCGGTGTCAGGATCAGGGCCACCAGCACCGAGAGCACCATGGCCGAGACGATGGTGAGGGAGAACTGGCGATAGATGGCACCGGTAGAGCCACCGAAGAAGGCCATGGGCACGAACACCGCCGACAGCACCAGGGCGATGCCCACCAGGGCGCCGGTGATCTGGGTCATGGACTTGCGGGTCGCCTCGAGGGGGGAGAGATCCTCCTCGCTCATCAGACGCTCCACGTTCTCCACCACCACGATGGCGTCATCCACCAAGAGGCCGATGGCGAGCACCAGACCGAACATGGTCAGGGTGTTGATGGAGAAGCCGAAGGCCGCCATCACCCCGAAGGTGCCGAGCAGGACCACGGGCACCGCGATGGTCGGAATAAGGGTCGCCCGGAAGTTCTGCAAGAACAGATACATGACGCAGAACACCAGGAAGATCGCCTCGATCAGGGTCTGCACCACCTCCTCGATGGAGATCTTCACGAACGGCGTGGTGTCGTAGGGATAGACGATCTCCATGTTGGCCGGGAAGTACTCGGAGAGTTCACCCAGCTTGGTCCGCACGTGCTCGGCGGTGTCCAGGGCGTTGGCACCGGTCGCCAGCTTGATGGCGACGGCGGCGGTGGCCTGGCCGTTGTAGAGCGCGGTCGCGTCGTAGTTTTCACCGGCAAGCTCGACCCGGGCCACGTCCTTGAGCTGGACCTTGGAGCCGTCCTGGTTCACCCGCAGCAGGATGTTGTTGAACTCCTCCACGGTGGAGAGCCGGGTCTGGCCCATGATGGTGGCGGTAAATTGCTGATCGCTCACCGCAGGGGTCCCCCCCAGCTTGCCGAAGGCAACCTGGGCGTTCTGGGCCTTGATGGCGGCCTGAATGTCGGCCGGGGTCATCTGCACCCGGTTGAGCTTGTGGGGATCGAGCCAGACGCGCATGGAGTACTGGCTGCCGAACAAGGTGATGTCACCGACCCCATCCAGACGGCTCAGGGGCTCCTTGATGTTGGCTACCACATAGTCCGCCAGGTCATCGTTGGTCATGGCGCCATCGGTGGAGATGAAGGCGGCCACCATCAGGAAGCTGCTGGAGGTCTTCTGGACCCGCACGCCCTGTTGCTGCACCTCTTGGGGCAGGAGCGACATGGCCTGTTGCAGCTTGTTTTGCACCTGCACCTGGGCGATGTCGGGATCCGTGCCCGGCTTGAAGGTGAGGGTCACGCTGACGTTCCCTGACGAGTCGGATTGCGCCGACATGTAGAGCAGGTGATCCAGCCCGGTCATGTTCTGCTCGATGATCTGGGTCACCGAGTCTTCCACCGTCTTGGCGGAGGCCCCCGGGTAGCTGGCGGAGATGCCAACCGCCGGCGGGGCGATGGTCGGGTACTGGGCCACCGGCAGGCCGATGATGGCCATGGCCCCGGCCAGCATGATCACCAAGGCGATCACCCAGGCGAAAATGGGTCTATCTATGAAAAAACGTGCCATGAGGCGACTACTCCATCCTACTGCTTGGTTGCCGGGGTCTGTTGTGCGCTGTTACCGGCACGTTCAGTGGGCGCCACCACGACCCCGGGTTTGACTTTCTGCAGACCGGCGACGATCACCTTCTCGCCAGCCTTGAGACCGGACTCCACCACCCAGCTGTCGCCGGACATGCGGCCGACCTGCACTTCACGCAGTTCCACCTTGTTGTCCGCCGTCACCACCATGACGGTGGCACCGCCCTTGGGGGTACGGGTCACGGCAGTCTGGGGCACCAGCAGGCCTTGCGGGCGCTCGCCCTCCTGCAAGGTGGCGCGCATGAACATGCCGGGCAGCAGCAGTTGATCCGGGTTGGGCACAATCACCCGCAGGGTCACCATGCCGGTCGCCTCGTCCACGGTCACGTCGGAGAACTGGAGGGCCCCTTTCTCACCATACTGGCTGCCATCTTCCAGCTGGAAGCTGACACCGGCCCCGTCCTTCTCCCCCTGGGTCAGCTTGCCCTCGGCCACCAGGCGCTTGAGGCGCAGCAGGTCGGCGGTGGACTGGCGCACGTCCACGTACATGGGATCGAGCTGGGAGATGGAGGTGAGGCTGTCCGCCTGCTGGGCCGTGACCAGGGCTCCCTCGGTCACCGCCGATTTGCCGATGCGGCCGCTGATGGGGGCCGTGATGCGGGTGTAGGCCAGATTGATGTTGGCGGTCTGCAATGCGGCCTTGGCGGCCCCGATCTCGGCCAGCTGCTGTTTCCAGGCCGCGTCGGCGTCGTCATACTCCTGGCTGCTGATGGCTTTCACCTTCACCAGCTCGGCGTAGCGCTGGGCCTTGAGGCGGGCGCTGCGCTCGTTGGCCTCGGCCTTGGCGAGGTTGGCCTTGGCGGAAGCCACTTCGGCCTGATAGACGGCGGGATCAATCTGATAGAGCAGCTGACCGGCCTTGACGTCGCTCCCCTCGGTGAACAGGCGCTTGAGGATGATGCCGTTCACCTGGGGACGCACCTCGGCCACCCGCAGGGGGGCGGTGCGGCCGGTGAGCTCGGACAACAGTTGCAGGGGGGCCGTATGGAGGGTGACCACGTCCACGGCGGCGGGAGGCATCTCCCCCATGGCCTGCTGGGCCCCGTCCTTGTCACCACAGCCAGCCAGCAGGCCGCTTGCCAGCAAGGCAAGGCCGACCGAACGTGCGAGAATATGTTTATGCATCAAGTCTCTGAACCTCAGTTTCAATCAAAAAGAAGTGACAAAACCACAGGGTTTATAAGGCCCCTGTTGGTAAAACGGCGAAGATGAGGCAATATACATACATTCATGAATGTATGTAAGAAACTTTTTTCACTTTTAAACAGGACCGGAGTCAATGGCCAGACGCACCAAAGAAGAGGCGCAGCAAACCCGCTGCAACATCATGAGCACGGCCCTGGATCTCTTCTGCCAACAGGGGCTGGCACGCACCAGCCTGACCGATATCGCCAAGGCGACGGACCTCACCCGGGGCGCCATCTACTGGCACTTCAAGAATAAAGAAGAGCTGTTCGTCACCCTGTGGGAGGAGCTGTGTGCCCCCCTCTCCCACCAGCTCGATGCCTGCGTCGACGAGGCGGAGCCGGATCCTCTGGGCAAGCTGCGCAGCTTTCTCAAGGAGGTGATGCTCAAGATCAGTACCGAGCCTGCCCACCAGCAGATGTTCACCATCATGTTCAATCTGGAATCCATGGAGGGAGAGGCCGCCGTCATGCGCGAGCACATGCACCTGCAATCCATGAATTTCTTCCGGGATCTGGAGATCACCCTGGCCAATGCCGTGCGTCGCGGCCAACTGCCCGAGGGGCTGGATCTGCGCCGCGCCGCCACCCTGCTCCACTGCACCCTGGACGGCTACATCATCAACTGGCTGCACTTCCCGGATCGCATCGATCTGATTGAAGAGTCGGACTTTCTCATCGATACCCTGTTCACCCTCATCGCGAGCCCCACCCTTCGCCGCCACCCCTGAGTCTGCAAAACGCGCCGCCCCCGCCAATGCTCAACAGCCGGGGGCAAACCTGCTAGAGTAACGCCCCCCACCACGATGAGCCCGACACCCTTGCCACACGCCCCCGCGCCGGCGCACGACGCCGCCCCTCGCCCCGCCCTCGTGGCAGGCGCCCATGCCCCCTTCCTGGCCCTGCTGGGCAGCGGCCGTCATCTGCTGGAGGCCGGTTGCGGGGCAGGAGAGGATCTGCGCCTCTTTCGCCAGCAGGACCTCACCGTGACCGCCTTCGATGCGAGCCGGGCGCAGGCCGCCGCCGCCTCGCGCCTGTGCGGCCAGCCGGTGCGAGTCTGCCGCTTCGAGCAGATGCGAAGCGTCGTTCCCTATGACGGCATCTGGGCCAGCGGCTCCCTCCCCTGTCTGCCCGAACACGAGATAGCCCCGGCGCTCGGTCATCTGGCCACACTCCTCAAGGCCGGGGGCCCTCTCTACTGCTCCTTCCCCCACGAGATGGGCGAACCGCAGCCACGGTCGGGGGAATATCCCCTGCAGACCCGGCTCGACGAGGCGGGGCTGCGACGCCTGATCGCTCCCCTCCCCTTCACCCTGCACCATGGCTGGGTGGGGGAAGATGAGGTGAACGGCCCCTGGCTGCACGCCTTGCTGGTGCGGCGCTGATCCGCGAAAGCCCCCGGGGACAGTGACACCTCACGGCATTCAGCCCGTTAACAATATTTAACCCTGAGTTAACCACCATAAAGCAGACAAGATGCGGTGTTTGTGTTAAAAAGCGGCATTAAAATCAAAATTAAATAACAAATCAGACACCAACACCTGGATTCCCCCATGAAACTCGTTCTCAATCTGGTTGCCGGTATCCTCGCCGGCCTGCTGCTCGGTCTCTATGCCCCCGAATGGGTCGCCCGCGTGCTGTTCACCGCCAAGACGGTGATAGGCCAGCTCATCACCTTCACCATCCCGCTCATCATCCTCTTCTTCATCATGAGCGGCATCGCCAGCCTGCCGAAGAACTCCGGCAAGCTGCTGGGCAAGACGGTGGGGCTCTCCTACTGCTCCACCATACTGGCGGGCCTGTTCGCCTTCACCGTGGCGAGCCACCTGATCCCGCACCTGACCACGGCCGCCGAGCCCACCGCCGAGGCAGCCACCAAGCTCGCTTCCTACATCAACCTCGAGATCCCGCCCCTGTTCGGGGTGATGTCGGCCCTGGCCGCCGCCTTCGTGTTCGGCATCGGCATCAGCGCCACCCAGGCCACCGACCTGCGCCGGGTCGCCGATCAGGGCCGTGACATCATCGACCGCCTGCTGGCACGCGTGATCATTCCCCTGCTGCCCTTCTACATCGCCGGCGTCTTCGTCGAGATGACGGTGGAAGGCACCGTCTTCGCCACCCTCAAGACCTTCGGGGTAGTGCTGGTGATGGCCATCGTCATGCACTGGATCTGGCTCTGCGTCCTGTTCGTCGGCACCGGCCTCGCCCAGGGGCGCTCCCCCGTCATGCTCATCAAGAACATGCTGCCCGCCTACTTCACCGCCCTTGGCACCATGTCCAGCGCCGCCACCATTCCGGTGGCCCTGCAAGCCAGCAAGCGCAACGGCGTGAGCGACGGCATCGCCAACTTCACCGTGCCCCTGTGCGCCACCATCCACCTGTGCGGCTCCACCATCACCCTGGTGACCTGCGCCACGGCGGTGATGTTCCTCTCCGAACACCTGGCCATTCCGGGCTACGGCACCATGGTGCCCTTCATCATGATGCTGGGCGTCATCATGATTGCCGCGCCGGGCGCACCGGGTGGCGGTGTCATGTCCGCGCTCGGCCTGCTCACTTCCATGCTCGGCTTCGGTGAGGCCTCCATCGCCCTGATGATCGCCCTCTACCTGGCCCAGGACAGCTTCGGCACCGCCTGCAACGTCACCGGTGACGGCGTCATCGCCCTGTGGGCCGATCGTTTCGCCCAAAGTGGCGAGCCAGGGCTCAGCACCGAGCAGGACGCAGCCTGATAGCGCAGGCAATAAAAAACGGGAGCCATCGGCTCCCGTTTTTCGTTGGCGCAAGGGGGCGTCTCAGCCCCGGCGGCGGATCACCCCTTCCTGCATGGTGCTCGCCACCAATACCCCATCCCGGGTGAAAAACTGGCCGCGCACCAGACCCCGACCGCCGCTGGCGCTCGGGCTGTCCACCACGTAGAGCAGCCAGTCGTCCAGCCGGAACTCCCGGTGGAACCACATGGAGTGATCGATGGTGGCCACCTGCATGTCCGGCTCCCAGTAGGAGACCCCGTGGGGCTGCAGGGCGGCGAACAGGAAGTGGAAGTCGGAGGCATAGGCCAGCAGGTAGTTGTGGACCCGCTGATCGTCCGGCACCGGGCCATTGGCCTTGAACCAGGTGTAGCGAAGGGGCTCGTGGACATCCGGGCGAATGGGGTCCACCAGGGTCACGGGGCGAATTTCGATGGGCTTCTCGCACAGGATCTTGTCCCGCAGGGCCGCCGGGATCATCTGCTCGTAGGGACGCACCAGCTCCAGCTCGCTCTTGAGCTGCTCCGGGGGCGTGATGCCGCCCGGCATCTTCGCCTGGTGCTCGAAGCCCTCGGCTTCCACCTGGAAGGAGGCGTTGAGGTAGAAGATGGGCTTGCCATTCTGGATGGCCTTGACCCGGCGGGTGGAGACGGTCTGGCCGTCGCGGATGTTCTCCACGTCATAGACGATGGGCTTGTTGGCATCCCCGGGGCGCAGGAAGTAGGAGTGGAAACTGTGGACCTGGCGGTCGCTTGCCACCGTCTGCTTGGCGGCTGACAAGGCCTGCCCCATCACCTGTCCGCCAAACACGGATCGCAACCCGAGATCCTGGCTCTGGCCCCGAAACAGGCCCTCCTCGATCTTTTCGAGCGCCAGCAACGCCAGCAGCTCATCCAGTACCTTGCTCATTGGTTTCTCCTGTCTTTGTGCGCGAAAGGCTAACAAGCCCGTCCCGGCAGGGCAACGGTTTCTCCTGTCTTTGTGCGCGAAAGGCTAACAAGCCCGTCCCGGCAGGGCAACCATCCTGATGCACATCCCCGTCTGCAACCACCTCCCCTTCAAAAAAGGGAAGTGTATGACGCTTTCCAGCCCGTACAGAGGGCACTCTGGCCCCCTCCCCTGGCAAGGGGAGGGCTGGGGTGGGGTCAGACGCGATCAAGCCATGCCCGAATAGAGACAACCACCCCGGGTAGATTTTCCATCACCTTCCTGTTGCTAAATCTCAGTACCGTCAGCGACAGGGCCGCCATGTAGGCATCCCGTCGCTTGTCATGACGCAAACCCCGCATGTCGAAATGGCTGTCGCCATCAACCTCAATGACCAACAACCGCCCGGGGCAGTAAAAATCCGCAATGTATGGGCCTATACCTTGCTGACGGCGAAACTTGACTCCGAGTTGCCCAGCCCGAAGCGTCTGCCACAATCGCCGTTCAGGCTCTGTTGGATTGTTTCGCTGTTCACGCCGTTTATCCAGCGTGGCCTCGCGGTTGAAAACACGAACTGGCTTCTCGTTCATGACAGTATTCCTCCGACTATGACCCCTGTCAGCATAACAACTACTCACCCCCTCCCAGCCTCCCCCTTCAAAAGGGGGAGGAGCTTGTCTGGCCCTTTCTCTCCCCTGTGCGATTCAGTCTCAAGGAGCCCGGCAGGAGCAGAAAACAAAAAAGCCCGCACCTTGGGATGCGGGCTTGTGGCGTGTCCGGGGCGAGCGGCCCGTGGCGGCGGCTTACTTGCTGCCGGTGCCGGAATTGCGGGTGGAGGAGGTCGGCTTGCGACGGGCGGTGGTGGCACGGGCGCGCGGCTCCTTGCCCTGCATCTCCTTGTGGCGCTTGACGGCGCGACGGATCTGGGCGGCCTGCTTGTGACGGGTGCTCTTGCCATCCTGCTGTAGATCGACCTTGGATTCGGTCTCGTTGGGCAGGTTGACCAGGCCGCGCAGGTAGTTCACCTCGGGGAGTTTCAGCTCCTGCCAGCCGCCGCGGGGGATGCCGCGATCCAGCTTGACGTCGCCGTAGCGGATACGCATCAGGCGGCTCACCTGCACTTCCTGGGACTCCCACAGGCGGCGCACTTCCCGGTTGCGGCCCTCGGTCAGGGTGACGTTGAACCACTGGTTCAGCCCTTCACCGCCAGCCGGCTTGATCTTGTTGAACTTGGCCATGCCGTCTTCCAGCTGCACGCCCTTGCGCAGGCGCTGCAGCATGGCTTCGGTGATCTCGCCAAAGACCCGCACCGCGTATTCCCGCTCCACTTCGTGGCTCGGGTGCATCAGGCGGTTCGCCAGCTCACCGTCGGTGGTGAACAGCAAGAGACCTGAGGTGTTGACGTCGAGACGACCCACCGCAATCCAGCGGGCACCATCCATCTTGGGCAGACGATCAAACACGGTGGGACGTCCTTCCGGATCGTGGCGGGTGCACATCTCCCCTTCGGGCTTGTGGTAGGCCAGCACGCGGCAGATCACTTCCTCTGCGGCGCGGGTCTTGACCTGGTGGCCATCCACCCGGATCACGGCGTTCACTTCGACGCGATCCCCCAGCGTGGCGACCTTGCCATCCACGCTGACCCGACCTGCGGTGATCAGGGCCTCCATCTCACGACGGGAGCCTTGACCCGCGCGGGCCAATACTTTTTGCAGTTTTTCACTCATCGGGTTTACCTGATTGTTGATCGCTGCCCGCCGACATCGCGGACAACCTTGGCTCTTGTGGGACGGCCCCGTTGGCCTCCCCACCATGTTCATGCTCAGCACGGCCTGCCAGAGGCTGACCGTCACCGCCCTCGCCCGGCATGAGCGACAAGGGGGCCTGCAGCTCGGGATCCAGCTCGGGGAGCTGCTCCAGACTCTGCAGGTTGAAATAGTCCAGAAATTCACGGGTGGTGGCGAGCAGCTCGGGGCGACCCGCCACCTCCTTGTGGCCGATGCTGCGCACCCAGCCACGCTCCTTGAGGGTGTTGACGATCTGGCTCGACACCGCCACCCCGCGGATGGCTTCTATCTCCGCCCGGGTGATGGGCTGACGATAGGCAATCAGCGTCAGCGTCTCCATCACGGCGCGGGAATAACGGGGAGCCCGCTCGCTCCACAGGCGCGACAGCTCCTCGGCATACTCCTGGCGGGCCTGGAAACGCCAGCCGGAGGCCACCTCTTTGAGCTCGACCCCCCGCTCGCTGTAATCCTGTCTGAGCTCTGCCAGCAGCAGCTGGACATAGCGGCCGGTGACCGGGTAGTCCGAGAGCACGCTGCCCTTGATTTCGCTCACCGTGAGGGGACGCCCCGCCACGAAGATCGCCGCCTCGATCAGGGTCTTCAATCGTTCAGCAGGCAGCGCCACGGTGGACCTCCCGGGTCCACGCCCCTGGCGCCGCCCCTCGCTCAGTGTAGATGCTCATGCTCCTCCCCCTTCCCCTGACTCGCCAGGGCAAAATGGATGGGGCCCAGAGGCTCTGCCTGCAAGATCCAGATCAATTGTTCCTTGCACAGCTCCAGCAGGGCCAGGAAGGTCACCAGCACCCCCATGCGCCCCTCCTCGGCTCGCAGCACCTGCTCCAGGCGCAGGGTCTGGCCCAGGGAGAGCATGGCGAGGATCTCCGCCATCCGTACCCGGGTCGGGATCTGCTCGCGGCGGATCTGGTGATGTTCAAAATGAGTCGCGCGTTTTACCACACTTTGCATGTAAAGGGCGAGTTCAACCAGAGAAACATCGGGCGCCAATGGCTTCAAGGCACCAAAATCCGGCGCCATGGCGGCGGCGACGAAGATCTCCCGCTCCACCCTCGGCAGGGCATTGACCCGCTCCGCCCCCAGCTTGTAGCGCTCGTACTCCTGCAGGCGACGAATGAGGGTGACGCGAGGGTCTTCTCCCTCCTCCTCGTCTTCCAGCTCCGGGGCCTTGGGCAGCAGCAGGCGGGACTTTATCTCCGCGAGCCAGGCCGCCATCAGCAGGTATTCCGCCGCCAGCTCGAGGTTGAGACCCTGCATCAGATCCACGTACTCCATGTACTGGGCGGTGATCTGCAGGATGGGCAGGTTGAGGATGTCGAGCTGCTGGCGCCGGATGAGGTAGAGCAAGAGATCCAGCGGCCCCTCGAAGGTGTCGAGAAACACCTCCAGCGCATCGGGGGGGATGAACAAGTCCTGGGGCAGCTCATGGTAGGGCTGCCCCAGCACGGTGGCGATGGGCGGGGGAAGGGAAGCCTCCCCCGTCGTGCCCGCGGGGGTTGTCAGCGCGGGCACGGGGTCGGCAAGATCACTCAAACGGCGTCGGATCCCCGGCACCGCGGCGACGCAGCACGGGCTCGTCGTCGGAGAAGTCCACCACAGTGGTGGGCTGCTCGCCCAGATACCCGCCGTTGACCACCAGATCCAGCTGCTTGCCGAGCTTGTCGGCGATCTCCTCGGGGTCGAACTCCGCCATCTCGGAGCCCGGCAGGATCAGGGTGGTGGAGAGCAGCGGTTCACCGAGGGCCTCGAGCAAGGCCAGCGCGATGTTGTTGGCCGGGACCCGGATGCCGATGGTCTTCTTCTTCTCGTTCATGAGGCGACGCGGCACCTCCTTGGTGGCCTTGAAGATGAAGGTGTAGGGTCCGGGGGTGTTGTTCTTGACCAGCCGGAAGGCGGTGTTGTCCACCTTGGCATAGGTGGAGATCTCCGAGAGATCCCGGCACACCAGGGTGAAGTCGTGGTTCGGCTCGATGCGACGGATGCGGCAGATGCGCTCCAGGGCATCCTTGTTGCCCATCTGGCAGCCCAGGGCGTAGCCGGAGTCGGTGGGATAGACGATGACGCCGCCGTTTTGCAGGATCTGCACCGCCTGGCTGATGAGGCGAACCTGGGGATTGTCGGGATGTACGTAAAAATGCTGACTCATATGCTCTTCTCGCGATAGGGGGCACGCTCGTTGCCCGCTTCATGGTCAAGGGCCCCTTGGCCCATGACACTACCTTAACCTGTTTGACGCAGACTCGCCTGCATCAAAGATGCCGGCCCGTGGGGTCAGCGGCTGGCCAGCAGGCCCGCATGCTCCTCGGGGGTGAGCCCGAAATGACCGGGGTGACCGAGCCACAGCGGCATCCCCTCCTTGGGGAGCCAGAGGTGGCGGCCAAGCTCGGTCCAGTTGGAGGGGAAGTGAAAATCGGACCCCACCGAAATATAGAGATCGTGCTCCCTGGCCCACTGGCCGAGATTCGCCCGCTCCTGGGGGCTCTGCTGGGGCAGGGAGACCTCCATGGCATCCCCCCCGACGGACTTGAAGGCCACCAGCAACCGCTTGATCCACTTGGCGGTGAGATTGTAGCGGCTCGGGTGGGCCAACACCGCCAGCCCGCCTGCGGCGTGGATGGCCTCGATGGCCTCCCCCATCCCAGGCCACTCCGCGGGCACATAGCCCTTGTTGCCCCGGCTCAGGTACTTCTTGAACACCTTCTGCATATTGTCGGCCACCCCGCGCGCCACCAGCACCCGGGCAAAGTGGGCCCGGGTCACGGCAGCGTCACCGGCAAGCTGCTTGGCCTCTTCATAGGTGCCCGGGATGAGGCACTTCTCCAGACGACGCCCGATCTCCTCGGCGCGCGCCTCCCGGCGAGCCCGCTGCCCTGCCAGAAAGGCGAGCAACTGGGGATTTTTCTCGTCCACCCCGAGGGCCACGATGTGGATCTCGTGATGCTCCCACCCGGTGGAGATCTCCACCCCGCTCACCAGGCGCAGTGGCAACTGGTCGGCCGAGATGGTCTGGCGCACCTCCTCAAGCCCGTCGAGGGTATCGTGGTCAGTGACCGCTAACACCTCCACCCCTTTTTCGGCGGCGCGGCGCACCAGGTCGGCGGGGCTCAGCACCCCGTCCGAGGCGGTGGTGTGGCAATGAAGATCGAATCTCATCGGCGTGTTTCGCTCTTGTTTGGGACCTGCCTGGAAAAGGCCGGCAAAAAAGCGACTTGACTTGGCCGCGGCTTTATCGTTTTCTGTAGGCACTTCATTGCAAACATCTTTTTACAGGACTCAATCTCATGCAAGCGACTTCCATCCTGACCATCTGGTGGTGGCACACTCCCTGACATGCGGGCGTGTGGTCGTTGCTGTACCTGTAATCTGACAGCAAGTTAAGAACCCAAAGAAAAAGCCCGCTGACCCCAGCGGGCTTTTTTATTATCCGGCAAATGGACCTGTGATGAAACCGACAATTCAGAGAAGCACACTGACATGGCGATGGCGAACTCGCTGACGTGACCCGAACCCGACCCATTTTCAAGAGAGACAGCGCCATGACCATCGGTGACACACAACACATGCAAGGGAAGGCATTATGACAGGCAACAAGACCCGTTTGCCCCTGGGCGAATTCGATACCATCCGGCTCAATGCCCCCTATGTGACAGACCCCCTGGCACTCTATACCCGACTCTGCCAGGACAGACCCAACAACCTGCTGCTCGAGTCGGTGGAGATCGACTCCAAGGCCGGTACCCAGAGCCTGCTGCTGGTGGACGCCTGCCTGCGCATCGAGTGCCGCGGCCGCGCCGTGCAGGTGCGCCCCCTCGGCGACAACGGCGCCGCCCTGCTGCGCCTGCTGGAGCAACGCCTGCCCGCCGTCATCACCCAGACCCGGGTGGCGGACGAGCTGCACCTCGACTTCCCGGCGTCCGATCGGGAGCTTGACGAAGACAGCCGCCTCAAGGGCAGCAGCGTGCTGGACGTGCTGCGCACCCTGCAGCGGGAGCTGCAATGCCAGCAGGGCAAAGAGGCCCTCTTCATGGCGGGCAGCTTCGCCTACGACCTCATCGCCTCCTTTGAAGACTTGCCCGAGGTGCCAGAGGGGAGCAACGACTGCCCTGACTACTGCTTCTATGTGGCCGAGACCCTGATCACCATCGACCACATCAAGCAGAGCACCCAGTTGGTGGCCTGCCTGTTCGGCGGCGAAGAGGATGAGCAGCTGGACGCGCGCTACGCCCGCCTGACCGCTCGCCTCGAATCCTTCAAACAGGCCTGTCAGCAGCCGCTGCCTGCGCCGCAGGGCACCGCGCCGCTGACCGGCGCCCTGGCCGTCGACAAGGGGGACAAGCAGTTCTGCGCCGAGGTCGAGAAGCTCAAGGGCTTCATCCGCCGTGGTGACATCTTCCAGGTGGTGCCGTCCCGCAGCTTCTCCCTCCCCTGCCCGGATCCCGTCGCCGCCTATCGCCGCCTCAAGCAGACCAACCCCAGCCCCTACATGTTCTACGTGCAGGACGAGGGCTTCACCCTGTTTGGCGCCTCCCCCGAGAGCGCGGTCAAGTTCTGTGCCAACAGCCGCCAGGTGGAGATGTACCCCATCGCCGGCACCCGCCGCCGTGGCCTCAACCCGGACGGCAGCATCAACCTGGATCTGGACGGCCGCATCGAGCTGGAGCTGCGCCAGGACGAGAAAGAGGTGGCCGAGCACCTGATGCTGGTGGATCTGGGCCGCAACGACATCGCCCGCATCTCCGCCCCCGGCACCCGCTACGTCAAGGATCTGCTGAAAGTGGATCGCTACAGCCACGTCATGCACCTGGTCTCCCGGGTGGTGGGCACCCTTCGCGCCGACCTTGACGCCCTGCACGCCTACCAGGCCTGCATGAACATGGGCACCCTGACCGGTGCCCCCAAGCTGCGCGCCAGCGAGCTTATCCGCATGGTGGAAGGCAAGCGTCGCGGCAGCTACGGCGGCGCCGTGGGTTACCTGAACGGCGCAGGGGAGATGGACACCTGCATCGTCATCCGCTCCGCCTTCGTGAAAGAGGGGGTCGCCCATGTCCAGGCCGGCGCCGGGGTGGTCTATGACTCCAAACCCCAGGCCGAGGCGGACGAGACCCGCGCCAAGGCGGCGGCCGTGCTGGCCGCCATCGCTGCCAGCCATGGCACCTCCCTGCAGGCCCTCAGCGCCCAGCAGGAACAACACAAGGACGTGAGCCATGACTAACATCTTCCTGCTCGACAACGTCGATTCGTTCACTTACAACGCTTTGGCCGACCAGTTCCGCACTTCGAAGGAGCAGCCCCATGACTAATATCTTCCTGCTCGACAACTTCGACTCGTTTACCTACAACCTCGTCGACCAGTTCCGCACCCTGGGCTACCCGGTGCGCATCTACCGCAACAGCCTGCCTGCGAGCCGCATCATGCAGGAGATCGACGCCTGCGAAGGGGACGCCGTGCTGGTGCTCTCCCCGGGGCCGGGCGCTCCCCATGAGGCGGGCTGCCTCATCGATCTCATCAAGCTGGCCCGGGGCCGGGTGCCCATCCTCGGCATCTGCCTCGGTCATCAGGCCCTGTGCGAAGCCTACGGCGGCACCGTCGGGGCGGCGGGGGAAATCGTCCACGGCAAGCGCTCCCTCATTGAGCACAACGGTCACGGCGCCTTCGCGGGGCTGCAAAGCCCGCTGCCGGTGGCCCGCTACCACTCCCTGGTGGCGACCTATGTACCCGAAGAGCTGACTGTGATTGCCCACTATCAGGGCATGCCCATGGCCATAGAGCAACGGGACGAGCGGGTGCTGGGCTTCCAGTTCCACCCGGAATCCATCATGACCTCGGAAGGGGCCCGCCTGCTGACCCAGGCGCTCGCCCACATCACCCGTCCAGAAAGCCACGTGCGGTAAGGAGACCCCATGCATCATCATCTCAACACCCTCTATCAGGGGCAGTCTCTCACCCGCGACGCCGCCCGCGATGCCTTCGGTCAGGTGGTCCGTGGCGAAGTGGATCCCATCGTCCTCGCAAGTCTCTTGACCGCCCTCAAGATCAAGGGGGAGACCCCGGAGGAGATCGCCGGCGCCGCCGAGGCGCTGTTGGCCGAAGCCCGCGACTTCCCGCGCCCGGACTATGCCTTCTGCGACATCGTCGGCACCGGAGGGGATGGCCTCAACACCATCAACGTCTCCACCACCTCGGCCCTGGTGGCCGCCGCCTGCGGCCTCAAGGTGGCCAAGCACGGCAATCGCTCCGTCTCGAGCAAGTCGGGTTCCAGCGATCTGCTGGACAAGATGGGGATCAAGCTCGACATGAGCCCCGAGCAGGCCCGTCGCTGTCTGGACCAGCTCGGCATCTGCTTCCTGTTCGCCCCCCAGTACCACGCCGGGGTGCGCCACGCCATGCCGGTGCGCCAGGCCTTGAAAACCAGGACGCTATTCAACGTCTTGGGGCCGCTTATCAACCCCGCCCGCCCCAGCTATCAGCTGATGGGGGTCTATGCCCCCGAGCTGGTGCGTCCCATCGCAGAAACCCTGCTGGCACTGGGGCTGAAAACCGGTATGGTGGTACACGGCGCCGGGCTGGACGAAGTGGCCATTCACGGACCGACCCAGGTGGCCGAGATCCGTGACGGCGAAATTCGCGAGTACCTGCTCACCCCGGCAGACTTTGGCCTCGAGACCTATCCGGTCAGCGCCATTCAAGGGGGGGAGCCGGAGGAGAACCGCGCCATCACGGACGCCATACTGGCGGGCGAAGGCACAGCGGCCCACAACGCCGCCATCGCCGCCAATGTAGCGCCGCTCTTGGTGATGGCGGGCAAGGCACCGGACTTCAAGCAGGCGGCCGCGCAGGTGCTGGCCAAGCTTGCAAGCGGTGAAACCCGCCTGCTCGCCCAGGCACTCGCCACCCTGAGCCATCAGGAGGCATGATGTCAGTCACTACTCACGGCAGCCAACAAGGCAGTACCACTCTTAGCAAGGATATCGAGATGCTCGACCCCCTCTCCTCCCCCGATGCCTTCCTGAATCGGGCTTCCATCAACCAGACCATTCTCGGCAAGATCGTGGCCGCCAAGCAGGAGTGGGTCGCGGCCCGCAAGCTGGCCCAGCCCCTGGAGAGCTTCCAGGGCGCCCTGGTGCCAAGCGATCGTGACTTCGAGGGCGAGCTGCGCGCAGGCTCCACCCGCTTCATTCTCGAATGCAAGAAGGCCTCCCCCTCCAAAGGCTTAATCCGCGATGACTTCAGCCCCGAGGCCATCGCCGACATCTATGGCAACTACGCCACCGCCATCTCTGTGCTGACCGACGAGCAGTTCTTCCAGGGGGATTTCGCCTTCCTGCCCAGGGTGCGTGCCCGGGTCAAGCAGCCGGTGCTGTGCAAGGACTTCATGATTGACCCCTATCAGGTCTATCTGGCTCGCCACTATCAGGCGGACGCCATACTGCTGATGCTCTCGGTGCTCACCGACGAGGGCTATCGCGCCCTGTTCAAGGTGGCCAGGGAGCTGGGCCTCGGGGTGCTGACCGAGGTGAGCAATGCAGAGGAGCGGGATCGCGCCCTGGCCCTCGGCGCCCCCGTGATTGGCATCAACAACCGGGATCTGCGGGATCTCAGCGTGGATCTCGCCCGCACCAAGCAGCTGGCCAAAGATATTCCGAGCGATCGGGTGGTCATCAGCGAGTCCGGCATCAACCACCGCGCCCAGGTGGCGGATCTGCGCGCCCATGCCAAGGGCTTCCTGGTGGGCTCCTCCCTGATGGGCGAGCCGGATCTGGAGGCGGCGGTACGCAAGCTTGTCCTGGGTCAGAACAAGGTGTGCGGCCTGACCCGGCCCGAGGATGCCGCCGCCGCCCATCAGGCAGGTGCGGTATTTGGCGGCCTTATCTTCGTGGCCAAGAGCCCGCGCTACGTGGACATTCCCGCCGCCCGCGCCGTCATGGCCGGGGCGCCGCTCTGTTACGTCGGGGTGTTTCGCAATGCCCAGCCCGCCACCATCGCCAAGACGGTGGAGGCCCTGAACCTCGCCGCCGTGCAACTGCACGGGGATGAGGACGCCGCCTATATCGAGAGCCTGCGGGCCCTGCTGCCCGCTGCCTGCCAGATCTGGAAGGCGGTGGGCGTCACGAGCGGCGAGCCGCTACCCGCCCTCGACTACCCGGCGGATCGCCTGCTGCTGGATACGAAAGTCGGCAGCCAGAGCGGCGGCACAGGTCAGGCATTCGACTGGGCCATGCTGGCGGGCTTGGATAAATCTCGCCTGATGCTGGCGGGGGGGCTCAATCCCGACAACGCCCTGCAGGCCGCCCAGGTGGGTTGCCTCGGCCTTGATTTCAACTCCGGGGTGGAGAGTGCCCCGGGCCAGAAGGATGCGCACAAGATAGCGGCGGCCTTTGGCGCCCTGCGCCAACTGTAAGAGTGCCCTGCGCGCCCTCTGAACATGCACCAAATGAATGAACTGCGTTTGCCTATAAGCACAAGGAATAATCTATGACTCTGCTCAACCCGTTTTTCGGTGAATTTCGTCGATGACATGTATGTGCCCCAGCCATACGCCTCAGCCCGCCAAGGCTCATACCTGATCTCAATTGCAGAATGTAAAGGAAGATAACCATGACCCTGCTCAATCCGTTTTTTGGTGAATTTGGTGGCATGTATGTGCCCCAGATCCTGATCCCCGCCCTGCTCCAGCTGGAGAAGGCCTTCGTCGATGCCAAGGATGACCCGGCCTTCGTTGCCGAGTTTGAGGAGCTGCTCACCGAGTATGCCGGTCGCCCGACCCCCCTCACCCTGACCCGCAATCTGACCAAGGGCACCAAGACCCGCCTCTACCTCAAGCGTGAAGATCTGCTGCACGGCGGCGCCCACAAGACCAACCAGGTGCTGGGTCAGGCCCTGCTCGCCAAGCGCATGGGCAAGAGCGAGATCATCGCCGAGACCGGCGCCGGTCAGCACGGGGTCGCCACCGCCCTTGCCTGCGCCCTGCTCGGCCTCAAGTGCCGGGTCTATATGGGTGCCAAGGATTGCGAGCGCCAGAAGCCGAACGTATTCCGCATGAAGTTGATGGGGGCCACAGTGATACCTGTGCATTCGGGCTCATCCACCCTGAAAGATGCCTGCAACGAGGCGCTGCGTGACTGGGCTGCCAACTACGACAGCGCCCACTATCTGCTCGGCACCGCCGCCGGCCCTCACCCCTTCCCCACAATAGTGCGGGAGTTCCAGAAGATGATCGGCGAGGAGGCCAAGGCCCAGTGCTTCGAAAAAGAAGAGCGCTTGCCCGACGCCGTGATCGCCTGCGTCGGCGGCGGATCCAACGCCATCGGCATGTTTGCTGACTTCATTGACAACAAGGAAGTGCGCCTTATCGGGGTCGAACCCGGTGGCCACGGCATAGAGAGCGGCGAGCACGGTGCACCCCTGGGGCACGGCAGCAAGGGGGTCTTCTTTGGCATGCACTCCTACCTGATGCAGGACAAGCAGGGGCAAATTCAGGAGTCCTACTCCGTCTCGGCGGGGCTCGACTTCCCCTCCGTCGGCCCGCAGCATGCCCACCTGGCTTCCATCGGCCGCGCCGAGTATGTCTCCATCACCGACAAGGAGGCGCTGGACGCCTTCCAGGAGCTGGCCAAATCCGAGGGGATTATCCCTGCGCTGGAGTCCTCCCACGCCCTGGCCCATGCCCTCAAGATGGCCCGCAGCGAACCCGAAAAAGAGCAGGTGCTGATCGTCAACCTCTCCGGCCGTGGCGACAAAGACATCTTCACCGTTGCCGACATCTTTGAAAAAGAAGGAACCTTGTCATGAATCGCTACGCACAACTCTTCTCCCGTCTGGACAAGGCCAATCAGGGCGCCTTTGTGCCCTTCGTGATGCTGGGTGACCCCACCCCCGAACTCTCCCTGGCCATCGTCGATGCCCTGGTCGAAGGGGGCGCCGATGCCCTCGAACTGGGCATTCCCTTCTCCGATCCGGTGGCGGACGGCCCCACCATTCAGGGGGCGGCCCTGCGGGCCTTTGCCAGCCACACCACCCCGGACGACTGCTTCGGCCTGCTCGGCCGCATCCGTGCCAAGTACCCGGAGCTGCCCATTGGCCTGCTGGTCTACGCGAATCTCGTTTATGTGCGCCATATCGACGGCTTCTACGAGAAGTGCCAGCAGGCAGGGGTGGACTCGGTGCTGGTGGCCGACGTGCCGGTGCAGATGTGCGCCCCCTACAAGGCGGCGGCCGACAAGTTCGGCATCGACAGCATCTTTATCGCCCCGCCCAACGGTGACACCGAGACCCTGAAAGCCGTGGCCGAGCTCGGCAGCGGTTACACCTACCTGGTGAGCCGCGCCGGCGTGACCGGCGCCGAGACCAAGGCCGGCATGCCGGTGGATGGCCTGATCAACACCTTGCGCGAGTTCAATGCCCCCCCCGCCCTGCTCGGCTTTGGCATCAGCGAACCGGCCCAGGTGCGCGAGGCCATCAAGGCCGGCGCCGCCGGCGCCATCTCCGGCTCCGCCGTGGTGAAGATCATCGAGACCCACCACAAGAACCCGGAGCATATGCTCACCCGCCTGAAGGAGTTTGTGGAAGGGATGAAGGCGGCGACCAATAAGTAGGGGCTGGTATAGGGTCAGATGCCGTTGACCCTGACCAGCCAGCCAGCCAGCATAATGGGAGCCCACTTGGGCTCCCTTTTCTATTTATCTCTTTTGCTTCCTATCACTTTGTCCCCTCTCCCTCCGGGAGAGGGCTAGGGTGAGGGGGTCAGGGTTCCCCCAAGGTTATCGATGTGATGAAGATCCGTAGGTTCGAATAGCGCAGCTTATTCGGACGTTCGCGGATTGGATGTGATGGCGTGGCTTTGCCACGCAGTGGCACACCGTAGGGTGCAATAAGCGCAGCGCATTGCACCACAGCAAATTCCCTTTCCACGGCGACGGACTCTCGCCGGATTCCCGAGCCAGCGGTTGAGCCCTTGATGCGGCTGCGCCGCATGGGACGCGAGGGGCTACCCTCGACGGGGTTTCACCCGCCCTTCGGGCCTGGGCGAGTGACTTTTCTTTGCGTGGCCAAAGAAAAGTCACCAAAAGAAAGGCCACCCCCGCCAAGCCGCCCGCCTACGGCGGTTTCCCTCGCCTCACTCTCTGGGTCGGACGGAACGCCGCAGATGGTACATCCCTGTACCAACTGCGGCTGCGCCGTCATCCCTGACGGCGCTCCTGACCCACAGAGTTCGACTCGGCGCCTTGGAGGGGGATCAAGACAAGACAGTGCCAGCCCTAAGCTCCCGTCTAACCGCAAACAAGCTCCCTCTCCCCCCGGGAGAGGGTTGGGGTGAGGGGCATTTCCGCACTCTCTGCTAACCAAACAGCTCACTTAAAACAGCAGTTTCTCATTTATTGGTTGAACCAGCTCCGATTTCTATCAGCTCCCTCTTTCCATGCCTCAATCTGGCCCCTTAAGATAGCCAAACGACAATCCATCTCTCGGAAGAACGCCATGACAGCGATGGTTGTTATCTCGCAGGTTAACAGCAGCGGACTGGGAGCTGTAACTCAGGGGCGGTAGCGTGGTTTTTATAGGTTGGCGCAGAGCGTAGCGAAGCCCAACAGGGGAGCATTATCACGCCAACCAGAGCGGGATGAACAAGGATGTGGCAGAACCGTAAAACAGATTTCCAGATATATTTTGCGGTAAACGTTGGGCTTCACTTCGTTCAACACCAACCTACGATTTTTAGCCAAAAATACGAGACATGGAAATTAATAAACATAAAAACACCTATATTTAACTGGAGTAGATGATGTCAGAGGAAATTATAGAAACAGCTAAAGCGACCCAAGAGGTAGCTAAAGCTGCGACCAAAGGGTTAGAAGTCAGTGAGAAAGTTGGTGGTTTCTTTGCAAAAGTCCTTGGTGAACCGATTGAAACAGCTACAGGGATTTTAGGTGATAAATTAAAATTTATGCGCTGGGAACGTCAAGTAAGGTTAATAGATCGCGTTCAAGAAATTAACAGACAAAGAGGAATTGAAGGCCGTGAAATTCCAGTACCACCTAAATTGGCACTGCCAATTATAGAAAGTGCCTCACTTGAAGATAATGATACACTTCAAGATCTTTGGGCTAAGTTAATTTCATCTGCTCAAGGTACTACATCGGCCGACTATGTTCGAACTGCATTCATTGATATCATCAAACAATTAGAAGTGATTGACGTAATGATTCTTAATGCTATGTTCGATGGTTTTGTTCAAAGTGTCGGCAGGCCGAATATCCATCACGGCTCCTCACGCCGAGTGTCTTTTTCAAAACAAAGCATTATGCAGGCATTCAATATACCTGAACACATTTACGAAGACACTGTGGATAATTTAATGCGTGTTCGATGTGTATGTTCAGAAGTCAAAGTAATGTCCGGCATGAGCATTAGTGGTGAAAGTGCAACCATAGACAAGGGCTATGACAGTCTATGTTTAACATCTTTGGGAATTAGATTTGTAATAGCCTGCGTGAAGTAAAGATAACTGTATGAAATAAAGTTAGGTCAACCCACGAGATTGTAAATAATTCTGTGTAACTGCCCACTCCATTACAGGTGACCGTTCAGGCGATCACCGAATTCGATAATAAAGCGATTTAGGGCAAGCTTCCAATTCTGGATCGGCATGGTCCATTTCTTGGAGGCCTGCCGTATCGCGAGGAACGCCACTTTTAGCGCCGAGTCATCGGTCGGGAAGAGCTTCCGTTGCTTGGTCGCTTTACGCAGCACGCTGTTCAGTGACTCGATCGCATTGGTGGTGTAAAAAATCAGGACACCCATCTTTCTGAGCAAGACGTTGCATAGCCAGAACCCAAGAGATGGGTGTCCAATTTTTTACTCAGCCACGATATATCCAACAACCCTCTCCAATACCACACCTACCTCCCCCTGCCCCACACCCGCCATCCCATCAACACCAGCATCAATACAACCGTCATTCCGCACCTGATTTTGCTATTTTCAGTGCTTGACGGCGATCGGCAGTTCTGATCTATTACTCTCTTTTGCAGGTAGATCATCATGGCCGCACCCGCTATC
>JADHEF010000832.1_pt1 | contig 25631 bp, 19 predicted proteins | sample 8952391 | NCBI WGS metagenome assembly JADHEF01 (sample SAMN16124439, study PRJNA663245) | bioreactor sludge metagenome | isolation source: sludge (nitrite) | place: India:Bengaluru | collected 2019-02-28 | reverse complement strand
ACCGTGAAATAATAATACTTACAGACGGAATACATGATCCGCCGCCCGACAGCCCTTACAGAATTATTAATGACCCTGTGTCAGGTGCGAATATTCTTGAACAGGAAATAAATGAGCTTACAAAATCGAACTGGAAACTGAGTATTGTTGAACTTCCCAACGGCTCAGAGAAAAATGAAACATTAACTGTTGATACTCAAGATGGGAATTTATCAGGAAATGCCACAGACGGAAAGAAGGTAAAACCAGGTGAAAAGAAAGGTGTTAAAAAAACTGACGGGGAAGGGAAAAACAGTCTTTCCGCTGAATCAGGCATAAACGATTCTGAAGGAAGTTCAAATGCCGTTACAGATAATAACAGCATTTTTAATTTTGTGGAAAACAGCGACAATAAAATATACAAGAGCGACTTTAATTCTTCCATTGATGAAAAGAATACCTCACTTGTCACCGGTTCACCGCGTATTTATTATCCTGATACTCTTGGAAAAATCAGCTATCACTTTTCATTGCCTGTCATAATAGAAAATTTTTACTCATATCCTGTTTTTCTGAAACTTGAAAAGGTTTTTGTGGATTCGCACAAGGATAGTATTCTTGATAAAGAGGAATCGATTGTAATACCTGCGAATTCAAAGAAAAAGCATTCCATTAACCTGACACTTCCCTACTCTATTCCCAAAGGCATTTCAAGGCTTAAAATCAGCCTTGAATTTTCTGATGACAACAGGGCTTTCCCTTCCAGCGCTGAATTTGATTATATACTGAAAAGCTCTGTAACTGACTTTATAAAAAAAGCCAGAAGTGTAATTTACAGATTGATGTTTATAATTGTGATAATTGCGTCTGTAGGTGTTTTCATAATGATTCTAAGGTATTATATGGGTTTGTCTGTTTCGGAATCATATAACGTCGTGCGGAAAGACATTGATATGGCAATAAAACAGGGCAAGAGACGGCCTGTTGTCATGAAAGTTGCAGGACAAAACGACCAGATTATCGGCAACAGGAATGTTCATTCATTCGAGACTGGAACTTCAAAGTCAGTTGGCGGAGGCAATTCCTCCTTCCTTATTTTTCTGTACAAAATACCTGGTGTGATTGCGCACTTCGGATTTGACGGGGAGAAATATTATTTAAAGCCGGTTGATTTATCATATTTCCCCGGTATGGATATTCAGGGAATTGATAATCCTCTTAACCGGGATATAAAAATAAAGACAGATAAAGGGACTATTCTTTCAATAAGATTCACAGAATATGTATCATCACTTGAGAAGATAAATTCAATTATGAAACTTACTGAACACCGGGGAATTCCTGAAGAAAGAAAAACCCTTCTCCAGTAGGTTATAAATTCTCAAGGGCCGAAAGTGCGTTATTTTTGACAGAGACAGACTGCCGTGAATCCTCTGAAATTGCTTTGACTTTTTCCCTTAAACTGCTGATCCTGTTCAGCCTGATCCCCTTTAATCCTGATATTTTGACAACAATCGAGCTGTGATCAAGCATTTTTTCAAAGTAACTGTCAAGAAGCGGGGATTTGATTTTTGATAATTCACTGCATGAGCTTTCCAAAAGTGCCTTGTTTGATGAATTCCACTCTTTTTCAATGATAGCCTCTACCATCTTCATTGATCCCGGCAAATCTTTTTCTACCGCTGTGCTGAATGCATGTTTACGAATTTTCAGGCTGGATTTTGGGTCTGCTGCCTTGTTCCTGATATAATCCATAGCTTCATTGCTGCCTATCTCCGATAGTGATTTTATCGATTCCATTCTTATATCTTCTACCGGATCGTTATCAGATCTGTATATCAGTATTTTAACAAAATCATTGTTCTTTTTTTTACCGGCAGCTGTAGTTGCTTCTTTTCTTATTCTCCAGTTTTCATCTTTTAGTGCTTCGAAAATGATAGAATCAACTTCTGTTTTCTCGTAACCTGACAATGCTGATACAGCATAAATTCGGATATAAGGATCATCATCCTGATACGCAGCCAGAAGGTCGTTAAAGCTTTCTTCATCACGTATCATACCTAGTGAATTAATTGCGTATTGCCTGAAAGTTTTCTCAAGATCCCTGTCTGAGATGATTCCCCTTAAAAAAGGTGCGGTTGATGGATCTTTCAGTTTCCCGAGATGAAGTAATATTTGAAGCTTTACAGATGTTTCTTCCTCAGCATTGTACAAATCCATAAGTTTTTGGGAGTACTGTCTGTCTTCCGTGTCACAAAGCGCTTTTACAGCCTCTGCCCGGTATTCCGGAAGATTGTCATCCAGAAGCGGAGCAAAAATATCAGATGCGGTATCCTTGCCCAATGAAGATACATAGCGAAGCGCAGATATAATAACACCCTTGTTTTCATATTCCCGGTTTTCGATCTTTTTTAATGATAGACTGTAAAGCATATCTGATTCAGAGACAGTATAGAGTTCAAGTATATCTTTCTGTATTTGTGTGTTTTTTGTGTTTTCAAAAAGCTTAAGCAGTTCTGCATTATATGAAATATCCTTGTCTGCAATAAATTCCTTGATCAGCTCTGATATTTCACTGTTAAGGCCGTATGACAGTCTGTTTTCACGTGATTTTCTTAATCTGTCCATATCATTTTCTTCCTGACTGAAACCATAAGCTGTCAAAAAAATAAAAGAAGAAAGAAATAATACTGATAAAACCTTCATGTCAGTCTCCTCCGCTTAAAGAAAATAAAATCTACTTTAAGTATCTTGTAAAAGAAAAGCACGGTTATTGAGAATATTAATGCGGAAGCAAAAAAGTAGATGAAGAGTTTTATGCTTAGCCCTGCTTCCCACAGATTGCCATAATGATTTCTGGAAATAGAAATTATTATTATCGGGACAAATACCGCAGCAGTGGTTTTTAGAATATTAAGAATCAGCGGTTTAAAACTGTATTTATTATAAGTATGTTTTATATCGAAAAGCATAATAACAGTACCTATAAAAAAAGCAATTGTGTTTGCTGCTGCAAGCCCACACACCTTAAGCCATGTGTTTTTTAGGATAAGCGAGAGTATTACATCAATGAGGCAGACAATTGCTGCGTAAATAAATGGTTTTTTGTATTCATGAACTGAATAGTAAAATCTCTGGACAAAGTTGAAAAACCCGATTATGAAAAGTCCTGCCGCATACCCTTTCAGTACAAAGGATGTCAGGTATGTATTTTCGGGAGTAAAAGAACCGCGCTGCATTGCAAGGGAAACAAGCTCGGGTCCCATAAAGAAGATAAATACACCTGACGGCAGAAGTAGTGAATAAAGGCTGTTAATGCCTGTGTTCATTGTTTCAAGGAGTTCATTTTTCATATCAGATGCCGCAAGCCTGCTCATCTTCGGGAAAAGTACTGTGGTAATAGAGGCAGAGAAAATACCAAAAGGGAACTGCCAGAAAACAATTGCATAACTCAATGCTGATGAACTGCCTGTCTCAAGTCCGGATGCAAAACGTACCGCTATCTGCTGGTTAATCGCAAAAATGGACGCAGTTGCGACTACAGGGAACCAGTTTTTCATGATTTTTTTAAAATAACTGCCTGAGAAATCAAAGTCGGGTTTGAAATCATAACCTTCCCTGGAAAAAACAGGCAGCTGGAAGATAATCTGGAGCAGCCCTCCTGAAAGTACCCCAATTACCATTGAAAAAATGCCCATCTGTCTGTACAGGTAAATAATGCTTGAAATAACAGTAATTGAAAAAAGTATGGGCGTAATCGCCGGAATAAAAAAATACCCTGTCGAGTTTAATACTGCCATTATGGCAGCGCTTATGCTTATAAGAAGCAGATAACTTATAAACCATCTGAAAAGGTCAACAGCCAAATTTTTAAGATACGGATCTGTAAACTCGAGAAGTACCTTATTGATAAGAAAATCCGAAAAGATTATTGACAGGAGGCAAACAGGTACCAGAATAATAACCTGGAAGGAAATGATGTTTCTTACAATTTTTTTGGTAACATTTTTATCCTTTTCACGTACGAGTGATTCTGTAAGTACCGGAATAAATGCAGATGAAAGTGCCCCTTCTGCCATAAGCTTTCTCAGATTATTGGGGATTGAGAAAACAGAATTAAGGACATCTGCCTCTCCTGTTGCGCCGAAGTAGGAACCAATCACAGCTATACGCACAAACCCAAGAATTCTTGAAATAAAAGTGCAAAGCATTACTGAAAGGGCTGATAGTGATGTTTTATGTGTCCTGATGTTTTGGGTTTTCATAGTTTTCCAGAAATTCCTTTTTAAAGCTGGCGAAGTTGTCTGATAAAATACTTGCTTTTATTTTCTCAACAAAATCGCGGATAAATACAAGATTGTGCTCGGTTGCAAGCATTGGCCCCAGTATTTCATTTGATTTGAACAGGTGGCGTATAAATGACCTTGAATAATTCCTGCAGGTGAAACAGCTGCAATTGTCTTCAACAGGGTTAAAATCCTCAGAATATATTTCTTTCTTGATCGCAATTTTACCTTTCCAGGTAAACATGGTTCCGTTTCTGGCAATTCTTGTAGGGTAAACACAGTCAAACATGTCAATCCCGTTTTGAACTGCTTCAATGATATATTCAGGGGTCCCAATCCCCATAAGGTAATGTGGTTTGTTGTTATCAATTGATGATGAGGTCAATTCAAGATATTCACTGAAAGTATCAAAAGTTTCACCTACAGACAATCCGCCTATCGCGATTCCAGGCAGGTCCAGACTGCTGATATATTCAGCGCTTTCTTTACGGAGGTCTTTGAAAAAGTTTCCCTGAACTATCCCGAAAAGATTTCCTCCCCATTCATCCCTGCACGCTTTCCAGTGTTCCCTGCTTTTAAAAGCCCACTCATGTGTCAGTTTCATGGCAGATGCGGCTTCCTTATAAGTAATACCTGGCGCCGTACATACATCAAGCGGCATAAGTATATCGCTCTGGAATGTTCTCTGCAGATCAACTACATTTTGCGGTGTAAGTGTGTGATATGATCCGTCTATATGAGATCGGAAATATATTCCATCATTTTTTACCTTTCTGAAAGGAGCAAGGGAAAATATCTGAAATCCGCCTGAGTCAGTAAGTATATTATGGTTCCATGAAATAAATTTATGCAGATTGCCTGCTTTTTTTATAACATCAGCGCCTGGCCGCAGGTAGAGATGATATGTATTTCCCAGAATAAGACTTATTCCTGATTCAGAGAGTGTTTTATGCTTTATTGCCTTGACTGATCCGTTAGTCCCAACTGGCATAAAAACAGGTGTTGTTATTTTACCGTGCGGCAATGTGAATTCAGTTATTCTTGCCTTTGATTCTGATGCGCTTTTCAGTATTTTAAAATTCATTAATTAATCCTGTGTCTCAGGTTTTTGCGTACCTGAATAATGTAAAGCTTATGAAAATAAAAAAAACAAACGGCCCCCACGCTCCTGCCAGAGGCGGGATATATCCCAGCTTAGCGAAGAGTACCATAATCATTTGAATTATATAATAAAATGCGGATATTAAAAGGCTCATAAGCAAACTCATAAGAAGAATATTTTTTTTGAAGTTGCCGCCTATTGATGATGCGATTATTGAAACTATTAAACATGTGAAGGGGAAAGAAAACCTTTTATAATACTCTGTCAAGGGTGAACGGTAAGGCAGCCCCGCAGATTTAAGGGATTTAATCCAATCGGCTGCATTTTTTATATTCATTTCCTCAATGTTTTTTACAACTTTACGAAAGGTAGAAGGTTCAATGTTGTATAAATGATTTTCAATACTAGGGATACTTTCAAGTATATACTTGTTTTCATTTTCATCATAAAAATATTTCCTGCAATCCATAAGTACCCATATATTAAGTGATTCATCCCATGTCGCCCATTTGCAGTCTATTCTTACTGGATGCAAGCTGTTTTTTGTCTTGTCAAGGACCATAAGAGACGAAAGTGTTTTGGTATTATCATTGTAATAATCTGCACTGTAGATTATTCTCCTGTCAGGATTCATGACAGTTATATTATTATTGCTGTAAGTTTTCTTGGTCCTGAGAAGTTCTGCTGTCAGCTCGTTTTTTCTGTTATAAGTGTCTGTTACAACTGACTCATGGAAAATAAAGGTAAATACGCTGAGGAAAAGGCCGCAAATAACAAGAGGCAGTGTAAAACTATATATTGATATGCCTGATCCGAATACAGCTATAAGCTCGTTTCTGGAATACATGGACCCAAGCGTATATGATACAGAAAAAAGCACGGAAATCGGCATTGCATAGAAAAGGCATTTAGGTGCAAACAGGATACCTACCTTCAGGATAGCTGACAACGGTATATTATTGTTAATATACCGCCAAAGATTGGAAAAAAGGTCAAGGAGTTCTATTATCATCATGAAAAAAAGTATTGAGACAATAAATGATAAAATGAATGACCTGATCGTCATGCGATAAAGTATTTTCATCGTGAAAACCTCAATATAAAACCTGAAGACGCAAGTATAAGTATAACGATATCAGGGAACCACATGGCCAGAATTGGTGAAACATTGCTGCGGATTCCGAGTGTGTGCCCAGCAAACAGCATACACCAGTATAAAACAGAAACAATCAAACCGATCCCAAACCCCACTGACCTGCCGCTTCTCTTCGAAAAAAGGCCGGCAGGATAGGAAAAAAGAACGAAAAAAATGCAAGCTGCAGGAAGCGAAAACTTTTTATTGTATTCAAGCCTGAATATTTGCAGTGATCTGTCTTTCGGATAATCCTGTATTGTCTTTTTAAAATTCCCGTAATTTTTCCGGAGTTCTTCTTCGGCAATCCGTTTTCTCTCTGGTATGATGTCAAGGGATGATAATTCCATAAGATAAGTGGTAAAATCAATATAATTTGAGTCGTTCTCCTGCATTATATTCAGTATACGGGAATTTAATGCGGTTTCTTTTTCTTTTATTGATTTGTGAACATCATATGAACTCATTTCCCTTGGCCCCGGATTCCTTATTGAAATGCTTAAGTCACTGAGAAGTATGTTATAAATCATTTTCTCGGCAGTAAAATAATTATAGTCATATTCCTTTTTCTGATCAGAAAAATGGCTGAAGACATTGGATAAAGTAAGTGATATTATACCCCTTCCTTCCTTGTCTTCTCCAATATGTGCTGTGTCTGCTGTTATAAATCTCTTGTTGCCTTCATTGGTTCTGTCTATGATCAATATATCATCAATATTTTTGCCATCTACCAGCCCTGTAATAAGAACAGTATCCATATAACGCTTTGCCGAGAAAGATTCAAGCTCAAGCTCGGGGTTTGAATAGACAAGCTTTCTGTAAAGTTTTGTATAGTTGATGGTGCCGATTGGCAGAAAAAAATCATTTATTATAAAAGAAAAAAGTGTGAGGAAAAGCCCAATAATGATAAGAGGCAAGAATATCTGTCTGTGGCTAATCCCTGATGCCTGCATCGATAATATCTCATTATCTGAAGAAAGCCTTGAAACAGCCATGAGGCAGCCAACAAGAGAGGCAAATGGGAAAGAAAGAGATATCATGGATGGAATAAAATATATAAGAAGAAGAAAAACATCTATTGCCGGAATTTTTTTGGATAAAATGTGTTCAGCCAGAAGAAGTATCTGATTGGCGAAAAAAATAAAGAAAAAGAAAACAAAACATACAAAGAAAGAAAGCAGAAATTCCATCGAAATATAGCGATAATAAATTGGAAGGTTTATTTTCATGATTTACCCGGAATCATTATACTTCAAATCCCTGTTGAACCAAAGCCGCCGTCACCCCTGTCTGTTTTATTCAATGAAGATTCCCTGATAAACAATGCCCTTGTAACAGGGGCTATTATCATCTGCGCTATTCTGTCGCCCCTTTTTATAATAAAATCCTCATTTCCGTGATTGATCATTATTACCTTTATCTCTCCGCGGTAATCAGAATCAATTGTACCAGGAGTGTTGAGAAGTGTTATACCAAACTTTATAGCGAGACCTGACCTTGGACGTATCTGGGCTTCATAACCTTCCGGTAATTCAATCCTGAGACCTGAGGGGATCATCTTTCTGGCGCCTGGTGCGATAGTTTCTTCATTCTCTACTGCAGCAAAAATATCTGCACCGGCAGAACCACTTGTAGCGTAAAATGGAAGCAAATCCGGAGTTTCACAAAAACACTTTACCGGAACATTGTCGTTCATTGAATTACCCTCTTATCGCAATATTATAATCTTTACACTTTAATTTTGTAGTATCACCGTAAATAAGAGTATTGAAATTTTTACCAATTAGATTGTCATTTAAAAATATTTTGATATCTTCAGGAGAGACGCTGTAAAGGATATCCAGTGATTCCCTGAAATCATAACTTTTCCCACTGAACATATAATGGCGGGCAAGACGTTTCATCCTTATTTCCATATCTTCCTGTGAGAGTATCAGACCGCCTTCAAGGTGTGTTCTGGCGTCTTCAATTTCCGCGTTTTTAAATGGATCATCTGCAAGTTTATCAAGTTCTTCGTTAAGTTTTCCCATGAAATCGTCAAGCATCTCAGGAGCTGTATTGGCATAAATGTTCCACATGGAATAATAGTTGAATATCGATCGGAAAGAGTATATTGAATAGCAGAATCCTTCATCCTCACGTAATTTCTGGAAAAGCCTTGAACTCATTGATTCACCGGCCAGTGTGCTGAAAAAAAGGAAAACATAGTAGTCTTTCATCTCTGCTGGGGTCGGAAATGCCAGTCCTGAATGAATATGAATCTGTTTGGATGAAATATTACTATAATATTCAAAACTGTATATGTACTCAGGTTTTTGAAGTTTTTTCCCGTCAGGCGCATGTGATGTCTGAGGAATTAATCTGTTCAAGAGGTCAATCAGAACAGCTTCATTAAACGCGCCTGCAGCTGAGATGACAAGGTTTTTAGCATTGTATCTTTCTGAATAATACGCATAAAGCGCATCACGTTTAATTTTTTTTATATCCGCCACTTCGCCTGTTATTTTATACCCAAGCGGATATGGATCCCACATTTTCTGTAGAAATATATCATAGCTGTCGTCTTCCGGAAGTTCTTCGTACTCATGAATCTCGCTTATTATAACATTTTTTTCTTTTTTAATTTCAGAGTTATCAAAAAGGGGGTGAAAAAGGATATCTGACAGGAGTTCAACTGCATATTCAAGATGCTTGGAAGGAAAGGTACAGTAAAAACAGGTTACTTCCTTTTCAGTAAAAGCGTTAAAATTACTGCCTATCCTGTCAAAGCAGCGGGCAATCTCTGATGTTGTCCTGGTGTCTGTTCCTTTGAAAAGGATATGCTCAATAAAATGCGCATATCCCTTTTCATTGGTATTTTCGTCAACTGAGCCATTCCGAAACCAGAAGCCGATTGAGCAGACTTCAGTATGCTGAATCTTCTCATAAACAAATTCGGCTTCTGATTCAAGCTTCAGGTATTTTATCAATTATCTCTCCGGGAAAAACCGCCGCGACCGCCGCTGTTTCTTCTTCCGGAATTATTCCTGTGATCCCGATCTCTGTCTCTGGGTTCCCTTTCACTGCCCTCTTCTCTTGCGCTCTGCCGTTTCTGGCTTGCGGCTTCCGGGTCTATTGCGTCAATATGGCTTAAGTTTATTCTTCCCATTCTGTCAACTTCAATTAGTTTTACAAGAAGCTCCTGATTTTCCTTAAGCACGTCCGCGACTGCATTGACTCTTTCAAATGAAAGTTTTGATATGTGGCAGAGACCTTCTTTACCTGGAAGTATTTCTACAAAGGCGCCGAATTCGGTTATTCTTTTGACAATACCATTGTAAACCTTACCGACTTCAGGCTCTTCGATAACTGAAAGAATCATCTGTTTTGCTTCTTCCGCCCTTTCCTTGTTTTTACCGAAAATTATGATTTTACCTTTGTCATCTATGTTTACGGTTGACTCAGTCTTTTCGGAAATTCCTTTTATTGTTTTACCGCCCGAACCGATTACTGCGCCGATCTTGTCTGCTTCAACACTCATTGTGAGGATCTGGGGCGCGAAATCTGATATTGTAGCACGTTCTTTCGAGATTGTGGAATTCATTATTCCGAGTATGTGAAGTCTCCCTTTCCGTGCCTGTTCAAGCGCTTTTTTCATAAGCTCGGATGTAACGTTGGATATTTTTATATCCATCTGAAACCCTGTAATACCGTCTTCTGTTCCAGCTACCTTGAAATCCATGTCGCCGAAATGATCTTCCTCGCCAAGTATATCACTCAGGATTACTGTCTTTCCATTTTCCGAAATAAGACCCATTGCGATACCTGCAACTGGTTTTTTTATGGGAACACCGGCATCAAGAAGAGAAAGTGTGCTTCCGCATACTGTTGCCATAGATGAAGAGCCATTTGATTCCAGAACCTCAGAGACAACCCTTATGGTATATGGGAATGAGTCCTTTTCAGGTAGCACTGCGGCAATTGATCTCATTGCGAGGTGCCCATGTCCGATTTCCCTTCTGCCAGTTGAAAGATTTCCTTTTTCACCGACACTGAAAGGCGGGAAGTTATAGTGAAGCATGAAATTGTTGTAATGCTTGTCTCCGTCAATATCATCGAACATCTGCTCATCAGATACTGTCCCAAGCGTTGTAACTGCCAAAGCCTGTGTCTCGCCTCTTGTAAAGAGCGCTGAACCATGAGTTCTCGGAAGTACGCCGATTTCACATTCAATAGGTCTTATTTGATCAGATTTTCTGCTGTCAGATCTCTTGTTCTCGTTTATTATAGCTTCCCTTAATATCTTGTATTCAAGGTCTTCAAAAACTTTTGATATCCCGGATTTACTCTCATCAGGAATTTTATCTTCGAAATACTTAACAGCATTGTTTTTCACAGCCACTTTTGCCTTGTTGCGTTCAATTTTGCTTGAAAGGAAGCACGCTGTTTTATATTGCTCAAAAGCATAATCCCATACTTCTTTATAGAAGGCGAATTCATTTTCGATCTTTTTGATCGGAAGCTTGGGTTTTCCGGCAATGGCTGCAAGTTCTTTTTGCGCTGCGCAGATGGCTTTTATGATTACACTTGCCTTGTCAATTGCCTCAATCATGATTTCTTCAGAAACTTCACTGGCGCCGCCTTCAACCATTGTTATGCCGTCTAAAGTTCCTGCAACTATTATTTCAAGTTTGCTGTCTTTAATCTGCGAGAAGGTGGGATTTATTATGAATTCATCATTTATAAAGCATATTCTTACAGATCCGACAGGTCCCTCAAATGGAATGTCTGAGATGACTACAGCGGCTGAGGCTGCGATCATTGCTATGATATCAGGCGGATTAACCTGGTCTGTTGAAAGTACAGTAGGAACAATCTGGATATCCCGTTTGAATTCTTTGTGGAAAAGAGGTCTCATTGGTCTATCGATCAACCTTGATACAAGTATTTCCTTGTCCTTAGGTCTTCCTTCCCTTTTCATAAAACCGCCGGGTATTTTACCTGCCGCGTAATATTTTTCGTTGTATTCGACCTGAAGAGGAACATAATCAAGACCATCTATTTCATTTTCTGAAAAACAGACAGTAGCAAGTACTGTTGAACCCTCAAACGTTGCCATGACTGATCCGCTTGCCTGTTTAGCGACTTTTCCAGTTTCAATAATCAATTCTTTTTCACCTATCGGTATTGTAATTTTAGGCATTTATAATTTTTCCTTTTTTATTTTCTGAGATTAAGCTGCTCCAGGATTGATCTGTATTTTTCAAGATTAATCCTTTTGAGATATTTTAAAAGCTTTCTTCTTTGACCTACAAGCTTAAGAAGTCCCCTTCTTGAATTGTGGTCCTTTTTGTGTACCTGGAAGTGTTCGGTAAGCTGGTTTATTCTTTTTGTAAGCAACGCGATCTGAACTTCACTTGAACCGGTATCTTTTTCATTTGCACCGAATTTGATGACAACTTCCTGTTTTTCTTCTTTTTTCAAAGACATGTTATTCTCCTTTCACAATAACTCTTGCTATTTTGATGTTCTAAAACCATTTTAAAAATCGATTATCAATAACAACTTCCTTCTCAAAAGTATTATTGCCGATTAAAATAGACATATTATATCTACCTTCTTCCGGCAGAACCTGCCGTGTATCATTTTTATAGATATAGCTGCAATCTGAATCCTGATAAATATCAAGATTATTCAAATCAACCGCATATCCAAATTCAAGAAGGGACGAAGCCATGTTAATCATCCCGGTTTTAATCAGCTTTCTGATTTCAGTGCTGCTCACAGGGAATGCGTTAAAAGCCTGCCGTTTTACTATTTCAAAAATCACCCTACCTTTAAAATAATTATCAGCCAGATCGGATGCGGTTGTATCATTTCCATTCCCGCATTTAAAGTCTTCTCCAACCACCATCTTTGAAAGATTAAGATGATTTTCGATGCAGGAAATAAAATAATTACCTGTCAGTTTACTAAAATCACCGGAAAAGTCAATCAGTACAGTTGTTGTTACACCTGCCATTTTAAGAGCACCGATCTTCTGGGAAAGGGTATAAATATCACCGTAAAAGTCTTTCTTCTTAAAGAACCATGCTGGATTTTCCCGAAAAGTAAAAACTACCTTTTCTTCGTATTTCTCGGAAAAAAGCCTGTTTATCAGGTATCTGTGCCCCTTGTGAAGCCCGTCAAACACCCCTACTGTAACAGCGCAGGTTGATGTAATGTAATTTTTTTTGTATATAAAATCGTTCCAGTCAATTATTTTCATGGATATTATTCTTTTGATGCAACAAAGATATACTTCATGTCTGCTTTTCTGTTATCAACCAGGGAGAGAAACCTTCCTGATTCTGTGAAAAAAGAGATAACTGATAAAGGGAATGTATTTTCATTGCCTTCTTTCAGGTTTTTGCCAACAAGTATTCTTGAGGCTGTCAAATTGTCTGCTGTAATTACAGGAATCCCCAGCAGGTTAAAGCCGTTCTCCTGGGACATAAGGTTTTCAGTAGTTATCTCATCGGGGAATAACGAATTTTCAAGATTAAAGCTTCCGATGGATGTCCTTACAAGCTTTGTAAGAAAAGCTGAGGAGCCGCACCGATTTGCCAGATCATTGGCCAGCGTCCTGATATATGTGCCGGATGAGCATGTTACATTAAAATCCAGATTGTTATCTTTGAAACTGTTTATTGAAATTGAAAATATCTGAATATCTTTTTCTCTTGTTTCAGGTATTATACCTTTTCTGGCAAGTTCATAAGAGCGAATGCCATTTATATGCACGGCTGAGTATGCGGGTGGTTTCTGCTTTATCATTCCTGTAAAATAACTGATATTGCCCCTTATAGTATCAATGTCAGGGACAGGATATTCACCAGTCACTGTGCCTGTATTATCCAGGGTGTCAGTTGATTTGCCGAATTCGGCAAAAGCCCTGTATGTTTTAGGCAGAAGTGAAAAATAATCAAAAAGTTTTGTCATCTGTCCGACCATAATTACAACAAGACCTTCTGCGAAAGGGTCAAGCGTGCCTGAGTGTCCTATCTTTTTGATTCCGGTTCTTTTTTTTATTATTCTGATTACATCGAAGGTCGAAATACCAGGTGGCTTATTGACAGGGAAAAAGCCAGAAAACGGTTCAGTCAATTAAGATTTTCCTCGATAAGTCTGTTTATTTCAAAACCTTCCTTAATGGAGGTATCGTGGTAAAAAGTTAGCCTGGGTGTCAGACGTGTTTTCAGTTTTTTCCCTATAAGGCCCTGCAGGAAACCTGCAGCGTGATTAAGCGCCTCTACACTTTTAATTGCCTGCTTTTCCGTGCAGTATCCGGATACAGAAACCCTCGCATGTCCCATATCCGGTGAGATTTTAACATGAGATATAAATATCAGCTTGTTGATTCTGGGATCTTTTATCTTATCCTGAAGAATCATTCTGGCAAGTTCTTCCTGTATTAACTTTTCAGCTCTTAAAAGCCTTATTTCACCCATTTAACCTTCCAGCTTTTTAAATACTTCTTTCATTTCATACACTTCAATTATATCGCCGATCTGAATATCGTTATAACCTTCAAGACCGATACCGCATTCAAAGTTTTTCTCAACCTCTTTGGCATCATCCTTGAATCTTTTCAGAGAAATTATCTTGCCGCTGAATATCTCGATTCCTTCCCTGAACAGATGGACAATACCATTTCTTTTGACTTTGCCGTTTGTGACATAGCACCCTGCAATTGTTCCAATCTTTGGTACCTTGAAGGTATCACGCACTTCTGCGGTTCCGATTGATTCTTCCTTGAGGTCAGGAGCCAAAAGCCCTTCCATGGCAGTTTTAATGTCTTCTACTGCGTCATATATAATATTGTATTTCCTTATTTCAACCTTTTCCTGATCTGCCAGAACCTGTGCTTTTGATGTGGGGCGGACATGGAACCCTACAATTATGGCATTGGAGGCAGATGCGAGATTCACATCATTTTCTACAATTGCACCTGCGGCTGAGTGAATTACATTAAGCCGTATTTCCGAGGTTGAAAGTTTTTCAAGGGCAATTTTCAAAGCCTCGACTGAGCCCTGGACATCTCCCTTTATTATGACCTTCAGTTCCTGAATGGCACCTTCATTGATTGAGTCGTATAAGTTGTCCAGAGTAATTTTTTTGACGTTTTTTGCAACCCCGATTTTCTCAAGCTCCTGTCTCTTTGTACCTATCTGTCTCGCTGTTTTCTCACTGTCAGTAACCTGGAAAGGATCTCCGGCATTGGGCATACCTGTAAAACCAAGAATTTCTATTGGAGTTGATGGAGGAGCTGTTTCAATCTTTTCACCCTTGTCATTGAATATTGCCCTTACCTTGCCGGAATAAATTCCCGCTATAAATGCGTCTCCTATATTAAGCGTGCCCCGTTCAATAAGAACAGTTGAAACAATACCTCTTCCATGGTCTACGCGGGATTCAATAACCTTGCCTTCCGCCCTGCAGTTGGGATTGGCTGTAAGTTCCAGGATATCTGCCTGAATAAGTATATTCTCAAGCAGGTTTTCAATACCTATCTTTTTCAGTGCGGATATCTCGCAAAAAATAGTATTGCCGCCCCAGTCTTCCGGTATCAGATCATAGGTTGCCAGCTGCTGTTTAACCTTGTCCGGGTTGGCTTCAGGTAAATCAATTTTATTTACAGCTACAATAATAGGCACCTTGGCCTCTTTTGCATGGTTTATTGCTTCAACTGTCTGGGGCATTACACCGTCATTTGCTGCAACGACCAGGACAACAATATCTGTGACCTGAGCGCCGCGTGCCCTCATAAGGGTAAAAGCCTCATGGCCCGGAGTATCAAGAAAAACAATGCTTCTGCCGTTTGTTGTAACCTTATAGGCCCCGATGTGCTGTGTAATACCGCCATATTCAGATGCGACAATATCGGTTGATCTGATTGTATCAAGAAGCTTGGTTTTGCCATGATCGACATGGCCCATAACAGCTACTATAGGAGGCCTTTCTATTATATCAATGTCATCGCCCTTGTCACATTCAACAAGTGTTTCATCATAAAGAGAAACTATATTGACCTTGCAGTTGTATTCTGAAGCAACTATCTCTACAGTTTCAGCGTCAATCTGCTGGTTTATTGTAACCATCATTCCCATTGCCATGAATCTGGATATAAGTTCTGAAGCCTTGAGGTTCATTTTTTTCGCGAGTTCGGAAACAGTAACAACTTCCATTATGTCAATTTCTTTGGGAACAGGGTTTGTTTTCTGTATTGTCTTTTTCTTTACCTGAAAATTCTTTTCAAGATCCTGCTCTTTCTTTGTTTTTTGATAGACTGTTTTTTTCTTTGCCTTGAAAAACTTTTTTGCCGCAGTTTTACCTGCAACCGCATCTCCTCCGATTTCATCCTTTCCGCCTCTGGGGCCGCCCATGGATGGCCTTTGTGGTTTATCTTTGTCCCCAAATCTGGAGGGAGCCCTGCCCCTGAACTGTGTAGATGGGGCGCCAGGCCTTCTGATGCCACCATCCTGCGGTCCATTTCCGCTGCGCTGCTGGGAACCGTATCTGGGATACTGACCTGATCCCTGCTGCGAGCCATATCTCGGGGATTGGCCTGCCCCGCCCTGCTGCTGGGAGCCGTATCTGGGATACTGGCCTGATCCCTGCTGTGAGCCATATCTTGGGTACTGGCTGTTTCCAGCTGATGATGAAGGGCTTCTCTGTGCCCTGTATGTAGAATTGCTGGTTTGATCCAGTTTGCTTCTGTCCGATAGAGGCTGCTTTGCCCTGTAAAATTTTTCATGGCTTGCCGGGGCAGCGTTGTTTTCTGGTTTATCAGCTGCATGCTCAGATGCTGCAGCGGGTTTCGGAGAGGTTTTTTCAATTGCCGGTTTTACATCTTTGGGCACTGCTTCAGATACTGCAGGTTCTTTTTCCTCAGCATGAATGTTTGGAACAGTCTCAATATCGCTTTTTGTTTCAGTAACAGCATCATTTGCATATTCACGGGTTTTACCGGTTTTTTTAACTACTACAACTCTTTTTTTAACTACTACAACCTTTTTCTTGCTATCAGGCTGTTCGTGTTTTGCATTTGTATCAGGTATATCCGGTGTCTCCGGAGAGTTTTTTTTCTGTTTAATCAAAGCAATTTTAGGTTTTTCTGTTTTTTCATGATCTTCAGTCATTTAAAATATCCTCTCCTGTTTCCTGGGACAAACTATTACTATTTTATTTCTCTGAACCTTCGGATTTTTCATCAGATTCATCGTCTTCTTCATCTTCTTCAAAACTTAGTCCGACTCCGCAGTTAGGGCATACAGTCATACTGACAGTAATTTTAGTGCCGCATTCAGGACATTCATAATCTTCATCAAGATCATCTTCCTGGACAGCAGCGGATTCGGAATTATTTTCAGTATTGTCAGCGATCTCATGATCAGCATCTGATCCGGATTCTGTTGCAATTTCCTGCTGGGAATTCTGCTCTCCGTTTTCTTCAATAATTTCAACATTTTCATCAATAATTGACCTGATAGATTCAATGTCCTGTTGGGTTATACCATCAAGCGCTGCCAGTTTCTCTGCATCAATTGCTAAAAATGTTTCAATCAATTCTATACCATGCTGCCGTAACAGTTCAACAAGTCTTTCATGAATTCCGGGTAATTCTTCTATTCTGGTTATTTCCTCTGTTTTTTCTTCTGAATCGTCTTCCCTGAATAACGCAGATATAGCTTTCTTGTTTTCAGCAGAAATATCCATCTGTTCAAACTGTTCTATTGTTTTAACGTCAATGTTCCAGTCTACCAGCCTGTTTGCAAGCCTTACATTTAGTCCCTGCTTACCAATTGCGAGTGAAAGCTGGCTTTCTTCCACAACCGCAAGAGCCTGCCTTTTCGCGTCATCAAGTACAATAACAGATTCAACTTCAGCCGGGGAAAGAGCGTTTTTTATGAATTCCCTTGGATCGGAATCGTATTTCAATACATCAATTTTTTCGCCTTCCATTTCCTTGACAATTGACTGTATCCTGACACCCTTTAGCCCTACACAGGCGCCGACTGGGTCAACATCTTCCCGGTGTGAATAAACAGCCATTTTTGTCCTGTAACCAGGCTCTCTTACTATTTTGAATATCTCAACGGTTTTATCATATAATTCAGGCACTTCAAGCTCAAAAAGTTTTTTTACAAAATCTGTGTGAGTTCTTGAAAGTATGATATTAAGTCCTGATTCCTGTTTTTCAACTTCATAAATTATTGCCTTTATTCTGTCATTGGGTCTGTAGATTTCTCTTGGCGACTGGAAGCGTTTAGGCAGAATACCTTCAATTTTGCCCAGATCAACATATATATTGCCGTTTTTCTCTCTCTGATAATAACCAATTATCATTTCTCCGGTCTTTTCAATAAATTCGGAATAAAGTGTGTCTTTCTGTATTTCCCTGATTTTCTGTTTTGCCCGTTGTTTCGCACTTTGTACCGCAATACGCTCAAAATCTTTCGGGTTTATTTCAATTAAAAGTTCATCTCCGATTTCGCATTCCGAGTTAAAAGCAAGGGCGTCTTCAATAGAGATTTCAAGAACATCATCTATCACGTCATCAACTATTTTTTTTCTTGAAAAAATAGTAACTTCGGTCTCTTCATCATTAAACCTGATAATCGCGTTTTCAGCTGTGCCGTATTTTTTCTTATAGGCTGCAATCAGAAATTCTTCTATTGTTTTAAGGACAAGCTCTTTGGGTATCCCTTTTTCCTGTTCAAACATTCTTATTGCTTCAGAAAGGTCAGAAGCCATAATTTGATCCTCCGTTAAAAATCTAATTTTGCTTTTCGTATTTCGGAATAGTTAAGTTTTACTTTTTCCTGATCATCTGTTTCAATACTGTCAGTATTTTCCCTGTTAATTTCAAGCAATACTCCGGAATTGTCAGCTTCAATTATTTTATATCTGGTCCATTTATTACTGTCATTGACAAGTATGCTGACATTTTTCCCTGTGAAAACAAAAAATTCATTGGCAGATTTAAGATTCCGGGTTATTCCAGGCGAAGATACCTCCAGAAACAACTCACGCTCTCCTGTATATGCCTCAATCCTTCTTTGAACAGTCCTGTGGACCTTGCTGCAATCATTAATTGAAATGCCGTTTATTGAACTCAGTACTATATGAATATGCAACCCATCACTTAAATTTCTTGTTACAATTTCAACAATCTCATATCCGGACGCTTTTACAACTGGAGCTATAACATTATAAAATTCATCATTATATTCAATTATTTCCATGAAAACCGCCGCAAGTATAAGAAAAATGCATAAAAAAAGAGCCGCTTTTTCCGACTCTTCAAGACCGAAACCTTATAACTTGTATCAAGAATACCAGATTATAATCCATTAATCAAGAGCAAGAGTTAATATAATAATCTTTTTGAATCCGAACCTAAGCATCAGGCTGGTGCAATAATTAGCAGTAGCACCTGTAGTAAAAACATCGTCAATCAAAATAATTACAGGTGATTTCTCAAGACATTTTTCAGCATTTTTGTCCAGAAGAACAATCCTGTTTTGCAGTTCAGATTGCCGTTGCTCAAAGTCAAGTTCTTTCTGTTCGCGTGTCTTCAATTTTCTGAAAATGAAAAATACAGATATGCCGTACTTTTTATTGAGTATGGAGCTGATAAGTTTCATATGGTCCCATCCATACTTTTTAATTCGTTTACTGCTGCATGGCGCAGGCACTATCGGAATGCCAGGAAATAGCTCTTTATGTATTGAGCTGAGCATTTCGGAAAGAAAAAAAGCTGCGTTTTTTTTACCCTTGAATTTAAATGAATGTATAATTTTTTTGATATAATAATTCTGATAATCCCAAAGTGAGATGTTTTTATCAAACAAGTAGTTTCTTTTCCTGCATGTACTGCAAATCCCGATTTCTGAAATCAGTTTTCTGCTGCATATTCTGCATCTTTTATCTGTACCCTCTGCAGAATATGCCGGAGGGATTTCAGAAAAACAGTTTTCGCAAACCGTGTGAAATAACTTTGCATTTTTATAATCTATTGCTTTACCGCAAACAATGCAGTTAACCGGGAAAAAAAGTGAGGAGATAGTTTTTACAACCACTCTGATTTAACAATATAAAGCGATATGTCAATTCAATTTCTTCTGCCATCTGGCTATATGATTAAGCGCTTCAATGGGTGTTGTGTTATTGACATCAACAGCAGATATTTCCTTTGCAATAATATGCTCTTCAGAGAAAAGCTCACTTTTGTATAATGAAGTATCTGCGTTGCCGGATTTCCGGATTGAAGCTGTCTTGTTATTTTCATAAAAATCAAGCAGTTCTTCAGACCGAAGTATTATGCTGTAGGGTATTCCCGCCATCTCTGCTACATTAATACCGTATGACTTATTTGCAGGCCCTTTTTTGATTTTTTTGAGAAAGACAAGCTTGCCGTTTTCTTCGACAGCATTCATGGAAAGATTCTCAATCTCAGGCAGTTCAAGCGCAACAAGCTCATGATAATGTGTTGCGAACAGTGTTTTTGCCCTGATTTTTTTAACTATGTATTCACAGATACTTCTGGCAATTGATAATCCGTCATTTGTTCCAGTGCCCCTGCCTACTTCGTCCATGATTATAAGGCTTTTTTCAGTAGCAGCTCTGAGGATATATGATGTTTCAGACATTTCAACTAGAAATGTAGATTCTCCCCTGGCAAGGTTATCAGATGCCCCTACCCTGCAGAATATTTTATCAACAACACCAATATCAGCATGATCTGCCGGCACAAAAGATCCGGCCTGAGCCATCAGTATTATCAGTGCTGTCTGTCTTAAAAAAGTAGATTTACCTGCCATGTTAGGCCCGGTGAGAAGTATAAAATTCTTTTTTTTGCCAATAATAATATCATTTGGGATGTATTCTCCCTGTGGAAGATTGGCTTCAACAACCGGATGTCTTCCATTCCGTATTGATATCTCGCTGCCTGAATTGATTGATGGGCGAGTATACCCATAAACTGTGGCAGCATAGGAAAAAGACTGTACACAGTCAATTTCTGATAGTTTGCCGGCAATATAACTCAAATACTTGATATCAGTTTTAAGTGTTTCTTTAACTTTTACGAATAATTCTTTTTCAAGAGCTGAAATTTTTTCAGCTGCGCTTTCAAGTTCTGTTTCAAGTGAAATAAGTTTTTCCGTTGTGTATCTTTCTGATCCTACAAGTGACTGCCGGCGGATAAAATGATCAGGGATCCTGTCAGTATATGATTTGGTTACCTCAAGAAAGTAACCTATTATCTTGTTGTAGCGAATACGAAGATTCGGGATGCCTGATAAAGACTTTTCATTTTCGATATAATGGTTAAGAATATCCTGACTGTTGTCCCTGAGGTTCCGCAAATTATCCAGTTCAGCGCAATACCCTTCTTTTATCAGATTACCTTCGGTAAGAAGGACAGGAGGATCTTCATGAATGGCCTTTTCCAGCAAGTCAAAAAGGGCAGTAGCTTTGTCCCTGAGAGAATTTTCCGCAAGAAAAGGGAAAAGAGAGTCAATATGGTATTCTGATAAAGTTTCTGTTATGTTTAAAAACGCTTTTAATGTATTTTTGAGTCCCAGAAAATCCTTTGCGTTAACCTTGTCAAGCGCAAGTCTTGAGGAAAAACGCTCAAGATCGTTTAGCATTGAAAGGGATGTTCTTATTTTTGTTAGAAGGAGCTGGTTTTTGTAAAAAAAATCAACGAGATCAAGCCTCTTGCTGATTCCTTCTGTATCCTTTAACGGATTCTGAAGCCACTTTTTGATAAGCCTCCCCCCCATTGAAGTCCTTGTATAATCAAGGACACTGAGGAGTGTATATTTTGAAGATCCATCATTCATGTTTCTTACAATTTCAAGGTTTTTGAGTGTCTTTCCATCAACTTCGAGAAAATTATTCCTGTTGGTTTTTTCGATACTTGTAATATGCGACAGCAATGTCCCTGAATTTTCCTTAAGGTACTCAATGATTATCCCTGCGCAGATTATTTCAGGTGAGTTGTCATCTATGCCGAATCCTTTAAGCGTTGTGACATTGAAGTGTTTTTTCAATATTTCAAAAGAGTTTTCAAGATTGAAAAACCAGTCAGGATATCTGTTTATGATTGCGTTACCATATTCTCCCAGGGTCTTTCGGATTCCCTCATTTATATCAAACAATGATTCCTGGATTATTATTTCACTTGGAGCAATCTTCATCAGTTCCCGGTAAACATCTTCTTCTGGTATTTCTTTTTCATATTCAAAAGTGCTTACCGTGAATTCCCCGGTAGATATATCAACACAGGCAATTGAAACAGAATTGCCACATTTTCCTATCGCAGCAAGGTAGTTATTTTTTTTGTTGTCAAGGTAATCTTCGTTTACGATTGTTCCCGGTGTGATTATTTCTACAACTTCACGCTCAACAATCTTCGCACCTTTCTGCGGGACATTGGTAAGTTGTTCGCATATCGCGATTTTTCTACCAGTTTTAAGCAGTTTTGAAATGTAAGAAGATGCTGCGTGATATGGAACTCCGCACATGGGTATGTTGTGCCGCTTGGTAAGGACAATATCAAGAATTGAGCTCACTTCTTTTGCATCGTTATCAAACATCTCGTAAAAATCGCCCAATCTGAAAAAAAGAATGGCATCCGGATGCTGCCTCTTTATTCTGTTGTATTGCTGCATTACCGGTGTATCAAAAGACATAATACTATTTTTTGAGCTTTTCAATCAAAAGATCTGTGATATCGACTGATTGGCTCCACCAAATCAGATCAGGATCCTTTGAGTTGAAAATTATGGAATATCCTTCAGATTCTGCGATATACTCAATCTTGTCCAGGATTTCCCCAAGAAGCTCGGGGGATGACATAAAATGCTTTTTCCTGTCTTCAATATTCGCAAGTTTAAGCCTGCTGTATTCACGAAGATACTGCTGTTTTTTTTCGATCTGCTCATCCATCTTAAGTGCATTATACTCATCATTTGAGTTGAGAAAATAAAGCTTTCTTTCTTCAAGTGATGTGATTTCATTTTTGATTACAGCGACACCATCCTCATAGTTTTTCACAAGTCTTTCAACTTCCTGAATAGCCCTGGAGTCGCCCGAGACTGAGGAAAGTACCTTTGAATAATTCACAATTCCTATTTTGGGAATCTGTTCAGAATATGCATATACTGCAGTAAATAATAAAAATAAAAATGCGGAATATTTTTTCATATTTTTCTCCTGAAAAATATTATACAGGTATAAGAAACACCGGTTTCATTTAATGTCAGCATTAATCCCGAAAGATACTGCCTTAATAGAAACTTGGCGTAAATCCTATAACAAAATCAACAGCCATTGAATTACTGAAAAGTGGCCCGTCATACCATACTATTTTATTGTCTACGTACTGGTACCGTTTAGTAAAGTAGAATCCAATAGGAAGCCCTGGTATTGTAAGTCTCAGCCCACCACCAAGTGAGAAATAATAGTCGTTTTTATCCCTGTCCCTGAAAGAGTCGCGGTCAGGCCAGATACCTGTCCAACTGTAAAACCAGTCCCACCAGAGGAACTTCTGCAGTATAGGCATTCTGAGCTCAATCCAGCTGTCCCAAAGGGCCTGACCGTCATATACTGTGTCCCATCCGCGGGCCATGGTAAGGCCGTCAATATAAAGCATTTCATCTGTTGTGATATCAAGTGACCCGTCAAACTGCTTCCATACAAGTGATAATGATGTATTTGCTGCAAAAATAGTCTTAAATTGCCAGTTTCTGAAAACAGGTATTGAAAAAAGCGTTTTGAAATACTGTGCTTTGGATACTGTTGTTATGTAGTTCCTTTCTGACGGGAGAATACCCCCGGTATAGGTAAGAGACTGTTTAAGATAAAAACCTTTGGTTGGGTTATATACAATATCTCTTGTGTCCCAGTATGCGCTGTACCACAACTTGTTTATTGACTGCCATTCCTGAAAATTGTCCCTTACTGTCTCGTTGTATGGTCGGTAAATTTCATCATCATAATCAACCCATGTGCGTGAAAATGTGTAACCGGTTGATGCGTTGAACCTGCCGATAGGTGTATGCCATGTATATCCGGTGTTAAGGCCTAATGAGACATCCCATGATTCGTACTCCATGAGATAGCCATCCGGTATGGATTGCCCCTGTCTCAGGGCATATTCGTAATCAGTTATGGCATCGGAATCTGTGGATGGTTCTCCTGTATCAGGATCAACCATAATGCCGCTAAAAGGATCTGGGACTTCCCCATCGTCAAGTTCGCTTCCCGGGAATGTTGGGCCCAGAATATCCTGCAGGGCTTCACCTGTTGTTTTATGCTGAAGAGACAATGTAACACCGCCTGTCCATCTTTCTCCTGCAAGCCAGTTTTCCTTGAAACCGAATGTGACTTTTTGCGAAACTCCTGAAAGCTCAGTTCCGATGCTTAATTCCTGCCCGTTGCCAAGAAAGTTTCTGTCTGTCCATGTCACAAATGTCATTATCGGAAGATCTCCGGCCGATGCCGTAAAGGTAAGTCCAAACTGTACATCAGTTGTTTTACCCTCTTCCACATTTATAATAAGATCCATTAATCCGTCTGTACTGCCCTGGGGTGTTTCAGGTTCTATTGCCGAGAAAAACTGCAGGTTTGAAAGGTTTGATATCCCCTGTATAATCTTTTTTTTACTGAAAATATCTCCCACTTCAAGGGGAAGTTCCCTGAGAATTACACTATCCTTTGTCTTGTCATTTCCCCTCAATGTAATGTTTTCAATATGCGCTCTTCCCTGCTCGATTATTCTGACCTTGTATAAAACAGTGGACTCGTCTTCATTTCTGGTTTCATCCCGGCTTATTACATTGAAAATATAGCCGTCATCGTAATAGAGGTCTGCTATTTTCGCAAAGTCAGCTTCAAGTCTTGTTTTATCGAGGATTTCCCCTTCTTTAAGGGTTACAAGCTTGTAAAGCTCTTCATCCTTGAAGATTACGTTGCCATTAAAAACTACACCCCCGAATTTATACTGCCTGCCTTCAGAAAGGGTAAATGTAACAACAAGAATTGTCTTCCTGCCTTCTTCGTCCTCGGCAAGGTCCTGTGTTACATCAGTGACTTTAGCGTCAATAAACCCCTTTTCCGCGTAATATTTTATTATGTTCTGCTTGTCTTCTTCTATTTTGGATTCAAGGTACAATCCTTTAGAGAATAATGACTGCTTTTTTGTGCTGATTACTCTCCTGAGGGTACTTTCAGATGCAAAAGAATTACCCTTGAATTTGATTTCTCCAATTTTTGTCTGAGTACCTTCCTCTACATTGAAAATAACATCAGCCTCATTTTCATTACTGCTTTCACCAGTCTCGCCTGTAACAATAACGTTTGGGAACCCTTTCTCAATATATAAATTGGTAATGCTTTCTTCATCCATCTTTAATTTTGTTTTATTGATTAGATCCCCGGGTTTTAGCAGAACAGTTTCAAGAATCTGGTTTTTTCTTATGTTTTTATTGCCATTTATCTGTATTTTTTTTACAACTGGACGTTCAACCACATTGAATTCAATTATTACAGTGTTCGCAGGATCGTATTTGGATATGTTTTCCTTTCCTGGTATGGCATTAGGCACAAGATCCTCAAAGTAGTCCAGAGCGTAAAGCTTGCCCTGAATATCCCAGAATAATTCATCTGTATATGGTTTTCCGATAAACTGTGTTGTAATTGAAGTTAGTTCACTTAATTCTGTATTTTTAAGGCCGTTAAATCTTATGTTTTCTATAACCTTGTCAGAATACCAGTCCTCTGCATGGAGAGTCGCATTTATCAGGCAGAATACTATAAAACATGATGCAAGGAAAATATTTTTTCGTAAAGCCATAAAATCTCCTGATTAAAATGAAAATCTCCAGGAAAGCTGGAGCGTTGTATCAATTAAGGATTCATAAAAATCATTAATTTGTGGATACAGTGTAATATCAAGTAAAAACAAGGGAGTGTCAACTTCAAGACTTATTTCAGTTTCAAGATACATACCCATAAAATCTGGTACATCATAATAATAATATTGATTAGTGTCAAAATCCAGAGAGTTAATTCTCAGTAAACCTTCAAGAAAAATGTACTC
>JADHEF010000828.1_pt1 | contig 25722 bp, 31 predicted proteins | sample 8952391 | NCBI WGS metagenome assembly JADHEF01 (sample SAMN16124439, study PRJNA663245) | bioreactor sludge metagenome | isolation source: sludge (nitrite) | place: India:Bengaluru | collected 2019-02-28 | reverse complement strand
ATAACGACTTCCGGGTCAGTTTAGTGCGTTACGAACCCATTAATAACAATAAAAACAAGTTGTTTCACAACGAAACAAATATTTAAGGATTTGTAAATTGCGGTGTTTATGCGGTTTTCGTATGCAAAAACACCGTATTTTGTCGTTTTATGGCACGATCCAATTACATGATTTAGGGTCTTTAGCCACAGTGCAGCCACAGGGTTATGAGCATGGCGAGAAGCGGCGATGGCGGGAAAAGAGTTAGCTGTGTAAAACCGGTCGTGACCGGTTTTGTGCGCGGGCTCTTGCTGGCGCGTCGCGGCATGAAATTCTCCATGTCGGTTGCCCCTACGTCCATGATTGCCTTGGTGACTTGCCAGTCTAAAAGCGTCATGACACTTTTGCGGGTTTTAAACCGCTGCCCCCATCCGGAGAGTTTTCACGGCTTGCCATCAACGTCTTCTTGACGGCTTGTGAGAGGTAGTAGACGATGTAGTTGGATCGGTTGCGCTGCTCCTCTGCGGCGCACGCGTCGACTGCCAGTAATAAAGATTTAGGCATCGCGATGGTGACCGTCGTGTTGCCCGGCGAGCGGTCCTTCGTTTTTGGCGCTGTTTGCTTAGCCATAGATAACCCCTTTCGATTGAGAATTATAGCAAAGCGTGTGGCGCTGTCATACGGCATATGAATTTAAAATCACCGTGAATCATTTTGCCTTTGCCTTGCACAATACCCCGTTATACGCCGTCATACTCAATCAAAGAAATCCGTTGGAACGGAGGTGCCGGTGAAAGAGGCCGTAATGGACGGTGTTCCGGTCGGTCATGATGCGATATGCATCAGCATCAAGTTGCCGATCACTCTGCTCAAGGACATTGAGTAGATAGCCTTGGCTTCAGTCGTATGACGGCGTGTTAACAGTAGTCAGGGGGCACTATAAATGACCGTCATACTTCAGATGGAACCGTTGACGGGAAGAAACAGGAATCCGAATATGAGGGCGAGCCCAGCCAGCCCCAGCCCGGTCATGACCCACATTTTTTTTGCGGCAATCACGTTCTTGATGAACGCGAAATTGAGAGCCATGTGGACGAGAACAAGAAACAGCAGGAGGTAGGCGGCCCAGAGGTGATACGTTCCCCACTCATGCCGCGACAGCCCCAGCACAGTCAGCCCGCGCCCGCCCATGAAACCCGGCACCAGCCTGTATTGGAACAACAAGCCTGTACCAGCAAGAAAACACATCGTGCCGAACATTAGGATGTCAGTAACGGTTCTGGCTGTCTTGGTGTTCATGGTTTAAGTCTGTAAGTTAGGGACGCCAAATAGAGGGGGCGGCACCACATGGTCCCGCCCCGCTCGTGGCGATGTCGTTAATCCATCACGCTTTCGTCACGTCGCTCAGCGGGATGCCGAGCGCGTCCGCCACGCCCTTGCCGTAGGCCGGGTCGGCCTTGAGGCAGTTGCCGATGTGGCGCACCTTGATCATTTTCGGCGCGTCGCCCATGGCCCGTGCGGTGTTTCCGAAGAGGCGGGCCTGTTCGTCCGGCTTCATCAGGCGGAAGAGCTTGCCCGGCTGCGTGTAGTAGTCGGCGTCGTCCTCGCGGTAGTCCCAGTGCGCGGCGTCGCCGCTGATCTTAAGCGGCGGCTCGGCGAACTCCGGCTGCTGCTGCCAGTCGCCGTAGCTGTTCGGCTCGTAGCCGCGCGTGCCGCCGTGGTTGCCGTCCACGCGCATCGCGCCGTCGCGGTGGTAACTGTGGAACGGACAGCGGGCCGCGTTCACCGGAATCAGGTGGTGGTTGACGCCCAGGCGGTAGCGCTGCGCGTCGCCGTAAGAGAAGAGTCGCCCCTGCAGCATCTTGTCGGGCGAGAAGCCGATACCCGGCACGACGTTGGCCGGATTGAACGCCGCCTGCTCGACGTCGGCGAAGTAGTTCTCCGGGTTGCGGTTCAGCTCCATCACGCCCACCTCGATCAGCGGGTAGTCGCCGTGGTACCACACCTTTGTCAGGTCGAAGGGATGGTACGGCAGTTTTTCCGCATCCAACTCCGGCATGATCTGCACGAACAGCGTCCAGCGCGGGAAATCGCCCTTTTCGATGCTCTCGTAGAGGTCGCGCTGGTGGCTCTCGCGGCACTTGCCGATGATCTGCTCCGACTGCTCGTCCGTCAAATTCTTGATGCCCTGCTGCGTCCGCAGGTGAAACTTCACCCAGTAGCGCTCGTTCTGCGCGTTGATGAAGCTGAACGTGTGGCTGCCGAACCCGTGCATGTGCCGGTAGCTGGCCGGGATGCCGCGGTCGCCCATCACGACCGTCACCTGGTGCAGCGCCTCGGGCAACGAGGTCCAGAAATCCCAGTTATTGAGGGCGCTGCGCAGATTGGTGTGCGGGTCGCGCTTGACCGCGTGGTTCAGGTCCGGAAACTTCAGCGGGTCGCGCAGGAAGAAAACCGGCGTGTTGTTGCCCACCAGATCCCAGTTGCCCTGATCCGTGTAGAACTTCATGGCGAAGCCGCGGATGTCGCGCTCCGCGTCGGCCGCGCCGCGCTCGCCCGCAACCGTCGAAAAGCGCACGAACATCTCGGTCTTCTTGCCCATCTCAGCGAAGATCGATGCCTTGGTGTATTTCGTGATGTCGTGCGTGACCGTAAAGGTGCCGAAAGCGCCGGAGCCTTTGGCGTGCATGCGCCGCTCGGGGATCACCTCCCGGTCAAAGTGCGCGAGTTTCTCAATGAACCACGTGTCTTGCAGGAGCTGCGGTCCGCGTTTGCCCGCAGTCATCACGTTCTGGTTGTCGGGAACCGGAGCCCCCGCGTTGGTCGTCAGTTTCGGTTTGTCGCTCATTACTGTGCCTTCCCTTTCCGCGCGGTCAAGTCCGGGACTCACCCGACCACACAGCTTCACTGAAGTGTCGCGATTATAGCCATGATCACCGCAGGCCGCAAGCCCCATACTGGGCGGTTTCGGGCGCACCCGTTTTCCGTCCGTTTTTTCGTCTGGTTTTCGTCGAATTGACTTACGCACGCGTGAGGCGTAAACTCTTCTCTAATTTGCACCGTGTTGTCCCGGCCGCGTGCGAACAAACAAACGAAGGAGATTCATGATGACCTCACGTCGTACGTTCGTCGCTTCCATGCTAACCTTGGCGGCAGTTCCCCTCCTGTCCAATGGCCAGACCTGCGCCGCCGCAGCCAAAGCCGATAAGAAGGATTGCGCCCCCACGACTGGCCCGAAACTGAATGCGACCGGTGCCGCCGTTCTCGGTGGCTGCCCGAAGAAGACCAAAATCAAAATCACCTGCGCCAAGTGCGGCAAGACGGAGGAGATCGAAATCGACACGCCCGCCGCCGACAAGCCTTACACGCAGGACTGGGCCTGCCCCAAGTGCGGCAACAAGCAGAAGGTCACCGTCGAAGTCGCCAAGCCTGTATAAACGGCACACCTGACGAGATCCATGCTGACAAGCTTCAAAACGGGTCTTCCCACGCGCTGGCGTCTCCGCCTCAAGGCGGGGGCGCTGGCGCTGTCTTTCGCGTTCTTATCGCTCTTGCCGTGGCTCCATGTGATGACCCTGGGCTCGCATGGCGGTCACGGTTGCTGCCATCACGACGCCTCCAAGCCGTCAACCGGCGACGTTCCCGCCCTGGCTTCGGCGGTCACGGACGCGTCCGCCGCCTGCTGGGTGTGCGACAGCCTCGCTTCTCTGTTCCACGCCAACGTTCTGACAGACGTCCCGGCCCTTGTCCATCCCTCTCATTTCTCCGTATATCTCGCGCATGCCCCGCATGCGCCCGTGCTCAATCACATCTATCCCGCCAGCCGCTCGCAGGCACCGCCCGCCAGAGCCTAACAGTATTCGGCGGTGGCAGGCGCGTTAGCCGTCTGCCTTTCCCGCGGCCTCTCCGGACAACCGGCGCAATGCGCCTTCCTCCGGCTCGGGTCGCACCTTTCAACGTTTCCGTTGCCGCATACGCGAGGCGTATCGGCGCATCCTTTTCCCCTTATGAAAACGACTTTTTTACGCGCGAGAGCTCTCGTGGCGGGAGCCGCACTCTCCTTTGCAGCCACCTGTGCGTCGGCCCAGACCGGCGACGTACGCTATCAGAAACTTGAAGACGAGGTGAAGGCGCTCCGTCAGCAGGTGACAACCCTGCAGGAGCAGCACACCCGTGAAATGGCTGAACTCAAAGCGATGCTGCAGAAACAGGCGGCATCCCACAGCAGCATGACTCAAACCACCGCAGCACAGGAAACGACCGCCGCACCGCCATCTCTCTATGATTCGCTCAAACAGTCGGCGGCGGTGCTGGTGCCGCAGGCGCAAGGCGTGAAAGGCGTGGACCTTGACATGTCCGTGGTGCTCGACCTCTACTTCTACCACGATGACACGAAGGAGGGCATGAGCCACTTGCGCCAAGAACTCAGCGGCTTCGGCCATCACCATGATGATGCCGAAGGGCATGACCACGGCGGCTCTGAGAACGGCTTCAACCTGCGCCATGTCGAACTGGGGTTCTCGGCGGAGGTCGATCCCTACTTCCGCGCATGGACTACGGTCGCCGTGGACGAGGACGGCGCGGAGTTGGAAGAGGCGGTCATGCAGACCACCTCCCTCCCGTACGGGCTGACGCTCAGCGGCGGCAAGCTCAAAAGCGGCATTGGGCGCCTCAACAGGCAGCACTCGCACAACTGGGACTTCTTTGACGCCCCGCTCGTGTACGAGCAGATGTTCGGTGCGCATGGTCTGGCCGAGAAAGGGCTCCAGCTCACCTGGCTGGCCCCGACCCCGTTCTACCTGCTGTTCGGCACCGAGGTCTTCAACGGCGAGAACGAGCACTCCTTCAATGTGGGCGACGCCGACGCGCTTCCCGCGCACGACGCGCCGCGGCTGTATACGGCCTTCTTGAAGACGGGGCCGGATCTCGGCCCCAACCACGCGCTCCAATTCGGCTTGTCCGCCCTGTCCGGACGCCACCAAATGGAGCATGAGGAAGAGGAATGCGCGGACGGTGATTCGCGGATCTTAGGCACGGACCTCGTGTACAAATACGACGCCAAGCGGGCGCACGGCGAGGGCGACTTCATTCTGCAGGGCGAGTACTTCTACCGCGACATGGACCTCGACGGCGAGGGCGACTGGGCCGGCTCGCCATGGACCGCCCGGCAGGACGGCTACTACGTGCAGGGACTCTATGGCTTCCTCCCGCGCTGGCGCGGCGGTCTGCGTTGGGACCAGATCGGGTTGATCAACGATCTGGACACCCCTGAGGACGGTTCGGTCACCTACGGCGACTCCAGCCGGCTGGCCGCGATGCTGGACTGGAAACTTTCTGAGTTCTCGCTGTTGCGTGCCCAAGCCGGACGCGGCTGGTATGAGACCGAGGACGGACGCGAGGACGCCTGGGAGTTCGCTCTGCAGTGGCAAGTGACCTTTGGCAAGCACGCCGCGCACGATTTCTGAGTTTAGGCTGTTAGACTGAAGGCTGTTAGGAAAGAGGAGCATCTACAGATGAAAAGTATACTCATGGCGTTTATGGCCACCGCCTGCCTGACGAACGCGCAGGCTGCGGGCATTAAGATCGTGACCACGACCACGGACCTTGCCGACATCACCCGCACCGTCGCGGGCGACTTGGCGGAAGTGTCGAGCATCACCACCGGACGCGAAGACCCGCACACACTGACCGCGAAACCGAGTTTCATCGTGCGGGCACGCGACGCGGACGTGTGGATCCGCGTCGGAATGGAGCTGGAGATCGGCTGGGAGCCGGTGATCCTGCGCGATGCCCGCAACCCGCGCATCCATGTGGGGATGCCCCGGCACATTGACGCCTCCGACCACGTCATCCGGCTGGAGGTACCGACCCAGCGCGTGACGCGCGACCAGGGCGATGTCCATCCGGAGGGCAACCCGCACTACTGGCTCGACCCGCTCAACGGGCGGTTGGTGGCGGCGACCATCTCCGAACGGCTGAGCGCCCTGTACCCGGAGCACAAGGCCAAATTCGAGGAGGGTCTCCACCGTTTCGAGCGTGATCTGGACACCCGCATGTTCGGGGCGGCGCTGGTCGAAGCGCTCGGCGGCGAGAACCTCTGGAAAGCGGCCGCTGAAAAACGGCTGGAGGCCCTCCTGGCTGAAAAGGGCGCAGTCGACAAGGCCGGAGGCTGGTACGGGGCGATGCGCCCGCATCAGGGCAAAACCCTCGTAACCTATCACCGCAGTTGGGTGTATCTGACGGAACGCTTCGGCTTTCGGGGAGACCTTCAGTTGGAGCCTAAGCCGGGCATCCCGCCCTCTGCAAAACATCTGGCCTCACTGGTTTCAGAGGCCGAGGCCCGCAAGGCGCACGTGATTCTGCAGGAGCCCTTCTATACGCTCAAAGCCGCCGAGTTCGTGGCCTCGCGCACCGGTGCGAAGATCGTTGTGGTCCCGACGATGACCGGCGGTTCACCGGAAGCCGCAGGCTATCTGGAGATGCTGGACAACGTGATCCGAAAGGTGAGCTCGGAGCTGTGAACGGAACCCCTGTCATCCAGTGCCGCGGGGTCACGGTCGCGTACGGCCGGGACGTTGTGCTCGACCGCATCGACCTGACGGTGCCCCGCGGCACCCTTCTGCCGTTCGTCGGTCCGAACGGCGCGGGCAAGACCACGCTGCTGAAAGCGTGCCTCGGGCTGATCCCGCACCAATGCGGCGAGATCGTGTGCGATTTCGGCGGACGCCCGCCCGCCTACGTGCCGCAGCAGAAACAGCTCGACCCGATCTACCCGGTTTCGGTCCGCGACCTCGTCCGCATGGGGCTCTATCCGGAACTCGGGTGTTGGGGTCGGCTGGACAGGGAACAGCACGCACGCGTGGAGGCGGTGATCGCGCGGTTCGGCCTGGAGCCCCACCAGCACAAGCATTTCGGCGAACTCTCCGGCGGTTTGCGTCAGAAAACTCTGCTTGCCCGTGCCGTGGTGACGCGGGCCGAAGTGCTGGTGCTGGATGAGCCCACGGCCGGTCTCGATGCGGCATCCGAGGCGGATATGCTCGCGCTGATCCGCTCCCTTCATGAGGCCGAGGGTAAAACCGTCTTGTGGGTCCATCACCGCCTGGACCAGTGCGCGGCGCTGGCGCGGCAGGTGTGCCGGGTGGACAAACGGGGCGTACGCCTCGCCGCCGTGTCGGAGGTGGCGTCATGAGTCTCTGGCAAGACGCGGTATCGTTCGCGCGACTGTTTCCGGAAGCGGTACTCTGCGGCACGGTCATGGCGGCGGTGTGCAGCGCGTTCGGGGTGTTTGTGGTGCTCAAGCGGATCGTGTTCATCAGCATCGCGCTCTCCGAGGCGGCGACGTGCGGGCTGGCGCTGGCGCTGGTTTTCCACTTCTCGCCGCTGGCGGGTTCGGCGCTGGTGACGGGCGCGGTCGTGTTCCTGCTGACGCTTCCGGAGCGGCGGCAGCACCTGCCCAAGGACGTGGTGCTCGGCACGGTGTTCCTGCTGGCCTCCAGCGCCAGCGTGCTGCTGGTGGCGCAGAGCGGCTTCGGCCTAGAGGAAATCAAGGCCATGCTCTACGGCGACCTGATTGTTAGCAGCCCGCGCGACCGCTGGGTCTTGCTGTTGACGGGCGTGCCGTCGCTGGCGATCTTGTTGCTGTTTCTCCGGCCGGTGCTCTACGCGTTCCTGGACCGCGAGGCGGCGTGTGTCATGGGCGTCCGCTGCTGGTTCTGGGAAGGACTGTTCTTCTTCCTGTTGGGACTGGTGGTCTCGGGCGCTTCAAAGAGCGGCGGCGCGTTGCTGGTCTTCTGCCTCTTGGTGGTGGTCCCCGCCACGGCCCTGCTGCTCGCGCGGCGGCTGTGGGCCGTGATCGGGATCTCCGTAGCTTTGGGCGTGCTCACGACCTGGGCCGGACTTTTGACCGCCTATAACGCGGACCTTCCGGCCAACCCGACGATCATCGGCCTTTCCTGCCTGCTTCTGATGAGTGTCTCACTCATCCGTGCCCTGGCAGCAAAGCTCATCGCAAGCAGGTGACACTGTCATTTTAGAACTTTATCATCCCATACGGGGTTAGAAACAGACGCTCAGCCCCCTTACCCCCATTGATTCATTGGGCTTTTTCGTGATTTCAAAGGCGGTTCCGGGAATGCGTTTGCCGGCGGATACGGCTGGAAGGCCAGAAATCAGGGAATTTTTTAAGGGTGCTATCCCACAGGCACATTCGAGAACCGCTCAAAACCCTTGAAAAGGCGGATAAGACGTATAAGCTGCATTTTCGGGGGGGGGTGCGGGAATACGGTAAGGGCTGATAAAGGCGGTTATGTCAAGTCGCCGGGCGAGGTGAAAGGGTGCGGGGACGGTCAAGCGCTGGGCGTGCACAAAACCACGCTGTTCAAGAAGATCCGCATGCTTGGGATAGATGTCCCGAGGCGGAGGGTTCGGAAATAGACGGGCGGCTATCCCAGGCAAGAAAGGGTAGTGATTTCGCCACTCCGCGTGCAAGAAAGGTAGTGATTGAGCTACCCCGCGTGCAAGCAAGGTAGTGATTGCGCTACGCGTGGTGAGCGGCAGAGTGGCGTTAAACACGCGTTCAGCCCCGGTTTAGGGGCTTTTTGTCAAATCGGTGCGTCTGGCACGCTGGGTGCTTTCAAATAGACTGTGAAAACCGTTTTTTCCGTCTGTGGACAGAGGGGCGCGCCGGTATTTGACGCCTCGCGTCGGGTCCACCTTCTAACCATAGAAGGGAAAAGGTTGGCGTCCGGGAAGAGGTGCCGGTTGAACGGTGTCACGTGTGCGCAGAAGATCGCGTGGCTCGCCCGGTACGGTGTGGGTGCGCTCGTGTTCGTGTGCGGGGCGGGGTAGACAAACGCTCCAGAATGTGAGTTTTGTATTGTCCGCTTTTGACGTGGTATGGTTTGGAGCTGTGTAAAAGACGAGGTGGCACGGGCTGGAATATCATGGAGATTGCTGATGACAGATAGATCTACTCATAAAATCGGGACGAGGGTCGGACACCCGTGCCGAGGCTGTTGCTGTTTCTTGGCATTACTGGCCTGTGGCACACTGGTACTGGCGGGATGTGCACATGTGCCACCCCAGCAGCAGCGGCTGGTCTCTAAACCCAACATGCAGTTCTACGACTCGGCGATGTTTAGCTCGCTGAACCGACTACTCACGCAGTTCGAATCCAGTTCGGCGTCATCTGTTGGTGGCCAATCGAGTGGCGGCTCGGGCTCGTGTGGCTCATGTGGAGATTAATGATGAAACGTTTTCTTGGAATGATGTTCCTTGTGTTGGCATTTTTGCTGCCGGAAGCGAACGTGCTGTACGCATGGGAGAAAGCCCCGTTTTTCAGCCTCCCGCAGTTGGAGTCGGGAGAGCAGGTCAGCCTCGATGATTTTCGAGGACAAATTGTTGTGCTCGATTTTTTCAACGCCAACTGCGAGGAATGTACCCGCATTTCGTGGGAGCTTGAATCCGATGTTCAGGAGTACTACGCGGCCCGCGCCGGCAATCCACACGGCATTGCAGTGCAGGTCGTGGCGGTAAACAGCTTGGCTGCCGAGCCGGAGGACATGGAGGCTTTCCTGCTGAAGACCGAACTGGGCATGGTGCTGGATGATCCTGAAGGCAATCTGCTGCTACGCTATGGCGGCGCCGGTTTGCCCTACGTGGTGGTCATTGATGCCACGGTTACGGGACCCGATGCCGCAGCACCCCGGGTTGTGCTTCGCCAGGCAAAATACGAGGGCTTGAAAAAACTGCGCGACGCCATCGACGCGATCACCGGACAGGCCGAGCCGGCAGCGTCTAGCCCCGGCACACAGGTCAACACCGCGCCGGGATCTGATCTCGCCCTGCCGATTCTTGAAAGGGAGCAGCAGACCGCCCACGAAACCACGCTGGATATGGCTGCAATGATTGCCTCGGACGTTTACGTGTCGGATATGATGGCGGAATATCGTCAGAAGCGCCCGACCTCAGAGTTCAGTCTTGCGGTCTCTTATCGTCCAACCAGGATGGATTTCAAATCCGAAAGCCTCGGGCTCAGTCGATACAAGCGACTGGAAGAAGACCGCTACGGTATTCAGGGCAGCGGCAGTTCCGACCTGAACGAAAACCTCACGTTGAAGATGGATGGCGGCACCTACGATGGTTTTCAGACATACCGTGCGCTCTGGATAGACGAATACAACCGCCTCAAATTTGGCGACCATGCAGGATATCAGAGTGCCGATCCATGGGGGTACAATGCGTCTCCAAGCCTTCGGTGGGAATACCTTCCCGACGCGGGGTTTGCGGATGCAGGTGTCTCCTACCAGTACGACAGCGTTTCGCCGGGTTATGAGGGGGGGCCTCCTCTTGTCCGGCTGCGCGACACCTATGAAACGGTTAGCGGTTATCTGTCGTCTGAAAATGTACTGACACGCCGCCTTCGAACAATGGTGGGGGGCCGGATCGATGATACCACGGAACGGGAAAAGCGTTTGACACTGCAGGGAGCGCTTAATTATGCGCTGGCGGAAGATTGGGTCGTGCGGTTGGCCGTCGGCTACGCGACGGAGAATCCACACTTTTCAGCAAAATCGACCAGTGCCGTGCTTGAGCGGGACTGGCATGGCATTTGGTTCGTAAGTGTGTTCGGGCGCTATTACGAGGACACAAGTGAAATCGACAATGGCCTTGCCAATGATGCTGGCGCGCCGCCGCTCAAAACCTATCAGGCCGGGCTGGGCGTGCGCCGAAAGGGGCACCGCTCCATCATTAAATTCGACATCGGCCCCTGCTTCAGCCGGTATGATCTACACCCCAAGCGCAACACCGATTTCGACCAGCTCTATAAAGACCGGGACTGGCTTTCACTTCAGGCCGCATTTCAGTATCAGTTCTGAGAGGGCTGGCTGAAAGGGCGAGGGGTCAACCGGGCTGGCAATTTTTGAGGCCCGGCCTTGACGCCGGGCAGCGAAAGACGTTTGATGAATAATAAAGGAGGTTATGGGCGGTAGGTTTTCTCGGTTGGTCTTGCGTGTCGCGCAGGCATATTATGGTGTCGCGCGTCAGCGGTTTTTCGTGAACCGGACTGTTGCGGTCTTGTCGTTTCTGCTTGTGTGCGTTTCCGCCAAAGCCGGAACGGCCACCGTCGATAAGGTCAGCCTTGACCATTTCTTCTCACCCGGGTGTACCGAATGTGAACGGGTCAAGCGCGAAGTCTATCCTGATTTGAAGGCGCAGTTTGAGGGCTTCTATGAAATTAATTGGCATGACATGACGAAATCCGAGTCCATTCCGCTGTTGCTGGCATATCAAAACAGATGCGGCAATACCGACAATGGACGTGTCTCAATCGTAGTCGACCATACGTATTTTCTTTCAGGTTTCGAGGTCATCTCCACGGGGCTGTTTGACCGCGTAAACGAGGTGCTCGTCAGTCGCCAAGACCCGTCATGGAAACCGCCGCAACCGCCTGTTATCAATGCGGACGAGGCCGTTGAGGTTGTAAGGGGGCGTGCAGACGCCCTGACTTTCGCGGTAGTCGCTGTTGGTGGGTTGCTCGACGGCTTCAATCCGTGCGCGATATCGACCTTGATTTTCTTTCTGAGTGTCCTAACGGTCGCCAAGGCATGCAAGCGCGTCCGGCTGCTGGTCGGCGTTTCCTTCATTGCCGCATCATTTCTCGTCTATACCGGTCTAGGGGTCGGCATTCTTTTCGCATTCCGCCAGGCTCCGAATTTCACTTTGGTCAAAAAGGTTTTCGAAATCATTTTGGGACTGTGCATGATCCCGCTGGCCGCGCTCTCGTTCCGTGACGCCTTCCGATTCCGCAAATCGCAGCGTCCTGACGACTTGACCCTTCAAATCCCCAAACAGATCAAGGACAAGATCCACGTGTTCATGCACTCGCGGCTCGGAGTCGGCGGCCCGATCCTGGGCGGACTGGTCACCGGCTCGGGAGTGACGATTCTTGAGAGCGTCTGCACCGGACAAAGTTATATTCCCGTTCTGATGTACATGCTTAAGCAAAACCATACGGACGTCAGTTCCTGGACAATGCTGATCACTTACAACCTACTTTTCGTTCTGCCGCTGGCCGTGGTTTTCCTGTGTTTCCACCGCTGCGTGGAACTGAAGGCGCTGATCGGCTGGAGCAAGCGAAATCTGGTCGTGGTCAAGATCCTGTTCGGCGTGTTTTTCATCGCGATGGCGATCCTTTTGCTTTTCGCATAAGGAGCATTTGCAATGGCCTATAATAAGCTCCTGTGTGAGTGCGAGCCGTAAAGTTGCTTGTAATGCGAGTTCATGAAGCGACCCTAGCACGAACGCGAAGTTTGGTCAGTGGGGACTATTCCGGATCTGCGGACGAGTTCGAGCATGATTAAGATTACGAAACGGTCGTAATCTTAGCGGATAGGACGTATAAGCTATATTTTCGGGGTGGGCTGCGGGAAAACGTGTGCCGCGACCACACGGTACAGCGGACTTTCCCAGGCGCGACAAGGTGTGTACGCGCTCACGTTCATGCGGCCAGTATAGCGCTGGTCAAAGGTCGCGTCCGCAAACGGCAGCGACTCCAGCTCTGCTTGCACCGTCTCCAACCCCTTCTTGCGAGCCTGCTCCAGCATGCGCGGCGAAGCGTCGCAGACAACGACGCGGCCCGCCAAAACGGCGAGCGCCTCCGACACCCGCCCGGTTCCGCCCGCCGCGTCGAGCAACACATGCCCAGACGAAAGAGCGAGCAGCGGCCCCAACACGCCCTGATCGGGCGGAGGTACGAGTCGCTCGTAGATCGGAGCCAGCCTGTCAAAGTGGTCAAACATCAGTAGGTGATGAGCAGCCGCTTGCCGTCTGCGGGGGCGAGTTTGGCTTCATAACGGGTCAGACCTTTGTCCGCCAGCCCCTTTTGAAGCGTGCCGTCCGTGCCGAACTTGGAGTGTCCCAGGCTGGCGCAGCGGAACTGCTTGTCCGCGTGCCGGTACTCCACCTCCACACCCCGGTGCGGACAGAGCAGCGACACAACCGCATACTCGGCCTCGCCGGTCCGCGCGATGATGATCGGCGTCGGTAGACGCGCGTCGATGATCTTGACCGACCCGCCCACGCTCGCCAGCGCGGAAGTCTTGCCGAGAGTCACCTTCAGCGTCGTCGCCTCGATGGCATATGCATCCGCCGCTATTGCAGGCGTAGCGCCGACCTTGCTGAAGGTGGCGCATCCGCCGCCCAGCCCGCACACGCAGGTTCCAGCGCCCGCCGCGCCGATCGAGGTGACCATACTTCTCCGAGTCATATTTTTCATGTCGTTCTCCTTAAACTTTCCCAGAATCGGCTTTCAAATGATCCTCAACGATCTGCGCGGCAAGTCCAACCATTGCTTGGCAGGGCCGCTTCCGGTAGTACTCTTCCGTCCGCTCTTCCGAGACAGAAGCATCGGCCCCCTTGGGAAGCCCCAGCAGTTCACGGCAGATGAGCGAACCGGTCTTGCCCTTAAACTCGGCGGCGAGCGCCTGCACCCGCGCGTAATGCTGATCCTTTAAGTCCTTACACCACAGATCGCAATACCCCTCCTTCAGGCCGATGACCATAAGCATCCCCGATACGGCACCGCAGACTTCCCTCAGCCGCCCCATGCCGGCCCCGAAAGAAGAGGCCAGCCGCATGGCCTGGTCGAACTCCAGACCGCAATCCTCGGCATAAGCGCCCACAACCGCCTGGGCGCAATTCGCCCCATTCCTGAACAACGCCATTGCCACATCGCTTTTCATGTTCACCTTCTTCGGTCATTACAATGGATTCACGGGACGGTCAACTCCCTCACAATTTCCCGGAACGCCCCCGCCGCGGGCGAACTCGCCGCCGACTCGACAAACGCCTTGCCGTCGTCGCCTGACTCGGCGATCAGCGGATCAATGGGAATCGACCCCAAGAACGGCACATTCATCTGTTCCGCCATGATGCGTCCGCCGCCTGCCCGCAGGATCGGCGTGACCTCCCCGCATTTGGGGCACGCGAAGCCGCTCATATTCTCGATCACGCCCAGCACCTTCACCCCGACCTCATGGCAGAAGTTGATCGACTTGCGCACGTCGGCCGCCGCGACCTTCTGGGGCGTGGTGACGATTACCGCACCGTCCAGTTCGGGTATGAGCTGGCAGACCGAGAGCGGTTCGTCGCCCGTTCCCGGCGGCGCGTCGATCACCAGCAGGTCCAGCTCGCCCCAGTCTACGTCCTCGATGAACTGCCGGATCACGCCCATCTTCATCGGCCCGCGCCAGATCACCGGATCGTCCGGGTGGTTCAGCAGGAAGCCGACTGACAGCACCTTCAGTCCGCCGATCTCGATCGGCATCATGCCGTTGTCGCCGCCTTCGAGCCTGTACCCGACCAGCCCCAGCATGGTGGGAATGCTCGGCCCGTGCAGGTCCACGTCCAGCAATCCCACGCGCTGACCGGAAAGCATCGCACTCATCGCGAGATTCACGGCCACCGTGCTTTTGCCTACGCCGCCCTTGCCGGACATCACGATGATCTTGCGGCGGATGCGGCTCAGCCGGTCTTTCAGTTTCCGGTCTTTGTCATCAGCCGCCGCATGCTGCGCGATCGTTTGTCCGGCGGAGGCACAGGACGAGTCCCCGCAACTTCCGCACTGACTCGGCTCACACATCTTCTTCTGATCGTCTTCGTTCTGCATCTCAAACCTTTCTGGAATGCTGTTCCAGCAGCTCCGCCGCCACTTCAACGCACGCGCTGCATGGCAGGATTTTCGCCGCGCGGATTTCCTTGCACGTCAAATGACCGCCGGACTTTTCCGCAAAACTCTGCTTGATCGCCTCTGCCGCCGCCAAGCCCGCCAATTCGCAACTGGCATACAATGCGCCGCACAGTCCGCCGGGCGACCGCCCGATACCGCATCCCGCGAAACACTCCTCAACGCCCCGTCCGCCCATATACTTGGTTCCCCAAGCGTAGGCGACTGACTGCGCACAATTGCCGCGCCGTTCTTTGTGATACTCACTCGCCGTACTCTTCATCTTTTCCTTTCTCTGTTCAAAAACTGAATTTCATTCCCGCATACCCCGGCTGCACCGGCGAACCCAGGCGCGCAGCCAGATACGCGAAGGCTGCATCCCCCGTGCAATGACAGGGAATCACATGGGGAATAGAATACTCCTTAAGCGACTCGGCTGTCCGCTTCAATCGCTCTTCCTTCGCATGGAGCAGATGCATCCCGCCAAGCAGAGCGATGATCCGGTCATCGCGTGCTTTCGCGACAATGTACCGCAACGTGTTGATCACGCCGGCATGGCAACAGCCGAGACAAATCACCAGACCCTCTGGGGTCTGTATCCAGAGCGACAGATCGTCAGGAATCCCGTCCGTTTGTCTTCCCTCCTCATCCAGAAAAAACGGGCCGCCCGTGTCCTCATACGCGGTCTCATGCGGCACGACGCCGGTGAGCCAGATGTGCTCGCTCAATGCGGCCGGCGCAGAAATCCAGCGCCGACGCGCCTCGGGAAGCTTTTGCACGGCCTCCACTGAAGAACTCGGCATGCCGACCTGCTTGGGTGCCTCGTGAATGCTGTAGCGCGACCGAACTGCATCCGGATGCAGAAACAGGCGCGAATGCCCTGCTCGTGCAAGAACGGCAGACACGTTTCCGGTGTGATCGTAGTGGCCATGACTCAGCACCACGCAGTCCGCCAAGCTGAGATCTATGTCCAACGCCCCCGCATTCTTCAGCATCGCCTCACCGCGGCCGGTGTCGAACAGGATCTTATGCCCTGCTGTCTCGACCCACAGCGACAGTCCGTGTTCCGCCTCCAGCCCGTAGGCGGTGCGGTTGTCCGACAGTACCGTGACCGACACTCCGTTCACATGCATGACAACACTTTCCGTTAGACCCCCGCCGCCTGCCCAATGGCCGCCACCAGCGTCTCCTTGCGCTGAAGCCCAGTGAACTGAAGCATGACCTCACCGTCCTTGAGCAAGATCAGCGTCGGTATGCTCTTTAAATAGAAAGCCTCTGCGGCCTTGGGGTTCTCGTCGATGTCCACTTTCACGATTACTGCCTTGTCGCCGACGGCAGCCGCGACCTCTTCCAAAATAGGCACCTGCATAAGACACGGGCCACACCTGGGTGCCCAGAAATCCACCAGTACGACACCCGTGCGGATCGCTTCATCGAACCCACTATCGGAAACCTCTCTTACTTTCTCGCTCATGTTGAACCTCCTTAAGGGGCTAGTAGATAATCGGCGATTGCGCGGTACAGTGTGCTGACCGCCAGAATCGCGCAATGGCGTCCCTCCGCCGGACGGCACTCGCCGGAACGGATGAGTTCTCCCGCGCTGATGGACAGCGCGTCCGTCACCTTCCGCCCCTGCGCCCGCCGGGCGATGGCGTGCCCGCACGAGCGCGTGTTGACGCACCCGTCGGTATGGTACTTGATCTCTTGGATGAGGTCGTCTCGAACCACGAGGTAGACCTCCATGGTGTCCCCGCACGGCCCGGTGATCGTGGCTGCGGCAGTCGGATCGTTCATCCGTCCGAAAAACGGATCGTTCGTGTCCACTGGAGCTTTCTCGCTTTCACATCTGCACGTATTCATCTCACATACCCCCCGACTTCCGACTCATTCCCGGACCTTTCACCGTTCCGTCTGCGGACACTTCGCAGAAGGTCGCCTGCGCCCAGACCAAAACGCGATGATCACGGTCAGCCAATTCCGCCTTCAGCCGATAGAGCGGCGTGTGACACTCCGTCACCCAAGCCCGCAAGCCGATTCGACTGCCCATCGGCACGGGATGTGGATAGCGGATGCGTAAATCGGCGGTCACCGCACGCACTCCCCGGTGAAAGAGGCAGTGCGTCATGGCCGAGTCAAGCAGCGCCGCCGCAACACCGCCGTGGAGCATTCCATCATATCCCTGAAGCCGCTCATCCGGGTTCAGAGCGGTGCGCACGCCGCCCTCGCCGTCCGGCTCAAACGCCAGCCCCAGCGACCACGGGTTCTTGTCACCGCACAGGAGACACGCCCGATGGCCGTGTTGATGGCCGATACCGTTTCCGGTCTTCTTAGTGGTCGCAGGCATTCTCACCCGCCTGCAGCGTGCCAGCCAAGTACTGCCCGATCAATTCATCGGGTGTTTCAACAGTTAATCCCACCGTCACCTGGATGTTCTGCGCACGGAAAAGCTCCTGCGCACGCTGGCCCATACCGCCCGCGAGAATCATCCCTGCGCCCATCTCCGCCAGCCAAACCGGCAGCACGCCCGGCTCGTGCGGCGGCGGAACGAGGTCCTTGCGCCCGATGACTTTCCGATTCGCCAAATCCACATCGACAAGCGCGAACGTCTCGCAATGTCCGAAGTGCATACACAGCTTTCCCTCGGCGAGAGGGATCGCGATTTTGATTTTCATTGTGTTATTCATTTGTGTTTTCCTTATTGCTCGTTTCCTGTTTCAAAATCCAAACTTCTCCCATACGCTCCTGATATCAGTTGCCGACGGCGCGTCGGTCTCCACGACCGCTTTCGCCTGAATCTGCGCCGCCGTCACCTCGGGGTCATAGCGGATGCGCCCGGAAACCTGTGCTCCCGAGGCCTCGGCCTTGCGTTCGATGCGCTCCGCCATCTCCGGGTTGATGTCCCATTTGTTCACGCACACCGAAGTCGAAATGTCGAAGTGCCGCGTCAGACTGAGCACGCGCTCCATATCATGCTCTCCCGACACCGTCGGCTCGGTCACCACCAGCACCTGCGACGCGCCGGTCACCGAGGCGATCACCGGGCATCCGATGCCGGGGGGTCCGTCGGTGACGATGAGCGGCAGCCCTTTCTCCTCTGCGATCCGCCGCGCCTCGCGCCGCACGATGGAGACCAGCTTGCCGGAATTCTCTGCCGCTACGCCCAGACAGGCATGGACCATCGTGCCGCAACGCGTCTCGGATACCAGCCACTCGCCGCAGAGCCGCTCCGGAAAGGCGATCGCTTCAGCCGGACAGAACCGCACGCACACGCCACATCCTTCGCACGCAACGGGATCAACACGGTACTGATTGTCCGGCAAAAGCTTGACGGCTCCGAACCGGCACAGCTCCGCGCACAGGCCGCACCCCGTGCACTTTTCGCGCCGGATCACTGCCTCGTGCCCGCTCTTAAAGTCAGCGCTCTCGAGAATCCTCGGCGTGAGCACGAGGTGCATGTCCGCCGCGTCCACATCGCAATCCGCAACCACAGCACGCCCGGCCGCCAGCACGGCGAAAGATGCCGCCACACTGGTCTTGCCCGTGCCCCCCTTGCCGCTGATGACCACCAGTTCCTGAATCATGCGAGCCCCCTGATGTTCACCCACAACGACTGATAAAGCCCTCGATATTCCGGCAGCGCATCGACGGCCAACTGGCCGCGCGAATAGGCCTCCGCGACCCGCCTGTCATCTGGGATTTCTGCCAGCACCGGAATCCATTCGTCACGGCAGTAGTCCTGCACGCGGTCATCCCCGCTGCCTGCGCGGTTGACCACCACGCCGAGCGGCAACCGCAGTTCCCTCACGACCGCTACCGCCAGTTTCAGATCGTTCAGCCCGAACGGCGTCGGCTCGGTCACCAGCACCACATAGTCGGTCTCGCGCAATGTGGCGATCACAGGGCAGGAGGTGCCGGGCGGTGCGTCCACGATCGCGTCACATTCCTTTGGAATCTTCGCTTTCACGGCGCGGATCAGCGGCGGCGCCATGGCCACGCCCACGTCAAGCCGGCCCTGGATCAGTGTGACCGCGTCCGCCTTTAAGGTTTCAACGACGCCGATGCGCCGGGCCACCTCGCGGATCGCGCCTTTCGGGCAGACCAGCCGGCAGCCGCCGCAACCGTGGCACATCTCAGGAAACACCAACACCCGCTTCGCAAGCACGGCCAGCGCCTTGTACGCGCAGAACCGGCTGCACGCGCCGCACCCGTCGCAGAGCGACTCGTCCACCTCCGGCACGGGAATCGAGACCGTCTCCGGCTCACCGCACGGCTCGCCCTTGAGAAACAGGTGTGCGTTCGGTTCCTCCACGTCGCAGTCCAGCAGGACAATGCCCGCGCCGCGCACACGCGCCAGATTCACCGCGACCGTCGTCTTGCCGGTTCCGCCCTTGCCCGATGCCACCGCGATGATCATGATGCCCCTTTGCTCTCTTTACCCGCCCGCGACCACAGCAAGGCCTGCGTACCCAGCGGCAGCCCCACGTTGGACGAAATGACGGGGCATTTGACTTTGAACAGAAAACAGATGTCGCGCGGCGCGGCGCTCAAGGTCTCGAAGTTGCCTTGTCCCTTGGAGATCACGAGATCCGCTTGTGCGAACCGCTTCCGGAACTCCGGATCGCACTCCTCCAAAACGGTGCCCGGCGCATCCGAACCGTTTGAGATGACCCGGACGATTTCATGTAGCCCTGCCGCACGCGCGTCGTCAATCGTCGCATCGTTGATGACGGGCGCGCCGCGCACAGCCACCGTGACCCGCGCAGGCCCCAGCGCCTCGACCAGCAGCCGGTCCAGCACGATCTCACCTGCGTTGTCCGCCAGATACAGGATGTCCCCCGCGTTGACCGCCGCCTGCCTGAAGGTCTCCACGTCACCCGAAAATGGCTCATCCAGAACCTGCCGGATCGAGCGCAGGATCTCTTCCGCGCTCAGATCATGTTTGGGGCCGAGGTCGATCAGGTTGCCGGCGATAGCAAGCCGGACAGCCAGCAACAGCGGGTCCGGTGAAACGGCCAGCCGTTCGCGCAACTCCGGCATCAGGCTCAGCGCCAGGGCGTTGTCCCGCGTCTTCGCGTTGGCGTACGGATCGGCGATGCCGGTCAGCTCTCGCAAGAAGCGGTGCAGCCGCTGCGCCATCACCGGCGGCGGCAAGCGCAGGTCGGCCGTGCACATCCATCCGGCCACCTCTCGTACGACCCGCTCATAAAGGGCGGGATCGTCCGAAACGCGCCTCACGGCGTCAAGCGTTTGGCGGAAAATGCAGGGCAGGCAATCGAGACTTGTATTCATGGTCGTCGGCTTACGCCCAATGCCCTTCCACGTCCGCAGCCACGCTTTCCGTCAGCTTCCCTTCGCGGTAGAGCTCCAGCGCCGCCGCTACCGTGGGAGCGTCGGAAGTGTAGACCTTGATGCCCGCCGCAGCCAGCACGCGGAAGGCCTTGGGGCCGCAATGGCCGGTCACCAGCGCCTGTGCGCTGCCCGCAGCCACCGTCTGAGCGGACTGGATGCCCGCGCCCTGCGCCGCGTTCAGGTTCTGCTGATTGTCGATCACCGCAAACGAAGCCGTTTCCGTGTCGTAGACCAGAAACTTGGCGGCTCGCCCGAAGCGACTGTCCAAGGGCGCGTTGAGATCAGCTCCGGACGTCGAAAATGCGATTTTCATTATATCTCCTTATGCTCATGCTGTTGCCTGATGGGTTTCAATTGAGTCTGCAAAGACCCTTCTGTTTTCAGCTCGGCCGTCAACGGCGTCAAAACGATACCGTGTACACTTCAACGGCGGCTGAATGACGTCGCTGATAAGCTTCATGCGGACCGATTCCTTAATGGCAAGCACGGTGACCAAAACCGACAAGGCCCTTTGCCTGATAGAGGGTTTCGCAAACAACTCATCGTATTTCCGCTGAACCGTTTCAAGCATCGTGGCAGTCGCCTCATTCTCAGAAAGGACGCGTGCCGCCAATATGAAACTGCGTGTTGAAACCAGAAAGTGCTTAAACCCTTCGGCCCGGACTTTGATCCGCTGATCCTCGCTGGAGACTGCGTATTCGTATCCCATCAGTGCGGTTTGCACGGCCCGGATGAAGGAGGATCCGTTCCTTTGGTAATCGCGCTCAAATGCTTTTCTGAGTACGTCTGCCGATTCCTCACAGCTAAATTCCGGATGTTTAAACCAGATGCGGTCCTGGCCATGGCGCTCTTCATAAGGCATTTCATCCCTGGTACACAATTTGCCTTGTTCCTCATAGTCGCGATACAGCTTTGTCCCGGGCACAGGCCCCAGTTCCATAAACTGAACGTAATCGGCATTCAATCCGGTGGCGAAATCAACGTCTGCCCACAGGTTCTCTTTCGTGTGCTCTTCGAGAAACAGGATGGCCGAGGTCATGACGCTGATGCCGCGTTTTCTCAGCTCGGCGACCAGGTGTTTGAAATCAACCCCTTTGTTCTTCTCATAAATCTCGTGCGTCGACTCGACTCCCATCCAGACAAAGGTGATCCCCAGGCGGACCAACAGATCAAGGCTGGGAAGGCTCGTGATGGTTTCTGCAGAGCTGAAAATGCCGAACGTGAATGTACGCCCCGTTTTTTCAATGCACTCGAGGAGTTCCATGGCCCGCTGTGGAAACTTCAGAAAATTCTCATCCATCACGCCGAAATCGGTCACTCCGAGTTTGTCCTGATACGCGCAACACACATCGAAGATTTCTTTTCCGGTCTTAAGATACGGGACGTACTCACCGAAGAAATGTGAGGTCGCGCAGAACCTGCATTTGTTGGCACAGCCGACCCCGGTAATGAGAATCCCGGAACCCTCCGGCAGAGGCGTGCCCAGCACGCGCCGGTTATGCGAACTGTACAGGAGCGGGTGTCTGATCGGTTTCGCAGGATCTTCGCCAAACAGTCGCCGTAAAAAGGCGACGCCTTCGCCTCGGCAAAGGTAGTCATGCTCAATGACTTTTTCGGTTTCGCTGACCGCCACGCCGTGACCCCCGAGAATAATTTTGCTACGAGGGGAATGCTGGCGGATCAGTGCCGCCATTTTTTGCGCTTTCTTGAAATTGGGCATCACATAGCTGATGCCGACATAGGCATACCCTTTTTTCAGTTCCTCTATAAACTGCGGCAGGGTCGGGAAATCGAGAACGACCGTCGGCATGTCGATGTTCTCAGCCAAGAAATAGAGCCCGAAACTGGAATGGTTAAACCGATAGGAGAAAATCCCCTGTTCTCTTGTCACCTGATTGTGAAAGAGTTCCATGAGATTCTCTTTTTTCCCATACGCGTCGTCGACCGCATAAGGTCCAAAAACAGACGATAACAGGAGTTTGGGTTGGCTTGTCATAGGAACGCCTACTTTTAAAACAACACGTATCGGAATGCACCTCTCGCGCACCCGATACGTTTACGCGCACTTTTCAAAGCAACAGCGTTACTTTATTTCAAGCGCTTCCAAGTGCCGCTTCACCGCATCCAACTGAGTCTGCAACGCTTCGACTTGAATCGTCAGAACCTGTTTCTCCGCTTCTGTCGCAATATCCGCGGCGGGTGAGGTATGACCACCAGCCCGCATCCAGCCCGGCAGTCCCGTGGCGACAAACTGATTCCTGCAGCCGTGTCTGCCGCGCCCTTGACCGCCTATACCGCGCCCAAAAATTGGAATCGTGACTCCGGCCTGCCCGTTTCCCGCGCAGAATCCGGCTGCGCGTCCCGTCATCGGTCCCCTACCCATGGGACCCATTCCATTTCCTCTTGGCATTGTCTGCCTCCTTTTTTCTCTGTGTTCTCCGGGCAAATAGTGGCGGGCACGCCCCCCCGGAACTTTTGAGTTGTCCCGGAGACTGGCTCCGGAAGAGCGCCCCGCCTAAATCGTTTTCCGCTTGGCGCAACAGCGCCTTCTTCCTTCACCGCGCCATCCCTGACGGCGTCCGCAACACCCCGGCATCGTGAACGCCGCACCATTGATCGATCCGTCAAACGAAGCTTGGATGACCTGACGTAAATCGCCGGCTACAAACGGGACAACCTTGATGCCGACGGCGGCGAGCCGCTCCTGCAACGGACGCGAAACCGCGCCGCACACGAGCGTGCCCACACACTGCTCAGACAGCCACGCGACCATCTGTGGCACGTCCTCTCCGGAAATCGCGTGTGCCTTTTCAGCCATGATCCGCGCGCCGGTCGATTCAACCAGATGAATCTGACGCGCCGTGTCGAAGACCGGGGCGATCCGTTGCTCCCAAACTGAGAAGGCCGTTATCATGGCTTAACTAACGCACGCCTTGTGCCAAGATTGCGACATCGCGTAGAACGGTCGTAACATGTTATTGAATGGCTATTTGCGTATTCTAGGTGCGTGTATACGCGAATGTTTAGAGTGTCAATAAAGCTACTGTATATTAAATATTGAGTAGCTTACTAGCTACCTTACTGTGCGGCATGGCGACGCCCGTCCTGTTCGGGCAGGTCGATCTTCAATGTGCGGATCTTGCGGAAGAGCGTGGTCTTGTGTACGCCGAGCGCCTTGGCCGCCGCGAGGCGGTTCCCGCCGGTACGCTCCAGCGCCGCGCGGATGGCGTGCGCGTCGAGCGCCTCGCGGGCCTCGCGCAGGCCCGCTCCGCCGGCGTCGGTACACGGCACGCCCGAACCCGTCAGAGTGTCGGGCAGGTGCGCCAAATCGATACGCCCCGTTCCACAGAGGATGAAGGCGCGTTCGATAACATTTTCCAACTCACGCACGTTGCCCGGCCAGTCGTGCGCCATCAGCAGCGAGAGTGCCTCGGGCGCAATGCCGCCCACCGTCTTGCTCTGCAGCCGGTTGAAGCGTGCGATGAACTGTTCCGCCAGCAAGGGGATGTCCTCTTGGCGGCGGCGCAGCGGCGGCAGCTCGACGCGCACCACGTTGACGCGGTAATAAAGATCTTCGCGGAACTCGCCCGCGCGGCACCGTTCCAGCAGATCGCGGTTGCTCGCCACGATCACCCGCACGTCGGCTTTCTCGGAGCGGGTGGAGCCCAGCGGCTCGTAGACGCGCTCCTGCAGCACGCGCAACAGCCGCACCTGTAACGCCGGGCTCACCTCGCCGATCTCGTCGAGAAACAGCGTGCCTCCCTTGGCCAGCGAGAAACGTCCAGGCTTGTCCTTGAACGCGCCGGTGAACGCCCCCGCCTTGTAGCCGAACAGTTCCGACTCCAGCAGCGTGTCCGGCAGCGCCCCGCAGTTGACAGCTATGAATGGCCCGTCTTTGCGAGGGCTGAGGGCATGCAGCGTTCGCGCCATCAGTTCCTTGCCCGTTCCCGTCTCTCCCTGGATCAGCACCGTGCTGGGGCTCGCCGCAATCGCGGGCAGCACCTCGAAAAGCTTCTGCATGACCGGGCTGTGGCTGACCAGTTCGCCCACGCGCACACGCCCCTCAAGCTCGCGACGCAGCGCGTCAATCTCCGAAAGGTCGCGGAAGACTTCCGCCCCGCCGGTCACCTTTCCGTCCTCGTCCTTGAGCACCGCCGTCGAGATGCTGATCGGGATGCGCTCCCCTTCGGCGTTGATGATATAGCCGGACTTTCCAATGATTGGGCGCCCCGTCTTCAGCGTCTTCTGCAGGGCGCACTCCGCGCCGCACATGCTGGAACGGAAGACCTCCGCACAGCGGCGGCCGATCGCTTCCTTGCGGGGCACGCCGGTGATCTTCTCTGCCGCCCGGTTGAACGAGGTCACGCGCCACTCACCGTCCACCGTGAACACGCCGTCGGAGATGCTCTCCAGAATGGCATTGGTGGCCGTAGGCTGTGCCTCATCGGGGCTCTGTTTATTCCGTTTCATTGTAAGCGACTTGGCGAGAGTTTACATCACCCAGCCCTCGCCGTCACGAGAAAGACCGGGCAGGTTCGCATCACACCATCCGAACCCGGACGCGTGATGCGATAGGCCTCGCGCACGGTCGACACCGCGAACACCGCCTCCTCCAGCCATCGGCAGCCTGTCGCTCGTTCAAAGCCGTGATGATAGATGCCGGTCGGGTCCGCGTGAAAAGTCCCGTCCTCCACATCCAAAAAAGCTAAGGCGATCCAGCCGCCGGTCCGGAGCGCAGGCCGCAAATGTTTGAGCACCATCGCCACGTCGGGAAGGTGATGCAGCACCATTGAGCTCACGATCTGGTCGAAGCGTCCGGGCGGCAGCGTCGCCTCCTCTACGTCGCACTGAAGCGTGTGCAGATTGGCAGCTTCCAGCGCCGTCACCTTCTCGCCAAGAACCCGAAGCATCTCGCCCGAAGCGTCCACCGCGGTCACCTCGGCGACAAACGGCAACAATCCGAGCGAGACACCAGCCCTGTGCCCGCCCCGAGATCCATCGTCGCCATGTCTGATCGTAACGGCACCACCGTACGGATCGACTCCACAACAGCCCGCGCCAGCGCCACCCGTGCGGGATTCGCATCCCATTCTGCCGCCTTTTCATCAAAGGGCGTGCTCGTGATTGCTATCGTTTTCAAGCTTGTTTTACCCTCGGTGACGTGAACCAGACACGCATCGCACACCGAATCGGCGTACCCGCGAAACATACCCGAAAACACCATGCGCATCATTGTCCCGGAAGCGCCGGTCATTGGCAACTCATTTCAATTTCCACGTGTAGGCGCGGGCTCATCAATTCGCTAACGGAAAAAAACGGGGGGTGAACGTAAGAGACCAACTTGAGGAGGTTTTACACTCGGGAACGGAGATCGTGAAAATGCTCCCTTCCAGCGGGACCCGGCGTGAGACGCTAGCGCGGGGAGCGGCGGGCTGGATGGCCGCGCCCCCCGTGGGCGCGGCGGGTTTTTTGGGCACAAAAAGGGCGGCCGAGCCGGGCCGCCCGTATGGATCAGGTGAGGATCTCGCCGATGGGCTTGGGTTGAAAATACAGATCCAGTTCCGCGCCGTTCGCGAGTAGCTCGGGGATTGAGATGTAACCAAGCTCGCGGTACCCCATGCCGAGGTCGGCGATGCCGAAGGCCTGGACCTGGCCCGCGTGGTCGGTGT
>JADHEF010000827.1_pt1 | contig 25731 bp, 30 predicted proteins | sample 8952391 | NCBI WGS metagenome assembly JADHEF01 (sample SAMN16124439, study PRJNA663245) | bioreactor sludge metagenome | isolation source: sludge (nitrite) | place: India:Bengaluru | collected 2019-02-28 | reverse complement strand
CGGCTATGGTAGCAGAGTTCAGGGCCCGGCGGGATATGCTGGTCTCGGGGCTGCGAGAGCTGGGCATACCCTGCAGCATTCCAGGCGGAGCCTTCTATGTCTTCCCCGATGTATCCCATCTGGGCGGAGGCGACGCCTTCACCGATAAGCTGCTCAAAGAGGCCCTCATCGCTGCAACACCAGGCTCTGCCTTCGGGCCGGACGGGAAAAATTATGTCCGGCTCTCCTATGCCGCATCTCAGAGCCGAATCGCTCAGGCATTGGAGAGGATAGGCAGAATTGTGGGATAGTAGATTATTATTTTTGAATTGGAAATATTGAAGATCAAGAATGATGCTGCTCACAATGAGCCTGAAATACTGGAAAGCCACTCTAAGCAGTCATGCCTTTTTATGTGCTGAAGATGGGGGGAAGTCTTATGCCCTGTTCCCGGGATCTGGTGCGCTCTCTCTTGGACCTGGGAAAAGAAGGCTACAGCTTTCTGGTAGTCCCGGGGGGCGGCCCGATGGCCGATCTGGTGCGACAGATCTACTCTTCCTGCCAACTCAGCCAAGAAGGAGCGCACTGGATGGCGATACTGGCCATGGAGCAGTATGCCTACTTCCTGGCAGACGGAACCGGTGCCACACTCACATCTGTTATCCGCCCCCCTCAGGGCAATAGCAGCCTGGATATCCTTCTGCCCTATCAGGCCCTCTTGAAAGATGACTGGGGCCTAAAGCACAACTGGGATTATACCTCCGATGCCGTGGCCGCCCTCGTAGCCGCGCAGCTTTCTGCCCCATTGATCAAGGCCACTGATGTGGACGGTGTGATCATGGACGGAATTGTTGCCGCGGAGCTATCTGCCGCCAGGCTGCTCGGTCGCGAAAGCTGCATCGATCAGGGCACAGTGAGGCTGCTATGCGGCCGACTCAAGGGAATGAAGATGATGGTGCTCAATGGAAGCGATACAGGTCGATTCATAAAAGCCCTGCGAGAAGGCCGGGCAGGCACAATCATCACCTGAGACGGATTATCTGGAGTGGAGTGGCAGTTGTATGGGAAGGTTTAAACAGAGAAGTACAAAAACCAGGGAGGAGATAACATGAAAGAAGAAATGCCAGAGAAATGCATATCATGTGGCGTTGCGCTGACCGGTGTGGGCGGGACAAGATTTCCCTGCCCCAGCTGCGGCACCGTGATCGCCAGATGCAATAAATGTAAAAAGCAGAGCAACGTCTATACCTGTAAAGCCTGTGGCTTCACAGGGCCGTGAGCGAGGTAGATAAAAAATGGGAGAAGCCGCAGTGAGAATGAAGGTCATGCCCGAGAGCGCGGAGCTTGATCTGAAGAAGCTGGCCGAGGAGATCAAGAAGGTAATACCGTCCTTTGCCCGTCTGCATGCCATTGAAGAGATGCCCATAGCTTTCGGATTAAAAGCTTTGATCGTGGTTACGATAATGGACGATAAAGGCGGCAGAAGCCCGGATGAGATAGAGGTAGCTGTGTCCAAGGTCGCCGGGGTGGAGTCGGTCGAGGTGGAAGAGGTAGGCCTCATCTAAACCACTCTTTTTGTGATCCATCGTCTCGCCCCCTGGGGGCGAGCAGAATTGGGCTTGTAGATCAGTGGTAGATCGCCGCCTTCGCAAGGCGGAGGCCACGGGTTCGAATCCCGTCAAGTCCATAGACATCATTTAGATGCCATTCTTCCCTATCCTGCGCCAGTTACTTAAATCGAAAGATGCGATTGAACTTTCATGGTGAAAACTCCAACCCGCTCTGCCCAATCCCGGAAGGCTTCTTTGCCGCCTCAAGAGAGGCGAGGCCGCAGCGGCGAAGAGCTTACGGGCATGAAGCTACAGGCAGCCCAGGAGATTCTGGCCGAGGTCTTCGGCATCAGTCTGGCCGAGGCGGAGGAGATGATTAAGCAGCGAAGTCGAGAGAGAACTCTCTGGCCGGAGAGCTTTTCCGCCGACGATATGGTGCCGGCAGAAAAGGATAGGAATATATCTTTATGAGAGGTTAAGCTTGCAGCTATGGCAACCATGGCCAGGCTGATCAGAGCAGTGCTTAGGCTGGTCCTGCTCAACAAAGCGGCAAGGTACGCCCTAATAGCGGTTATGCTGAAAATTGGAAAAAGCATCATTCGGCCATCGACCATATCCAGGATAAGATCTTTCTCCGCTGGCCTGGGCGGGAAGACGGCAGCAAGCGGCAGATCGGGCTTATTTTCCAGCCTTTTGCGCGGCGCCGCAGAGCTGCTTTTGTTGATCTTTGCCAAGAAGGGCGGCTTTACCAGTGCTGGCTTTCTCTCCGCACTGGCTGCAGTGCTCCTGTCCATGAGCCGAGAGCAGGAGGAGCAGGGCCCCTCTGAAGCGGGAAAGAGAGAGAATGATCCGGTAATCGATCTGGATGACTTCACCATTGTGGAAGACAATCATTAATAAATATGAATCGGATCACCATCTTCTCATGAACCAGAGAGCTGTGGAAATGGTGGCCGAGCTGATGGCCCTCTCTGCGCGCACGGCACCTAAGGGACGGGGCCAGGACTCAATAGAGATTGTAATTCTCTCCGGGGACAGGCTGCAGGAGCTGGCTGATGAGATGAAGAGGATTGGCAAGGCTAGAGGATTAAATTTCTTTTTAAGAGACGCCGCCAATGTGGAGAAAAGCGACGCCTGTCTGGTCATTGGCTGCAGGGCGGAGAGCGTGGGCCTGGACTGCGGAGGATGCGGCCACTCCACCTGCCAGAAGATGCACGAGGCCCAGAGGGATTTTCTGGAGAAGCAGCCGGAAAAGCTGTTTCACGGACCCTGCTGCGCCATCAAGGTGACCGACCTGGGCATCGCCCTGGGGTCCGCAGCCAAGACTGCCGGCCTGCACAATATGGACAATCGCATCATGTTCTCAGCGGGGGCTGCTGCGCTGTCCATCAAGATGCTGCAGGGCTGCCTGATGGCCTATGCCCTGCCGCTCAAGGCAGGGGGAAAGAGCATCTATTTCGACCGGACGGCATAGGATGGAGGTAGATTGATTTGGCCAAGATGAAGATAAGAGGCGGGGACCTGGATCTGGTGGAGTATGAGTTCCAGCCCTTTTTGCCAGGCGAGTGCATCCACACCCTGGGTTTTGAGGGAGAATACAAGCTCACGCCGTGCCGCGCGAGGGTCACCGCCACGGCGCCGGGAAGAATTCACTTGACTGTGCTGGATATGAACCGCTTTGCCCCCAACCGTCCCGGTGGGGGTGGGGTGGGATTCGCCCTGCAGATATTCTGCAGCGCTACTGTCAGGTGCATCCCCGCGGGCCTCAAGATAGACTACTCCAGGGAGCCCATCATCCGCCATTTCGCCAAGGTATTCTGCCGGACGGTGGGATATGAGGGCGGATTTGAGATCGCGGTAAAGGATCACGAGAAGAAGCATGTGGGCCTGGGATCGACCGGATCGGTTCTGCTAGCCCTGGGTCATGCCATGAATGCCGCCCTGGGCGGGCCATTGAGCGCAGAGCAGATCCGGCTCCTGCTAGGGCATAACTATGTGGAAGAGACGGATGACGGACGGGTGGTCAACGGCTTTGAAACCGGGGTTGGACCGGCTGCGGCTTCTTATGGAGGCATGGCCATAACCGGGGATGAGCTCTCGCTGGTTTATCGGCACAGCTTTGCGGAAGGCAAGAATGTATTCGTAGCCATACCGCCCACGACCGTCTCATCCGCTGGCCGCTCTGAGTTCGACCTGCTCATGAACCGGGCCAGAAACCTGGATTATCAGGACCGGGAGCTGAAAGCCTACCTCCTGCTGATGGACATGATCCCGGCCCTGGAGAGATCGGACCTGCACAAGATCGGGGATATCATCTGGGAGATTGAGTTTCGTGGATCGAAGAGGGCGGAGGTGGAGCACCACGGCTTTGAGATCTACCGCTACATGAGCCTCTTGCGGGAGAGCGGCCTGGAGTTTGTGGGCATGAGCTCGGTGGGCCCCTCCATTGCCATTGTCACCGAAAAAAGCCAGGGGGAGGTGGCGGATCTCCTGAAGAAGATGGGACTGGAGATAGCCATTGAGACAAAGGTGGACAATCAGGGGCTGAGGCTGGAGTGCGAGTGAGACAAGCCCCTAAAAATAGCTCTCCCCCCCTCTTTTTGGGGCTCCAGATTCTGGTAGAACTCCTCCGCCGACTTGCCTGCCATTGGCCTCACGATTCTCATCCAGTTTGGCCATCACCTCTTCCCGGGAGGTCTTTATCTTCAGGAGGGTGCCTTATCGGACCTCTTCCAGCTTGGAAATGGCATCATCCTGCTTTTATCATCCTGCTTTTCCAGCATCCTGTCCTGCTTCTCCGGCATTTCGTCTTGCTTGCTGGCGCAGCAGGGCGGATATCCCTTTATTGAGCAGGTCTACAGTGAAATAGCGCATGAAAACTTCAATGGAGATGATTGAGCCGCTGTAATCCTGAAAAGCGATGTCTTCGACATTCGAGCCTTCTGGCTTTACTGTCTGGACATACTCCCTGAACTCTGCCAGTTGCTGCTGGTCGCCTTCTATAAGTGCCAGAACAAGCTGCATCCTGCCGTCCGACTGATTTCTGGCAAAGAATCCCTGGCAGCCCAATTCCAGGGCTTTGCTTAATAGGAAAAACCTGTAGCCTACTTCGTGGACTTTGTCGCCTCGAATAATGGCCTTTAGTTTCATCAGCATAATTATTGTTCTAACTGGTTGATAAGCTCTCTCCGATCAGCAGCGAAATGGCCTGCAATGATTCTTCTGAAATCATAATCGCTTGCAGCTTAATTCATCTTGACTTCTTTTAACCATATAATACCCAGCAGCAAGAGCAAGGATTACAAATCCAATGGCAAAAAGAGTCAGGCTTTGGATATCCTCGGCATCCAAAATTATCACCTTCCTGGCCAGTGCGATCATGGCAACCAATAAAACAACCTGCACATTGATAGCACGTTCATGAAGATAAATGCTGAATGTCTCCAGGAGCTCAATGCCGATAAGGATCAATAAGAAATATCCGAATATATCAAGTAGCTCTTTAGAATCCAAAAGCACTATCGGAGGGGATAACAGGTCTAAAGCTATTACGTACACCAGCTCTAGAGTGGCTAGCATAACCACAAGTCCCATTAGAATTGCTAATATTACGATAATAAATTTCTGAAATTTATCTAAGTAGCTTAATCGCATCTGAGACGTCCCATCCCTATCTACCTCGATATTAAATTATAAATTAGATAAACTTCATTTCGGATTGCTAGCCAGCTAATTCATTCTTCATAGGATATATATGTTTCAATCCGGTTTCGTATCGCCTTTCTTAACCAGAAAACAGTCTCCTCTCATGAGAGAATAAGACCGTAGCTGTCGATTACAAGCTGCGACTTGATACCACAGGAAATGAATTGAACCTCTTTATTCTGTTGTTCTTAACCTCTTTGTATGCAATGCGAAAGCAATATCGCAGAAATAGAAATGGAGCAGCTGAAAATACAGGCTCGAGCAGTTGTCCTAAAATCCCCTATCCTGGATGCTGGACGACCTCTCCACATCGAAATCTCCTTTCAGGGACATGCTCGACTGGATTACACTGGCGCCCATCCCCTGCCGGGATGATGTAGAGTTATAAAAGCCCTTGGCGCTGGCCCGAGAGCTGGCCCCCTGTCTCTGTGAGCTGGCCTTTATGCTTCGGGAAAGGTTTCCGATTTCGAATAAGGTTGCATTAGTCGATGCGAGAATGCTTTCCTCGGAAGCTGAAAGATTTCCGGCAGAAGCATTGAGCGGCGTTGAATTCAGAGCAGTGGAGTTCGCAGCTGTAAAGTTAAGAAGCGAACTGTTCTGGTCGGAGGAATTATTGGAGGGCAGGTTTATTGATACGAAGCTTTCCAGCCTGGAGCCGGGAGACAGAGCCTTCACATTTCCGCTGCTGATGAACTCGCTATCCTCGTCTTTTGCCGAGCTATTATACGATTCAGCGCCCTGCCTCAGCTCGGCTATCCTGGCCTCCATGCCTCTGGCGTCGATGTTAAGTCCTCCAGTTACAGGTTTTGCTGAGCCTGTGATGGTTACAGAGTCACAGCTTGCCAGGCTAAAAGCCGAATAGATCACTGCTGCCCCAATGATAAACAATGCTGCTAATGCTGATCTCATGATCCCCCACCTTCATGCTACCTGAACCAACTATGAGCCTAATACAATTTCAACCTTTCTATTTCATTCTTTGAATAGACTCTTGGGAGCCCAGTCACGGATATGCGCTATCAGTGTCCATCTTGAAGACGACACATTGGCCAGGATTTAGGGATGGCCGTGGCCATGTCTCCGACGGCGGCGGTCGTGCAGTTTCGCCCTGCACAGAATAGCTTTATCTTCAGGCAGTCCAATCCCTCTTCTGCTTTTCCCGGAGGGCCGAAACACGCCGGGGGGAGCGCTTGAGGCGGAGGCAGTGCAATTGGCGGGGGAAGAATCTGCAAGTGAGCAATTCAGAGCGTTTTTCAAGGCAGCCACACGGGACGAAAAAAGTCAAGAAGGGCATGAGCCCTATCCTTTTCAAGTCAGGCTGGCCCTGAGTGAGGAGCTGCCGGAGCTGATCGACATCCCCACCGGCCTGGGCAAGACCGATGCGGTTGTCCTGGGGTGGCTATGGCGCAGGCGCTTTGCCGGGCTGGATACGCAAGCGGCCACGCCCAGGCGGCTGGTGTACTGCCTGCCCACCTCATAGAATTCCCACGGCTGCAAAGTCGTGACTCTATTGAAACATAGTTGATTTAAAGGTATTGTTACATCCTTGGGTGTTCGTTTATGATGGCGTAATCGTGGTGGTAACCATGATTTACTTCCTAAAGGCGTGTTATTCTGCCATGAGTGATAGGCACTAATTTTTTTAATAGTTTCGCAGCCTGGTGGGCGCCCAACCAAAACGATTTTATCTTTGTCAGTGGGTAACAAAGATCAAATGAGTCCTTGGGTGCCCCCTGCGAGATTAGATCCTGAAATTTATAGATATTGGATAGATGAAAATCCAAAAAAGATTTTAGGTGGGCAACTTAGGCTGGTGTCGAATCACAATCCGCCACATTTCGATGACGACGTTAAGCTGGCGTCGCATAGGATTGTAACGAATGTTCTTAGCAGCCCCCATGCAGACGATCTTATCATTTTCGGGTTCCCACATAAATATCGTGGATTCAAAATAATAGTAAAAAATGAGACGGGGTATTTATTAATGGCTCATGAATTGCATCCAAGCGGCCCATTTAGAGCAGACGACGGTCGAATGCTTACCGAAGACCACCCTCATTTTCATCAATTGGATTATGATCATAGAAACAAGGACGACGGCCTGCCAGGAACAAAACGCATCGCTCCTCCTGCCCTCCATCCTGGAATAAACCCTGCCGAACTGCTGGGCTTTTTTAAAATACATTATAGTTTTGATGACGGTTCATCAGAATCTATTGAAATGCCGCAAATAAAACAAGTACAAACTGGGCTGGGTGACATTCCATGAACGAAATACAAAATGAGATATTTAAAAAGATCAAAGAAACTATCTGTAGCAGTGTGGAATGCTACCCCGTTCGCCATAATGCTATTGGAATAGCTACGCCTTTCTTAGATTGGATGGGCGAGCGTGTAGAGGTTTATGTTACTGAAAATGGAGTCGTGACTGATGGAGAACAAACCCTCAATCAATTAAGGGCTTTGAATTCTTTTGAGGATTTTTCGAAATGGCCGCACAAAGAAAATTATTTGTTCAACTATAATATAATCCCGAATGGTGATAGCCTAGATCTCAATTATCTTGAAAATCCCCAGGGAGTATTGAGATATATCCAAGGAGTTGCAAGGCTTCCAGGTTTTTTTGAGGCAAAGCCGCTAGGAGAAAAACAAGATAAGTTTCCTACAATTGTAAAAAACATGGTAAGAGATGCGCTAGTTAAAAGCTATCCTAATCGGCCAAAAGAAGGGATGGTTGAGTGGGCATTTCGCTTAACGCAACCCAGAACCATCAAAGTCAAAAACGCATCAATACACGGCGACATGTCGCCTATTGATGAAAACAAAATTGTTGAAATAATCAGCCATCAGAACTCAAGTGATCCGGATAAAAATGCTCATGTTAGAGAAAAGCTATTCAATCCTCTTTATTTAAAGATGGAGAGCCGTAATATTGAGCCATATTCTATTTTGCTCTCGCTATTCGATTATCCAAGAGATTCTATCGATCTTCTAACTAGCGAGACAACTGTAATAGAGCTAAAAAATCCAAGTGCCATGGATCAAATAACAAAAATGCTGGCCGAAGCATAATAACGATTGCCATTTGGAGCTTATGCTTCGTTTTATCAGTCCTTCCTATCTATTGCTCTCCTTGATGCTTATACCCGCCTCCTCCGCTGATGTAGCTCCATCTAGCTCCATATGTGGCTTCGCGAAGTTGTAATAGATCTGGTTCAGGGGTGCACTAACCAAGGAAACAACAGTACCGATTTCAACTATCCTTAAATGCTAGCACAATTCATTATCTCTGATGAAAAAATTGATTTTGGTCTTGGCCCTGATATCCCTGATGCTACTGGGAGATGCCACCAAGATAGACATGGGTAAGTACATTCTTGATACAGGAGATTACAAAGTCTATGATGCAAACATCCTTAACATTACCTTCGATGGGAATTACTCGTATCTGGTCGACTTCGGGAAAGATGAAGGCTATACGATAGTGGCCTTAGGTGAGGGACCTCTGAATATATCTAGTCTCATTGAACCCAAACCCGTAAAAAAACCCTATTCAGGCTATATCTCAGAGGATCCTCTGAATAGCACCGTCCTCTATCGAGGAGAAGTTAAAGATGGGCTTGTGCTTGGCATCAAATTCTATAGCATGGAAGCCGCTATAAGGATATTGCCTCAGATATCGGTCATTCCAAGAGAGGAGTATCATTCTGACAAGTCCGGCGAGCTGTTGGAGGCGCTAACCTAACGAGGGCTCCCTTATCCAATATTTCCCTCCACCCATTCGTTGACAAGGCAGTCCGCGCCCTCTGGCTCTGGATGGCCGTCCGGGCTGCAGGAACGATACGACTGCCCGTTGGATCTCTTTTTCTTATGGGATGGAGGCATCCCCATAGGCTGCAGGCCTGGATAGCATCGTTTTTCCTGACCAAATCGGAAAAGAAAGACCTGGGCCGATCAGGACCTGATCGCCTCTGCAATCAGCGGCGCCACCGATACCGTGCTCACTGCCTTGTCCAGGGTATCCGTTGCCAGGATCGCCTCCACCCCGGAGCGGTAGAGCCTCAGAACCGCCGATCCGGTCAGTACCGGATGCACTGCGGCCAGATAGACCCGCTTCGCTCCCTGCCGGCGCAGCATGGTGATGGCCGTGGCCATGGTCCCGCCGGTGGCGATCATGTCGTCGAATATGACCACATCCCGCCCTGCTACCGCCACCTCCTGGGGAGCCATGGAGACCTCGGTGCCGGAGAGGCGGGTCTTCTGCAAAAAGTCGCAGTCGGAGCCCAGAGCTCTGGCTGCGGTCCGGGCCATGTTCATGGCCCCCTTGTCCGGGGATATGACCACCGGATCCTGCAGGCCCATGCCCGCAATCCGCTCTGCCAAGAGGGGCGTGGCATCCAGGCTCTCCGCCGGGCAGTGGAAGTGGATCATGATGGAGGGAGCATGGATGTTGATCAGAAAGACGCTGCCCTCCTTGAGGAAGGGATTAAGAGCCGTGGCCACCGCCCGGGCGGTCATGGGCTCGCCCGGCTGGAAGATCTTATCCTGACGGGCATAGCCGAAGTAGGGTATGACCAGCTTGATCGGCCGCCCCTGGCAGATATCCAGAAGCTGCAAAAGATAGACCAGATCCTTATCCGTGGGCGTGGACTGGATTATGATTATCTCATCATCCAGCTCGCTCTGAATCTGGGAGTAAGACTCCCCATCCGGAAATGTCCTGTAATCGCAAAGAGCAAGACTTTCGTTTAAACTTGCCGCCACCCGGCCAGCCAGAAGCTGGGAGGCAGGCCCTCCTATAACCACCATAAAATCACCTTTAGCTCATCTCTTAGCTTCCAACTACCTTCATTCGCAGCTTCACCGTGGGGGTGACGATGGAGCCAACGGAGCGCACATCTCTTCCCACCTCAATCTCCCGGAGCAGCTCGAAGATATTTCCGGCAAGCATCAGGGAGCGAATGGGCCGGGCCCGCTCACCCGGTGAGATGGCAAAGGCATTTCTGGCCTCCACCGAGAAGTCCCCGGAGATGGCATTGGCGGTATGGGCCCCTATGAGGCCAGATACCATATACCCCCGTGTCTCCTCCAGAAGGTTCTGACTCTGCCGCGATCCGAGGATGAAATTCCTCGCTCCCACCCGGGGTAAGGCGGTATACCCGCTGCGCACGGCATTGCCTGTGGAATGGACACCCTCTTTTCCCGCTGTATAGCTGTCATAAAGATAGGCTTTTAGAGCGCCATCTTCTATCAAAACCGTCCGCCGGGATGGCACGCCCTCGCCGTCAAAGGCGGAACTGTCTATTCCTCCGGAGACAAGCCCGTCATCTGTTATAGACAGCCTCTCCGAGGCGATACTCTCTCCTATCCTCCCGGCCAGCACCGATCGGCCCTTCTGGACGCTGTCCGCTAGCAAAGCGGGAATAAGGGTATACTCGAGCAGCTCAGCCGCCGCCTGGGGCCGGAGCAGGACATCGAATGTCCCGCTTTCTGCCTTTTGCCCCCCCAGAGAGGAGCGGGCCATCTCTGCTGCGCTCCGTCCCACCTCTTCCAGAGAGGAGGCCAAGCATCGCGAGATATAAAAATCGCTTCCGGTGGCTACGTCCGCCCCCCGGGCAATGGCCTCCAGAGAGGCCTGCATGATTGTCCCTTTCTCCTCCAGTTCCAGATCCCGGGAGTTGAGTATAAAACTCGTGCCGCTGGCACAGGCCAGCCCACCCGAGACCGGCTCTGCCCCGGCCACCTCGGAGCAGCCGGCCACCAGGCCTTTGGCCAGCTCCAGACACTCCTCCAGGCCCATCTCCGCCAGTCGGGGATCGAAGGTGTTCTCCGGGTGAGTTACCCTTTCTGGCCGGGGAAGGCCCCGCCAGGCGGGATCCGGACCGCGGGCCCGGGCCGATTGAACTGCGCTCCTGGCCACGCTTGAAAGCAATGACATATCGCTGGTGCTGGAAAAGCCCACGGCTCCCGATACAACTGCTCGCAGTCCCAGGCCGCGGTGCAGACTTCGGCTGGCCAGCTCCACCTGAGCCCGGCGCAGGTCGATATCGAATGACAGAGAAGAGATGCCATAAACCTCTGCCTCCTCCGCCCCGGCGGCAAGCGCCGATGAGAGCAGCTGGCGGGCGTGGTTTCTAAGGCTATCCGATGTATCTGAGATCCTCATCCCCGCCCGCCTCATAAGGTCCCTGAGCCCTCTCCATCTCCTGCAGCTTGCCTATGATCTTCTCCATCTCCTTGGCTCTCTCTTCCAGAGCCTGGATGCTGACCTCAATGCCCAGGATGATGCACAAAATGCGCAAAACCTCCGAGGCGGCCTTGGGATCAACCAGATAGCCGGAGGTGACCCCCATGAGGCAGACCGCATCCATGCCCCGTAAGGCCCCCATGCCCAGCAAGAGCCCGGAGACGCCGATTATGCCGCCTCCCGGCTCATTCTCCTGAAAGAGGACCTCCTTCTCTTTCATCTCCTCCACCAGGGAAAGGCTGGTGGCCGCTCCCATGACCGCCGGCTTTTCCACGAACTGGCCGGTTCCGTAGCCTCCCAATGCATAAATTCTCTGAACATGATAGCTCTCTGCTACGTCCAGGAATATATCACACAGCTCGTAATGCCCCTCATTGGTAGCGCTCTGGTAGTCGCCGATGAGAATGAGCAGGTCGGGCTCGCCGTCCTTTCCCCGGTAGGCATAGATCTCATTTCGGACCTGCCGGATGGTGCCGTCGCTATTGACCATGACCTGGGGCGGAAAATGGGGCGAGAAAATCTCCATGATCTTCTCTGCTTTCAGCTCCTCCACCATGTGGTCTGCTACCAGCTTTCCCACGTGGCCCACCCCGGGCAGCCCCTCCACCAGAATAGGATCCTTAAGGGCCACCTCTTTAATTCGTACGACCATGGTCTCTTTCATATCATTTCTCCTTCTCCCAGTGCTCTCCGGTACCTGCCGTAAGGATCATCGGGAGAGAACCGGGGCGGCTTGGTCATGGCAGTCTGGCTCCCGCAGGCGGGGCAAATCTCCTTTAAGGTGTATCGGCCGCAGGCGGTACACCGGAGGATCTTGGATCTCATGCCTCTCTAAGGAATGTACCCTCTCCGCCATGCTGTTCTATGAATTTGACCACAGCCTGGGCAGATTTCTTGAGAACAGACTCGGCACTCTTGTAATCCGGCGCCGTTACATGAATGCGGTATCGCGGTGCTCCGATATAGGTGATGGCGACTGTGCCGCTTTTATCCTTGATTCGCCGGGCCTGCTTTAGCGCCTTCTTGACCACCTCAACCCCGTCCGGAGCGGGAGAGGTAATGTCCACATAGCCGCTGATCTCCACGGAGGGCAGCTTGACATTATCCCGGGAGAGGCTCTCTAAGATCTTCACATCTTCTTCTGTGAGATCCGAGTCGGCCAGGGCATCAGTGCCGCTGATGGCCGCCTCCTCCATGGCCAGGTAAAGGCTGTCGTAAGAGGCCATCAAGGCATCGGCCACCCGCTTGACATCTTCAGGCCTGTCCTTGTAGGCCATCTCCAGCCATTTCCAGGCTTTCTGGTCCGCCTTCCATTCCTGGATCTTCTCCCGGCGCTGATGCTCATTTACATCTTTCAGGGAGAGATCTATATGGTGCCTGGATGTGTCTACATTCAATACCTTGCAGACGATCTTCTGCCCTTCTCGCACGTGGTCGCGAATGTATTTGATCCATCCGCTGGCCACCTCCGAGATGTGAATCAGGCCCTGCTTACCGGAATACTCGTCCAAAGAGACAAAGGCTCCGAAGTCCACGACCTGAGTCACAGTGCAGACCACTAGAGATCCGGGCTCTGGCCAGCCCTCACGTTGCATCGCAGATCACTCTAAGACTTCTACTATGGCGGTCTTGATGGTAGCCTTGCCCCCGGTGGGCTCGGCTAAAGTGCGCCCGCAGACCAGGCATTTGACCACGGTGGATGCATGGGCGAATATGATCTGCTCGTTCTCACAGTCGTTGCACTTGACCTTGACGAACTTGGATGGCAGACTTATCCCTCCACCAGATCGAACTTGCCCGCCCGGAAGCCCGGCCGGTTATGGGCCTTCTTGCAGGTGTTGCAGCGGTAGCGCAGGTTAAGCCTCTTAACCGGCTTGTCTCCGCCGGGAACCTTGGAGAACTTGCCCTGGTTTCCTATTCCATTGGCTCTCAGATATCTCTGTCTTCGGATATGGTTCAGGGAGGATTCCCTGCCCTTTCTAACCCGCTCCACAGTCTGGGGGGTATGCTTTTTGCAGAACGGACAGTAAGCGTTAAGCTTTTTTGGCATCTTCACTTTTTATCATCTCTCAAACTTCACTATGCAAGCTAAATTCTTATTGCGCAGATTTCTGGCGTGAACGGCCGGGATCATAGCTACATCGTCCTTTCGGAGGAGGTAATTTCTCCCGTCTACGCCCACGAACATAGGAACACTATCCAGCAGCCGCACAACCTCGTATTCCCGGCATATATCTTTTTTGCCCATTAAAGGCCTTTCGGTGCGAGATACATGAGCCAGTATGGCCTCCTGGCCGGTGGCTATGGCCGAGAGGGCCTGCCGGTAGATCTCCTCCTCCTCCTCGGTCATGCCGGCCAGGCCCTCCTCCCTGGATGCGGATCTGGCGCTTCTCAATGCCCGGCGGACGATCTTTTTTATCCTCTGGTCTATGAGCTTATTGACGCTGTTTTTCTCACTCTTGAGGGTGTCCTGGAGTATCTGAGCTTCTACGCTGAAGGGGTCTTGCAGCGATGATAGCTCCTGGCTCAGGCCGGACAGGTAGATGCCGACCTGCTGATAAAAATCCTTATCCAGATGCTGGAGCTCTGCTGATTTGCGCTCTTCCCGCAGCGCATTGGCCAGATCCAATTCTCTTCCCGCCCAGCCCTAACGCAGGCTTGCCTTTCTGGGATCAAATAATATATAGACTTATCATTTCCGCTAGTCTTTTGGGAGAGCTTCAAAGGGCCAAATTTTTTGCCCTCTCTCTGGCGGAGAGCGCCTCCGCCACCCCCCGGCACATGAGAAAGATGGCAACATGAGCAGGCAGCTCTTCCCGACCCTCGGCCAGATTGTAGGCTTGTCCCTTCATCTCCGTCCGGAAGGGCTTGGTAATCTGCACCGGGATGAGCTCATCACCGAAGACGAGGGCATCGTGGAGGGGATCGAATTCCTCCAGATCGGTGAGGGAAAGCGGAGTCACCCTCAGCCCGGAGCCGCCGTGCAGGCTGCCGGGGCAGCGGATCAGCCGGCGCACATCTGCCGTCACCGGCTCGTCCGTCTTGCCCCGCTCGCAGTCCAGATCAAAGCCCACCTTAACCCCTTCTTCATCCAGGAATTCCTCCAGCAGAATCCTCCAGATGGGGGCGCTGCCCCGAAAGAGGTCCAGGTTTCCACTCGCGATCTCCTTCAGCACGTTTTCCTTCTGAAGGCTGTGATAAAAGCTTGAGGCCCTCTTGGGTCCTATGCCCTTCCTCTTGGATAGCAGGGCAATAGCATCAGCCTCGCTCTGCTGGCGGAGAGAATGAACAAAGGAGACTATGGAACGGTTGATTCTTTTCCCCCAGCCCGCGGCCTCGGCGGCCGGCGCACGCAACCGAAAGGCTCTATCCTTTCCCCAATCTCCTTCCATGGGAGCCATAACAATGAATCGATCCATCTCCAGGCCCCTTCCGGCCAGATAGTCCACAATCTCCCGGCGTTCATCGCTGCCAAGCGAGAGTATGCGCTGGTCCCGGACATGGATGTGATAGCCCCGCCCTCCGGAGAAGACCGCGGCTAATCTGCTCTCACTGAATCCGAAGTCGGACATTAGAAAGGCAAGAAGCTTCTCCGTCTCCTTCTTGACGGTCTCCAGCATCCCGGAATAGCTCTTGGGTGCGTTCTGGAGATGATCGGCATCCAGGTCAAAGATGAGGTCTGCCCCCTGCCAGATCTTCTCCTTCATGGTCGGAGCCCCCGGCCGCTGGTAATAGGCGGCGGAGTGGTAGACATGGCGGGGAACCATGGCCCTCACATAGTCGACAACCTCTCCTCGAGAGAAGAAGGACTTATGCCGGCGCATCCCGGAGTCGTCGAAGAAAAGAAAGCCCCACTCCCGGGAATCGAGCTTGGGCGGAGGCTCTAGTGAGGACTCCAGGTAGTAGCTGCGAAATCGGGAGACCAGGAGGTTTTCGGTGAGGGCATTCAATCTCACCACCTTCCGTAGACATCAGGCCGGAGGTGAGAGAAGCATGGGATCTCCCGGCGAAAGAGATCCCGGCGGGAGAGGCTGATATCAGCGCATATCACCGTCTGGCCTGAGCCTGCCTCGGCCAGTACCTCACCATCCGCCTCCACCATCAGGGAGCCTCCTCCCTCCGCCCAGTTGCAGGCCAGGTGAGGCATCTGGTTTTCTATGGCCCGGGCTATGGCCAGGGCCCGCCACTGGCCGCGGCGCTGGGCGGGAAACTGGGCAGGCGTCACCAGGAAGTCAGCTCCCTGCAGGGCCAGGGATCGGGCCACCTCGGGAAAGCGCAGGTCATAGCAGACCTCCAGACCCACCCGTCCGTGTGAGGTATGGGCTGGGGAGATTGCCTCGCCTCCCGAGAAGTGCTCCCTCTCCTCTCCAAAGGGATGGATCTTGGGCCGGAGCTCTAGCCCCTCCCGGTCCAAACAGAAGCCCAGGTTCTGCCTGCCGGAGCGGATGGAGCCTATGATCAGGCAGCCGTGCTTTTCCGCCAGGAGCCGGAAGGGATCGAGGGAGAGATAAGGAGGAATGTCCTGGGCCGATGGGCCGGACTGGAGGGAGGGCTGATAGCAGAAGCCGGTCAGGAAGAGCTCGGGAAAGACCAGGATCCGGGCTCCATCGGCCAGGGCCGATCCAGCCAGAAGTAGTGCCCTTTTAAGGTTCTCCACCGGTTGGCAGGGACTTATGCTTTGCTGCAGGCAGGCGGCTCGCATAATAAAAAGTAGGGCAGGTTCGGGTATATTAAGGTAGAGATATCGCAGTGAAGGGGGAATTCTCAATATTAATGGCTACAATAACAGAATGTCAGAGGAAATCATTCCAATCTAAAGAGGAGGCAGAGATGAGAGAAAATTCGAAGAGCGATATCAGCCTTAAGGACTATCTGACCGAAGAAGAGCGGAAGAAGCTCGTAGCCAGCCTGCATCATGCCCTGGTATGGGTCGGAGTAAAAGAGCCGCAGGAGTTGATTGTCGACAATGGCGATTTAAGTCGAGAGATAGAGAAATTTCATCAAACGGAGAGCGATCTTCCGGCGGAGGTTCATGCCAGCGGGAAGATAGAGCTGCATCGGCTCATCTGGAGGCTTATCAATGAAAAAGAGATCACTGAACCAGAGAGGATACAAATTGAGGAGATCATAGAAATACTGCAAAAAAAGGAGAGGTCAGAGGAGGAAGCTCTCAAAGAAGAGGCTCTTAGCCCAGAAAGAGCAAGAGCGATTCATGATGAAGCAGCCGGGATAATAAGGTCTATTCTGGACTTAAAAGATGTTCTCAAGAAGAAGGGGCATGCAGCAGCGCCGGATGATGCGACTGAAGAGCTGATCCGTCAAAAGGTAAGCCAAGCTAAGAGATGGAATCAGATCATAGAGGAGATAAAAGGAGACAAGATTTAGGGTCGCAGGAGTTCTGGAAGATCTGAATCTTCACCCCAACTGCAAAGATTTTATAAGAGCGGCTGCCAAGCAGGGCCCTGTCCATGAGAGGGTAGGGGAAAAAAGATTTGGCCTCCCGGAGGGAAATAGCCATAGTCATTATCGGATTCGAGAACGATTGAGATTGCTGATATGATGAAGTGCGATGTGCTGGTGATAGGAGCCGGTCCGGGAGGCTCCATGGCGGCCAAGACCGCAGCGGAGGCGGGACTTGATGTCTTGCTGATAGAAAAGCGCCAGGAGATTGGCGAGCCCATAAGATGTGCCGAGGGGATCAGCCTCAGATCCAAGCTGCAGGAGTTGGTAGATCCCGATCCCGCCTGGATATCCTCGGAGATAGAAGGAGCCAGGCTCTATTCCCCTGATGGCGTCATGATCTCCTCTCAGGGCAGCGGCGGCGGTGGCTATGTCCTGGATAGAAAGGAATTCGATCGGGGCATGGCCTTGAGGGCGGCAGAATGCGGCGCAGAGGTATTGGTCAAGGCCCGAGCTGTCGGTCTCTGCAGATCAGAGGGCAACGTTGTAGTATCCGCTTTCTGCCGGGGCGAGCCTGCCAAGATCGAGGCCCATTTGGTCATAGGGGCGGACGGCATCGAGTCCAAGACTGCACAGTGGGCGGGAATGGACAGCAGGCTATCCCTGCAGGATATAATGGTCTGCGCCCAGTTTCTGGTCTCGGACCCAGAGCTCGATCCCAATTACTGCGAGTTCTTCTTCGGCAACGATCTGGCGCCGGGCGGCTATATTTGGATCTTTCCCAAGGGCCGAGGCCTGGCCAATGTGGGCATAGGTCTGCAGGGCTCCCGATCCAGGCCGGGCCTGCCGCTGCGGCTCCTGGAGAGCTTTCTGGAGAGAAGGATGCCCCAGGCCAGGGTTCTCCAGATGGTATCGGGAGGAATTCCCACCTCCGGGACCATGAAGAGCATAGCCTCGGATGGAGTAATGCTGGTGGGAGACGCGGCCCATCAATCCGATCCTCTTACGGGAGGTGGCATAATAACTTCCATGAGGGCGGGGGTCATGGCTGGTAAGGTAGCGGCAAATGCCTTATCCTCGGGGGACACAAGCCTGCAGGCTCTCCAGAAATATGAGGATCTCTGGAGGTCATCCTGGGGCAGGCATCTGGAGAAGAGGCTCAAGGCCAAAAGATTCTTTTGCAGCCTGTCCGATGATGAGATCAACCGTCTGGCTGCATCTCTGCAAGGCAGAGACCTCTCCCGATTCAGTCCCGCCGATCTTCTCTCCATGATCAAGCAGAATCCAAAGATGCTCTGGAGCATGAGAAAGCTGATGATGTGAAGCTCTACCGGCCTCGGCAGCCGGATCGGCGTATTCGGTGTGCTCTGCAGCTGGAGTCTGGGTACCTGGCAGGTACCAGGTATTTAGTCATACTTTTGGATTCATCTCAAGGCCGGATGTGGGGCAGAGATGAGCTTAAGTATTATTGGATGAATAACATTCGAAGGTGATTTTTTGTTGAGGGTATTGATTGCTTTCTCAATTTTATTCTGTCTAGGCCTGTCCGCTATGGCCGAGGACGGAAATGCATCAGAGGACTGGTTTGTCAAGGGCAATGAGCTACTGCTGCAGGGCAGTCTGGAAGAAGCTGCTGCTGCCTATGATCTATTCCTTCTTAATGATTCTGGGAATGTGGCTGCACTCTCCAACAAGGCTGCTGCCCTGAGTCTCATGGGCCGCTTCCAGGAGGCCATAGATCTCTGCGATCAGGCTATAAAGATCAATGCCGATTATGCCCCGGCCTGGAGCACTAAAGGAGATGCTCTGGCCGGGCTGGGCAAATTTGATGAGGCGGTCTCAGCCTATGATCGCGCCCTGGAGATCAACTCCGAGGCGGCTATTACCTGGTTTAATAAAGGAGTTGCTCTGGGATACATGGGCCTATTCGATGAGGCGGTTCAGGCTTACAATGAATCGCTGCGCATCAGCCCGGATATGGCTGAAGCCTGGTACAACAAGGGCTCGACACTGGTCGGCCTGGGAAGATATGAAGAAGCCATCTCCGCATACGAGCAATCCCTGGGCATAAATCCCGATCTGGCCGAGGCCTGGTCGGACAAAGGAATGTGCCTGGGAATCCTGGAGCGCTACGATGAGGCCATAGAGGCTTTTGACCAGGCCATAAAAATCAATCCCCAGCTGGCCGAGGCCTGGTTCAACAAGGGGAAGGCCTTATTTTATCAGGGCAAGCATATTGAGGCCATATCCGCCCTGGATGAGGCAATAGAGTTAGATCCGGAGCTGGAGCAGGCATGGTACAGCAGGGCTTTGGCCCTGAACCAGAGCGGACGGATGGAAGAGGCGCTGCAATCTCTGGATGAGGCCCTGGCCATCAATGACCAGAACGCCCGGGCCTGGGCTATGAGATCGGCCATACTGCAATCACTGGGCCGGGCGGCAGAGGCAGAAGAAGACCTGGCTAAAGCCAAGGGCCTCGGATATGCCGGCTGAATTCTGCCGGCCTCTTTTCTTTGCTTTAGTCAGGGAAAAAAATTCTTTTCTATCTTTTTCCAGCTATACCACGGAATTCCGGAGAGCGCCTATTCCCTCTATCTCCACCTCGACGCCGTCTCCCCTCTGCAGGGGTCCCACTCCCGGCGGCGTGCCGGTGGCAATCACATCGCCCTGCTCCAGAGTCATCACGGCGGATATGAACTGGACCAGTTGGGGCACGCTGAATATCAGGTCGGAGGTGTTTGAACTCTGGACTGTGCGCCCATTGACCCGGGTAGTGATCCGGGCATGGGAAGGGTCTATCCTGGCTATGCCCGGCCCGAAGGGAGCGAAGGTGTCGAAGCTCTTGGCCCGGGTCCACTGGCCGTCCCTTTTCTGAAGGTCACGGGCGGTGACATCATTAAAGCAGGTGTAGCCCAGGATATAATTCTCCGCTTCTTCTGCCGGCACATCCCGGCAGCGTTTGCCTATAACCACGGCCAGCTCGCCCTCGTAGTCCACCTGGTGGCTGGAGGGGGGATAGACGATCTGGCCGCCGGGTGGCAGGACGGCGGAAGGCGGCTTGAGAAACAGTATGGGCTCCTCCGGAAGAGGCATCTTCAGCTCCTGGGCATGCTGGACATAGTTCAGGCCCACGCAGACTATCTTGCTGGGCTGGCAGGGGGGCAGGAGGGTCACATCCTCCGGCGAGAGCACCTCGCCACCCGAGATTATGCCGTGATCAAGGCTGTACCATCCCCCTCTGGCTATGCCGTTGTGCAGAAATCTGACTATCATCTTTCCTGTCCGCCTCCTAAAAACGCTCTCTTATCCTTTGCCTCTCTTCATCCCCGGCAGGGGCCTTTCTCTCCCGTTGGCCCTCTCCTGTATCTCCCAAACTCGCTCTCCAGCAGCCTGTCCGCAGTTATTACCGGCCCCTCCAGGCAGACCCTGGTTCCATCAGGGTCCAGGCAGCAGGAGCCGCATATGCCCGCGGCGCATTTAAAGTAGCGGTTGATGCATGCCTGGGTCTTTGCCCCATGCTCCCGGGTTCTGGAGATCACATCCCACATCATCATCTCCGGGCCGCAGATGTAGATCTGATCAAAGTCGAATAGAGACAGCTCCTTAAGGCCGGCAGATGCCCTTCCGGCTATCCCGTATGAGCCGTCGTCGGTGGTGATTAAGACCTGGCCCAGTGCCTCGAATCTCTCCTGGAAGATGATATCCTCTTTGGAGCGAAATCCAAGCAGAGATGTGACTGTCAGGCCCTTTGACCTGGCTTTTTCGCCCAGAAAGGCCAGGGGTGCCGATCCCACTCCGCCCCCTATGAGCAGAATTCTCTCCCCCTTCAAGGTAAATCCGTTTCCCAAAGGCCCCCTCAGGCCTACGCTGCTACCTGCACTCATCTTAAAGAGAGCCTCGGTGGCCTGGCCCACAGACTGGACGGTTATGCTGCTCGGGCCGGAGAAGCTCATGGGAATCTCGTCTACTCCTCTGATCCAGAGCATGAGATACTGGCCCGGCTTGGGGCCCAGATCCCTGTCCAGGCGGAAGGTTCGGATAAGCCTGGCCTCGGATCGCACCTCCTCTATAATGCTGCTGATAGGCCTCAATGCTGCATCCTCCAGGCCAGACCACAGAGATCTTCCAGGGTCATTGATTTTCTCTCCAGATAATTTTGCAGGCCAAGAGCGATCTTTTCAAATATGCCGTATCCCTCCTGCAGTGCCGTTCCCACCTGGACCGCCTTTGCTCCGGCCATGATCATCTCTACCGCGTCCTCCCAGGAGGAGATGCCACCTACCCCTATTACCGGTATCTCCAGTTGAGAGGCCAGATCATAGACAGAGCGCACAGCCACCGGCTTGATGGCAGGGCCGGAGAGCCCTCCGAAGCGGTTTCCCAGGATGGGATAGCCGGTCTCGATGTCTATAGCCATGGCCTTTAATGTGTTTATGGCCACCACTGCGCTGGCACCTGCTCTCTGGGCTGCCAGGCCCAGCTCCAGGATGTCGGCGGTGTTGGGGGTGAGCTTGACCCATACCGGCACGTCCGCTGCGGCCTTGACTGCGCCTGTGACCGATTCTACCATATCGGGATAACGGCCCAGCTCCGAGCCGTATTTCTCGGCATGGGGACAGGAGAGGTTGAGCTCGAAGGCATCGGCCTGGAGAGCACGGGCGATCTGGGCGAACTCGGCAGGAGAGGAGCCGAAGATGCTGGCTATGACCGGAACACCTGAGCGACGTCCGGCATCAATCTCCTCCTGAAAATGGCGGTAGGAGGGATTGGGCAGGCCCATGGCATTTAGCAGGCCGCCCTGCACGGCCACGATACAGGGGCCGGGATGGCCCTCCCGAGGGGTGGAGCCCACCGACTTGGTGACGACGCCCCCTGCTCCGGCTCTGGCTGCCCGGCAGAGTGAGGCTCCCGTGGTCCCCAGAATGCCTGCTGCCAAAAGGACGGGATTGGCCAGGTCCAGCCCGCCGGCATGAACGGAAAGGGATGGCATGCCTGGGTGATTGCCCCAGGCAGGATAAAAGGCTTATCAGTGAGCGTTTGATAAAACAAAAAAAATGCCTGCCGAAGCTTCAGGTGACAGGTAAAGGATGTTTTTTAAATGGATCTTGCCCGAAAGGCGTAAAGCATCAGCCTTTGATCAATCCCTCGCCGGAGAAGACCTGCCTGGCCTCTTCCAGGGTCATATCCGCAGGAGGGACGATGATGTCGGAGGAGATGATCTCAGCGGGATCTATCGCCTCACCTTTCTCCTGGATCATGGAGATGATCTTGGCCAGATCGGCCCGAAACTCCTTCTCTCTTCCCTTTGAGACATGCTCCACTATCTGGTTGTCGATCTTGTTGAGGATGTCTATATGCCGGTCGTCAAGCTTGAACTGGCCGATTCCCAGGATTCTAATGATCATCTATTTCAGCTCCTTGATCTCTATATTCATCTCTGCTTTCATTCTGGCTAGTTCATCATCGACGCTGCTCTTGGCCTTGGCCTGGGCTATCTCCCGGCCCAGTTCATCGCCTCCGGTGTAGTCGGTGAGCGTCCCGGACTCGAGAAGATCGTCCAGTGCGGCGGAGCGGGCTTTCATGTTCTCCGTCTTCTCCTCTGCCTTCTGCACCGCCATGCCAACGTCGGCCATCTCTTCGCTGATGCCCGTTACCGATTCTGTGATCCTTACCTGAGCCTCTGCCGCGGAGTACTGGGCTTTTATGGACTCCTTTCGGGTTCGGAAGCTCTCCACCTTGGTGGCCAGGCGGCTCTCGGCTGCTACCAGCTTCTGCTGCTGCTCGGTCAGGTCGGCTATCTGTCGGTCAAGATGCTCCGCCTGGCCTTGAAGTGCAGCCTTGTTTTCCAGGGCTTTTTTGGCCAGATCCTCTCTTCCCGCCTGCAGGGCATCTCTTGCCTGAGAGTCCAGTTTATCCAGGTTCATCTGCAACTTGGCCTTTTGCATCTCCATCCTCTTCTTGGAGGTGGTTACCTCGGCCACTCCCCTCTTGACATCCTGCAGCAGCTTGAGCTGCTTCTCGTAGGAAAGGTCCAGGGTCTCGCGGGGATCTTCCATCCGGCCCATGAATTTTTCCATCTTTGCCTGCACCACTGTGCTCATGCGATCTAAAAAACCCATATTAAACTCCCCTAATTGCCTATTAGTAAGTGCACCTGTATGCCCGGCGCACCGACTAAGCAACTGATGGGATTCGGCACTATTTATAGTCTTGCGGATTCTATTTCTAATCTGCTATCTCAAGAGTTTTTCCAGATCGAAGCTATTCTCTACTATTTTCTGCGCAAGGCGCGGTCTAGCCCCATTGCGGGCCGGGCTGTCAGCTCCCCTTCCGCATCCCTGATCGCCCGCAGAGCAGCTGATATCCTTTGATATCGGCATCTATAGCAGCCTCACTGCTACGATCTGTTCAGGGAATTCGTCGATAGATCCATCATTTGCACCGGCCTCTCAAACCAGCCCATTTTGCTCCCCCTCGTATTTATGCTCTTTTTTCCATCGCCCCTTCCATGCTTGCGAATGAGTATGCCATCGCAGTTAAATGAATGATTTATCCGCCAATTCCTGGCAATTGCAGATGATCTGAGGAGGATTATCGCGAATTCTGCAGCATTTCTATGATGAGGATAGTAATATATTTGGTAATTATTTAAGATATCTCTCGATCTGAACTAAATTTCTTATATCGAGCATTATTGTCATAACGAAAGGGATTAATAGTGAAGTACAGCCAATACTACTTTTGGTCGTTGAAATCTGATGGATCAGAGAAATCCCATAAGTGCAGTGCATCTATTGTTCTGCAATCTATCAATTGTGTGAAAATTGATAACTGGCTAATGGATTTTATCACTTTGATCCTTATGATCTCGCGAATTAGATGGGGAATATATTCGAGATAGGAGGGTATTGCATCAGATGAAGCTCTTAAGGGGAATTTTATTTGAGACCATGATCTTATTGGTCTTTGTCTCTTCCTGGCTGCTCTCAGCCAGCGCAGAACGTATAGATTATTGTGATTCTATTGCTGAGGAATATGCGGGCTGGAGTTCCAATGTTACTCTGCCCAAATTCGATCCCGAGTTGGGGACCTTGAGGGCGGTTGATCTATCCTGTGAGATGAATCTATCTCAGGAGGTAATGATCGAGAATGAGAACCCCAATCCTGTGAATTATACCTTGATCCTTGCAGGAGAGCTGACGGTAGAGCGTCCCTCATCCGATGGCCTGTCCATAAGCTTCAACCAGAGCACCGCGGGCAATCTATCCGGGTATGACGGGGATACGGACTATCAAGGGTCTTCCGGCAGCAAATCAGTCATCCCGATCCCCACAGAAGCGGCTACTAAAAGCATAGCGGACATAAATGATTTCCTGGCCAATGCCCCGAATGAGACCATAGTCCTTCCGGTAGTTGTGGATGCCAGTTCTCAGACCAAGACCTCGGGAAAATCCAACTCCGGAGTGCTTTCAAAAGCTGGAGCAAAGGTCTGCGTATCTTATACCTATGATCTAAAACCAGAAGAAGGTGGTCAGAATTGAGAGTGAATGGTTTATTTAAACCCAAATGTATCGCAGATGAAATATCCATTTACCAGGAGGAGGATGGAATTACATGAAGATAGGTAGACTATTATTGATACCGACTATCATTATAGCTATTTTAGCCACTTTATCTTCAGCAGCCATTGTAGAAGAGAAGCAATGCGCCAATCTCCACGCAGGATTAACTGGAGGATACCAGGGAATATATACCGACTGGACTGATGATTACCAATTCAACAAATTCGATCCTGCCAAGGGCAAGCTGCTCTCGGTAGATTTCAATGCAACCCTTAACGGCTCAATTTATGCCAGAGCTGAGAACCTAGGCGGTTCGAATGTCAGCGGAGCCTATGCATTGGTTGATGCGGATATGGAAGTGCAATTGATAGAAGGTGAGACGCTTCCGTTAAATGTGGTAGTCTCTACCGGGCCAACATTCCTCCGGTATTTTGATGGAGCGATTGATTTCGGTGGCCCCTCTGGTTTCACTAAATTTAAAGAGGGTAACAATTCGGGAACCGTATCTGCGGTCAATGTGACTCCATATATCGGTCCCGGAACATTCAACCTTACCGCAGTCACCAATGCCACATCGACAGTTGGAGGCAGCGGAGCCTTCATGTCAATTCTGGAGACAAGAGGCTGGTCTTATGCCTGTATCACCTACACCTATGACAATACCCACTGCCTGTCCGGCTACAAGATAGACGGCTGCACGGGTGATCCACTGGCAGGCTGGACCATAACTGTGAACAACTCTACCGGCAGTTGGTCCGATGTCACCAATGACACTGGGTACTGGGAGGTCTGCGATCTGGAGGATGGCAGCTATACCATTTGCGAGGTGCCCCAGTCCGGCTGGGCTCAGACCGATCCGGTTGGATGCTATAGCAGGACTCTGGCTGGAGTTAACATAACCAACATCAACTTCACCAACCAGGAGCTGGTCTGCATAAGCGGCTACAAGCTCGACGAATGCAATGGCGCTCTGGCTGACTGGAACATCACCTTGACTAACGGCAGCTACAACGCCAAGGTCAAGACCGATGCAACAGGCAAATACGAGTTCTGCGGCCTGTGGCCAGGTTCCTACGATTTAGATGAAGAACTCCAGGACGGCTGGCTGGCAGTTAGTGCTCCAGGAACAGTAACACTGGATTGCGAAAACGCCACCGACAAGAACTTCACCAACCGTGAGCTCCTCTGCATAAGCGGCTACAAGCTCGACGAATGCAATGGCGCTCTGGCTGACTGGAACATCACCTTGACTAACGGCAGCTACAACGCCAAGGTCAAGACCGATGCA